>ERZ779869.1395-NODE-1395-length-22562-cov-7.705025_pt1 | contig 22562 bp, 14 predicted proteins | sample MGYA00511557_ERZ779869 | MGnify/ENA primary metagenome ERZ779869 (study PRJEB29588, sample SAMEA2154620) | human gut metagenome | biome: human gut; feature: human-associated habitat; material: faeces | place: Denmark | collected 2008/2010 ... | reverse complement strand
GGGGCGGGGGTTAAACCGCCGGGACGGGCGAAGCCCGTCAGGCCCGTTCCCGAAGGGAACGGGTCCCCTGCGGGGCGCCCATCCGGCGGCTATTGCAAATTCTGTCCAGATATTAGTAAGCCTTACCCCAAATGATCATGTGCTTGGCGGGCTTGCCGCAGCAGACGCAGGTGGCACCGAGGTCTTCCTGCTCCAGCGGCATGCAGCGGCTGGGGACGCCGATCTCATCCTTCATCTTGAGCTCGCAAGCGAGGTCGCCGCACCACATGGTCTTATAAAAGCCGTTGGTGCCATCAGCGACCTTGTGCATCTCGGCCATATCGTGGGCAACATAGGTGTTGGCTTCACGGTTGGCGAGGGCTTTGGTATAGAGGCTGTCGTGGATCTCCTGCAGCAGGCGGGTGATCTCGGTTTCGAGGTCCTCCAGCTTGACAAAGGTCTTTTCGCGGTTATCGCGACGGACCAGCACGCACTGGCCGGCTTCGATATCCTTGGGGCCGATCTCCAGGCGAAGGGGTACGCCCTTCATCTCATACTGGGCGAACTTCCAGCCGGGGCTGTTCTCGGAAAGATCTATGTCTGCACGGAAGTTCTTTTTGAGGCGCTCACACAGGGCGGAAGCGGTCTCGGCAACGCCCTCCTTATGCTGGGCGATGGGGACGACCATGACCTGGATGGGAGCGACAGCGGGGGGCAGCACCAGGCCGTTATTATCACCGTGGGTCATAATAATGGCGCCGATGATGCGGGTAGACATACCCCAGCTGGTCTGGTGAGGATACTGCAGGGTATTGTTGCGGTCGGTGAACTGGATATCAAAGGCACGGGCAAAGCCGTCGCCGAAGTAGTGGGAGGTACCGCTTTGCAGGCTCTTACCGTCGTGCATCATGGCCTCGATGGTGTAGGTTTCTTCGGCGCCCGCAAATTTTTCCTTATCGGTCTTGACGCCCTTAACAACGGGGATGGCAAGATATTTCTCGCACATCTCTGCGTAGACATTCAGCATGCGCACGGTCTCAGCCTTGGCTTCCTCGGCGGTTTCGTGCATGGTGTGGCCCTCCTGCCACAGGAACTCGGCGCTGCGCAGGAAGGGGCGGGTGGTCTTTTCCCAGCGCATGACGCTGCACCACTGGTTATACAGCTTGGGCAAGTCACGGTAGCTGTGGATGATATGGGAATAGTGCTCGCAGAACAGCGTTTCGCTGGTGGGGCGCACGCACAGGCGCTCCTCCAGCTTTTCCTCGCCGCCCATGGTGACCCAGGCGACCTCCGGGGCGAAGCCTTCCACATGGTCCTTCTCTTTCTGCAGAAGGCTTTCCGGTATGAGCATAGGCATATAGACATTCTGGTGGCCGGTGGCCTTGAACATGCCGTCAAGAATATGCTGGATATTTTCCCAAATGGCATAGCCATAGGGGCGGATGATCATGCAGCCGCGGACGCTGCCGTAATCGACCAGCTCGGCCTTTTTAACGACATCGGTATACCACTGCGCAAAATCGTCCTCCATCGAGGTGATCTCGGCTACCATTTTCTTTTGATCTGCCATAGTATTTCTTTCTCCCTTTCAGTAGGATATATACCTTTATATTATACGGGTTTTTGCGTCATTTGCAAGGGATTGCGGGGATTTTGTGGGGAATTGGGAGGCGGGAGGCCAAAAGAAGCGGGCGGGGGAAGGTACGGCCCGGACACGGCAGAAGCTTGCGGAGGATGCCGACGGAAAACCCGCCGCGGGCAGGGGCTTCAAAATTTATTTACAATATTTCACCTTTTCGTCACGGCATTTTTACCGACCTTAAAAAAACAGGTCAAGCATTGTTCACAATTAAACGGTATACTAGAAAGCAGTCAAGGGGCCAGGCACCCCACAGAAAGGCAGGTCAGTTCCATGACATATCCGAACGACAACTTTAATGACCGCAACTTTACCACCGGCAATACCGATCTTCCCACCGGGGAGTATCGCTATGATAAAGACAGCATCCATCAGGATGCCGCGTCCGGGCAGGCGCAGCAAACGGCTGCTTCGGGGTATCATCCCTCGGACGCAAACAAAAAATCCACAGGACGGGGCAAAAAGGGTACGGCGCTGCTGCTGGCAGGCTGCCTGGTGCTCTCGATGGTGGGCGGCGCAGGCGGCGCTGTGATCGCTGCCAAGAGCGGCCTGCTGGGCACCGGTTCCACCGTTCTGTATCAAGGGGTAGAGGTTCCTTCCACCAACGGTTCCACCGTCGGCGTCAGTTATTCCGGTGTGGTGCAGCAGGTGGAGGACAGCGTAGTGGCCATCACCACCGAAAGTGTGGCGACCAACTACTTCTTCCGGCAGTATGTCACCCAGGGCGCAGGCTCCGGCGTGGTGCTGACGGCGGATGGCTACATTGTGACCAACTACCATGTGATAAAAGGCGCACAGCAGATCACCGTGACTGCCAATGACGGCAGCACCTATGCCGCCACCCTGGTGGGTACCGATGAGGATAACGACATCGCGGTGCTGAAGGTGGACGCCAAAGACCTGACCCCGGCTATTCTGGGCGACAGTGACACCCTGAAGGTGGGCGACGCCGTGCTGGCCATCGGCAACCCGCTGGGTACCCTTTCCGGCACCGTCACCGATGGTATCGTCAGCGCGCTGGAACGCCAGGTAACGATAGACGGCAACAACATGACCCTGCTGCAAACCAGCGCGGCGGTCAACCCCGGTAATTCCGGCGGCGGTCTCTTTAATGCCAGCGGAGAGCTGATCGGCATTGTCAATGCCAAATCCACCAGCGATTCCAGCGGCAATGCCGTGGATAACATCGGCTTTGCCATCCCTATCAACAGCGTCAAGACCATCATCGAGGATCTCATCAGCCACGGCTATGTGACTGGTCAGATCGTGCTGGGTGTCAGCCTGGTGGATATCACCGATGAGCGCACCGCCCGCTACTACGGGCTGGACAGCACCGGCGTGTATATTCAAAGCGTGGAGTCCGGCTCCATAGCGGATAAGGGCGGCCTGCAGGCCGGCGACCGACTGCTGAGCTTTGGCGGGGTGGAGGTTTCCACCGCGGATGATCTGAAGGCAGCGCTGGCCAGCCACAGCGTAGGCGACCGGGTGGAGATCAAGGTCTCCCGCAATGGCCGGGAATACACCCACAGTGTGGTACTGACCGAATATGTACCCAGCAGCGCCACCAATTAACTTGCCAACTTCTCCATACTCCTTTTCAATATCACAGCGAAGCCTCCCCCGTGAAGAATGGGGGAGGTTTCGCTGGATTTTGTACTTTTCCTCGGCAAAAAAATATGTTAGAATAGAACCAGAAGAAAGAGCTGCCGTGCGGCAGCGCAACGATAGGAGGAATCCCCCATGAGATTTTGCCCGAACTGCAACAGTGCCGTATATGATGACCGGGCGGAGCTTTGCCCAGAGTGCGGCAAGCCGATGAACCAAAATGTATGCCCCAGCTGCGGCCGGCGGCTACAGCCTGGCCAGAAATGTCCCCACTGCAGCGACTGCCGCGCCCACGGCGAACGCTATACCGTGCGAAACCAAAGTCCCGAACAGACTGTCAGCGGCGGACTGAGTATGTGGGCCTATATGGGGCTTATTCTGCTGGCGATGGTGCCGGTCATTGGGCTTATATTTATGATAGTGTGGGCGTGCGGCGTGAGCAGCAACCCCCAGCTGGCCCGCTTTGCCCGCGGCATGCTGCTGGCCAAGGCCGCGCTGTTCCTCATCGGGATCATCTTCTTTTCTGTGATGATGGCTGCCATGCAGCCGCTGCTGAATGAGCTGGAGGACTGGCTGAGCTACTACGGCGATGAATACGGCTACTATGATAACTTTGATGATTCCTACAATTACAATTTTGGCGATGACTATAATGCTGGTGATAACGGCGATCTCTTTGGTGATGACTGGCCCGATTTTTACGGGGAGGAGGCCCCGGCTGCCAATGCCGCGTAAATCATAAAGCAAAAGCCCCCTCCGGGTGTACCGGAGGGGGCTTTTTTATGTGGGATCACTTTTTGAGGGTCTCGCGGCTGCCCTTCCTGGCAGCGGCTGCTACCAGCCCGCCCAGTGCTACGATAGCCAGAAAGTTGGGAATAACCATCAGCTGGTTAAACATATCGGAAAGCTCCCAAGCTAGGTCATTGGATACGCAGGAGCCGAGGAAGATGAGCGCCACAGCGATGATGGAATAGACCGGGACGGCCTTTTTGCCAAAGAGGTATTCCACATTGATACGGCCGAAGAAGTTCCAGCCCAGGATGGTGGAGAAAGCGAAGAACATAAGGCAGATGGCCACGAACAGACTGCCGGCGGTATTACCCATGATGCTGGAGAACGCCAGCTGCGCCATATTGGTCTTGCTGACACCTTCGGCTGCGCCGGAGGCAAGGATCCCGTTGCCGGCATACAGGGTGGAGATCACGACCAGAGCGGTCATGGTGAGGACGACAAAGGTATCAATGAAAACGCCGATCATGGCCACAACGCCCTGCTCGTGCGGGCAGCTTACCTTAGCCATAGCGTGGGCGTGGGGAGTGGAGCCCATACCGGCCTCATTGCTGAACAGACCGCGCTTGACGCCCTGGCTGATGGCCTGCTTGAGCGCAAAGCCAAAGCTGCCGCCGATAATGGCCTGCGGCTCGAACGCATAGCGGAAGATCATACCGAAGGTTTCGGGGACAAAGCGGATTCGGGCAATCAGCACCACCAGACCGCCGATGAGGTACAAGCACGCCATCACGGGAACGATTTTTTCCGCCCATGCGGCGACACGGTGGCTGCCGCCCAAAAATACATAGGCGGAAAGCGCTGCAACAACGATGCCGATGACCCATGTGGGAACGCCGGTCGCATTGGAAAGAGATTCCCCGATGGAATTGGACTGCACCATGCTGCCGATGAAGCCCAGCGCAAGGATGATGGCTACGGCGAAGAAGCCGGCCAGGAACTTGCCGAAGCCACCCTTAAAGGCACGCTTGATGTAATAAACCGGGCCGCCGTGGACGCTGCCGTCCGCATTGACTACACGGGTCTCCTGCGCCAGCACCGCTTCCGCATAGATGGTAGCCATGCCGAAGAAAGCGATGATCCACATCCAGAAGATGGCGCCGGGCCCGCCGATGAGGATAGCGCCGCAGGCGCCGACGATATTACCGGTACCTACCTGCGCGGCAATAGCCGTGGCCAGTGCCTGGAAGGAGGAAAAGCCGCCCTGCTGCTTTCCGCCATGGAGATTGATGTTGCCGAATACCCGGCGCATACCCTCGCCAAAGCAGCGCACCTGCACAAAGCGGGTACGGATGGAGAAATAAAGACCCGCGCCCACCAGCAGGATGATGAGGATATAATCCGAGAGATAGCCGTTGATTTTTTGTACGATGTTGAGCAATGCTGCTTCCATTTGTTTCACTCCTGATTAAAATATTGCAGTGAAAAAAGGATAATAAAAAGGCTGCCCGTCTTTTTTAAGCGGCAGCCTCTGAAGAATAGCGAGCGATCAAACAAAAGATGCTTTGATGACCGCTCTGTCCTTTTGCCTGAGAGATTCGGCGGAAAAACCGCCTTGCACCTTCGGCACTCAACTCAATGAGATTCTCCAGAGCCCCCTCCATATTCAGTCTCTTACGATTCTGAATGTTTCTGCGGGGTCGCTATCGTTATTCACTTGATGTTATTCTACACCATTTTGCAGCTTTGTCAAGAGAAAAATGCAAAATGCGTTATTCTTCCGTGCGGATGCACCGCACCGTTACTCGGGCACGGCCATCGTAGGTGCAGGTAAACAGGGTAAGATCCCACTCCCCAGCCCGCATTTCCTCCACGGCGGTCTCCGGCAGGGTCTCCACCCGGTCCACCGTATAGCGGTAGGTCTGCCCGGCTGCATCGGCAAATAGGACGGCATCTCCGGGACGCAGGGTGTGCAGCGCGGCAAAGTGCCGCCGGTAATTGTGCGCCGCTATGATGATATCATCCCCGGCCAGGGTACCGGCATAGCGGCAGGGTGCCTGGCGCAGAAAATCCATCTCCCATTCGGCCCCCACCGGCAGCTCCAGCGCCAGGGTAGGTAGAGAAAGGATGCCCAGATACTCCTCCCCCTCCAAAGAGACCGTCAGCTCTCCGGCGGGCAGGGTAGGCATCGGCGCTGGAGACTGTCCGATGCTATGTGCCACGGCAGGCAAAATCCTTTGGGTGGCCGCCGCGGCACGGCGTTCCTCCCGCAGATTAAACCCCAATAGGAATGCGGCGGCCAAAATGCACAGGCCGCCCAAAATGATGCAGAACCGGCCGATACGCTCTCGTGTCATGTCGGTTTCCTCCGGCGGCGCAGGCGGCAGCCCACCGCCACCAGCAGCACCCCTATGGCTGCCAGCAGCGTGATAGGCCATTGCAGCAGGCCGGTCTGCGGCAGCTTATCCCCCGGGGTGGGGGCCGGGTTATCCGGTATGATGATGACCGGCGGTTCGGGGGTACCGGAGCGCTCCAGCTTGGGCTCTACCGTTGCAGCGTACTGCCACCCGCCGCCCGCCTGTTGGGCCGGCAGCTCCAGCAGCACCGGGGTGGTGGTATAGGTGCAGCCGCCCTTTTGGTAGGGAGCCGCGCACAACAGATACAACCCGGTGGGCAGCCCCTCTAATGCAGCTTTGCCATCAGCCGCGGTGGTAAGCTGCTTTTCTGGGGAAATGCTTTGCTGCTCCACCCATTGGTCCAGCAGCCCGGCCGCCTGCCGCCAGTCGGCGGCATCCCGCAGGTTCCCCAGCACAATACCGCTATCCTCATAGGCCGGCAGCAGGGTGTGCTCTCCCTGCGGAGAAAGCGCCGCCACCCGGTACAGCGAAAAGCCCATGCCGCTTACTGGCTTATTCTCATAGTGACAGTCAATGGTCAACGCGCACAGCGCGTCAGGATCGGCTGTCTGTGCTATCGCGGGGAGACACAGCAGTATGATCAGGATCAGGGCCAGAACGGCTCTGAGACGCTTTTTCATCAGTTCTCCCCCTTTCTATCACATTGCCCTCTTCGGGCCCGGTTTTCTTTTTCTTGCGGCGCAGCAGCGCCAGGATGAGCAAAATAAGCAGGAACAGCAGCAGCGCGCCGATCAGCAGCTTGCCCTTCCAGCCCAAGCTGTGTACTACCTGCTGGGTCACAGTCACTTCCACCGTTTCCTCCACGGTCTCCAGCGGGATGCGGTGCCCGCGCACCAGCAGCCGGTGGGTATTTACGCCGTAGGGCGTACAGGTCACCAGGGTAACAAGGTCCTCCCCTTCCACCGGGTACAGGTCCTTTACCTCATCCGGCTCCACCACCAGGATCTGATCCACCTCATAGAGGAGCTGCTCCCCCAAAATGCGCAGGGAAAAATGGTCGCCCAGCTGCATTTGGTCCAGATCGGAGAAAAGCAGCGCCGAGGGCAGCCCCCGGTGGCCGGAAAACACCGCGTGGGTGCCCTCTCCGCCCACCGGCAGGGAGGTACCGCCTAGATGCCCGATGCCATGCTGGAGGACCTCCTCCGTGGTGCCGTGGTAGATGGGCAGCCGCACGCTGATGCGCGGGATCTCGATGTAGCCCATAATGCCGCTGCCATCGGGATCCAGCAGGCCCCAGTAGGGGTCCCCCGCGGGCAGCTGCCGCCCGGTAAAGGCATCCCGGAAGGTGGGACTGAGGTTTTTATTGTATTCCTGCGCCGCTTCCCACAGCGCGGAGTGATCCTCCGGGGCAAGGGTCGTGGTGCTTTGGGTGTAGTGGGAGATCAGCTGGTTCTGCCGGTGCTGGTTCCACAGGTCGCTGGCCACCGGGTAAAATAGAATCCCCAGCCCCAGCAGAAAAATGAGGATGGCCAGCACGGTGCCCAGCCGGTTTTGTCTTTTTTGTTTGGCTTGTTTTGTCGTCACGAATGGTACTCCTTTGGCAGTAATGCAGCAGGGAAAAAACCGCAAGCCGTTGCAGCGGGCTTGCGGCCTTTTCCTTGCCGCCCATCCCGCCGGGGAGAGAAAGAGGAAAAACCCGGCGGGACGGCAAGAAAATGAGGAGGATGGCAAATTACAGGGTGGTCTTATTCTGCTCCTGCTCATCCTCACGGCGACGGCGGGCAAAGAGGAAGAACCACAGCGCCGCACCCATGCACAGCAGGCCGATCACCGTGAACATCACGGTGCCGACACCACCGGTGGTGGGCAGTACGGGGGTGGAGCTATTGAGAAGGTCGGCTTCAAAGCGATTTTTCTCAGCATTCAGGCTCTTTTTCTGAATCAGTGCGCGATCCGCTTCTTTCGTTTCAGTAAAACCGCCACTGGCCAAATCCTTGACCAGACTTTCGCTGGCATCCCGCTCTGCGGTCAGATCCAGCTTAAAGATGCCCTTGGGGGCATAGTAGCCGGAAGGAGTCTTGGTTTCCTTCACATAGTAGGAACCGACATCCAGGCCGCGGATGGAAAGGGTATTATTATCATTGCCCATATTGGCATCCATCTGCGCCACGGCGCCTGCCTCGCCCGCCAGCGCGGGGCGGTAATAGGCCCCGACATCTCCATTGGCTTCCACCTTTACCATATTGATGGCTTTGGTCATCGCTTCATCGGCATACAGGATGAAGCCCGCACCGGCCAGGGGCCGGTGGCCGGAACCCGCGTTACTGGGATCAATCAGCTCATTGGATTTCTTAAAGAGGGTAAAGTCATAATTATAAACCGCAGCGGTAGAGTCGGCGGTCGTTTTGGTATTGCCCGCCTCCATGGAGAATACATATTCCAGCTTGGCAGTTGCGGAAGCCTCAGATTTTGTAACTGCATCCGGGGCTACGGTGGCCTTGAAGTGGAGATAAATCAGCCCTCTGCCGGTGGCAGCATTGCGGATCTTGCTGTAATTCAGCTCAACGGTCAAATTACCGTCGGCACCTACGGTAGTCCCTTTAATGGCACCCTCTACGGCATCGCTATCCGCTTTGGGCAGGGTGGTTGCTTTCATGCTGTCCGCTACATAGTTCAGCCCGGCCAGCTGGCACTTCGCAATCAGCGAACTAATGGCCACATCCTCGCTCTCGTAGGCCGGGATAGATACTTCCATATAGAAATCCATCGTTTCACCCACCCGGCCACCGGCAGTTTCTTTCCATTGGGTAGTAGCTTTGCTGTCATCGCTTACTCGTACATTGACAGCAGGGCCGTCCTCGTACTTAAATACAGCGGTCAGGCCATCGGTGATCTCACTGCCGGCGGCATACACCCTTACATTCCCGTTCTTCACCTGCACAAATACGGTAACAGGCATATAGGTCCGGTTGTTCTGTTCGGTGGTAGAAACCAGCAGCAGATAATAGCCGGGCTCCAGAGTCATCTTAACCTCATTATTTGCATCGGCAGTCGCTTCCACCGGGTTTTGGGGGAAGGAAACCCCACCATGAGCAGAATCGGTCATGATTGCATAATTGATCATCAGTGCGGTCAAATGCTCTTTCGTACTTTCGGCAAGGTGCTCCTCCAGCGATTGTGTTTTAGAATCATAGAAATTGGCTGCAAAGGCCTTAAATCCCTCGTGAAATATGTACTCGTTGTAGTTCGCATCGTACTTCATCAACTGGTACGCCTTCACGGTATCGCCCTTGGCCACCCCGGTAAAGGTGATGGTTTTGTCGTAGGGGGTGGCCGCCGCAGCGGGCACCCCCATGGCCAGCAGCATGGCCAGCGCCAGCAGCAGCGTCAGGCACTTTTTCATTGTCTTTTTCATGTAACTTTCACTCCTTTGGTATCATTGTTATCCACAGCGGCTTCCCCTTGGCAGGGGGGCGCGCTTATTTCACTTTCTTTCGGCCTGGCAGCAGTACCGCTACGGCCATCAGGGCCGCGCCCGCCAGTGTAAAGGGCACCGTTCCGGCGCCGCCGGTGCTGGGCAGGATATGCAGCTCCTTCAGCTCCAGGGTCAGCAGATAGGTGTATTCCTCCCCCTCGCACTGTTCCAGCTGCCATGCGGTATTCGCTGTATCCAAATAGGTCAGTGTGCCGTATTCGGCCTTTAGGTTGGGGGCGCTGTCCTCCGGCACATAGCCCGTGGGGGTGCCCGCCAGCTGGATGATATAATCCCCGGCAGGCATCTGCTCCAGCAGGGCCGCGCCGGCTTCATTGGTTTTATACAGCATCGGGCTGCCATTATCCCGCGTCACCCGCAGCACCGCCCCGGGGAGTTCCTCTCCCAGTGGGCCCAGCACTTTCAGCTTCAGCCGCAGCCGGGAGGTATTCTTCACCTCGGTAACGGTGGTGCCGCCCGGTGTAGAAATGGTCGCCTTCCCCGCCGCGATCTTCACCGTCCAGGTGAGCTCCGCCGCAGTGTAGCCCACAGGGGCGGTGGTCTCCCGCAGGTAATAGGTGCCGGCCGGCCACTTATCCTCAAACTGCACATCGCCGTTTTCATCGGAGGTGGCTGTTGCCAGCCGCTTGGTACATTCCACATCAGCATACAGGGTAAATTCCGCGCCCTTTAATGGGTAGCCCTTTTCATCCACCTTTTCAAAGGCGATCTCGCCCCGGATGCCCTCATTATTGACCACCAGCAGAGCCTCCTGCGCAAAGCATTGCGTTCCATCGGCCTTCTGCCACCAGTGCTCCTCCCGGTATTCCTTATCCTCGGCCTGCCGGTACAGGGCCTTGGCATAGGTCACCAGGTAATCCGCGAAGCCATCCTCGGCCACACCGGGGTCACGGTAGGTGTCCCCTATTTTGATTTCCCGCAGCGTGTAATCAGCCACCGTGCCATCCGTAAAAAGCGGCAGATTTTCCCAGGTGTATTGCCATTCGTTTTCCTTGTTCAGCTCCACGGTATAGGCATCACCCGGCAGCGGCGCGCCATCGCGCCACAGCTCCACCGTCACAGGCAGCTTATCCCCCGTGGCGGGCCAACTGCTGCGGGCCGTCACACTGATGAGCATTCTGGGTACATTTAGGATGACCACATTGTCGGCATCGGCATTCTGCAGCCAGCTGCCGGTCGAGGGTGTTATCCCTTCCGGCAGCGCTTTTGCCTCCGCATGGTAACTGATATTCCCTCCAGTATTTTGGGCGACCGTCACCTGCACAGTACCGGGGCCAAAGTACCCCGTTGGCAGTACTTCGGTCAGAGTGTAGGTCCCTTCCTCCAGCCGGATGGTAAAAAAACCGCTGGCATCGGCAATGATCTTGCAGTCGGCGATCTGCTCGGTATAGCCCTCCTCCTGCACCACGCTGTAAAGGGTGGTGTTCGGCTTACGGTACAAGACCACTTCAGCGCCGCCCGGCCGGGACAACTTATACTCTACCTTTGCCAGCCCGTTGCCGGTAATGGAATCCTGCGTTTTTACCGTCAGGGTACCTATCCCCACATATATGTTCTGCAGAGCCACGGTCTGCACCGCAGTGTTCGGCACATCGTTGCCGTAGGCCGCCGCCGTAATAGTAATGCCGCTTTCCTCCGGGTAGTCCTGATATCCCCCCGAAAGTCCCTGCGGGTGATTGCGGATGAGATAGCGGTTGTTCACCCGCCATTTGTCACCCTGCAGCGTATGGCCGGTTTCTTTTATCGTGTAGTCCCGCCGCTGCTGGGCCGGGACTTCCCAGGTGTAGGTATCGGCCTCGGCATCATAGCGGGTATAACCCAGCTTGCCCTGTTCCGTTACCGCCTTCGCAGGCTGCGGCACCAGGGTAAAATCGGTCACGCTGCTGCCGTTTTCGGTGTGGGAGACAGTAATGAGGAACTTATCCCGTACCTGTTTTATCGCCTCAGCATCCCCCGCAAAGGTCTTTGCCACAAAAAAGCGGGTGCGCTTGGCCACCAGCACACCATCAATATGCCAGCCATCGGAATGCTCAAACTTGACCATGTTCCAGCGGATCTGGAAGTAATCCGAATTGAGCATCTCCGCGGGGATCTCCACTCCGTCCACCTTCATGGTAATGGTATCGCTGTGGGCCCGCAGGTAGGCAAAGATCGTTTCCTCATTGGGGAGATCCTCCAGCCTACCGCCCTGCACCGGGTTATTCACCATGTTGCGGATCGTGTCATCCACCGCGTAGGCATTGTCGCCATTGGTTGCCCGCGCTACCAGCGGCTTTACCACACCCTCCGCATTTTTATTGGAGTACTCCGCCGGGATATTGTCCGCCCCCAGCATCCGGGTGGTATGTAGGGTGGGCGTATAGTCCTTTTGGTCCTCCCATTGCACACCGTCATCCACCGAGCCCCTGATCTCTCCATTGAGATGCAGGAAAAAATATGTGGTAATTGGGCGTTTCAGCTTATCCTCGCCGCTCCATTTTGCCCGCAGCGTCACTTCGCCATCGCTGCCGGTATAGTGCTGCAGGTCTGCGGCAGTCTGCTTTGTACCGGGCTGCAGCAGCACCTCTTCCGTTATATTGGCCACCCGCCAACCTAAAAAGGAATAGAACAGTGAGCGGTCATTGGCTTTTTCGCCGGTCAGCTTTACCTCTATCCGGTCAATATCCGGGGCCAGCAGCGTGTAGTCTCCGTCACCCGGTTCCACCAGCAGGGTTTTTTTGCCCTTTACCATCGCGCTTTGCTGGGGCGCCTGCACCGAAGGCTCAAACTGGCCAATCTTGTGCTGCCAGCCGTCCGGCTCGGCCTCATATTTTATTACCAGGGTATCGGTATGCGGGTAGAAAACCACCGGCTGGCTGATTTCCACGATGGTATAGGTCACACTGGTTTCGGTCTGCTTGGTCGGCTCCAGCTTCAGAGGCTTTCCGGTCAGGCCATCCATGGCGTCCCAGGCCATACTGGACACGGTATTTAGGGTAATGCTCACATTCTCCCCATGGAAAGCGATCTTCGGCGCGGGCGGCTCCTGGTACACCCTGTTCAGGTCGTCCTCCACCTGCACCGTGTAGAACATATTCGCCGCCAGCATCGCTGCATCGGTCTTGGACTTGCTGCTATCAAAATAGCCCGGGGAGCCGACCGTATTGCCCGGCAGGTAGTAGAGGTAAATCGGGCCCTGCGTGCTCAAGGGAATCCGCCATGTGCCGTCTGTATTTTTTTGGGGGAGGGCATCCGCCCAAAGCTTGTCGATGCCGTTATTATCGGTATGCGGGAAGAACAGCTCGCCCTTATATTCCGCCGACGAAAAGCCGTACTCGCCGTAGATGCCGTCCAGCTCCCCCGCCATAATATAGTAGCGGGTACTATCGCTGTCGATTTTGTCGGTCTGAACCGTTCCCACCTGCTTCCAGTCGCCATCCACCGCCGCATAGCAGGTCACGGTAACCGCTGTCGCCGTCGGTGCGGCCCGGTCGGTAATATCGTCGGCGGGGTCGTCGGTGGTGTCATCGGCCGGAGGCTCCGGGGTGGGCTCCGGGATGGGCTCCGGGATGGGCTCCGGCGGGGCGGTCTCGGTGGCTTCAGCTGCCCCCGCCACCGTGTAAAGGCCCGTTGGCAGCATGGTAAACAGCAGCGCCAGCACCACCAATAGCACCGAGACCCTGCGGGCCCGGTGCCGGCGATGTTCCTTTCCGCTGCTGATTTTGGTATGCATTATTTATCCTTTCTGTTCTAATTTTTGTAAATATAAAAGCTGACTGCGTTCTTTTACTCAAGAATGCAGTCAGCCGGTCATGCGGTTTCCCGTTTAGACGCTTTACTTTGCGTCCCTGCCTTTCAGCAGGTTTGCCAAGGATCATTCAATTTATGGGAATCGTTCCTATTTCCTTAGCGTTATCTTAACATCAACTCACAAAGAATTCAAGAGAATTTTTCATCAAAATCTCATTTTTCATTATTTTGTTCAATTATTGCATTTTATTTGCTGGCGCTCATCTTACAATTGTGTGTTTTTCCTATATTCTCGCCTTTTTTCTCCTTCAGATATTATAAAAAGGAAATAATATCCTTGCAAAAAAAGCCCGCGCTCCCCACATCCTCCTCCACCACAAAAAAGCCGCAAGCAAACCTTCCTCCCCGCAAGGAAGGGGTTGTGTGAAGGGGGAACCTTTGCGGGGTCCCCCTTCGCGTCAAATCAGGGCAGCGGCTCTCGCCTTTTAGAAAAGCCCGCGCTCCCCACATCCTCCTCCACCACAAAAAAGACGCCCTAAAGGCGTCTTTTTTGTGGTGGAGGAGGATGGATTCGAACCATCGAAGTCAGTGACAACAGATTTACAGTCTGCCCCCTTTGGCCGCTCGGGAACTCCTCCATATTCAGTTATGTCATGCGGTGGTGGAGCTGGTGGACGGATTCGAACCCCCGACCTGCTGATTACAAATCAGCTGCTCTACCTGCTGAGCTACACCAGCACGGAATCAACAATGACGCTTGATGGCGTTTCTCAAGCTCGCTTATATTAGCACATGAATTCCGGTTTGTCAACAACCTTTTTCCGAAATATTAATATTTTTTAAGTTTGCCATCCGGACATGCGCGGAAGATTGAAAAAAAGCGCGTTTTATGTTATATTTGATCGAAATGTACTTTCAACCTGCGTTTGAATGGAGACAGATATGAGAACAGCGACTAAGAATAAAAATAAATTCGTACTCACGCTGATGTTTACGATAATAATAATCCTCACGCTGGTGGTCGTCGTGCTGGTCGCGGCGCTTATGAAGCGTCCGGCGGAGGAGATCGACCCGCATGAGGGACAGGTTTATATCAACGACGGCTTCGGCATGGTTTGGATGACGCCGCTCGAGGGCGTGGACGTCAACAACATTTCGCAGAGCGACATCGTGCGCTATGACGGCGTGCCGAAGTACGTGGGCGAAGGTTATGAGACTCTGCGCGGCGTGGACGTCAGCGAGCACCAGTACGACATCGACTGGGCGGCTGTTGCGGCGTCCGGCGTCGATTTCGCGTACATCCGTCTGGGCTACCGTGGCTACACGCAGGGCGGCCTGTTCGAGGATGCTTATTTCAAGGCCAACATCGAGGGCGCAAAGAGCAACGGCATCAAGGTCGGCGTCTATTTCTTCTCGCAGGCGATAAACGTGCAGGAGGCGATAGAGGAGGCAGACTTCGTGCTGGAGCGCATAGAGCAGTACGACATAGACCTCCCCGTGATGTATGACTGGGAAAAGATGGAGGAAGCCGGAGCCGACGCGAGGACTTATCAGCTCGACACGGCTATCCTCGACGAGTGCGCCGTGGCCTTCTGTGAGACGGTGAAAAAGGCCGGATATGAGCCGGGCGTATATTTCAACCGCTATATCGGCTATTATGGCTTTGACCTCAGCCGCCTGAACTCCTATAAATTCTGGCTGGCCGTGCCCGGCGATTTCCCCGACTTCTACTATGCCTTTGATATCTGGCAGTACAGCTTCGAGGAGACCATCCCTGGGATCGAGACGCCTACGGACATGAACCTCATGTTCATCCCCAAGGTGCAGCCCTCGCCGTCACCGTCTGCGGAGGCGACACCGGCGGCCTGAATCCGGTTATAATAATTATATTGAAACAGCGGCGGATTTGGGATATAATATCCTTTCAGGAAAACGGAGGATAATTTCAATGGCAGAGCAGAAAACAAACGTGATGCGCGTGCTTGAGCAAAAAAAGATAAAATACACGCCGCACAGCTACCCGCACGGCGACGATGCCGTGGACGGGCTTACGGTCGCGGCGCTGCTCGGCGTGGACGCGGCGAAGATATTCAAAACTCTCGTGACCCGCGGCGCGAGCAAGGGGATATACGTTTTTGTGATACCCGTCGGCGCGGAGCTTGACCTGAAGAAGGCGGCGAAGGCCGTGGGCGAGAAGTCGATAGAGATGGTGCACGTCAGCGAGATAAACGCACTGACAGGATATATACGCGGCGGCTGCTCGCCGGTCGGCATGAGAAAGCACTACACCACCACCTATGACGCGTCCGCGCTCGCGCAGGACACGATGATCGTCAGCGCCGGCAAGATCGGCTTTCAGGTGGAGCTGGAGCCGCAGGCGCTTATCCGGATAACTCAGGGGAAAACGGCGGATGTTACCGTCGGGTAATAATTGATGCAGAACAGTATTTATATAAAAGGCGCAAGAGAAAACAATCTGAAAAATATCGACGTTGAGATACCGAGAGACAAGCTGGTCGTGATAACCGGCCTCTCCGGCAGCGGAAAATCCAGCCTCGCGTTCGATACCATATATGCCGAAGGCCAGCGCCGCTACGTGGAGAGCCTCAGCTCCTACGCGCGCATGTTCCTCGGCCAGATGGACAAGCCGGACGTTGACTATATCGACGGCCTGTCCCCAGCGATATCCATCGACCAGAAGACGACCTCCAAAAATCCGCGCTCCACGGTCGGCACCGTGACGGAGATATACGACTATCTGCGCCTTCTCTGGGCGCGCGTCGGTGTGCCGCACTGCCCGAAATGCGGCAAGGAGATACGCCAGCAGAGCATCGACCAGATAGTCGACCAGATAATGGCGCTCCCGGAGGGGACGCGCATACAGCTCATGGCTCCGGTCGTCCGCTCCCGCAAGGGCGAGCATGTGAAGGTGTTCGAGGACGCGAAGAAGTCGGGATACGTCCGAGTCCGCGTGGACGGGATAATGTATGACCTGACCGAGGAGATAAAGCTCGAAAAGAACAAGAAGCACATCATCGAGATAGTCGTTGACCGCCTAGTCATAAAGCCGGACATCATCCGCCGCCTGACGGACTCCGCGGAGACGGCGATGGCGCTCGCGGGCGGACTGCTCACGGTCGATATCCCCAAGGAGGACAGGCAGCTCAACTTCTCGCAGAATTACGCCTGCGAGGACTGCGGCATCTCCATCGACGAGCTTGCCCCGCGCCTGTTCTCGTTCAATAACCCCTACGGCGCCTGTCCGACCTGCACCGGCCTCGGCATGCGTCTGCTCGTCGATCCGGATCTCATAATGCCGAACCCGAACCTCAGCATCATGGACGGCGGCATAACCGCGAGCGGCTGGGGCAATGCAAAGGGCGACTCGATATCGAGGATGTACTATGACGCGCTCTCGCGCCGCTATCACTTCAAGCTGACCGATCCCATCAAGGACATACCGCCCGAGGCGATAGACGCGCTGATGTACGGCACAAAGGGCGAGCCGCTTCAGCTCAGATATGAGAAAAACGAGGGCTTTGGCGTGATCCGGCGCGAGTTCGAGGGCATAGCGAATAACCTCGAGCGGCGCTACAAGGAGACGCAGAGTCCCGCTATGCGTGCGGAGCTTGAGGAGTGCATGTCCGAAACTCCGTGCCCGGACTGCGGCGGACGCAGACTGAAAAAGACCGCGCTCGCGGTGACGGTCGGCGGCATGAATATCGCGGAGTTTACCGACCTGCCAGTCGTCAGCGCGCTGAAATTCATAGATTCTCTCCAGCTCAGCGAGAAGGACATGATGATCGCCGAGCGTATTCTGAAAGAGATAAAGTCCCGTCTCGGCTTCCTCGTGAACGTCGGGCTTGGATATCTGACGCTGTCCCGCTCGGCGGCGACGCTGTCCGGCGGCGAGAGCCAGCGCATCAGACTTGCCACGCAGATCGGCTCCAGCCTGATGGGAGTGCTGTATATCCTCGACGAGCCGAGCATCGGCCTGCACCAGCGCGATAACGACAAGCTGCTGCGTACGCTTAAGCGCCTGCGCGACCTTGGAAATACGCTCATCGTCGTCGAGCATGACGAGGACACCATGCGCGCGGCGGATTATATCGTCGACGTCGGCCCGGGAGCGGGCGTGAACGGCGGGCGCATAGTCTGCGCCGGCTCCGTCGATGATATCTGCGCCTGTCCGGAGTCCGTGACAGGCCAGTACCTCAGCGGAAAAAAGAAGATACCCGTGCCGGAGACGCGGCGCGCGGGCAGCGGAAGATTCCTGCGCATACGCGGCGCGAAGGAAAACAATCTGAAGAATATCGACGTGGATATCCCGCTCGGCAAGCTCGTGTGCGTCACGGGCGTCTCCGGCAGCGGCAAATCCTCGCTCATAAACGAAATACTGTACAAGACCCTCGCCGCCGAGAAGAACCGCGTCAAGGTGCGCCCCGGCAAGTGCGACGGGATAGACGGGCTTGAATATGTGGATAAGGTCATCGCGCTCGACCAGAGCCCGATAGGCCGCACACCGCGCTCAAATCCCGCGACCTACACCGGCGTTTTCGGCGACATACGCGAGCTTTTCGCCTCGACGCAGGACGCAAAGCTCCGCGGCTACGGCCAGGGGCGCTTCTCCTTCAACGTCAAGGGCGGCCGCTGCGAGGCCTGCAGCGGCGACGGCCTGCTGAAGATAGAGATGCACTTCCTGCCGGATGTCTACGTCCCCTGCGAGGTCTGCCACGGCAAGCGCTATAACCGCGAGACTCTTGAGGTGCGCTTCAAGGGCAAGAACATCGCCGATGTTCTCGACATGACCATCGACGAGGCATGCACCTTCTTTGAAAATCAGCCGAAGATACTGCACAAGATAGAGACTCTGCGCGACGTCGGGCTTGGCTACGTCAAGCTCGGCCAGTCGAGCACGACGCTCTCCGGCGGCGAGGCGCAGCGCGTCAAGCTCGCAACGGAGCTTTCGAAGCGCAGCACAGGCAGCACCGTGTATGTGCTCGACGAGCCGACCACCGGACTGCATATCGCCGACGTGCACCGGCTCATAAATATCCTTGACCGCTTCGTCGAAGCGGGGAACACCGTTGTCGTCATCGAGCACAATCTCGACGTCATAAAGGTCGCGGATCACATCATCGACCTCGGCCCCGAGGGCGGCGATATGGGCGGCGAGCTTGTCTACGCCGGAACTCCGGAGGGCTGCGCCGAGTGTGAAGCGAGCTTCACCGGCCAGTTTCTCAAGAAGATGCTGCCGTAACGGAGGCGGCGCCCCTCTCATAGAATATCCGGGGAGGGGAGAGCATGACGGTAAAATTCCTTGTGAGCATGGCGGCCTGCTTCGCGTGCCTCGGCATTCTGTGGCTGATAGCGCGCATCATGCAGACTCCGGTGAAATTCGGCCGGAGCAGCACAGGCTATATGCTCATAAATATCAGCGGCGCGGAGCCGCGGCTGGAGCAGACTTTGAACGGCCTGCTGTGGCTCAATGACAACGGCATACTCCGCTGCCGCATAATCATCATCGGCACGGAGCTTGACGAAGAGACCGGATTCGTCGCCCGCGCGATGGCCGAGGATCATCGCTGCATTACTTTTGTGGAAAATGGGGAGCTGCCCGAATGGATGAAAACGAACTGCTAGAGCTGTCCGGCACAGTCGATTCCGTGATTTATAAAAATGAAGAGAACGGCTACACCGTGCTGCGCCTGAGAGACGAAAACGGCGAGGGAGTGACGGTCGTCGGCTGCTTCCCGTACGCCGCGCCCGGCGAATCCATGATCGTCAGCGGCAACTGGGTGTCGCACAGCGTCCACGGCAGGCAGTTCAAGGCCGAGTTTTCGCAGCGTATGCTGCCGAGCACCGCGCCCGCGATCTATGAATATCTCGCGGGCGGAGCCGTGCGCGGCATCGGCCCCGCGACGGCGGCGCTCATTGTCAACAAATTCGGCGATAAGACGCTGGACGTGCTCGAAAACGCGCCGCAGAAGCTGGCGGAGATAAAGGGCATAAGCGCGGCGAAGGCGGAGCAGCTTTCGAAAAGCTTCCGCCAGCAGGCTGGGATACGCAGACTCATGGAGTTCGTGTGCTCGTTCGGCCTGCGCCCGATACTCGCCATGCGCATGTATAAATATTACGGCGCCGAGGCGCTTGAGCTGCTGCGCGATAACCCGTATATCCTCGCCTCCGTGCATATCGGCGGCAGCTTCGCGGAGGCCGACCGGCTCGCCCTTGAGATGGGTATCGACGGGTACAGCGCAAACCGCATCTGCGCCGCGATAATTTTTGAGCTTCAGCATAATTCCGGCAACGGCCACTGCTTCATCCCGCGCGAACAGCTCGCCGCGGCGACGGCGAAGCTCATCGGCGTCGAGCCGGAGGACGTGGACGAGAACATCGAAACGCTCATCTCCGGCGGGCAGATACGCTATGAGTTCATCGCCGGCCGCAACGCCTGCTATCTTCCGGAGCTTTACGAGGCGGAGACTAACGCCGCGGAGATACTCGCGCGGATGTGCCGCCGCAGCTTCGGCGACAAGGCGGATATAAACAAGATAATCGCCAAGCTTGAAAAAAGCCAGCATATAAGCTACGCGCCGCTTCAGAAGCAGGTTCTGGAGCTTGCGCTGAAAAATCAGGTGGTAGTCCTCACGGGCGGCCCCGGCACCGGCAAGACGACGTCGATCCGCGCCGTGCTCGCGATGTTCGACGAGCTGGGCATGAAAACGCTGCTCACCGCGCCGACAGGGCGCGCCGCAAAGCGCATGACCGAGCTTACCGGACAGGACGCCTCGACGATACACCGCCTGCTCGAAGCGAAGTTTGACGATACGGGCGACTCGGTCGTGTTCACAAAGTGCGAGTCCGACAGGCTCGACTGCGACGCGGTGATACTCGACGAGTGCTCGATGGTTGACATAATACTTATGAACGCGCTGCTCTCGGCGCTCCCGCCGGACGCGCGGCTCATTCTGGTCGGCGACGCGGATCAGCTCCCCTCAGTGGGGGCGGGGAATGTGTTCAGCGATCTCATTCGCAGCGGACGGATTCCTTTGGTTGCCCTGAAAGAGGTTTTCCGCCAGGCGGACAAGTCCTATATTATCCGCAACGCCCACCTGGTCAACGGCGGCATCGGGCCGGACCTGAAAACCAACCAAGGAGACTTTTTCTTCCTGTGCCGCCGGGTGCCGGAGCGAATGGTGAGTACGGTGGTGGAGCTGTGCAAGACCCGGCTGCCGGAAAAAATGGGCATTGCCCCGGAGGACATTCAGGTGCTGACCCCCACCCGCAGGGGCGAGTGCGGCACGGTGCAGCTGAACCGCTGCCTCCAGGCGGCGCTGAACCCGCCGGAGCGCGGTAAGCGCCAGAAGCAGTGGGGCGACATGACGTTCCGGGTGGGTGACCGGGTCATGCAGACCCGGAACAACTACGATGTGCTGTGGGAGAAGGAGGATGGCTCCGGCGGCAGCGGTATTTTCAACGGCGACGTGGGCGTGATTCAGGACATCGACCCCGGCGGCGAGTTCATCACCCTGCGGTTTGACGACCGCACGGCGGTGTACACCGCTGACCTGCTGAGCCAGCTGGATATGGCCTACGCCGTCACCGTACATAAGTCCCAGGGCAGCGAGTATCCGGCGGTGATATTGGCCGCGGCGTCCGCCGCGCCGTCGCTGCTGGTGCGCGGCGTGCTGTACACAGCTATCACCCGTGCCCGCAGGCTGCTTATCCTCGCCGGGGACGATGCCGTTCTGGCCCAGATGGCCGCCAACAACAAGCAGCAGCGCCGGTACAGCGGCCTGCGCCGCCGACTGAAGGAGGGATACCATGAGCAATAACGGTAGTATCAACGACGCATTGGACAAGGCCCAGCGGGGCTTGCTGGACTTCTTTTTCCCCCGCAAGTGCCCCTTCTGCGGGCGCGTGGCGGGCCGGGAGCTGTTGTGCGAGGCGTGCAAGGCGTCGCTGCCCCGGTGCGATAAGGTACGCACCGGCACCTTCGGCGAATGTGCCGCGCCGCTGTATTACGAGGGCCGCGTCCGCGACGCCCTTCTGGCCTTCAAATTCAAGCGGCGCATCGAGGACCTGAACGCCTACGGTGTGCTGATGGCCGAAAAGGCGGCGGAGGTCTACGCCGACCGCTTCGATGCCGTCACCTGGGTGCCGGTGAGCAAACAGCGCCTGAAAAAGCGTGGCTTCGACCAGTCGCGTATGCTGTGCGCCAGCCTGTGCGTGGACTGGCACACGGAGCCGCAGGAGACACTGCGTAAGGTGCGGGACAACCCGGCCCAGTCCGGTATCGGTGACCCGGCGGAGCGCCGGGTCAATGTGCTGGGCGCTTACGAGCCGGTGGACCCGGACGCCATCGCCGGCAAGCGCTTCCTGCTCATCGACGACATCATCACCACCGGCGCCACACTCACCGAGTGCGTCCGGGTGCTGAAGGCCGCCGGGGCGGCGGACGTGGTCTGCCTGACGCTGGCCATGGCCCGTGATAATTGAGGTATGGACTTCGGCGTTTCCGTATAGAATACAGAAAATACCGCGATTTTCATTTCGCAGTTGCAATATTCTTTCTCAATCGGTATAATAGATAAATCAGAGGGTAACGGGCGCACCCGCCCGAAACGAAAGACAAGATAGAGGTGCAGTAGTATGTGTTCCATTGCAAAAGATATCGGCATCGACCTGGGCACCGCCTCCGTACTGGTGTACGTAAAGGGCAAGGGCGTCGTATTGAACGAGCCGTCCGTGGTGGCCATTGACAAGAATACCGGCAAGCTGCTGAAGGTGGGCGCCGAGGCTCAGGCCATGCTGGGCCGTACCCCCGGCAACATCGTGGCCATCCGTCCCCTGCGCGAGGGCGTGATCTCCGACTACGACATGACCGAGCGTATGCTCCGCGAGTTCCTGCACAAGGTGGTGGGCGGCTTCCAGCTGTTCAAGCCCCGCGTCATCATCTGCGTGCCCTCCGGCATCACCGAGGTCGAGGAGCGCGCCGTGGTGGACGCCGGCATCCAGGCGGGCGCCC
>ERZ779869.1384-NODE-1384-length-22610-cov-4.911284_pt1 | contig 22610 bp, 19 predicted proteins | sample MGYA00511557_ERZ779869 | MGnify/ENA primary metagenome ERZ779869 (study PRJEB29588, sample SAMEA2154620) | human gut metagenome | biome: human gut; feature: human-associated habitat; material: faeces | place: Denmark | collected 2008/2010 ... | reverse complement strand
AATATTAAAATATATAGAACAAGAAAAATAAATATCAGCATTTCTGTTAGAATATTTCAAATAAAATAATAGTTGCTAATATTGTTAATTAATTTTATAATCGAAATTCATTTTCTACAAAAAAGCAAATTTTGAGATTAAGAAAATTAAAAAAAGAATTCTTATAATTGACGACAAATTTTTCGATAGAAGTCATAGCAAGGAGGAATTTTATGTATAATCTAGTATCAAAATATAAGCCAGCAGGAGATCAACCTAAAGCAATAGAAGAATTAGTAAAAGGAATTAAAGAAGGTCAAAAGAATCAAGTATTACTAGGCGCAACGGGAACCGGAAAAACATTCACAGTCGCAAATGTAATAAAAGAAATAAATAAACCAACACTAGTTCTTGCTCACAATAAAACTCTTGCAGGACAACTTTACTCAGAATTAAAAGAACTATTCCCAAACGATCACGTATGTTACTTTGTATCATACTATGATTACTATCAACCAGAAGCATATGTTCCATCATCAGATACTTATATTGAAAAAGATGCCTCAATCAATGATGAAATAGATGAATTAAGACACTACGCAACATCATCACTATTAAGATATCCCAACACAATAGTAGTGGCATCCGTATCCTGCATATATGGAATTGGGGAAATTGAAGAATATGAAAAAAAGATGTTAACTCTAACTGAAGGCGATCAAATTGATCGTGACGAAGTACTCGAGAAATTAGTAGAAATGTTGTATGAAAGAAATGATATTGATCCAAAAAGAGGAACCTTTAGAGCAAAAGGCGACACAATAGAAGTAATACCAGTTAACCAACATACTCAAGGAGTAAGAATTGAATTTTTTGGAGATACAATTGATCGTATAACACTTTTTGATATAGTAACAGGTGTAATAACTGAAAGCAAAAAAACAATATCACTATTTCCAGCAAGTCACTTTGTTACAAGTGATGAAAAATTAGAAAAAGCAATAGTTAATATTGAAAAAGAACTAGAAGAAAGATTGGAATATTTTAAAGAAAACAATAAATTATTAGAATATCAAAGAATAAAAGAAAGAACAAACTATGATATAGAAATGATGAGAGAAACAGGATTTTGCCACGGAATAGAAAACTATTCAAGGCACTTAGCATTAAAAGGACCAGGTGAAACCCCAACAACATTACTTGATTTTTTTAAGAAAGACTTCTTATTAATAATAGATGAATCACACGTAACAATACCTCAAATAAGAGCAATGTATAATGGTGACCAAGCAAGAAAACAAGTCCTTGTAGACTATGGATTCCGTTTGCCATCGGCAAAAGACAATAGACCATTAACATTTACAGAATTTGAAAATAAACTAGATAACGTAATCTACCTATCAGCAACTCCAGCTGAATACGAAAAAGAAAAATCTAATAATCGTATAATTGAACAAATAATAAGACCAACCGGACTATTAGATCCATTAATAGAAGTAAGACCATCTAAAAATCAAATAGAAGACTTAATAAATGAAATAAATATAAGAATTGAAAAAAATGAAAGAGTCTTAATAACAACATTAACAATAAGAATGGCCGAAGAATTAACAAAATATTTAGAAAAAGTTGGAATTAAAGTCGCATACCTTCATAGTGAAGTCAAAACATTAGATCGCTTAAGAATTATAAGAGATTTAAGATTAAAAAAATATGATGTTTTAGTAGGTATAAATCTTTTAAGAGAAGGACTAGATATACCAGAAGTAAGCCTAGTCGCGATTTTAGATGCTGATAAACAAGGATTTCTAAGAAGTGAAAGAAGCTTAATTCAAACAATCGGAAGAGCAGCTCGAAATGCAAATGGAAGAGTAATAATGTATGCTGATTTAGTAAGTGATTCAATGGATATTGCAATCAAAGAAACTGAAAGAAGAAGAAAAATTCAAGAAAAATATAATGAAGAACATAATATTGTACCAAAAACAATTATTAAAGAAATAAGAGATGTAATAAGTAATATTGGTGATAATAAAGAGGAAGCTAAATTATCAAATAAAGAAAAACAAGAGATGATGATAAAAATCGAAAAAGAAATGCAAGAAGCAGCTAAAAAACTTGATTTTGAAAGAGCAACCGAATTAAGAGATATCCTATTTGAATTAAGAGAAAAACATAATAAAAAATAAACGAAAGTCAAAATAAGAAACACTAGACAATAAGTAGATGTAAAATCTACTTATTTGTGTTATAATTATAAAAAAGAAAGGGAATATATATGAACAAGGTATTATTAGATTTAGGATTTATAGAAATAAGGTGGTATTCTATAATAATGTTATTAGCGATTCTATCAGCATCTGCAATAATATTAAAAGAAGCCAAAAAGAAAGGCTTCACTGAAGATTTTATGAATAATTTATTTTTTTACACGATAATATGTGCAATAATAGGCGCACGCCTTTACTATGTAGCATTCAATTTTGCCGAATATCAAGATGATTTACTTGGTATATTAAGAATATGGGAAGGCGGACTTGCAATCCACGGCGGTATAATAGGAGGATTACTATTTATATCTTATTATGCCAAAAAATATAAAGTAAATCTACTATTATTACTTGACATAATCGTAGTTGGATTAATATTAGGTCAAATAATAGGACGATGGGGTAACTTTATGAATAGCGAGGCTTATGGTCCAATGACAACATATGCAACACTAAAAAAACTACTTATACCAGAATTTATAATCAAAGGAATGAGTATAAATGGAGTATATTACCACCCAACATTTTGGTATGAATCAATCCTTAACCTAGTAGGACTTATAATATTACTAATAATAAGAAAAGGAAAATATACAAAAGTAGGAACTTTAACAGGAACATATCTAATATGGTATGGTGCAGTTCGAATATTTATAGAATCACTAAGACAAGATGCTTTAATGTTAGGACCAATTAAAATTGCCCAACTAGTATCTATAATAATGATAATAATAGGTATAATAATAATTGTAAAAGGACAAACAAACTCTAAATTCGAAAATAATTATAAGGAGGCGAATGCCGGTGAAATCAAGTTTTGATTGTATAATAATAGGAGCTGGTATAGCAGGATTAACAGCAGCAATATACTTAAAAAGAGCGGGTAAAAATGTAGTAATAATTGAAAAAAGTATGCCAGGCGGTCAAATACTAAAAACAAATAGTATTAAAAATTATAGTGGGAATCTTATAGAGTTAAAAATTGAGGATAAAACAGAGAGGTGAATAATATGTATATTGAGTTGAAAAATGTAACAAAGAAAATAAGAGGTGTAACAGTTCTTGACAATGTGAGTCTTCGTATGGAGTCTGGAAATATATATGGCTTCAAAGGTAAAAATGGAAGTGGTAAGACTATGCTTATGAGAGCAGTTGCAGGACTTATAAGAGTTGATGGAATTGTCGATATTAATGGGAAAATAATGGGTAAAGATATGATGTTTCCAGACAGCATAGGAATTCTTATAGAGAACCCTGCATTTATTAACAATTATACAGGATTTGAGAATCTTAAAACTCTTGCATCTATAAGAGAAAGAATTGATGATGAAAGAATAAGAGAGACTCTTAGTGAGGTCGGTCTTGAACCATATGATAAAAGAACTTTTCGTAAGTATTCGTTAGGTATGAAACAGAGATTAGGCATAGCAGCAGCAATAATGGAAAATCCTGATATTATAATATTGGACGAGCCGATTAATGCTTTGGATGATTCAGGAACAGAGCAGGTAAGCAAGCTTCTTATGAAACATAAAGAACGGGGAGCACTTATTATTATTGCCTGTCATGATGCAGAAGAACTTGATTATTTATCAGATGATATAATAGAAATTGCAGAGGGAAGAATCAAAAATAATAAAGCTGACAAAGGAGGAACTAATTAAATGCATGAATTAAATGTGTTATTAAAGATAGAATTTAAAAGATTATTTAAAAATAAATTATTTTATATTTCATTATTTATAGGAGTTGTGCTTGCAACAGGTTCCTTTATTAATAAAGTAATTCCACATATGGATATTCTTAATGGATTTGATGGAAGTGTTGCCTCATATCCTTTTTCTGTTTTTAATTCATGGATGGGAATTTTTATTGGTTTTGATCCATTTGCAACAGCATATGTATATGTGTGCATGTTATTCTGTGCATTGCCATACTGTGGTAATTTTTCAAGGGATAATCACAACCAGTACATATTGCAGTATTATAGCAGAGCATCGAGGAATAAGGTGCATGCAGCCAGATTCATTACAACATTTGTTTCGGGAGGAATGCTTGTCCTTCTGCCTGTATTAATGAATCTTATAGCAACCATGATGTGTGTTCCTGCACTTTCTCCTGTTGAAAATGGATTATTTATCGGTTCAGGAAAGTCTTTTATGGGATGTCTGTTTTATAATCATACATTTGTATACATAATTATTTATCTTATTCAGTTTTTTGTATATGGTGGAGCTTTTTCTGTAGTTTCATTAGCTGTTGCATTTTTATTTGATAATGCATTTCTTGTTATGATTTCACCATTCATCGCTTATTATGGTGTAGGTGTGTTATCTACAGTTGGTAAAAATATTTTTGGACTGTATACATTTAATCCTATGTCTTATATTAGTCCATCAAATGTTCTTATGGATAATGGACTTATAGGTTTTATTCTGGAACCGTTAATTATTATATTGGTAAGTGGTGTGATATTCTTTTGGAAAGGAGCAGCGAATGAAGTTTTATAAATTTTTGATTACGGCAGCGTGTATTGCCATAGCAGCAGTATGTATTGCATTGATAGTAAGAGTTAATAGAGCATTTCCAAATGCAGAGGAGGTTAGTTATACCAAAGACAATCCTGCAGATTTAGACGGGCTGGAGATAACTCCTGTTAATGCTAAAGTATATACTCTTGAGGATTATTCTAAGATTTCAGGTCAGTATAAGAATGTAAGCGAAGAAAAAGCTAAGAATGTAAGAATTATTGTTATGACTGTAAGATTAAGAAATACAACTGATCAGGTTATTAATTATGCACCAAGCTTCATATGCGTTGTTGAGGAGCTTAACGGAAGCAATGGTGTCCAGCCGGTTAGTAATTCAATGAGGAGAATCACATTAGATCCAGGACAGACTCAGGAAGTAAGATTTCAGGCATATATGGGACCTAATCAGCTGAATCCTAAGAAATTTTCAAAGCTGGAGTCTTCTACGATAACTTTAGTGTATTCTTATTATCCATTAAAGAAAAAGCTGGTGTTTTAAATGAAATGTTTTAAAAATGTTTTCAAGGCAGATATCAGGCGGTTTTGTAATGCAAGCTGGAAGTTTTTTACAGCATTTATAGTATATTGTATATTGCAGGCGGTGATTTTTTATACAGGTGCAGTTAAGTTCATACATAAAGGAATCATTGATGGTGTATCTTTTGGAGATTCCATGCTGTATTTCTTTAAAGGAGCAAAAAAATTCATAATTCGTGGCAATACACCTATGGATATACCTATTTTTGGCATGCTTGTTGTGTTGTATCTGCTGCTGATAATTGCATTATATATTAATTCTGATAAGAATGCGCTTGGCAAAAGTATAATAGTAGCGTCAAGGTCACCTGTATACTGGTGGATTAGTAAATGCTTAATTGTTGTTATTGCTGCATGTGTATATATGATTATAATATGTGCGACACATTTTCTGATGGGAATGGCCATAGTAAATAGCAGATTTTATTCTGGTATTTCATTAACCTCCGAGAATACTATCAGGATTTTTCTTGGAAGTGGGGAAATCCCGCAGAATACTAATATGGCAATAATGTTATTAATGTGTTTTGTATGTTTTATTACAGTTGCAATTGTGCAGCTTTTTATTACATATATTTCAAATGCGGTATATGGATTTATTGTCAGCATAGTATATTATGTTGTATCAATATGTTACATGAAGTGGTTTTGCTTTATTAATTATATGATGATGTATAGGATATCTGAGGTATATAATTACTGGAAATATGGCTTGTGTATGATGCTGTGTGTATGCGCTGGCATTATAACGGCAGGAATTATATATTCACGAAAAAGGGATTTCCTGTAAAGTTAAGGGGTTTACCTATGAATGAAAGAGTGAAAAAGTATTTAAGCGTTATGCTGGCGTATGGGATACCAGTCATGCTGATAATGAAAACGGTTCCATTCATGTCTGGTTATCTGAAAGGACTTGATGCATGTGTGGCTGATTACTTTCTGTTCTTTTTTGACTGGCGGTCGAATGGGTTCATATGTATGTATGAAATAGTTCTGTTTAGTTTTTTTATGGTTACAATAATAAAAACAGAATTATTGCCAAACAGGATTGTTTTATATAATTCAAGGATTAAGCTGTTTTGTAGCTGTGTAAAAAAATGTATTGCTTTAACATATTTGGTTCCGCTCTTTAATGCGGTTATTACTATGGTGGTATCACTTAGTAATCATGCAGTATGGGCATGCAACTGGGGAGCAGAAGGAAGTGTTTCAAAATATATGCTGCCATATTGTGATTTTGCTAAAGTAAGTACAGTGACAGTTATTTTAGCATCAGTTCTTGCAGATGTTCTCAGAATGCAGGCAACATTGCTTATAATATGTATTGTATACTGGCTTACCAGATCAACTGTTTTTACATATATTCTGGTATATATAAATGTACTGGCGGTAGGAATTTTGTCTAAAATTAAAATAATGGGAATATCATTTTCTGGTGTGTATTCTAAAATGATTATTGAGCGCTCATATGCATATGCGTATGGAATTGTGCTTAAGGATAATGTTATAGTTCCATTGATGATAGTATTGATTCTTGCAGTTTCAGGAATTGTTTTATTCAGAGTGTATAGGAAAGATATTCTGTAATTGACAGAATTAAAAAAGGCTTTAACCGGAAAATACTGGTTAAAGCCTTTTTGTTAATCTTCGTCGTTAATATCTTTCTGTGCAACAGCAGCGGCTATAACTGATATGATAACCACAGCAGCAATAATGGCAACTGCAATACCTATAATTGGTCCGATGAATAACATAAAACTCATAATATCACACCTCTTCGAACATATTTATTATATCCATTATATATCGGTTTTATAATATGTACAAGCAATTAAGCGTCTTTTTTAGATTCTTTTTCTTCTTTAGCAAGGTTTTTGTTAGCAGTTGAAAGCATAAGCTTGATTCTGTTTAACTGGTTAACTTCGGAAGCACCAGGATCATAATCTACAGCAATTATGTTAGCTTCAGGATATGCTGCACGAAGCTCTTTGATAACTCCCTTTCCTACAATATGGTTAGGCAGACATGCAAATGGCTGACAGCATACGATATTGCCTACACCATGATGGATAAGCTCAATCATTTCACCGGTAAGAAGCCAGCCTTCACCAGTCTGGTTGCCAAGTGATACGAAGTCTTTAGCGTAATTGGCTGTCTCACTAATTTTAGATGGAGCATCAAATCTCTTGCTTTCTGCAAGTGCCTTGGTTCCAGCCTTTCTGAAGGTTTCAAGTATCTTTATAAGTGTACTTGAAAGAATAGCCCCCTTCTTAGGTGTCTTTAATAATTCATGCTTATATGTTGAATTCTGCATACAGTAGAGAAGGAATCCCATAAGGTCAGGCATAACAGCCTCAGCACCTTCTGCCTCAAGTAACTCAATAATGTGGTTGTTAGCAGCAGGCATGAACTTAACAAGAATCTCTCCAACAACACCAACTCTAGGCTTCTTGATATCCTTAAGCGGAATATTATCAAAATCCTTAACAATAGCACGGAGGTTCTTATTGAACTCTTTCATATGAACCTTATTTTTAGTAAGCTGCTCAATGCAGACCTTCTTCCATTTTTCATGAAGTGCATTAACTGAACCAGGAACTGCCTCGTAAGGTCTTGTACGGTACACAACATTCATGAATATATCACCATATTCAACAGCCATCATAGCTTTCTTAAGCATTGGTATGTCATAGCTGAAGCCCGGATTAGATTCAAGCCCCTGTGCGCTCAGTGAGATTACAGGAACATCTGGAATACCAGCCTTTATGAGTGCTCTTCTGATGAATCCGATATAGTTGGAAGCACGGCATCCACCACCTGTCTGTGACATAATCACAGCAGTTCTTGAAAGGTCGTATTTGCCTGAAAGAAGGGCGTTCATAATCTGTCCAACTACCATAAGTGAAGGGTAGCATGCGTCGTTATTAACATATTTAAGACCTACATCTACTGATGACTTGTTGTCGTTCTCAAGGACTTCAATATTGTAGCCACATGAATTAAGGGCAGGACCTAATATGTCAAAATGTATTGGTGACATCTGAGGGCAGAGAATTGTGTAATTCTTTCTCATATCTTCAGTAAACTGTACTCTGTGGTAGGCAGATGACTGAATCTTTCTCTGGTAATTCTTCTGTTCACGGACTCTTAATGCTGCGATAAGAGAACGTACTCTGATTCTTGCAGCACCAAGGTTATTAACCTCATCAATCTTAAGTACTGTATATATCTTTCCAGACTTAGTAAGTATATCGTTGACAGCGTCAGTAGTAACGGCATCAAGACCGCATCCAAATGAATTGAGCTGGATAAGGTCGAGATTATCTACAGTCTTTACATAGTTAGCAGCAGCGTAAAGTCTTGAATGATACATCCACTGGTCAAGAATGATAAGAGGTCTTTCAACTGTTCCTAAATGTGCAACACTGTCCTCTGTAAGTACTGCAAGTCCGTATGAATTAATAAGTTCAGGAATACCATGGTTTACTTCAGGGTCAACATGGTAAGGACGGCCGGCAAGTACAATACCGCGCTTTCCGGTTTCGTTAAGGTAAGCAATTACTTCTTCACCTTTATTTCTGACATCCTGTCTGCAAGCCATCATTTCATCCCATCCGGCCTTGACAGCAGACTTAATCTCTGCGGCAGGAATGTATGATGAGAATTCCTCAACGAGTCTTTTTGATATCTTCTCCTCACTTTCAAATGACATGAAAGGATTTCTGAAATCTATATTTTCTGACTTAAGTTCTTCTACATTATTCTTGATGTTCTCAGCATATGAAGTAACGATAGGGCAGTTATAATGGTTGTTAGTGCCTTCATATTCGTTATGCTCATAAGGTACACATGGATAGAAGATAAATTTAACTCCCTGCTTAATAAGCCACATGATATGACCATGAGCAAGCTTTGCAGGATAACACTCTGACTCTGATGGAATTGACTCAATACCTAATTCGTAAAGCTTGTGGCTTGACTGAGGTGAGAGTACAACTCTGTATCCGAGCTTTGTGAAAAATGTATACCAGAACGGATAGTTTTCATACATATTAAGAACTCTTGGAATACCTACAGTACCTCTTGTAGCCTTTTCTTCTGAAAGAGGCTCATAGTCAAAGAGTCTGTGGAACTTATAATCGAAAAGGTTAGGAAGCTTTTCTTTGTTCTTCTCTTTACCAAGTCCACGTTCACATCTGTTACCTGTGATAAACTGTCTGCCGCCAGAGAATTTATTGATTGTAAGGTGACAGCTGTTAGTACATCCCTTACATCTTGTAAGCTTTGTTTCATATGTAAGAGAGTTAATCTTATCTATAGAAAGCATAGATGACTCTGATATACCGTCATATCTTTCTCTTGCAATAAGGGCAGCGCCAAAAGCACCCATAATACCTGCGATATCAGGTCTGATTGCCTGAACGCCTGTAATCTTCTCAAAACTTCTAAGAACTGCGTCGTTGTAGAATGTACCACCCTGAACAACGATATGCTTACCTAAATCATCAGGATCAGAAATCTTGATAACCTTGTATAAAGCATTTTTAATAACAGAATAAGCAAGTCCGGCAGAGATATCTGCAACTTCAGCGCCTTCCTTCTGCGCCTGCTTAACCTTGGAATTCATGAATACTGTACAACGTGTTCCTAAGTCAATAGGGTGGTTCGCAAATAAAGCAGCCTTGGCAAAGTCCTGAACTGTGAAGTTGAGGGATTTTGCAAATGTTTCTATGAATGAACCACATCCTGATGAACATGCTTCGTTAAGCTGTACTGAATCTACAGTCTGGTTCTTAATCTTGATACATTTCATATCCTGTCCACCGATATCGATGATACAGTCTACTTCTGGGTCAAAGAAGGCAGCAGCGTAGAAATGTGACACTGTCTCAACTTCTCCCTCATCTAACATAAGAGCAGACTTGATAAGTGCTTCGCCGTAACCTGTTGAACATGACTGTACGATCTTGGCTTCTGGTGGAAGCAGTGTATATATTTCTTTAATAGCTTTAATTGTTGTAGCAAGCGGTGAACCGTTATTGCTTGAGTAGAATGAGTAAAGAAGATTACCGTCTTCATCAACTAAAGCAACCTTGGTTGTTGTTGAACCAGCATCGATTCCGAGATAGCAGTTGCCCTTGTAAGATGCGATATCAGCAGTCTTAACATGATGAGAGCTGTGACGCTTTGTGAATTCATCATATGCAAACTGGTTCTCAAAAAGAGGTTCCATACGTTCAACCTCGAACTCAAGCTTAATCTTTCCTTTAAGTCTTGCGATAATGTCTTCTACAGGAACACATACATCTTCACTGTAATTCATTGCTGAACCAACAGCAGCAAATAAGTGTGAATGGTCAGGAGCAATGATTTCATCCGGACCTAAGCTTAATGTACGGATAAATGCCTGTCTTAACTCTGATAAGAAATGAAGTGGTCCGCCTAAGAATGCAACATTACCACGGATTGGTTTACCACATGCAAGACCACTGATTGTCTGGTTTACAACAGCCTGGAATATAGATGCAGAAAGGTCTTCCTTAGTTGCACCTTCATTGATAAGAGGCTGGATATCAGTCTTGGCAAATACACCACATCTTGCGGCAATAGGGTATATTGACTTATAGTTCTTGGCATATTCATTAAGTCCCATTGCGTCTGTCTGTAACAGAGTTGCCATCTGGTCAATGAAAGAACCTGTACCGCCGGCACATATTCCGTTCATTCTCTGGTCAATACCGTTAGTAAAGTAGATAATCTTAGCATCCTCACCACCAAGCTCGATTGCAACATCACACTGTGGAGCATAATCCTGAAGGGCAGTAGACACGGCTACTACCTCCTGTGTAAATGGTACTTCTAAATGTTTGGCAAGAGTAAGTCCGCCTGAACCTGTGATAACAGGATATACTTCAAACTCGCCAAGCTCAGCCACTGCCTTTTCAAGAAGTGACTGGAGTGTTTCCTGGATATTCGCAAAATGCCTTTCATAATCAGAAAATAAAATATTATTATTATCATCTAAAACAGCGATTTTTACAGTTGTTGATCCAATATCAATACCTAATTTGAATTTGTTCATAACCTAATACAGCTGTAGCTGTCCTCCTTAAAATAAATATACAAAAGTTACCCATTGCATAGTGACTTTGGCGAAAAAACGCAGAATATGTCATTTTCTATGCAACTTATGCATTATAGAGTAAAATGGAATAAATTTCAATATTAATAGGAAATAATAAAATAGCTTTAATTATTTATGGTGGATATTTTTATTAAAATTTAAGAACTTAAGAGTAAGTTTAATTGACATCATATTGTTTTGTTTATTATAATTTCTTGTATATGATTATGAATTATTAGTCTGTAACATGTGTAAGACTGAAAGGAACATTTTATGAACTGGTTTGCTAAATTTGAGAAAAAATTCTCTAAGTATGCGATTAAGAATCTTATGTTTTACATCATTGTCCTTTATGCAATAGGATTTGTGATGAATACATTTTTTAATGGATTATATGACGCATATTTTTCACTTGATTTTGCTATGATTTTTAAAGGACAGGTATGGAGACTCATCACATTTATATTACAACCTCCTTCTAACAGCATAATATTTGTGGTATTTGTGCTGTATTTCTACTATCTGATTGGTTCGGTACTTGAAAGAATATGGGGCTCGTTCAGATTTAATGTATACTTCTTTACAGGAGTTATCCTTAATATACTTGCATCACTTATTATCTATCTTATATGGGGATTAAGCTTTAAATTAAGTACGAATTATATTAATCTTGCGTTGTTCATGGCATTCGCTATGGAGCAGCCGGATATGGAGGTTTTATTATTCTTCATTATCCCAATCAAGATTAAATGGATGGCAATACTTGATGCTGTAATATTCGGAATTACTATAGTATTCGGATATCTTGTGCCTTTTCTTCCAAGAAATGTATGGTACAGCCTGTATGCAGCAGGTTTTCTTGCACCGTCAGCAATTATGTGTTATGCCAACGCAACGGCGGCGCTTGTGTCAATGCTGAATTTTATAATATTCTTCTTCCTGTACAAGAAAGGCCCGGCAAAGAGCAGTACACAGAGAAACTTCGACAAAGCAATGAGAACAGCAAAGAAAGCACAGCAGAACGCCAGAAAAGACTATTGGCAGCAGAATAGTGGTAACACTCAGGGCAATGGTGGCACATATGGGACAGCATCATCAGATAACAGAACACAACAAAGTCAGGCACAACACGTGAAGCGCGGCGTGCCGAAGCACAGATGTGCAGTATGCGGAAGGACAGAACTTGACGACGAAAACCTCACATTCAGATTCTGCTCAAAATGCGCCGGCAACTACGAATACTGTTCCGACCACTTATATACCCACATCCATGTAACTGGTGATAAATAAGGTAAAGCTTGTTAAATAAAAAACTTAGTTGATTTGACACGCAAATATGTTATTATATTGTAGGTATGTGTTTGAAAAGATTTTAATTATTTTGGAGGAAACAATGAAAAAGACTAAGATTATTTGCACAATGGGTCCTAATACTAACGACAGAAACCTTATTAAGGATCTTGCGTTAGCAGGAATGGATATTGCAAGATTTAATTTTTCTCATGGTGACCATGAGGAGCAGGCAGGAAGATTTGCCTTAATTAAAAGTGTAAGAGAAGAACTTAATATCCCTATTGCAACTCTTCTTGATACTAAGGGACCTGAGATCAGAACAGGTGCTGTTAAGGATGACAAGAAGGTTACACTTGTTGAGGGACAGAAATATACATTAACAACAAGACAGGTGCCAGCAGATGATAAGATTAATATGGTAACTTATGCAGGTCTTCCAGAAGATGTTACTACAGGTAATATTATTCTTATCGATGATGGTCTTATCGAGCTTAAGGTTGATAAGGTTGAAGGTACAGAGATTGAATGTACAGTAATTAATGGTGGTGAGCTTGGTTCTAAGAAGGGTGTTAATGTTCCTAACGTAAGCATCAGACTTCCAGGCATCACAGAGAAAGATAAGGAAGATATCATCTTTGGTGTTGAGCAGGGATTTGATTTTATCGCAGCTTCATTTGTAAGAAATGCAGCATGTATCGAGGAAATTAAGCACCTTCTCTGGGAGCATGGTTCAGATATCCCAGTTATTGCTAAGATTGAGAATGCCGAAGGTATTGCTAATATAGATGATATCATCAGAGTTGCTGATGGTATCATGGTAGCCCGTGGCGATATGGGTGTTGAGATTCCTGCTGAGGAAGTTCCACACGTTCAGAAGGAAATCATCAAGAAGTGTAATGCTAAGTATAAGCCAGTTATCACAGCTACACAGATGCTTGATTCTATGATCAGAAATCCAAGACCTACAAGAGCTGAGGTTACTGATGTTGCTAACGCTATCTACGACGGAACAGATGTTGTTATGCTTAGTGGTGAGACTGCTAATGGAAAGTACCCATTAGAGGCTGTTAAGATGATGGTTAAGATTGCAGAAAGAACAGAGCGGGAGATTAAAGGACATTCAGTAGAATATTCTAATCTTCACAGCAAGAGAAGCATTTCAAGCGCTGTATGTAATGCTGCAGTTCAGACAGCAGATAACCTTGGAGCTAAGGCTATTATCTGTCCTACAATTTCAGGATTTACAGCAAGACTTACATCTAAGTTAAAGCCAGAAGCTGAGATTATCGGATGCTCTCCATACGATAACGTTCTTAGAAAGATGCAGATTTACTGGGGTGTAAGACCTCTTAAGACTGCTACAGAAGCTTCTACTGATAAGATTATTGAGCATGCATTAGTAGTTTCTGAACATGCTGGATTCGTAGAAGAAGGAGATACAGTAATTGTTTCTGCTGGTATTGCTACATCTTCTGATCCTTCATCTAAGAGAGGACTTACTAACACAATGAGAGTAGTTACAATCTAGTGTTAATTTGATACATTTGTTTCGGAATGAGGCTTGATTTTAATATTCTATTATGTTATAAGTAATACACAATTAATATTACAAAGCGTTGATGGAAACAAGTAGGTTATTACTGAACTTACAGAAAGCAGCCGGTTGATGAGAGGCGCAAGGGTAAGGGTAACTGAATACATTCCGGAGCGGCGAACTGAAAGCATATTTGTAAGTAGGGGCAGCCGGAGTAGCACACGTTATAGTGCATAAGTCCATGCTGGTGGACTTAATGAGGTGGCAGATGCGAGTCTGTCATGAATAAAGGTGGTAACACGTAAGTTCAGGCTTTCGTCCTTTTAAAGAAGGGCGGAAGCCTTTCGTTTTTTGCGCGAGTAGCGATGAGAATACAAGCGGAAATCTCACAATCATGCTTGCATGAATTGTGAGATTATCGCTTGCATTCGAGGAGCACCGCGACAACGACAGAACGAAGTTCTGGAGTATGAGCTGAGAGAGCGAGCAGCAATAAGAAAAATGAAAAGAGAGGAAACAAAAATGACACTTTATGACGAATTGGTTGCAAGAGGTCTTATTGCACAGGTAACAGATGAAGCACTTATCAAAGACCTTATTAACAATGGAAAGGCTACATTTTACATTGGATTTGATCCAACAGCAGACAGCCTTCATGTAGGACACTTTATGGCACTCTGCCTTATGAAGAGACTCCAGATGGCAGGAAATAAGCCAATCGCACTTATTGGCGGTGGAACAGCTATGATTGGTGATCCATCAGGACGTACAGATATGAGAAAAATGCTTACACCAGAGCAGATTCAGCACAATGTTGACTGCTTCAAGAAGCAGATGGCAAGATTCATTGATTTCTCAGATGACAAGGCATTACTTGTTAATAATGCTGACTGGCTTCTTAATCTTAACTATGTAGAACTTTTAAGAGAGGTTGGAGCATGCTTCTCAGTTAATAACATGTTAAGAGCTGAATGCTACAAGCAGAGAATGGAAAAGGGATTAAGCTTCCTTGAGTTTAACTACATGATTATGCAGTCATACGATTTCTATATGTTATACCAGAAATACGGCTGTAATTTACAGTTTGGCGGTAATGACCAGTGGAGCAACATGTTAGGTGGAACAGAGCTTATCAGAAGAAAGCTTGATAAGGATGCTTCAGCTATGACAATCACACTTCTTCTTAACTCAGAGGGTAAGAAGATGGGTAAGACAGCTTCAGGTGCTGTATGGCTTGATCCGGATAAGACAAGTCCTTACGATTTCTACCAGTACTGGAGAAATGTTGATGATGCAGATGTTCTTAAATGCATTCGTATGCTCACATTCCTTCCACTTGAAGAGATTGATAAGATGGATAGCTGGGAAGGTACGCAGCTTAACAAGGCTAAGGAGATTCTTGCTTATGAGCTTACAAAGCTTGTTCATGGTGAGGAAGAAGCTAAGAAAGCAGAAGCTACAGCAAAGGCAATCTTTACTGGTGGGGATGCAGCTAACATGCCTACAGCAAAGCTTGAAGCAGACAGCTTTACAGATGATGAAATTGATGCAATTAATCTTGTGTTTGGAGCAGGACTTGCAACAACTAAGTCAGAGGCCAGAAGAACTATCCAGCAGGGTGGTGTTTCTGTAGATGGAGAGAAGGTAGCAGATATAGCAGCTAAGTTCCCTAAGAGTATGTTCGAGGGCGAAGGTGTAGTTGTTAAGAAGGGGAAGAAATCTTTCGTTAAGGTTTCTGTTAACTAATAATTAAGATATTAATAAAGGGATTATGAATATTGAGTTGTTATCTCAGATGATTTCATAATCCCTTTTTAATACATTTACAATTGTTTAATATCCTTAATGTCGGTGTCTGCAACCATTGAGTAGTTAGTGTAATACACAACGAATCCCGGTTTGGCACCGGCAGGCTTTTTAACTTCTTTCTTTAATACATAATCGACTTCAACTTTTTCCTGCTCACGGCCTTTAGAGTAATAGGCGGCAAGGCTTGCTGCTTCTTCAAATGTTCTGTCAGGAACTTCCTTTCCATCTGTTTTGAGAAGTACATGAGAACCTGGCATCTGCTTGGCGTGAAACCACCAGTCATTACCGTTGCCTGTCTTGAAGGTAAGTTCGTCATTCTGTATGTTATTCTTTCCAACGTATATGTCAAATCCATCGCTTGATACAAAATGCATCGGCTTGTTGGCTGTGATTTTGTGCTTTCCTTTAACAGTTCTTTTAATATATCCAGTTTCAATAAGCTCTTCCTTAATATTAGCAAGATCAGCTTCTGTTACTGAAATCTCAATTGCATTGATAATAGATTCAAGGTAACTTATTTCTTCAGTAATCTCCTGAATAAGACGGATTCCGGCTTCATAGGTTCTTTTAAGCTTGTTATATCTTGCAAAATATTTGTTGGCATTCTCAATTGGTGTGAGAGTGTTATCAAGCGGAATCTTAATTGTAGTATTATCGTAGTAATTAAGTGCTTCATATTCCTTAGAACCTGCAGGAATACTGTAAGCGTAGGTTGTAAGAAGTTCGCCGTAGATACGGTATTTGTCTTTTTTCTCAGTGTCCTTTATCTGCTTTTCCTGAATGTCAAGTTTCTTGTATGCTCTTTCAAGATGTGTTGTTACAATTCTTCTTATATCAACAGACTTCTGGTGGATTCGTGTTGCAATCTCTTTCTGTCTGTAATAATCGATAATCAGTCTGCTTATCGAATCATATTCTGTGTGGTTGTCATACATAGAAAGCTTCACAGCGGCAAATTCTGCAGGCACACCGTTGTCAGTTACCATATCGGGGTGGTAGATACCATTTCTTACATCAGACATAAGTGCGTCAAATACGTTGTATAATGCATCTTTCATAGGCTTATCAAGGCAGTTGGCAGGGTGTCCGCCATCAACTCCGGCACGGTATGCAAGCTCTTCTGCTATACATGTGCTTATTCCTGTATAGCTTGAAAGTAGCGCCTTGACAACAGGTACAGGCTTTGTAAATACTGTTTCATCAAAATGCTTTCTGTCAGCTTCAAGCGGATTAATCTTGTCAGAAGTATTAGGAATGAAATAAGGTCTTCCGGGTAAAACTTCCCTGACTGAGCTTGTCTGTGCTGATATATGCTTGATACTGTCTAATATAGTATTATTGTCGTCACATAATATTATATTGCTGTGCTTGCCCATGAATTCTGCGATTATGTGCTTTCTGCACAGGTCACCGAGTTCGTTTAAATGTTCTGCCTCAATATCAATTACACGCTCAAATTTTGGTTGTGTTATAGATATTATTCTTCCGTTGTTCAAATGTTTTCTAAGAAGCATGCAGAAATTCGGTGCAGTAGCAGGGGATGGCTTGTTATCGTCTGTAAGATATGCAAGAGGAAGCGATGCATTTGCAGATAAAACAAGTCTGTACTGACCAGATTGTGTCTTTATTGTAAGCATTATTTCATCGGCTTCAGGCTGTGATATCTTGTAAAGTCTTCCGCCGTTAATTGTGTCGTTTAATTCATTAACAATACTGGATATTGTAATTCCATCGAATGCCATAATGTCTCCTTTAATTAGTAATATTCATAAATCTTATTGCATTATATTAACATACTTATTGCTGTAAGTCTTGTTATCTTTCACAAAAATTGGTATACTTTCTTAAGCATTATATGCGAATGGAAGGATAGAAACAATGATTAAAAGTATGACAGGCTTTGGCCGGAGTGAAATAGTTAAAGGTAACAGAAAAATTTCAGTTGAGATTAAGTCAGTTAATCACAGGTATCTTGAAGCAGGAATCAAGATGCCTAAGAAGCTTAATGTATTCGAGAGCAGAATGAGAGACTTACTTAAGAAGTATGCAACAAGAGGCAAGATTGATATATTTATTAATTATGAGGATGATTCAGAAAGTCAGGTTAATCTTAAGTTCAACCAGAATATAGCTGATGAATATATGGCTATATTTAATAATATGTCCGAAAAATACAATCTTAAAAATGATATGACTGTTGGAGGTCTTGCCAGATTTCCAGAGGTTATCACAATGGATGAAGTGCAGGAAGACGAAGAGGAGCTGTGGCATTTTATAGAGGAAGCCATGAAGGCAGCCTTAGAACAGTTTGTTAATACAAGAATTCTTGAAGGTGAGAATCTTAAGAAAGATCTTTTAGGAAAGTTAGACCACATGGAGGAGCTTGTTGCATTTGTTGAAAAGAGAAGTCCTGAGATTATGAAGGAATACCGCAGCAAGTTAGAGAGTAAGGTTAAAGAACTTCTTGGCGATACAACTATTGATGAGAGCAGAATCGCAACAGAGGTTATTATATACGCAGACAAGATATGTGTTGACGAAGAAACTGTAAGATTAAGAAGCCATATCGAGCATGCAAGAAAATGTCTTAACGAGGATGGCGGCATTGGAAGAAAGATGGATTTCATTGCACAGGAGATGAACAGAGAGGCTAACACAACTCTATCTAAGGCTAATGACATTGAGATATCTAATGCAGCTATTGACTTAAAGACTGAGATTGAGAAGGTAAGAGAGCAGATTCAGAACATTGAGTAGGCTTTCAATATATTTTTAATAGGTTTTGATTAAATTTACTTGATTGTTTCGGGCTTGTTAGGTATAATAACTTGTGCACTTTATGTGCAGAATGAGGTAATTATATGAGCAAAGGACTATTATTAGTTATTTCAGGATTTTCTGGTGCAGGAAAAGGAACTGTTATGAAGCGACTTTTAGAGCTTCATGACGAGTATTCACTTTCTATATCAGCTACAACAAGAAAGCCAAGAGAAGGCGAAGCTGATGGAAGAGAATATTTCTTTAAGACTGTAGAAGAATTCGAGAAGATGATTGCTGAAGATGCTTTAATAGAGCATGCACAGTATGTTGGCAATTATTACGGAACACCAAAGGCATATGTTGAAGAACAGCTTGATAAGGGCAACAATGTTATTCTTGAGATTGAGATACAGGGTGCCATGAATATCAAGAGAATGTTCCCGGATGCAGTGCTTATGTTTATAACACCACCGTCAGCGGCAGAACTTGAAAAGAGACTCCGTGGCAGAGGAACAGAAGATGAGGCGACAATTAAAGCCCGTCTTTCAAGAGCAGCAGAGGAAGCAGAAGGTGTTGAGGATTATGATTACATAGTTATCAATGATGAAGTCGATTTATGTGTCGGCCGTATTCATGATATTGTGTTATCTGAGAAGATGAAAGCTAAGTATAATCTTGGACTGATTAATAATATTAAAGAAGAATTAAAGGTTTATTCGAAAGGAGAATAATATAATGATACATCCATCGTATACTGAATTAATGGCTGTAATTAACAGTGAGGTTGAAGAGGGCGAGCAGCCTTTAGTACAGAGCAGATATTCAATTGTTAAGGCAACTGCTAACAGAGCTAAGGAAATCATCGATGCAAGAAGCGTTGAGGAGAAGATTGCCAAGGCAAGAATTGAAGCAAGCAACAAGGAAAAAGAGAAAGAAAAGGATAAGGTTGAGGAGAAGAGTATCTCTAAGGAAGATGAGAGAAAGCTTCAGGTTGGAACTCCTCTTGTAAGATGTTCAGAGAAAGACAAGCCATTATCAATCGCAGTTAAAGAATTCTACGAAGGTAAGGTTAAGATTCTTGGAAGTACAGACGAGAATACTTCATTATAATTAACAAAGACTGATGTTAAGGGCAACTGCTTGTATGGGCGGTTGCCCTTTTGTGCGAGTAGCTAAGGCAAGACATAACGATAATCTTGAGTATGAGCTACAAGCATGAGGAGAGATGAGGAGTTAAATATTTTATGACAAATAGATATGATGAGAAAGAAAGACGGATTCACTGTGCATTTTCAGAAAAATGCGGTGGCTGTGATTATGCCGGGATGAAATATGATAACGAGCTTGCAGTTAAGCAGAAGTACATTGAAGAACTTTTTGGTGAATATGTAAAAGTTGATGATATTGTTGGAATGTACAGACCAATATATTACCGCAATAAAGTTCATGCAGTTGTAGGACTTGATGATTCCAGAAATGTGATAGCAGGAACTTACGAGGAAAACAGCCACAGAATAGTTGATACATCAGACTGTATGATTGAAGATTCGCAGTGTACAGACATTATTAAGGATATTAAAGGACTTATAGCCTCATTTAAATATCAGCCATATGACGAAGATGCGGGAAAGGGAATGATCCGACACATTCTTTTAAGAAAAGGATTTTCGACAAAGGAGATTATGCTCGTTATTGTTACAGCAGGAGTTACATTTCCATCAAAGAACAATTTCCTTAAGGTATTATGTGACAAGCATCCCGAAATCACTACAATTGTGCAGAATATTAATGACAGGCGCACAAGCATGGTGCTTGGAAAGAGAAATATTGTTCTTAAGGGAAAAGGTTATATCGAGGATGTGTTGTGTGGCTGCAGATTCAGAATAAGCCCGACATCATTCTATCAGATTAACCACCAGCAGACTGAAAAGCTGTACAAAAAGGCAATCCAGCTTGCTGATATATCAAAAAATGACACTGTAATTGATGCATATTGCGGAATTGGTACTATTGGAATAGTCGCCTCAAAAAAGGCTGGCAAAGTTATAGGAGTTGAGCTTAATTCAGAAGCTGTATCAGATGCTAAGATAAATGCTTCAATTAACAATATAAAGAATGTCACATTTGTTAATGCTGACGCAGGAGATTTCCTTGTTGAGTATGCGAAAAATGCAAAGGCAGATGTTGTTATCATGGATCCGCCAAGAAGCGGAAGCACACCGGAATTCCTTAATTCTCTTCTTAAGATTAAGCCAGACAGGATTGTGTATATTTCATGCGGTCCAGATACACAGGCAAGGGATATTAAGGTACTTGTGAAGGGGGGATATAAGGTGACTGCATGTCAGCCATTTGATTTGTTCCCGCATACGGAGCATGTGGAAGTCGTGTGTTGTCTACATCGGGTGAATTCGTAGAAGTCCTTAATTTCCGCGAAGACAATGAGGAGAGTTCCGAAGAAACAACTGGCTGTAAAGCCAGTGTTTATGCGGAATTTGACGAATGTACGCGATCTGAGAATTTCATAGAAATTCTCAGATTCAGGCACTTTACGAGGTATATGAGTTTCACACCAACAGGTAAACAGGGCAAGAAAAACCGAAAGGACGCTTGTTTTCAGAACTTCTGGAAGATGAGTGTCCTTTTCTTTTATTCAAAGGCAAAGGAGAAAATAAAAAATGGCAATGAAGAAAGAAATATGTTCATCAGAGAATCACGAGCCGGGTGCAGATGCTTCGTAAGGCAAATCCCGATATGGAGGAAACAGCCATTCCGGTTGAACTTGTGACCTGTTCCGGCAGCGGACTTGATCAGCATATCTCCCCTCTCAAAAGATTTCAGACTTCTGCTCATCTTTATACAATCTTAATTTCAAAACAAACTTACTTACGCCCATTTAATACAAATAAAGATAGAATAAAGGAAATATAAAAAAGAAATTAAGATTATGGGGATATAGTTATGCAACAGACAAACAGATCAAGACATCGACATATAACATCATTTCAAGTGATTAGTTTAGGGTTTTTATCCGTGATTCTCTTAGGCAGTCTGCTTTTGATGCTGCCGATTGCTACAAAAAGCGGTCAGTGTACCTCCTTTTTGGATGCTTTGTTTACCGCAACTTCTGCGGTTTGTGTGACGGGACTGGTTATTAATGATACGGCAACCTACTGGTCTTTATTTGGCCAAGGAGTTATTTTACTGCTGATTCAAATCGGAGGTATGGGAATTATTACGATTGCTATTGCGATTGCTGTTGTTTCCGGACGCAAAATCGGGTTGATGCAGCGAAGTACCATGCAAGAGGCAATTTCGGCTCCAACGGTGGGTGGTATTGTGCGGAGAACGCAATTTATTATTCGGACTACTATTCTTATCGAAATCATTGGTGCGGTTCTTTTAGCCCCTGTTTTTTGCAGGGACTTTGGGTTTTGGAAAGGAATATGGTATTCACTGTTCCATTCTATTTCTGCTTTTTGCAATGCAGGATTTGATCTAATCGGTATAAGAACCCCTTTTTCCTCGTTGACCTCTTATTCTGTACAGCCGATTGTAAATCTTGTAATTATGATGCTGATTATTGCAGGAGGTATTGGATTCCTTACCTGGGAGGATATAAAGAATCATAAATGGCATTTTAAAAAATACCGGATGCAAAGCAAGGTGATTTTTATGGTAACAGGAATATTGATATTCTTACCGGCTCTTTACTTTTTTTATTTTGAGTTTTCAAATGTGCCACTAAAGGAAAGAGTATGGGTTTCCTTGTT
>ERZ779869.1381-NODE-1381-length-22651-cov-2.758674_pt1 | contig 22651 bp, 19 predicted proteins | sample MGYA00511557_ERZ779869 | MGnify/ENA primary metagenome ERZ779869 (study PRJEB29588, sample SAMEA2154620) | human gut metagenome | biome: human gut; feature: human-associated habitat; material: faeces | place: Denmark | collected 2008/2010 ... | reverse complement strand
CGGCTTTTTTCGGATCCCCATTTCTTCCATTTCTCCGAGTGCCACATCCAGCAGATTCGGAAAATAAACCGGCATCAATTCTTTAACCGCAAAATCCGCCTTATTTGATACAACCGCCATTTTCACACCCTTTTTCTTTAAATTTTGAAGAAGCGCAAGAACCCCCGGATACAGTGCTGTTTTGTCATGGCAGTGTTCTGCATAATATTCTTTAAAATCAGAAAGTGCCTGCTCAAACACCGGATTATCCTTACCGGATGGAACCGCACGCTCCATTAACTTTACAATTCCATTTCCCACATACTGACACACCTGCGTAATTGTACAAAGTGGCATTTTATTTTTTTTAAGTGAATAATTCACGGCGTCCGCTAAATCTTCTAATGTATTTAATAACGTTCCATCCAAATCAAAAACTGCTGTCTGATATGTCATATTCTTTCATCCTTTCTGCATTCGCTCCAAATTACGCACATTGTACCACTCTCTTTTGGTTTGTGCAAGTTGACATTTGCCCGGCTAAATGCTAACATAAATGTAATTGTTCAAAATCGATTTTGAGCACTTACATTTGATGTACGAATTTATTTTTGGAGGAAATGACAATTATGAAACTAGACAAATTAGTAGGCGAACGCTTCAAAGAAAAACCAAGCGATTGCGTCGTTGAAAGTCATGCACTGATGATGCGCGGCGGCTATATGAAAGATGTAGCCAAGGGAATTTACTCACAATTTACCCCATTAAAGCGCATTTGCCAGAAAATAGAGGCGATTATCCGTGAGGAAATGGATGCCATTGACGGACAGGAAGTTTTGTTCCCAGTTGCTCTTCCGGCATCTTTGTGGGATGAGTCCGGACGTTACGAAAGTGTCGGCAGTGAGCTTTTACGTTTTACCGACCGCAACGGCTCAAAAATGGTCTTAGGAATGACTCACGAGGAAGCTGCCGTTCAGCTTGTCCGCGATTATGCAAAAAGTTATAACAGTTATCCTTTTATGATTTATCAGATTCAGACTAAATTCCGTGATGAAGCACGTCCACGTGCCGGTTTAATCCGTGTCCGCGAATTTACTATGAAAGATGCTTATTCTTTCCACACTTCACAGGAAGACTTAGAGCGTTATTATCAAATTTGTTATGATGCTTATAACCGTATTTTTGCACGTGCCGGTATCCCGGAAGTAGTTACCGTTGCCTCCGACTCCGGTATGATGGGTGGAAGTCTTTCCCATGAATATATGCTCTTAACACCAATTGGAGAGGATTCGATTGCCATCTGTTCCGATTGTGATTACCGTGCAAATATGGAAGCTGCTGAATCAGTTATTGAAAATACGAAAGATGCAGCCGATGAACCACTGACAAAAGTTCACACACCTAACATTCACACTATTGAAGAAATTTGTGATTTTCTTCATTCTCCATTGGAGAAATCGTGTAAAGCTGTTGTTTACCAGAAAAATATGACAGACGATTTTGTTGTTATTTTCATCCGCGGTGATTTAGATGTCAATGAAACCAAACTGACGAACTATCTCGGCGAAGAAGTTCATCCGGCTGTAATTACAAGTGACTGTGGTCTGAATGCCGGCTATATCGGTCCGGTAAATCTTACCGTAAATGGCAATTACACCGTACTTTATGATAAATCACTTCAGGGAACAAACAATTTATCCTGTGGTGCCAATGAAGAAGAATATCATTACACGGGACTCTGCATGGAGCGTGATGTTGTCGATGCCGAATATGTGGATTTAGCAAAAATTGTAGATGGCGGTATCTGCCCACACTGTGGCAAAAAGACAATCCACATTTCCCGCGGTATCGAGGTAGGAAACATCTTCCAGCTCGGAACGAAATATACAAAATCCATGAATATGCAGTATTTGGATGCGGATGGCGAATCCCATTATCCAATTATGGGCTGTTATGGTATTGGCGTTGGACGTCTTGCTGCTTCTGTCTGTGAAGCACATCACGATGACTACGGTCCGGTATGGCCGATTACCATTGCCCCATGGCAGGTTCACCTGTGCTGTCTGCGTGCAGACGATGCCGAAGCAAAAGCTTTTGCTGATGAATTATATGCAAGTCTGCAGAAAGAACACATTGAAGTTATTTATGACGACCGAAATGTCCGCCCGGGTGTTATGTTCTCTGACGCGGATTTACTTGGTATTCCAATCCGTCTTGTAGTCAGCCCAAGAAATATGAAAGAATCCGTTGTTGAGCTCTCAAGCCGTGATAAATCCGTACAGGATAAAGTTGCACTTGCTGATGTTGTACCAGCAGTAAAAGAATTGATTGCTAAGATGACAAAAGAAATTGAATCAAAATAACCAAAAAATGAAGCCGGTCTGCGAAAAAGCGAACCGGCTTTTTTTCATAATAAATTCATTTACTCTCCACGAATCTGTGCTACAAAATACTCCTCTGCTTCTCCCTTTGTCATTTCAAAAGGAATTGCTAATTCACCAAACAAATTATCCTCTGCCATATGCAGATAACGCTCATCACTTGTTGTTGCTTTTTTTCCTTTTTGTAATCTGGCCTGATTTCTCTGATAAGACGTCTTAATCAGTTTAACCCACTGTCTGCTGTCACAGGAACGGAGTGCCTCTTTGTACACCTCTTCCCGCTTCTTATCGTTCTCTACCCAGAGTGTCTCAATTTCGTCCCACTCTTTTAATAATGTCTCTGCTTCTTTTTTCGTCATAACCGGACGTGTTACTACTCTTTTTCCATCCGTTGGTACAAACAGTTTACTGCCCGAAGTATAAATCGGAACCAGCGTATAATACGTGCGCTGTGGGGCACCATCTATGCCATCCATATTTTGAATCGATTCTACCCGGCAGACTCCACTATTCCCATGCACTACATAGTCTCCTATTTCAAACAAGTCTATCCATCCTTTCTGCCGACTGCGCCACGACTATAAGAGGCGCTTATATTTTCCGTCTACACTATTAGTATACCACCTTTTTTCTGTTATCGTAAGATTTTTTTTTAATTTATTAGTGATATTCGTTTGGGGTAAGTGTTTAATGGTTGTTTTTTAGGGTCCGTAAATTAATAAGAAATGTTTGTGTTTCGCGGGCGCTCCCGCTAAACAAACGCGTAAGGATATCGACATACCAACCACGCATGCCAGATGCCCACGTGTTTTTACCCACTCATCGCAAATCTTTTCTTGTTAATTTACTGGAATCCTAAAAGATTAGCATCAAACACTTAGCGCAAACTTCCCACATAGAACTAGTTGAGTGTTGGAGGCATTGGGGAAACACAATACTCCCCTCTCTCTTACAGAAGCACAGTCGAAAAATACAGTTAAAATAGAAAAAAGAAATTCAATTGGCGAGAGACTATAATGTGAAACATTATCCTGTCTCGAGACAAATGAATTTCTTTTTTCTATTTTTAAACTATATTATTTCGACGCCTTTTACTTAGCATCCGTACACATAAAGCTGATTTCTGCTTCTGCTGCTAATTTACCATCTACTGTTGCAACTGCTTTGCCAATGCCCATTGGTCCTTTGCATTTAATAATTTCTGTCTCTAAGCGCAGACGGTCGCCCGGAATTACCTGCTTTCTGAATTTGGCATTTTTGATTCCGCCAAAGAAGGCAAGTTTCCCTTTGTTTTCCGGAAGGCTTAATACTGCAATCGCGCCAACCTGAGCCAATGCCTCAATGATTAACACACCCGGCATTACCGGCTGCTGTGGAAAATGGCCCTGAAAAAATGGCTCGTTCATCGTTACATTTTTATATCCTACCGCTCTTACTCCCGGCTCCATCTCTTCGACGCAGTCAACTAAGAGGAACGGATAACGGTGTGGGATAATCTTTTGAATATCGTTGATATCTAATAACATTTCGTTTTTCCCTTCCGTTTTTTATTCTGCAAATGCCTTGAAAATCAATACAGCATTATGTCCACCAAATCCAAGAGAGTTACTCAGTGCTACATCAACTTTTGTTTCAACAGCCTCTTTCGGACAATCCAAATCACATTCCGGATCCTGATTTACAAGACCAATATTGGCATGTACATAGTTTTCCATAATAGATTTTACACAAGTAATTGCCTCAACACCACCGGCAGCACCAAGCAGATGTCCTACCATGGATTTTGTCGAATTAACTTTACACTGGTAAGCCGCATCTCCCATCGCAAGTTTAATTGCCTTGGTCTCGAATGCATCATTCATGTGTGTGCTGGTTCCGTGTGCATTGATATAATCAATATCTTCCGGTTTGATGCCCGCATCTTTGATTGCAAACTCAATTGCTTTTGCATCGCCGCTTCCGTCGTCAATCGGCGCTGTCAGATGGTGTGCATCACTCGTTGCACCATAACCAACAACTTCTGCGTAAATATGAGCACCACGTGCTTTGGCATGCTCTAATTCTTCAAGAACTAAAATACCAGCACCTTCACCCATAACAAATCCGCCACGGTCTACATCAAACGGAATCGAAGCTCTTTTCGGGTCATCTGTTGTATTCAACGCATTCAATCCGGTAAATCCGGCAACACCAAGCTCGGTAATCGCAGCTTCTGAGCCACCGGCAACCATAACATCTGCCTCACCATACTGGATGGAGCGGAATCCCTCACCGATACAGTGAGTACCTGTTGCACAAGCTGTTACCACGTTGATATTTTTACCTTTTAATCCAAACTGAATTGAAATATTTCCGGCTGCCATATTGGAAATGAGCATCGGAATCATAAGCGGAGCTACACGGTTTGGTCCTTTTGTCAAAATTTTCTCATAATTTTTCTGCACACACTGAAGACTTCCAATTCCACAGCCGACGCTGCATCCTACCATAAATGGATCTTCCTTTTCCATATCCAGCCCACTGTCTTCAAGTGCCTCTTTTGCAGCTACAACCGCATACTGTGCAAAATCTTCCATACGTCGGGCGGATTTTTTATCCATCGCAATCGTCGGGTCAAAATCTTTAACCTCTGCTGCAAGATGCGCTTTGTAATCCGTTGTGTCAAACTTCGTGATTGGTCCGATTCCAACGGTTCCTTTTTTTACATTTTCCCAAAAATCTTTTACATTATTTCCGATTGGGGTTACTGCACCCATACCGGTAACTACAACTCGTCTACTCATTCTTTCCTCCATTCATTCTGTTACATCGCAATACCGCCATCGACACACAATACCTGTCCGGTAATGTATTTTGCACGGTCAGACGCTAAAAATACAACTGCTTCCGCTACATCTTCTACCGTACCAAATGCACCGAGCGGAATCGTTTTACATGCTTCTTCTTTTACCGCATCCGAAAGCTTGTCCGTCATCTCTGTTGCAATAAATCCAGGTGCTACTGCATTTACTGTGATACCACGGGATGACAATTCTTTTGCCGTCGCTTTGGTAAGACCAATTACACCGGCTTTGGAAGCGGAATAATTTGCCTGTCCCATATTTCCGATAATTCCAGAAACCGATGCCATATTGATAATATGCCCCTGACGCTGTTTCATCATCGGACGCGTCACAAATTTAATTCCATTAAAGACTCCGGCAAGATTTGTCTGAATAACATCCTGAAATTCTTCCTCAGACATCTTCATAATCAGATTGTCTCTTGTAATTCCGGCATTATTTACCAAAATATCAATTCTTCCATATTCTTTTACCACGCCGCCGAAAAATTCTTTCGCCTGCTCAAAATCGCTGACATTGCACTGAATAGCCTTCGCTTTACCGCCATCTTTTTCAATCTCAGAAACGACCTCGTCGGCACGCTCTTTGGAACCGTTATAATTAACAATTACCATTGCACCTTCGCGGGCAAGCGCTTTTGCAGTTGCTCTTCCGATTCCTCTGCTGGCACCGGTAACGACTGCTATTTTGTCCTGTAATAACATACTGCCTCTCTTTCATAAAGCACTATTTGAGCGCTTCTACAACCTTGTCAATATCTTCCATTGTTGCCACATTATATGTAGTCAGTTCCTTGCCAATGGCTTTGGCTATTTTCTTATTAAATCCTGCCAATGTTCTTCCCGGTCCAATCTCGATAAAGGTATCAACACCGTTTTCTACCATCTTTTCCACTGACTGCTGCCAGCGTACCGAATGGCTGACCTGACTTACAAGACGAGGCATAATGTCTGCCTGCTCTGTAATATAGGAAGCGTCTACATTTGCCACATAAGGAATCTGCGGTTTTTCAATCGTAAGTTCTTTTAATACAGCCTCTAATTTTTCACCGGCTCCTGTAAGAAGGCTTGAGTGAAATGGTCCGCTTACGTTTAAAAGAACAGCTCTTTTTGCTCCGGCTTCTTTTAATTTGTCTGCTGCCTGTTTTACCTGTTCAGTCTCTCCGGAAATTACAATCTGTCCCGGACAGTTATAGTTTGCAACCTGAACTTTATCAAACTCTTCAATATTTTTATCAATCTCTGCGGCATCCATACCAAGAATTGCTGCCATACCGCCTTTTCCGGCAGGCACTTCTTCCTGCATGAAAATACCACGTTTACGAACTGCTTTTGCAGCATCTACAAAATTCATAGAACCTGCTGCTACTAACGCACAGTATTCACCAAGGCTAAGTCCGGCTGCCACATCCGCCTTTACACCTCTGGTTTTCAATTCTTCCATAATTGCCACACTGGTTGTAAGAAGACATACCTGCGTAAATTCTGTAATATTAATGTCGTTATTTTCTTCAAAACAAAGTGCTTTCAAGTCCAAATCAACTGCCTTAGATGCTTGTTCAAACACATCTTTTGCCACTGCTGAATTTTCATAAACATTTTGTCCCATTCCTACCACCTGTGCTCCCTGTCCGGGGAAGACAAATGCAATTTTACCCATAGTTCTATCCTAGCCTTTCTTTCGTCATTCTCTCATCATTGGTGCATATACATTGCACTCTAAAACATTGACACCAAGAGAAGCGGACTATGTCAAACTTTCTTGGTGTCAATCTTGACCTGTTTATCAGGTTATGTGCAATTGTTTTACTCTACACCTTTGCTCTTTAAGAAATTAATTACGTCGCCTACTGTGTTGATGCTTTCCAAATCATCCGTAGGAATCTCAACATCATACTCCTCTTCAAGAGCCATGATCAATTCATAGAGATCAAGAGAATCTGCTCCCAAATCATCTTTGAAAGAAGATGCTTCTGTGATGCTGTCTGCATCTACGCTCAACTGATCTGCGATAAGTTCCTGCATTTTTTCTAACATAATACGATTTCTCCTTTTTACTTAAATTCTTTTTATTCGTTCAAAATTATACTTTGAATCACCATGTATTGTAGCGTATCCACATACGTTTGTCAAGATTTTTCCATTTATATAAACTGGAGTGTAAAACAAACCACTGCCGCCAAGGTAAGCAGCACATAAAAAACGATTGCTTTCTTCCTCTCCGGATAGGCTTTCAGGGCATTTAAAACAAACAGCACAATAACAATTCCAAGCTCCGTTTTTAACATCCAGCCCTTATTCATCCCCATGCCCACATCGATAATGATAAAGATTAACAATATGGCAGTCAGTATACTTTGTAAAATCATGAGCACTTTTTCTTTCTGTCTCATAAGCCCCCACGCGCCTGCCATATCCTGCGAAAATTTTCTATCTGCCATTTATTTCCCCTTTCTTATTGAAACTGCCTGCATCCACTTTACTGTAAATGCAGGCAGTTCGAAAATAGTATACAAAATAGTATATTGCAAACAAAATAAAGGAAGCTTCGAAAGGGACTTGAACCCTCGACCCCTTCATTACGAGTGAAGTGCTCTACCGACTGAGCTATCGAAGCACACGGTGTATAACCGACAGAATATATAATACACATTCCTAATTTTTTTGTCAAGTAATTCATTCATACTTTTGGTCATTTTTTTCAAATAAGCAAAAACACCCACCGGCACATAAAAAGCAAGTCCTGCCTCTCATGCACCGGTGGTGCTCTCCTAATCATAATACCTTACATTACTTAGTAAGCAGCATCATAATCTCATTGCTTCGATTAATAAACTCTGTCATCTTATCTGCCTGCAGTGGCTGATGGCTAATCATTGCCAGATCATAAAGCTGTTTGCAGAACATATCGCTGTGCTCGCCATCTTTGTTCGCCAGCAGATACTGAACCAAATCATTGTTTGCATTCAGAACTAGTGTCTGTCCGACATCCGGCAGTTCCATACCGCCCATGCCATTTGCGGAATACATCTTCATCATATCCTGCATCCTTCTGGCCTCTTCAGACAAGGTAATCATAGAAGAAACTTTATCATTTTTCAATTTCTCCACTTTAACCTCTAATTGGTCTTTTCCGGTTGCTTTACGGAACAATTCTTTCAAAGTCTCGGTATCTTCTTTCAGTTTTTCCTCATCGCCTTCTTCTTTGAAAGCATCCGTCAAATCTGCATCAATTCTCTGGAATTTCACATCGTCATCGCCGGCTTCCAATGCCGATACAAACGGCTGGTCAATATTATGAAGAAGAACAACCGCATTCATATCCTGCTCACGGAACATCTTCACATACTGGCTCTGCTGCTGCAGATCTGTTGCGTAGTATACCGTTGTCGGTTCTTCTTCCTTGTCTGCATTATCAGCATCCGCACCATTCTCGGCATCTGCTGTTTCATCGCTCTTTGCTTCTGTACTCTCTGTCTCTTCTTTTGCAGGCTCGTTTTTCTTAGCCTCTTCGATATAATCCGGCAAGGTGATGTACTTACCGTCCAAATCCTTAAATATCAGATAATCCGTCATTTTTTCGCGGAATTTCTGATCTTTTAAGCAGCCATACTTGATAAATGGGCTGATATCATCCCAATATTTCTCGTAATTCTCGCGGTCTGTTTTGCACATACCGGAAAGTTTATCTGCCACTTTTTTCGTAATATAATCCGAAATCTTCTTCACAAAACCATCATTCTGCAAAGCACTTCGGCTTACGTTCAATGGCAAATCCGGGCAGTCAATAACGCCCTTCAACAACATCAGAAATTCCGGAATTACTTCCTTAATATTATCCGCAATAAATACCTGATTGTTGTATAACTTAATCATACCTTCAACATTCTCATACTCCAGGTTTACTTTCGGGAAGTACAAGATACCTTTTAAGTTAAACGGATAATCCATATTCAAATGAATCCAGAATAACGGCTCACGGTAATCATTAAATACCTTACGGTAAAATGTCTTGTATTCCTCTTCGGTACACTCATTTGGATGTTTTGCCCAAAGTGGGTGCGTATCACTAATGGATACCGGACGTTTCAAAATTTTGGTCTTTTTAACCGGCTCTTTTGCTTCTTCGCCCTCTTTTTTGTCATCCTCTTTTGGCTCTTCCACAATTTCCTCAATAACCGTATCTTCCTCTGTCACTTCCTCGCTCGGAATTGTCTCATACTCCGGCTCAGCATTTGCCTTTGTAAGGAAAATTTCAACCGGCATAAAGGAACAATATTTATCAAGCACCTCACGAACACGGTATTCGTTGGCAAACTCGTAACTGTCCTCATTTAAATGCAGGATAATCCGGGTACCTACTGTATCTTTATCGGATGGTCCCATCTCGAACGTCAAACCACCGTCAGACTCCCAATGAACCGCTTCCGAACCTTCTTTATAAGAAAGGGTATGAATTTCTGCAGAGTCCGCTACCATAAATACAGAGTAAAAGCCAAGACCAAAATGTCCAATAATCTGCTCTTCATTTGCTTTATCTTTATATTTTTCCAAGAAATCAGCAGCACCGGAAAAAGCAATCTGGTTAATATACTCTTTCACTTCGTCTGCCGTCATACCAAGTCCATTATCGGTAAACGTAATTGTTTTATCTTCCGGATTTACTTCCACCTCAATTTTAGCTTTGTAATCATCCGGCAGAGATGCCTCACTCATAAGGTCTAATTTTTTCAATTTCGTAATCGCATCACAAGCATTACTTACAACTTCACGGATAAAAATATCATGGTCTGAATACAACCATTTCTTAATAATCGGGAATATGTTTTCTGAATTAATCGCTAAATTTCCTTGTTCATTCGTCATGTTATCAACCTCCAATTAGTAATTCAATCTTGTTCTAACAGATATGATAACGCTGTCACAATCGAATGTCAAGAAAAATTTAGCACTCATTCAAATTGAGTGCTAACAATTTCATGTTTCTTTATAAATTGCAGACAATTGTCATCCCACGCCTGCTGCCCTTTTTTATCCAGAGAAAACTCCTTTTGCATATATCCGGTCACAAACTGAAGTTTTTCCTTTTCATAGCGGATTTGAATCGATCCGACATCTCCATTTGGCATGTAATGACAAAAATCAAACAACATCTTCTGTGGCACTTTATTTCCTTTTATCCACGAAAAAACAAATGTTTTCGTCATATTCCATGTAACCAGACCGGTTTCATCTGTCCGTTTTTCATCACTGTCAAACCAATCATCAAAACATCTGCCGTCAATATGAAACGTGGCAAATGTTGTCACCTCGCAGGAACGCAGATGAAACCGGTCAAACATACTGCCCTGAAACATATGCTGCATAAATTCTTTTACGCTATCAATTTCCAATACAATCATTTCGTATATTATCCTTCCTAACTGCTCATACTAGCATTGTTACAAAGTAACCTAAATTCACCGATATGGTGAAAGAATGGAGGCAGATTATGCGTGCAGATGAGCAAACTTACCGCGATGTAGCCAAAAACTGTAGTGCCTATGAAGTCAAGGACTGCTGTAGCTGCAGCAACAAATCCGGCAATGTCAATGTTTCCTGCGTAACATGTAAACATTTTACGTCTGACAAACATTGTTCTTTGGACTTGTTCGATCCAATCGTGGAAAACCACAATCTTTAGGCATTTTTATGCCCTTTTGCCGGGATTTTCTTCTTATCGGAAGTCCCGGCAGTTTTTTTAACCGGTACATTCTCAAAAACAGCAATTGAGCGCGGTGCCAGCTCATATTTCTTTCCATCCACTGCCATTTCCATAGTATTTGAAGTATCAAATACCTGTTTCCATTCTTTATTTTTTTCAATTTCCGGGAGATAAAATACATGTGGCTCCCAGTGAAAATTAAATGCAAAATACAAGGAATTTCCGCCGTAATAGCCACCGAAAAACAAAACACCAAGTTCCCTGCTATAATAAGAAAACCTCGCATTCCACGGCTCTACTCCGTGACAGGATACATCCGGCGCACCAAGCCCCTCAGAATCCATACCGGTCAGATACCGTCTGCTCTGATAGAGAGGATGGTTCCTACGAAACTCAATCAACTTTTTTACATAGGAAAATAATTCTTTATTTTTCTCTAGCAAACTCCAGTCAAGCCATGTAATCGCATTATCCTGACAATATGCATTATTATTTCCTTTTTGTGTATTTCCAAATTCATCTCCCGAAAGAATTCTCGGTGATGCCATACCAAGCATAAGCATAAGAAATGCATTTCGTTCCTGACTGGAGCGCTTTTCACGGACTTCTTTTTTTCTCGAAGGTCCTTCTGCCCCACAATTCCAGCTGTAATTATACTCTGTTCCATCGAGATTCTTTTCTCCGTTTGCCTCGTTATGCTTCACATCATAAGACACCAAATCCCGCAGAGTAAATCCGTTATGCCCGGTAATCGAGTGAACCATGGCAACTCCTTTTTTCTGCTCGCGGAATTGATAATAAAAATCCTCAACCTGTCCTTCATCACTTTTTAGAAAACGTCTTGCCGTCACCAAAAAACGGTCATTCATCTCGCAGAACATTTCCTGACCGGCTTCATAGCCACATTCATCCCAGTGATAACCAAATAATTTCAAATGAGATAGAACCGGGTCCTGTCGCAGCCATTCAACAGACACACACTCCTGATTAAACCGAAAACCATCGATATGAAAACGCAGTGCATAATACCGCATACAAGTCAGCATAAATTCAGGCGACACATCCTTAAAATAAAAATCCATCACCACGTTCATCCCCTGTGAATGAACTGCTTTAATCAGCTTCTGAAACTCCTTTGCCTGTTCACCCTTTTTTGCTGCATAACCGGCCTTCGGAGCAAAATAAAACGCATCCTCTGTATAGCCCCAGTAATTAACTTTCTTTAAATCCACGCCATTTTCATCATGCATACATTCATTAAAATCATATGCCGGCATGAGTAACAGCGTATTTACCCCTAAATCTTTCAAATAAGAAAGCTTTTCCTCCATACCGGAAAATGTACCCGGATTTTTTACATTTGACGACTTATGTTTCGTAAATCCACGGACGTGGCATTGATATAAAATCATATCACGCGCCGGAATCTTTTTCCAATTTTCTCCTGTCCAGTCAAAATCCTGAAAATCAAAACAAGCTCTCACTTTTCCCTGACGTCTGCCAAAGTACTCTCTTCCAGTAATCATTCTGGCATAAGAATCGCAAAAACTTTCACCATCTGCTACAAAAAAATAAGGCATTCCCTGAAGCCTGTCTGCCAAATTCTCCGCTTGTAAGACAACTGTAAAATAATCTTCCATCCCGCACATTTTCGCCGGATACATCGGAAACAGTTTCCGCTTTCCCTCTGCTATGACTGCCAACTGACATTTCTTCGCTTTCGGCCGCCAGACAGAAACCAAAACCTCATTTTCATTCTGTTTTCTGACACCGCATGAAAACTCCTGCTGCATCTCATATGGTCTTGTCTTTATCATCTCGAATAATGTCATGCAATCCTTCCTCCATAATTTCTAAAACAATTCGTCCAATTCAAGAACTTTTCTTTTATTATACCGAAAAAGAGTGGAAGTAACAAGAAAAATATGATAAAATAGAAGTCGACACAAATAATCTACAAACTTGGGAAAGGAGATTTTTTATGTTATTAGACAGAGAATACAAAGTACCTTCCAAAACGAACAGCAAAATTAATTTAAAAGTCGTTCCGGGACATTTTGCAACGACATCTTCACACATTAATTTTTATATGGATATGACCACCTTAAAAGTTCGCCAAAAGGAAGCTTATGAAGTAGCAAGAGAAATGGCAAAAGAATACCAGTACAGCAAACCGATTGACACCATCGTATGTATGGACGGCTGTGAAATCATCGGTGCCTGCTTAGCAGAAGAACTGAACAAAAACGGTATTATGTCATTAAACCAGCATGACAGTCTGTATGTCATTACACCGGAGTTTGACGGAAACGGACAGATGATTTTCCGCGACAACTTACAGCCGATGGTAAGAGGAAAGAACATACTTCTTCTTTTAGCATCCGCAACAACCGGACGTACCATCGCCAGAAGCCTGGAGTGTATTCAGTACTACGGCGGTATCATTCAAGGCATTTCAGCGATTTTCAGCGCAGCAAAAGAAATTTACGGTGAACCTGTCCACTGCATCTTCTCAACAGAGGATTTGCCGGACTATAACACCTTTACACCAAGTGAATGTCCACACTGCAAAAACAAAGAAAAAATTGATGCGATTGTAAATGGATTCGGATATTCCGAATTGTAAATCGTACATAATAAAAAACGGTAAATCAACGGAACTGTATGGTTTCGATGATTTACCGTTTTTTTGCTATTTCAACTGTTTCAATATTTCAAGCAAATATTCCCACGTTCGTTTCACACTTTCCACATCCATACTCTCTTTCGGCGTGTGGATATCTTTCATATCCGGTCCAAACGAGACACAGTCAAGTTCCGGTATCTTTCCGGCAAAAATACCACATTCTACACCTGCGTGAAGTGCCTCCACAATAGGTTTTCTACCATATTGCTCTTCAAATATCCGGCACATCAAATCACGCAGCGGCGAATTTTCCAGATACTCCCATGCCGGATAATCTCCATTTGTGGTAACCGTGCCGCCTAATGTCTTTGTCAGACAGGCCATCTTGTCAAGCAGCGCCCGCTTTTCCGATTCCACACTGCTTCGCACCGAGAATGACAGCGAAACATGGTCTTTCTCCGTCTTCATAATTCCTAAATTTAACGAAGTCTGAACAAGTCCTTTCATTTGAAAACTCATCTTCTGAATTCCACCCGGCAGACAAAGAAGGGCGGCAATCACCTTATCCGCGGAATCCTTCGTCATTGCCAACTCTTTTTCTACAAGTGTAGTTTTCTTTGCTTCCACCAAAATCATAGGGTCTGTTTCCAAAAACTCATGTTTTATTTCAGAGGAAATCATAGCAATCTTTGTATTGATTTCAGACTGCTGTTTTTCCGGACATACAATAACTGCTTCTGCCTGTCTCGGAATGGCATTATCTTTCAATCCACCATTTAAGAAGCACAGAGAAAATGGAATTTCTTTATGCAGTTCATAGAGAACCCTTCCCATTATCTGACAGGCATTGGCGCGCCCCTTATCAATTTCAACACCGGAATGGCCTCCCATTAAACCACTGACAGAAATAACGTATTTCTCCCCATCGCCTGTCTCAAAGGAAAGTGGAAGTTCCACCTGCGCTGTCACACCGCCGGCACAGCTGACTAACAAATGCCCCTCATCTTCGGAATCCAAATTCAACATCGTTTTTGCACGAAGAGGTGAAGTATCCAAAGCTGTGGCACCTAACATTCCGATTTCTTCATCTACCGTAAGCACAATCTCCAACGGCGGGTGTGGATATTCATCCGTCTCCAATAAAGCAAGAGCATACGCAACGGCAATACCGTCATCTCCGCCAAGCGTTGTTTTTTCTGCTGTCACAATGCCATCTTCCACCTGCAGACAAAGTCCATCCGTCTCAAAATCAATGTCACAGCCCTCTTCTTTTTCACAGACCATATCCAAATGCCCCTGCAGCATAACCGGAGCCGAATTCTCATATCCTTTTATGCCGTCTTTCCATATTATCACATTGTTATATTCATCCTGCAAATAAGTAAGGTGATGCTCTTTTGCAAAAGAAACACAATAATCACTGATTTTTTTCGTATTTCCCGAACCATGCGGTATGCCACAGATTTCTTCAAAATAATGCATCACACGTGCCGGTTCTAATGCTCCCAAAACACTCATTGTCAATTCCTCCTTGCTCTGTGTAAACTTTTTTCACTTCTATTGTATGAATCCACATTCTCTGTGTCAAGCAATTGTAATTTACCCAAAAAGGTGCTAAACTATGTTTATTAACTTTGCAAAGAATGGAGATTATTATGCTATGAAACATTTAGAACTTGGCTTTGTCGGATTTGGACTCATTGGCGGTTCCATCGCAAGATCACTCAAAAAACAAAATGAGGATGTGTCCGTACACGTCTATTCCAGAAGAAAAAATCCGGCACTTGATGAGGGCATGGCGGAAGGAATTATTGATTCTATCTGGTATGAAATTGATGAGCGTTTTTCCACCTGCGACATCATTTTTCTCTGTGCGCCGGTTCTAAAAAATACAGACTATCTGTCCGTCTTAAAACCGCTGTTGAAACCTGGCTGCATTCTTACCGATGTTGGAAGTGTAAAGGGAAATATCTGCAAAAAGGCAGCCGAACTTGGACTTAGCCGCCAGTTTATCGGCGGACACCCAATGGCCGGTTCCGAAAAAACGGGGTTCGAAAATTCCACTGATATTTTGTTGGAAAATGCATACTATTTATTGACACCATTTGAGGAGACGCCGTTAGAAAACTTGTCTCTGTTAAAAGAATTGGTAGCAAAAACCGGTGCAAACTGTGTCGTTTTATCACCATCGGAACATGATAAAATCACTGCTGCCATCAGCCATGTGCCACACATTATCGCCGTTTCCCTGGTTAATATGGTTCGCACAAGTGACAACGAGGAGCAAAATATGAAAGCGTTTGCCGCCGGCGGTTTCAAAGATATTACAAGAATTGCCTCGTCCTCTCCACAAATGTGGCAGGACATTTGCTTAGCAAACAGCGAAAGCATTGATTATTTTCTCTCCCATTTTGAAAAGCAGATTGAAGATTTCCGCCACATGATAGCAGAAAAAGACGGTGCTTCCATTCAGGATGAATTTCACACAGCAGGCGACTACAGGGATTCCATCCCGGCAAAGAAAAGCAGTGTAATTGCCCGTTCGTATGATTTATTCATAAACATCGATGACCGTGCCGGCGCCATTGCCACAATCGCCACGATTCTGTCCGTGAACGGCATCAGCATCAAAAATATCGGCATCATTCATAACCGTGAATATGTAGATGGTGTTATGAAACTGGAACTTTACAAAGAAGATGATGAGAAAAAAGCAAGAGAGCTTTTAATCCAGAATCGATATGATATTGTGGATAGGGATTAACACCTATCCACAAAAATAAGTAATTGCCTGCGGATGATTTTGAATCACCGCTTTTTTATGTTTTCCACCATTTTCCCCATCCAGCGTATACGCTAACGCTTCCTTACAACTGATTTCCACATGGGAACTGTGTATCACCTTCACATGCGAATTTGCTTTTCCGTGCAGTAAAAATGCCATTACCTGATTCAACTCAATCGGATTTTTCGGTGTTTTCACAAAAATCCCATCAAGCAGACCATCTTTTAAACTGACACTGTTTTTCTTATATAATTTTAATCCTGCTACCGATTTTGCATTTGTCACCATACCAAGAATACAATCCTGCTCCCAAGTTTCCAAATCTGTCTGCACCTTTATATGATAACTTTTGGTTTTTCCCAACTTTACCGCACCATCTAAAATATAAGCCGTCCTTCCAAACAAGTTTTTCGTCGCCTGCGGTGTTTCATAAGAAACCGAGGTAAAAGCTCCAAATGCCGCTACATAGGAAAAGAAATTACCGTTCATGTCCCCGACATCATAAGCATCCTTTTTGTCCCCCACCGCAATCTGTGCACAGGGAATCACTCGTTTTGGCAGCCTGATACTATTTGCAAAATCATTCACCGTTCCGGTTGGAATATAACCACAGGCCGGACGCATATCGGGTGGCAGAGTCATCAATCCATGAATCACCTCATGCAGTGTACCATCGCCGCCGCTGCATATCACACGGTCACAGCCGATTCCCTTTTGTATGATATATTCGGCTGCATCTCCAGCCTTCTGTGTTGCCGCAATCGAAACATCCCACTGTCTTTTCATCATCATATCTATGATATCGGCAAGTTTGTTCCGCAAAGTCCCCTTTCCGGCACGCGGATTATAAACGAATAATACCTTTTCTTTTTCCATAAAAATCCCTCACTAGTCGTCCAATATAATCATCGCATCTCCAAACGAGAAGAACCGGTATCTCTCCTGCACTGCTTCTTCGTACACACGCATAACCTGCTCTTTTCCTGCAAGTGCAGAAACAAGCATTAAAAGCGTTGATTCCGGCAAATGAAAATTCGTAATCAGCACATCCATCATTTTGAAAGAATAGCTCGGATAGATGAAAATATCGGTATCGCCCTGTCCCGGCTTAAGCACACCATTTTCATCGGCAGCCGACTCAATCGTCCGGCAGCTTGTTGTTCCCACGCAGACAATCCGTCCACCGGCTTGTTTTGCCTTGTTGATTCTATCTGCCTCTTCTTTTGTTACCTGATAAAATTCAGTATGCATATGATGCTTTGACACATCATCCACTTTTACCGGTCTGAAAGTACCAAGCCCGACATGCAGCGTAACATTTGCTACAAGTACTCCTTTTTCCTCTAATTTTTGAAAAAGTTCCTCCGTAAAATGAAGCCCTGCCGTTGGGGCTGCTGCCGACCCTTCGTATTTTGCATAAACGGTCTGATAACGGTTCTTATCTTTCAATGTATGCGTAATATAAGGCGGAAGCGGCATCTGTCCAAGCTGATCTAAAATCTCCTCAAAAATGCCCTCATAACGAAACTGAATCAAACGGTTTCCATCCTCTTTGACATCGATAATTTCTCCCGTCAAAATTCCATCTCCAAAAGAAATCACGACTCCTTGACGCGCTTTTTTGCCGGGTTTCACAAGAGTTTCCCAGACATCATTCTCCATGCGTTTGAGAAGCAGGAGTTCAATTGTTGCCCCGGTATCCACTCTGGTTCCGTATAATCTTGCCGGAATTACTTTCGTATTATTCCGCACTAGGCAGTCTCCCGGCTTTAAATACTCTACAATATCCGTAAACACTCTATGCTCCACGCGCCCGGATTTCCGATGCAGCACTAAAAGTCTCGATGAACTTCTGTCCTCAAGCGGATCCTGCGCAATCAATTCTTTTGGTAAATCATAATAAAAATCACTTGTTTTCAACCGTCTCATCCTCTCTGTTTTTCTGTTCCCCTATTGTAGCACATGCGATGATGGTTTTCAATTCTCGAATTTTACATAAAATTTACGTAAAAATCAGATAAATACGTCTTTCCATTTTAGCAAATTCATTGTAAAATAGAAACAAAGAAATTGGTTTCAGAATGGAGGTATTTATGGCTTCTACAACTTATGCGGCAGTTCATGTCGGCTCAAATGAATTATGTATGAAAATATATGAAATGTCCCGTCAGAATGGAATTCGTCAGCTCACTTATGTACGCCACCCGCTCAGTCTTGGTGCGGAATCGTACACCGAAGGAGTCATTTCCTATCAGACACTTTCAGAAATCTGCAACACACTAAACGATTTCAAACGGATTATGACAGAATTTCATACTGACAGCTGGGACGTCTGTGCCACCAGCGCAATGCGCGAGGCAAAAAATGTTTTAATTGTCACCGACCAGATAAAAATCCAGACAGGATTCAAAGTAAAACTTTTCAGTAACAGCGAGGCAAGATTCCTTTACTTCAAAGGAATGGTTCACAATGAAAAACAATTTGAACCACTCAGTGAAGAAGGGTGTCTCGTTCTCGATATCGGTGCCGGCAGTGTCCAGCTCTCTCTTTTTCAGAACGGACATCTGCAGCTGACGCAAAACCTTTTACTTGGTTCTTCACGTATTCAGGAACTGCTGTATGCAATGCAGGATGAAGCCTATGATTACGATGCTTTGATTGATGAATACATTGAAAAGGATTTGTCTTTATTTAAACGACTGAATTTAGATAAAAAAGAGATTCACTGTATTTTGGCAGCCGGTGAAATGATTCCGGAAACCTACTACCACATGAAGGAAACAAAAAAAGACTTTGAAGGCTTTTTGCCGGATAAAATATTTACCAAAAAGAAAATGTTAAAATTAATGGGTAATATTCATGCACAATCACTTCTGCCTACTTTGCTTTTAATGCGCAAAATCACACAGCTTACGGATTGCGAGAATATCCTTCTCTCTCCGATTAATCTTTGTGATGGATTGGCCGCTGATTATGCAGAGCGAAAGTTCCGTCTTTCCTGTGGACATGATTTTACAGAGGATATTCTGAGTGCTTCAAGAAATGTGGCACAGAAATACGAAGTTGACTTAAGCCACATCGACACCGTGCAGACCCTGGCACTCCAGATTTTTGACCGAATCAAAAAAATACACGGTCTTGGAAAACGCGAGCGCCTGCTTTTACAGCTCGGTGTCATTCTTCACGGCTGTGGTGCCTATATCAATGCACTGCACGCAAGAGAATGTTCCTATCACATTCTTTTGTCAACGGAGATTATCGGAATCTCTCATAAAGAACGTCTCATCGTTGCCAATATGATTCGCTACAATGATGAATCTTTTCCTTCCTTTGAGGAATTGGACGGTGATTTTTCAAGAGAAGAATATATTACAATCGTAAAATTGAATGCAATTTTAAAAATTGCTAATGTATTAGACAAAAGCAATCGTCAGAAAATTAAAAATGTTGGTGTATCCGAGCGAAATGGAATACTGACAATCACGGCGGACACCATGGCGGATATCACCTTGGAAAAAGGACTCTTCTTACATAAGGCAGATGTCTTTGAAGAAGTTTTTGGTATCCGGCCGGTACTAAAACAAAAACGAACAGGAAAGCGAGGATGATGATATGACCCAAAACGAACGATTTACCAACCGCGAGTTAAGCTGGCTAGCCTTTAACAAGCGTGTTTTGTCCGAGGCGAAAGACAACCATCTTCCGTTGATGGAACGATTAAAATTTTTAAGCATTACCGCCTCCAATCTGGATGAATTTTTCATGGTCCGCGTTGCCTCTCTGAAAGACCAGGTAAATGCCGGTTACACAAAAAAAGATATTGCCGGTATGACCAGTAAAGAACAGATTGATGCGATTTTGAAGGAAACTCACAAATTTACAACAGCTCAGTATAATACCTACAACCGTTCTTTTCTTCCTTCATTAAAGAAGAATGGCTTAAAAATCGTCACAGAATTTGAAAAACTAACGGAAGAACAGGCAGACTACGTTGACAACTATTTTCAGAAAGAAGTTTTCCCGGTCCTCACTCCGATGGCTGTGGATTCCTCCAGACCTTTTCCGTTAATCCGCAACCGCTCACTTAACATCGGTGCGCTGTTGATGGATAAAAAGAAAAAGGGAACCATTGATTTTGCCACTGTGCAGGTTCCATCCGTTCTGCCACGCGTTGTCACAATTCCTACCGATGGTGATAACTGTACGACCGTAATCCTTTTAGAGCAGATTATCGAAAAGAACATTCAAAAACTATTTTTGAATTATAGAGTTCTTTGCCAGGCTCCATTCCGTGTAATGCGAAATGCTGATCTCTCCATTGACGAAGATGAGGCAGCAGACCTTTTAATTGAAATCGAGAAACAGTTGAAGAAACGCCAGTGGGGCGAGGCAATCCGCTTAGAAGTCGAAGATAATATCGATAAGCGGCTGCTGAAAACGCTCCGAAAAGAATTTAATTTAAGTGAAGATGCCATTTTCAAAATCAATGGCCCTCTTGACCTTACTTTTTTAATGAAAGTATATGACATCGAAGGTTTTGACCACTTAAAAGAACCAAAATATATACCACAGCAGCCAAAAATGCTGGATGCCTCAAGAGATTTATTTGAGCAGATACGGGAACATGACATTTTGCTTCATCACCCGTATGAGACTTTTGACCCGGTTGTCAATTTTGTTAAAAAGGCGGCAAGCGACCCAAATGTACTTGCGATTAAGCAGACACTTTACCGTGTCAGCAGCCATTCGCCAATTATTGCTTCTTTAGCACAGGCAGCTGAAAATGGGAAGCAGGTATCCGTACTCGTCGAATTAAAGGCACGTTTTGATGAGGAAAATAATATTGTGTGGGCGAAGAAATTAGAGAAAGCCGGGTGCCATGTTATCTATGGACTGGTTGGATTAAAAACCCACAGCAAAATCACACTGGTTGTCCGCAAAGAGGAAGACGAAATCCGCCGTTATGTCCATTTGGGAACCGGAAACTATAACGACTCTACCGCCAAACTCTACACCGATATGGGTATGTTTACAAGCAAAACCCGCTATGGGGAAGACGCCACGGCGGTCTTCAATATGCTCTCCGGTTATTCCGAACCGCTTGTATGGAATAAATTATCCTTAGCTCCTCTGTGGCTGCGCAGCAAGTTCTTGTCTTTAATTGAGCGTGAGAAAGAACATGCCAAGAACGGTCGCCCGGCAAGAATTATCGCAAAGATGAATTCCTTGTGTGATCCGGGAATTATTGAAGCACTCTATGATGCCAGCGAGGCAGGCGTGGAAATTGATTTGATTGTACGCGGCATCTGCTGTCTGCGTGCCGGAATCAAAGGCTTAAGTGAACATATCCGTGTGCGCTCCATCGTTGGTACCTTTTTGGAACATTCCCGCATTTTCTACTTTGAGAACAATGGCAATGCCGAATATTATATGGGAAGTGCCGACTGGATGCCAAGAAACTTAGACAAACGTGTAGAAATCTTATTCCCGGTTGAAGATCCTATATTGCAGGAAGAGATTTACCACATTTTACACATACAGCTCTCGGATACAAAAAAAGCCCACCTTCTCATGCCGGATGGACACTACGTGAAGGTAGACCAGCGAGGAAAAACTCCTCTGAATTCACAGCTGTATTTCTGCGAAGAAGCAATGGCAAACGCTAAAAAATAACGCTTTTTGCCAGTTCATCCGCAAGGTCATTGTACTCATCTCCGGAATGTCCTTTGACCTTTTGAAAATGAATGATTATTTTATCCTTTAGGGAATCAAAGTATGCTTTATAGGCTTTGGTTCCCTCTTTATTTGTTTTCCATTCTCCGGTACACCACGAGGCGATCCCTTGATAATCATGGACAATCGTAAGACTTTCCGCCCCCTGTTCTACCGCCATCTTCATTGCCACCTGTGCTCCGAGAATTTCGCCTGCCACGTTCCGCATAGCAGCAAGTTCTGAGTCGGTTCCCTTTTCGCAGTACTCTGTTTTCTCCCCTTCAAAAAAGAACACAACACCGCAGCTGTACTCACCGGTCTCGACATTGTAACTTCCATCTACATAGGCAAGTGCTTCATCTTCTATCTTATTCTCTTTCGTATTATTTCCTAAGAAAGCTTCCGCTTCTTCTTTTGTCGGAAAACTTTTAAAAGACGCATTAGCAAATCCATCCACCTGTGCCTTGCACGCATCCCAGTTTGTATAAATTCCCGGCGTTCTTCCGGCTCTCACTGCATAATATTTTTTCTTCGCCATCTTATTCTCCCTCTTTTAATTGGTTGATTTCATTTTCTGTCAATTTCCGGTATTCCCCCGGTTTTAAGGCAGGGTCCAAATTTA
>ERZ779869.1378-NODE-1378-length-22666-cov-3.927779_pt1 | contig 22666 bp, 16 predicted proteins | sample MGYA00511557_ERZ779869 | MGnify/ENA primary metagenome ERZ779869 (study PRJEB29588, sample SAMEA2154620) | human gut metagenome | biome: human gut; feature: human-associated habitat; material: faeces | place: Denmark | collected 2008/2010 ... | reverse complement strand
TGCTGCCGCAGGCGGCGAGACACTTCCTGCCGATCTACAAAGGCGAGGTTGTCACGCTGATCAAGGAAACTTCGGTCGCAGGCTATATCGCCATTCAGGATTTAACAAAGATTTCCGATTTGGTGAGAGCACGTACCTATCAGGCCTTCTTCGCCTTGATCTTCACGGCAATCATCTACTTCCTGATCTCCGGCCTCCTGACCCGCCTGGTCGGCCTGGCAGAGAAACGAGTCGATCCGAAATCCCGTTCCATGGAGAAGATTCTCGAAGGCATCCAAGTGGAAGCGTAAAATCGCAAATATCCTGCATCAAAAAAGACAGGTACGACCGACGCATTTCGGCATTACCTGTCTTTTGTTCAAATTACAGAATTACAGACGATTGACAGCAGCAAAAGCTTCTTCTGTTGCAGCATGGATGTTTCGTGCTGTGATTGAAGCTATGCTGGTTAATTGGAAAGCGGTAACCTATATGAACCATATCGGAACAATTCGATTCTTGCTGTCAAAAGCGCTGAGTTTATCCGTCATACAGAGAACTGCTAATGTTGTTGCCAATTGGTCAATAATAATTCGGCAAAAAGCATGTTCAGGCTTCTTATTCCCATGAACATGCTTCTCGTTCTTTTTACACGTCGCTCCGGTCAGTGTAATGCGTATGCAGCAGCTGATGGGAACGCATGCCGCCCGCCATGCCGAGGTATTCCTTGTAGAGCTTCTTGACGGTCGGATTGTTGTGCGCTTTGCGGATAAACTTTTCGCGGTCACCCTTGTAGAGCGCGCTGGCGCGTTTTTCCTTAAAATCTACCCAGTTGCGTACATCCGAAACCTGCAGCGGCTGTCCGCCGCCGTTGATACAGCCGCCCGGGCAGGCCATGATTTCGATAAAATCAAAATGCTCTCCTGCCTGCACACGCTCCATGAGTTTGCGCGCGTTGCCAAGCCCATGTGCCACCGCCGCGCGCACCGTCAGATCGGCGATTTCAACCTCTGCCACCTTGATACCGTCATCCAGACCGCGCACCTGCATATAGTCGATGGCATCGGAACTGGTGCCGTTCAAAAGATCCGCAACGGTTCTGAGCGCCGCTTCCATCACGCCGCCGGAGCATCCGAAGATCGTGCCGGCGCCAGAATAGACCTCAAGCGGATGTGTTTCGCTGTCGCGCTTGCGGGTCTTCGGCATAAGAAGCGGGTTGATGCCCTTGCGACGGAAAAGTTCGGCAAGGTCGCGCGCCGTGAGAGAGGCGTCAATATCTTGGAAGGAAGGCGTGTTAGCCGGGATTTCCTTGTGCTCAATGAGCCAACGCCAGGCGGTATTCATTTCGGGACGAGAAGCCTCGAAGATCTTGGCCGTGCAGGGCGTCATCGAAACAAAGTAGACCTTGCGGGGATCGCACTTGAGAATGTGCTTGGCTGCCCACGTCTTCGCGAGCGTACCACCCATCTGCAGAGGGGATTTCGCGGTGGAAAGGTGGGGGAGCATGTCGGCCGCATAAGTTTCGGCGTACTTCACCCAGCCCGGGCAGCAAGATGTGAAATGCGGGAACGGGTGTTTACCCTGCTCGTCGACTTCAGGCCCACGTTCGCCGAGTACCCAGTATTGCACCTTCTTCACGAATTCGGTGCCTTCTTCGATAATCGTCTGGTCCGCAGAGCTGTTGCAGTCGTACGTGACGCAGCCGAGGGCTTCCAGAGCGTTGACCATTTGCTCGGTCGAGAGTTCACCGGGTTCCCCACCGAATTCTTCGCAGATCGATACGCGCACGGCCGGCGACGGCTGGGCAACCACGATGCGGTCCTTAGCGTCAAGAACGCGTTCGACCTCATCAACGAAGCTCATCTGCTCAATGGCATTGAACGGGCAGGCCACAAGGCACTGGCCGCAATAAAGGCACGCATCGTCAATGATCTCGTGTTTGGCGCCGAGACCACCCTTAATAGCATCTGTCGAGCAGAACTTGCGGCAGGTGTCGCACCCAACGCAGTGATCTTTATTGATGTGAATAATCCCGCGCAGCTCACCCTTGCGCAGATTGCCTTCGTAGGCGCCACCGTTCTGACCGTATGCGTTTTCGCCCGGCCCGAAGGTGTGGATCGTCATCGTATCCTTGAACATGGACATTTTCTCCGAAGTCGGAAAACGCCTAAAGGGGCGCACCCCTAGGTAGAGGGCGTCCGCAGCGCAGTTCCTTCTTCTTGTTGCAGTCCGAAGTTTCAGCGAACCGTCGTGCAGCGTGAGCGCCCGACGATTGGGGTCGTTGAAATTTCTGGACATGTTTTAATTTTGAGCAGGAGCAAGTCGAATTAGTAGAAAGTTAATCCGAGACTCCTGCGAACGCCCGCATTTTATCGTGCGGCTAGCTCGAACGTAATGCCCCTGTTTAATACCAAGTAGGTAGACATCGGTAGTTCTTTGGAAGTGTTTTGAATTGTTTCTATGCGGTAGTTAATGCAAATCAAACTGGAACTGCATTGTGAACAATTCCCTTCATATTCCTGAGAAATTTCGTCAGGATTGTCAGTGAAGCATCTTGCATTCAATTGGTACAAAAACTGGATTATCAAAAGAGCAGCTTCAAAGGGCTGAACAAGATGACTTTTATCGTTCGGTTTGCCTTGTTTAGAGGGATATCCATCTAATTCTGCAGAGTTGATTGCTTGCCGGCGTCATGAGGACTGTCGAGGGTGCTTGGGGATTATCAATAAAAATGGCAGCTCTTATTGAGCTGCCATTTTTAGGAAACTTGAACAGTTTTTTTACATGTCCTCTTCTTTGAGCGGGGCACGAAGTTCCGCACGAACGTGATCCATGCCGGCATAGAAAGCTTTCATCATGACGAGACCGAGGAATTTGCCGGCATCCGTGACGATAATGCGGTCAGGATCGTTTGGGTCATCCTTGATGGCGCCCGAAAGGCGCAATCCCATCATTTCCTTCATGAGCGCACGGTCGAGATTGACACCGTGAACTTCACGGAAGTACTTGCGCGAAAGGCGGTGAGAGAATAGTCCGAGAAGGAGTCGATACTGCAGAATTGAATGTTTGTCGAACGTACGGCGGCGTTCGACACCAGTATTGCCAGCAGCGATACGTTCGGCGTAGCGGCGAAGACTGAAGGTATTGACGTAGAGACTGTCACCGAGGAAGCTGAAAGCACCAGAACCAACGCCTAGATATTCGTCGTGGTCAACAACGTACTCATCGAACCCTTCGTCGTTTGTACGTCCAAAGGTCCATGAGGTGAGTTGGCGATAATGATTCTCGAGCGAATCCATGATCACGCGATATTGATCTGCGAGCTCAAGGCCCGTAGCGGCAATCTTGGCTCTGGCACTTGCACGCGTCTGCGAAGTTACCATCAGCGGATAGGTCGTTACCTGACGAGGATTGAGTTTCACAATCTTTTCCATGTCTTCATGGAGGACATCAAGCGATTGACCACGGAAGCCGAACATCATGTCAACATTGCAGGTGGGGAAGAGTTCCTGCGCATATTGAAGGCGTTCGTAAATCTGCTCTCCGGAACCAAATTTCTCATATCGGTCAGAAAGCTTCAAAATTTCATCATTGAAACTCTGTACGCCGATGGACATACGGTCGACGAGCCCTTGCAGGTTGCGAAACTGCGGCGTCATGATGACTTGCGGATCCGTTTCGCATGAAATTTCTTTGATGGATGGAAAGAGCTTTTTGGCAAGTTCGAGCGTCTTGACGAGTTCGTCCTCAAGAATTGTGGTCGTGCCGCCGCCCACATACATCGCCGTGAAGTCATATCCCAGTGCTTTTACATATTCCATTTCCTTGCGCAGGTTCTGGAAATATTCACGCGCTTTCCATTCCTTGAAAAGGAAGCGATGGAAAGTGCAGTATGTACAGAGCGTGTGGCAGAAGGGCACATGCGCGTAAAGCATGTACTGGTGTCCTTCCTGCGGTAACGGCGGATTTTTTAAGATCACTGGTTCGCAGTTCAGATACCGCTTGGTGTAGTAGTTCATCACTCGGTCGGTAAGTCCGACCATCCAGTCCGGAAGCAGCTCGCGCGGCTTGGGAACGTAGGTGCTGTTCGTCATGAAGGTCTGGCGGGGCCGATTGCGGGCCCGAAGATGTTTTTGAAGTTCCGGATTCTAAACAATGCGCATCCGGAGTTTCCTGAAGAAGCGTAAGTCTGATGAAGATAAATCAACGCCCGCAGATCTTTCTGCGGGCGTTGATTTCACTTTAGGCACAAGGTTTGTCAGCCGTGAACGGCATACAGCTTTTCAATCTCGGCGGCAAAGTGCTTTGAGAGCGGGCCGCGTTTGAGCTTCAAAGTCGGCGTTATCAGACCGTTTTCGATCGTCCAGGGTTCCGTCGTAAGAATTACGGCACGCGGAAGCGCATAGTTGGGGAAGTCAGCTGCCGCAGTCTTAGCACGCTTAAGTGCTGTTGTACGTACTGCAGGTGAAGCAAGGCTTTCAGGCGCATTGGGATCAAGATTAAGCGATGCGGCAAGGCTAGCCCATTCATTGGGCTCTACGACGGCAAGGAGGCCAAGGTAAGGTTTGTTCTCTCCCACGATGTAGGCTTGTGCGAAGAGCGGGTCGGTTTCGATAGCACTTTCCAAATCAGCAGGAGGAATTTTTTCTCCTGTGCTGGTTACGATGATTTCCTTGATGCGTCCCTTAATCTTGAGCATCCCGTCAGCATTGAACTCGCCGACGTCACCGGTTTTAAGCCAACCGTCCTTAGTAAAAGCAGCCGCAGTGTCTTCAGGGCGGTGCCAATAACCTTTCATGATGGAGGGTGCGCGGACCTGAATTTCATTGGCCTCGCCTAGGCGGATTTCTACATTACAGAAAGGTTTGCCAACAGTATCGGGCTGATTAAATTCAACACAGTTGCCAGCAATGATAGGACTGGCTTCGGTCATGCCGTAGCCTTGAATGATAGGCAGTCCCAAGCCGCAGAAGGTGCGGGCAACTTTATGATTGAGTGCTGCGCCTCCCGAAATGGCAATACGAAGGCGTCCGCCAAACTGCGAAAGAAGTGTATTGGCCATTTTGTGAAGCAGCGTTGCGCGAACAATTCCGTCGAGCCACGAACGACCGGATTTTTCTATTGGAAGATGGTTTTTGCGGCAAAAATCGCGCCAACCCACTTCAACAGCCCAGTCAAAAAGCTTCTTGGCGATAGGACGGGACTTCCGAAGCTTATCCTGCACGCGAGCGTAAATACGCTCATAAACACGGGGGACTGAAATGATTACCGTGGGCTTAATTGTTTTCAAATCTTCGGCAAGCAGCAATACAGAGCGGTTGTAGGCAATGATGCAGCCAGTTGCCAAGGCGAGGTAGTAGCCGGCCGTGCGTTCGAATGTATGCGATAGCGGCAGGAAAGAAAGAAAGGTGTCCCCCACTTTTGGGGACACACATTCGAGTGTTGCCTTTACATTGCTCACAATGTTGCGATGCGTGAGCATTACGCCCTTTGGGCGACCGGTAGTGCCGGATGTATAGATAATGCCGGCTAAGTCATCTTCAAGCGGGCCGGCAGGGAGATCTTCTGTCCAGGAAGCTCCTTCCAGAAGGATCGACTCAAGACTGCGGATGTGAAAACGTCCTTCAGACTTGTCTTCGGTTTCTCCCGGATCGGTAATGATGATGTTCTTAAGGTCGGGTAGCTGGACGCCTGTGGCGCGGATCTGCTGCCAGCGAGTCAGCTTGTTAGTGACTAAAGTCGCAGCTTGACTATCGATGGTAATAAAAGCACTTGCTCCCGGCGTATCAATTGCATGCAGCGGTACCGGAATGAGACCATTGGCAAGTGCAGCCTGATCGGCGCAGACATGATCACGTCCGTTGGGCATCAGGATCGCGATGCGTTCCCCAGGTTTTAATCCCATCGCCGCAAAAGCTCGGCGCCAGGCCAGCACGTGCTCGCCCAGTTCCTTATAGGTCCAGCTTTCCCACTTTCCGGTCGCACGGTCGTACTGGCGCAAGGCTTCACGGTCGCCGTTCTTTTGGATGCTCTGCATGAGCAATTCGGGGAGTGTGGTCAGCCCATCGAGTTCACTTGATCGACCCATTCTCTGATAGATCCTTAATGAGATTCTTTTTTTATGCGCTCACGAACTTTGTGAACAAAGTTCGGATGCACTAAACCAAGCGTAAAACTATAGAAGAAGTTGCCTTGTTTCTGTCCTAATTTCTCCGTATTTACCCTGACACCTTAACTAAATCGTTATATGATGGTCCTTGGTCGGAGCAACGAATGCGGCTTCTTTACTTCATAAAGCCGCACGTGATGGAGGATTATCTAATGAGTAAGTACGCTTCCGTGCTCGAACTTATCGGCAATACGCCGGTGGTGCGCCTGTCGCGTCTCTTCCCGGATCATGATGTTTGGTTGAAGCTGGAGCGCGCCAATCCGGGTGGATCTGTTAAGGATCGTATTGCATTGCAAATGGTGCTTGATGCGGTTGCCTGCGGGGACCTCAAAAAAGGAGGCACTATTATCGAACCAACATCAGGCAACACCGGCGTGGGACTTGCGATGGTGAGTGCTGTGCTGGGCTTCCGTATGATTCTCGTCATGCCAGAATCGATGAGCGTGGAGCGTCGTCTTCTTGCTCAGGCCTATGGTGCGGAACTTGTTCTTACACCTGCTGCACAGGGTATGAAAGGTGCCGTCGACCGTGCGCTGGCACTGCAGAAGGAGCTGCCTGATGCTTGGGTGGCAGGCCAATTTGAAAACCCAAGTAATCCCAAGGCGCACGAATTGCGCACGGGGCCGGAAATTGTCGCTGACTTCCCTGAAGGGTTGGATGTCTTCGTTTCGGCTTTTGGTACCGGCGGTAATGTTTCGGGTATTTCACGGGTTTTGAAACGCGCCTGGCCGACCGTGAAGACCTATGCTGTCGAACCGAAGGGCAGCCCACTTCTTACGGAGGGGCACGCTGGTCCGCATCGCATTCAGGGTATCGGCGCCAATTTTGTGCCGGGCAATCTTGACAAGAACGTGATTGACCAGTTCCTGGATATTGAAGACGATGCTGCTTTTGCGTATGCACAGGCGGCAGCTCGTCAGGAAGGTTTGCTCGTTGGTATTTCCACTGGTGCGGTACTCGCTGCCGTTGCAGGGCTTTTGCCGACCTTGCCGAAAGCTTCGCGAGTTTTAGCGCTTAACTTTGATACTGGTGAGCGCTATCTGTCGGTTCCAGGTTTCGTGAAGACGAATGCCTAATTTTTGAAGTCAGCAATCTTTCAATAAAATCAGCCCGTTTTTGGAGGTTCCAAAAACGGGCTTATTGCGTTGTAGCAGTAGGGAAGATGCTCATTATGCGCGTGAAATTGGCGCATCTACGTTCATCTATTTTCCAGTCGAAAGGGATTCCTTCTCTGAAAGTGCTTCCCAACGCGTCCATCCGTCAGCGATAGATTTCTCTAATTCCTCAAGTCGTAATTTATCAGCCTTGATGTCCTCAACGGATTTTGAGTGATAGTCGAAGGCGCTCATTGCATTGATGATGCTGGCCTGTTCTTTTTCCATGGCCTCGAGCTTTTCAGGGAGCGCTTCAAGTTCTCGGGCTTCCCGCCAGGAGAGTTTTATTTTTTGTGGGATGACATCACGAGGTTTTTCGTTTTTTGCTGGCTTTTCTGTTTTTTCTGCCTTCTTTTCTGTCTTTGCTGCGGCAAACGGATCGTTTTCCTGTTGGCGCTGGGTAAACCATTCTGTATAGCCGCCCACATATTCACGCCATTTGCCGTCACCCTCGGGAGCCAATACTTCGGTGACGACATTGTCAAGGAAACGACGATCGTGACTGACAAGGATGATCGTACCTGGATAGACGGCGAGAGTCTGCTCAAGCAGTTCGAGTGAATCAATATCCAGATCGTTTGTCGGTTCGTCGAGAACGAGCAGATTTGCAGGCAAAGCAAAAAGGCGAGCAAGCAGGAGGCGGTTGCGTTCGCCGCCCGAGAGGGAACTCACGGGAACGTTTGCACGGCGGGGTGGAAAAAGGAAGTCGCCCAGATAAGCGATGATGTGCTTGCGTTCACCGCCGATTTCTACCCAATCAGAACCCGGAGAGATTGTTTCGGCTACGGTTTTTGTAAGATCAAGTTGTTCACGAAGTTGATCAAAGTATGCAAGTTTGATGTTTGTGCCGAGTTTGACCGTGCCGGCATCGGGTTGAATTTTTCCTAAAAGCAGCTTGATCAAGGTACTTTTACCAGCGCCGTTTCTGCCAATAAGACCGAGACGATCCCCACGCATTAAGGTGAAATCGAGGTCTTTTACGATGACGCAGTCCCCGAATGACTTTGAAAGCCCTTTTACTTCAGCGACAATTTTGCCGCTTTTTTCGCCCGCATCGATCGACATGCGGATGGATCCCATCTGATCACGTCTGGCGGCCCGTTCGCGACGCAATTGTTCGAGCCGCTTGACACGGCCCTCGTTGCGCGTGCGTCGGGCTTCAATGCCCTTACGGATCCAGACCTCTTCCTGTGCCCAGAATTTATCGAAGCGTCGACGTTCCAGTTCTTCAGCGGCAAGCTCCTCTTCTTTTCGAGTCTCATAGGCTGCGAAATTCCCGGGATAGGATCGCAGTACTCCGCGGTCGAGCTCAACGATACGAGTGGCTACTTTGTCAAGGAACGCACGGTCATGGGTGATGACGACGAGTGAGCGCTGATTTTTGAGTTCATCTTGCGATCGAGCTTCAAGAAGTCGTATTGCTCGCATATCAAGATGATTGGTTGGCTCATCAAGCAGCAGCAGCTGTGGAGCGAGTGTAAAGGCGAGAGCAAGTGCGGCACGCTTTTTTTCACCGCCGGAAGTGAGCTTTGGATCCGCATTAGGATTGAGCTCGAAATGCGAAAGGTTTTCGTCGAGTTTTGCGAGGATACGCCATTTCTCCCTTTCGTCAGTTGTTTCATCTAATTTCCCACGGAGAATGAGACTCTCCTTCAGCGTTTGCGCATCGGGGAGCTGCGGCTCTTGTTCAACATAGTGAATGGTGAGTCCGTCCATGCGTTGAAGCTGACCGTCATCGAGCATGGTCTTTCCTGCCAACACTGAGAGCAACGAGCTTTTACCAGTGCCGTTGCGGCCGATGAGCCCCACACGTTCACCGGGTTCAATCGAAATGTTCGCTTCGTCGAGGAGCGGCAAATCACCATAAGCAAGATGAGCGTCGATGAGAGTAATAAGCGCCATAGCGTGGAGAAGAAAAGAAATGGCGGAAGACGGTTAGTGAAAAACGTCTTCCGCGAAGGGAGTGTATGGAATTGTAGAGATCAGAGGGATGGAGAGTGTCTTACTGCGTAATGCTTATGCCGGAAGCTGCTGGTGATGGTGAAGAGGCCGGACTGATCGCTTTTGGGATCATTGGCGTAGGATCAGGATCAGCCCCAAGATCATTGACTACGACGCCTTTGACATCTTCACGGTGTGCAGCGTTAAGTTCTTCTTTGACGGTTGGCATTGCAATGGGTTCAGTTGGCTTGGGCGGTTCGATGGTTGGCAGCACTGTGCGAACAGCGAGCTCACGGGGAATTTGCAAAAGATGCCCTTGCTGCACAACTACAACTTGAGGAGTACGTTCAACGAGCGGTGAATGCGAGCGGTCAAAGCTCAATGTGCCGGTTTCTCCAGCTTCACCTTGCAGAGATCGCCCTTGAGACCAGGCCAGCGCTGTGGTGCGGGCATCAACTCCCAAGGCAAAGAGACGTTTGGCCGAGAGTGAATAAGGCATTGAGGTGCCAAAGCGAGCTTCGAAATCTGCGGGTTTGAGCTGCACCACCAACGGACACTCGGGGAACGCCACGCCATCTAAATCGTACGAGAGCGTTGTTGCAGCAGAACTCAAGTCAGGGTCGCCAGGATTGATGGCCGATGTTCCCCAAATGCGCGTGCCGCGCGGGAAGCGGTTGCGTACGAGGGCTGCTTCTTGGGCAGAAAGCGCAAGCAGCGCTGCTTGGAATGGCGGTTCACTTTGTGTGACACGCGCACGTCGAGCAGCGTGAACACGTTTTGTGATGAGCTTTCGCTGTTGTGACGATTCGGCCTTGGCGAGCGCTTCGCGCAGCTCCTGATCGAATTGCGCGGCCTCTTCTGGAGAAAGCGTGGGTTCGAATTTGGTCTGCAAATCATCAAGGATTTCCGGGGAGAAGCTGATGACTTCATAGTCAATCTGTGCGTGCGCGAGTACGTTCTCGAAGGCATCGCGGGCACGCATCTGCCAAGCTGCAGAACCCGCTATAACGGCAATTTTGGGTCTGCTCAGATTGTTGATGGAATGCGGTAGCGCTGCCACTGCTGCTTGGGCGATCCATTCCGCTTCATATTCCGTACTGATAGAAATTAGGCCTAGATTTTGTGGTACAGCCGATAAATCTGTGTTATCCGGTACATTGAGGGCAAGGACTGGAAGCGGAAGTGTTTTTTTCCGAGCAAGCATTTCAACAGCACTGCGTTCGATTGGCCCGACGACAATATCGGCACCACTCACGAGTGCGGCATCCAGTGCAGCATCAAGACTGGCTGTTTGTGACGAACTTTCCACTAGAAAAATCTCAGCGGAACGATCTTGCGGGCCGTCAATGTGGGCGTTAGATGCGGCAAGACCGTTGGCGACGATGCGTGCGGCTGCGAGAAACGGGGAGTCATCGGGCGGCATTAGCATGGCGATGCGCAGCGGGCGAAGAGATGAAACTGGCGAAGCTGCCGAGAGGCTAGGCGCTTCTCCTGCGGCTGTCCCTAAAGTTTCCACTGCGTGCACGATGCTTGGGGCGCTTAAACTACCGACCACGACTCCACTGAAGCAAGCGATCAGAGAACGACGAGAAAGCGGCATGAATTCCCTACGAAATCTTTGGACTGATAATGCGCTGATGCTGGCTGCAGGACTTCCCGATCAGGAACTCCCGGCCGCGGCGCTCTATGTAGTTGGACTCCCCATCGGCAACATGGGCGATATTACGCTGAGGGCCCTTTGGGTGCTTTCGAGCGTTGATGCTGTGGCTGCTGAGGATACTCGAGAGACGAGGAAGCTCCTTGAGCGGTTCGGCATCGATACTCGATTATTGTCCGTTCGTGAGCATAACGAACGACACGGAGCTGAGCAAATTGATGCGCTCTTGGCAGAGGGGCAGCGCGTCGCATTAGTCACTGATGCTGGTACGCCGGCGGTATCCGATCCGGGGGCTCGTGCTGTTGAGTACTTGCGCCGCGTTGGCCGGCGTGTGATTCCCGTTCCCGGTGCATCAGCGGCAATCACTGCTTTGTCTGCTGCCGGGCTGCTTGGTACAGGTTTTGACTTCTTCGGTTTTCTGCCGCCGCAGCCTAAGGCGCGTCATCAGTCGGCCGCAGAGCTCGCGCATCGTAAGCGCCCCTTCGTTCTCTATGAGGCACCGCATCGTATTCTCGCGTTGCTTGAAGATTTGGGAGCAGCTCTTACGCCAGAACGGCGCATTGTCGTAGCGCGTGAGCTGACGAAGAAGTTTGAGACGATCACTTCTCTTACTGCTGCAGATCTCTCGGAATGGATTAAGACGCATGAACCCCGTGGAGAGTATGTTGTGCTTGTAGATGAGGAACCTATGAAGGAGGAGACGCTTTCTGTTCAAGAAGAAGCATGGCTCAAAGCGCTCGCTCCGGAGCTTCCGTCTTCGCGTTTGGCGGCTATCGCCGCTAAGCTGACGGGACGTCCGCGGCAGGAGATCTACACCTGGCTGACGGTCATGCGTAAAGCACAAGAGACCGATGCAGCCGAATAAAAATTATCAGCGGAGGGTGGAATCGGCTAACCCGATAGCCGCTTTCAGTTCGACCCTTCAATGGAGGAACGTTACCCATGGCCAATAATGAAAAGACAGATGAGTCTGTCAAACGGAAGAGCCACGAAACGCGTGAAGCGGTACTCAATGACGAACATATTGACCGAGCTCCGCGCTTCCAAAATGTGCAGGATGTGCTGGAACACATCAAGTCTGACAAGACAGAGCGCGCCTATCGACGCAAGCAGGATTTGATTGAAGACATCCTGAGCGGGCAGGCGCGCGAAGATCGTGAGGCGATTCTGAGTCAACTGCTCGCAGAGCTTACAACTAAGAGCAAAAAAAGCCGTAAGGAGCGAGACCTTGAGGAGAACCGTCTCAATCCAGATTGGGCGAAAGGTGCTTATCCGTATGTCAATCGCATGCGGCGTAAAAACTACGAGGAGCAGAAATTTCGCCTGCAGGTTGAACTTTTAAAACTTCAGGCATGGGTGAAGGAAACAGGACAGAAGATCATTGTCATCTTTGAGGGACGTGATGCTGCAGGCAAAGGCGGCACAATTACGCGCTTCATGGAGCATCTCAATCCTCGTGGTGCACGAGTTGTAGCTTTGAATAAACCCACCGTAGAGGAGTCTGGGCAGTGGTATTTCCAACGCTATGTGACACATCTACCCACCAAAGGTGAGATGGTTTTCTTTGACCGATCCTGGTACAACCGAGCAGGTGTTGAGCGCGTCATGAAGTTTTGTACGGACGCTGAATACTATGAATTTATGCGGGAAGTCCCTGGGTTTGAACGCAATTTGGTTCGAAGCGGCACATATGTCATTAAGTTCTGGTTCTCAGTGAGTCAGAAGGAACAGCAGCGTCGGTTCCGTGAACGACAAGTTTCGCCTTTGAAGCGTTGGAAACTTTCGCCGATTGACTTGGCTTCACTTGATAAATGGGATGATTACACTCGCGCCAAAGAGGCAATGTTCTTTGGCACCGATACGCCGGAAGCGCCCTGGACAGTGATCAAATCTGACGATAAGAAGCGTGCTCGGTTAAATGCCATGCGATACGTTCTGCATCTCATTCCGTATGCGGAGAGAGACTTGAAAGCCATTGGCCCCATTGATCCGCTGATTGTTGGTCGAGCAAGCACGATGTTTGAGACTGCAGAGTATGCTGCTGCACCGCATATTCTTGCGGGTGAACTTGTTCGCCCGAATATGCCGCCCATGCTTCCCGGGCCAAAAAAGAAAAAGAAGAAGTGATTCAGAACCGATTGATGCAATCTTGGTATTCGTTGATTGTTCAGTCATGATGTTTCACGTGAAACAATGCGCGCAGACTGAGCACAGAACAAAAGACCGCAGATCCCAAGGATGGATACTGCGGTCTTTAAGTCTTCAGGATTTAGACAGAAATTAAATGTCTGAACGAAGTGCAACTTCGCGAGTCTTGGAAGAACTGATATTGCGTACCAGTCCGTCGAGTAATTCCGAAAGTTCTTTAATCAGGTTGGAGTTCGTCACTACCCCAACAAGTTTTCCTTCACTATCGATGATAGGCAGGCGGCGGATGCCAAATTCGCGCATACGCGCAAGGGCGGTCACCATGCCTTCAGATTCTGTAGCCGTAACGACCGGTGCGGTCATCAGATCGCGCACGGTGGTTTGGCCAACGTCAACGCCGCGGGCAACACCCTCAATCGTAATGTCTCGATCCGTGAGCATGCCGATGGGCTTGCCGTCCTGATCGACTACAACGAGGCTGCCGACGTGTTCGACGCGCATCTGTCGGGCGCTTTCCCGGATGCTTTTTTCAGGGGTGATAACGGCCACCTTATGGACGGCCATATCGATGACTTTGAGTGAGCGAGTTCTCATTTGTGCGTGTTTTGGTGGTTGGTTTCGTCGGTGATTTTAGCCGAGTATTTTCAGCGGACATTCCGGTCTGAAGCTTGAGTTTATTCATCTTCGCTTTCGCCTGACGCCTCTGATCCAGGGGCACCGTATATCGGGGCGAAATTTGTGAAGTCGTAGATGCTTCGATCCAACAGATGCGATGGGGAGACGCGAGTAAGACTCATGAAGATGTTGTAAATGCGGCCGGGAAATTCTCGGTCCCAACGTTGCATTAATTCTTTGATCTCTTTGCGTTTCAAATTCTCTCCAGCGCCGCAGATGCCTTTAGCTGCGAGGGGATAGCCTCGAATCTTGGCCATTTTGGCAGTTTCTGCTTCACGCACATACGCAAGCGGACGGATGACGACGCAGTCACCTCGATCATTCTTCAGCGCTGGTGGCATGGATTTCAAACGTCCACCATAAAAGAGATTGAGGAGCAGTGTGCTGACAATGTCGTCCATATGATGGCCGAGCGCAATGCGGTTGCAGCCGGTTTCCCGGGCTACCCGGTATAGGATGCCGCGGCGCAGACGAGCACAGAGCGAGCATACATTTTTGCCTTCCGGAATGAGTTTCTGGATAAGCGAGTTCGTGTCTTGATCCTCAATGTGAAAAGGTACCCCTGAATGTTCCAGATGCTTTTTCAAGGCTTCAAGTGGGAATTCCGGGATGTGCTGATGCACATTGACGGCCAAAAGATCAAAGTGTATTGGCGCACGTGCCTGCAGGGTCTTTAACGTATCGAGCAGTACATAGCTGTCTTTGCCGCCGCTCATGGCTACCATGATCTTGTCGCCTTCTCGAATCATGTCAAAGTCAGTGACGGCTTGACCGGTAAGGCGCACGATACGTTTTTCAAGCTTCTTTTGTGAGACGGATTTGCGGTTGCGTTCGTTGGGAGGTGTTTCGCCCTGAGCAGCAAGTGCGCCAATGTCGGCAGCATCATCTGCAAAAGTAGCAGGCGCTTCAGGAATCAGAGGAATCACATCAGTCATGTTGAAAAAGCTTAGGTAAGAAGAGGGGACCCGCTGCGCCAGACTTCTACGCCGATCGCATCGGCATCGTCATAGGCTTCGGTTTTTTCGGAGGAAATGCGGATAAGCTCGACGCCGGGAAGATTCGACAGACGTTCTGCAATGCGGTCGACCAGTGTTTCCTGCAGATCGATGTGACCCCGAGAGGATTCCTCACGAAAGATTTCAACGGCAAGATCGTAGTTGAGAACATCTTCAAGGGCATCGCGTTGGCTTGAACTTGCGGAAAAGCGCACCCAAATGTCAGCGTTGAATACTACCGACTGAGGGGCGCTACGTTCAGTTTCATAGGCGCCAATGCGGCAAGCGAGTCGTAAATTTTTTAGAAAGATCCTGCGGCAGGAAAAGCGCAGTGATTCAGGACTAGGAAGCGTCGACATGCTGGAAGAAACCCTGAAGATGTAGCTGGGTTTCGCATTGTAGGCGAGCCTGCGTCCGATAAAATAATTCAACTATGCGCTGGGCTCTTGTTATCTTCATTATTCTGCTGCTTCTTATTACGGCAATGCCGTCATTGAAGCGCTTTGGTCTCGGGCGACTCCCCGGGGACATTCACTTTCGGATCCTAGGTCGCGAAATTGAGCTTCCCTTTATGAGTACGATTCTTTTGGCCGTCTTTGCACTCGTTCTTGGGAAGCTCCTTTTCTAACCTCACGCCTCAGCACGCCAAGCGTCTGCTGCCGCCTGTACGCGAGCAGTGAGTACTTTTTGTGCAATTTCTTTGGGGCTCGCTGCTGTCTGAGCTGCTGCACCTGCATCCACGCTTGTCCAAGCCCGCATAGTCTGAGCAAGTTTTATTGTTTCAGCGCTGCCTTCAGGAGGCTGCAGTACAGCGTTTCTTAAAGCGAGAAGGAGTTTTGCGCGCTCAGGTTTACGCAGTGCATCAACTTGACGGAGGAATTCGATTGTGTCCTCAAACGTTGTGATATTCCGAAGTTTTTCTATTCCGCCGGTCGTTCCGCCCGTCAGGATTTGAGCAAATTCCTGCGCTTGAGCACTGGCTCGAATACGAGCAAGAAATTGCCGCCCTGGCGTTGGTGCCTTAAGATTCTTCGTTTCGCCTTCAATGCCGGACGCAAGAACGGCGAGCAGCAAGTCCACAGGGAAGTTTGCTAGACGGGCTCGATGCAGGCGGCCGCGAAGCTGTGCTGAGAGCCTTAGCTCAGGATAGAGACGTTGACAAAACCCGCATTCGGTAAGAATGTCAAGCATTCGACACGGAGTGGCAGTTCTCAACCCTTTAGTGAATTCTGCGAGCACTCGTTCTGGTACGAGGGCATCTGCTTCACCGGAGTCGACCATTCGGCGCATTAATGCCATCGTTTCAGGAGCGATGGAGAAAGACGGCAGACGTGCAGCAAAGCGGGCGATGCGCAGGATACGAACGGGATCTTCAGCAAAGGCAGGGCTCACATGCCGCAGGATGCCGGCAGCGAGATCGTGCTGTCCCCCGAAGGGATCTATGATGAATCCGTCGGGAGCGAGCGCCATGGCGTTGATTGTTAAATCGCGTCGAGCAAGGTCTTCTTCAAGCGTCACATCCGGTGACGCATGGAAGATAAATCCGTGATAGCCCGGAGCGGTCTTGCGTTCAGTACGCGCCAATGCATATTCTTCGTGGCTTCGGGGATGGAGGAAGACAGGAAAGTCGCCGCCCACTGGCAGATAGCCACGCTTGATCATCGCTTCGGGAGTTTCGCCAATCACAACCCAGTCGCGATCGCCCTCGGGAAGTTTAAAGCCTCGCTTTCGGAGCAGCATGTCGCGGACGTAACCGCCGACGGGAAAAATCTTCATTTTTCAACCCAAAATGATTATTTACGGGAGATCGGCAGCTTTGCTTCGTCCTGGCTCCACACGGCCGAGCAGTTTCGCAAAGCGTCCATCCAGTTCGCCAGTCAGCATTGCGTAGGTGTGCATATTGGCAAGAACATTTTTGACATACTCCCGTGTTTCAAAATAGGGAATCGTTTCGATGAAAGCTGCCGCTTCCATTGAGTTTCTGACAGCAGCACGCCAGATACGGGCTCGGTTTGGACCTGCGTTATAGGCAGCAGTAGCGAGCACGTAGCTTTCCTCCATATCGAGATAGAGCATACGGAGATAGGCGGTGCCTAGAACAAGATTCATCTCGAGCTCGGTGAGGTTTTTTTGCTCGAATGAGTCGATGCCAAGGTGCCGTGCCATCCATTTGGCCGTAGCCGGCATGATCTGCATAAGGCCGCGAGCACCGACGGCAGAGCTGACTGCAGGAATGAAGCGTGACTCCTGACGAATCAAACCATAGACCCAGGCAGATGGCAGAGACTGTGCCTCACTCACAATCCGGATCAAAGCTGCATGAGGCCGCGGAAAGCGTTGTTCAATAACGACGGTCTGATCACCGCTTTTGAGGCTTGTGTTAATCATGCGGTGAATGAGCCGCGTCTGCCGAGCGTAGGCTGCCAGTGCGAGACTCTCCTGCGGAGTGATGCCGCGCATTGCCCAGTTCCATTCACGGTGTCCCTCGCGGTAAAGACTCATGCGATAGAGGCTGCGTGCACGTTGGATGGCGGTGTTTCCCGCCCACTTATCGATTTCGACCTGCCGCGGCATGGCTTTGGGAGGTTTAGAAAAACCGTAGGAACGGCCGAGTTCGTCGGCGGCAAGCTTCCCGTAGAAAGTCGTGCGATGCGCTATCGAAGTGAAGGCCGTTTGCGCATCGGTCTTAAGGCCGCGAGAGGCGAGTGCTCGTCCGCGCCAATAAGTCCAGACTTCTTCACGCTTTAACTCTGCAGGCATGGCGTCAATGACTTTGCTCAGACCGTACCAACTGCCGTCGCGGATAAGCGCACGAGCATGCCAGGCGGCAAGTTGTTGGGCGTCTACTACGGCTAGAGGAGATTGCTGCAGCGCACTGCCGGCTTTGGCGTACCAGCTGCTCGCCTTGGGGTTGAGCTGGGTAGTGGCTGTGAAGCCAATGCGGGACCAAACGAGCGAACGCCAGAAGGCATTGGCCTTGGGATCAACTGCGGCTTGTGCAATGCGGGCGGCATCTGCCGGGCGGAGATGGGCAATGCGTACAGACGCAAAGACCGCGAGGCGTGCAGGAAGATTCCCAAGATTTTTTTGACGACGCAGCCATAAAGTAGGTTCGTCAATGATGGAACGGAGCTCCTTCATGGGGGCAGGCAGTTCCGGGCGCGGGAGCGTTTCAAGTACGCGCTTGGTTTCCGTCATCCGATTTTTCTGCAGGAGGATCATGACGCGAGTCCACAGCCAAGTACGATCTGCTTCGGCAATTCGGTCACCGAGCTTCATCAGTGCTGGATCAGTGACGGCTTTGGAGTCTCGATAAAGCACTTTAGCCTTAAGAAGTGCAGCGGCGATCTTTGACTGATTATTTTCGGCCTGAGCGCTTTCAAGGGTGTAGTAAGCCTGCCAAGCTTCGATTACAGGGTCAGTCTGATTCCAAACGAGTCCTTTGAAGAATAAATCAAAATCGGCAGCATTGAGTTTTTCTCCGCGTAGCTTTAAATACTGTGTACGGGCGTTTTCAGCCAGATATTCGCCTTCATGAAGATCAATGAAGCGACGAAAATCCTGATCAACTACAGGATCATCTGGGAATTTCTTCAATTTGAGAATGAGTGCCCAAAGTGCAGGGTAGCCGCTTAGCTCATGATGCTCAAAAAGCGGGAGCATTTCTTCGAGATCGTCAAGACGTCCCTGATCGAAGCAGCGTTTAGCTTCCAAAAATACATAGTCCAAAGGTTCCGGAGGCGGCGCCAGCAGGGCATCGTCCAAAGGATCCTTCACCGGAGCTGCAATAAGTTCGGCTGCTGCACGTCCAGCAGCATCGGCGGCTTCGCCTGCGGATGGAGCGTTCTCTTCAGGAATTAAAGATGGAGAAGCAACAGCATCAAGCGCAGCTTCAACGTTACGCATAAGTACTGCGGGATCGACAGAGCCTACGGAGGATTCTTCCTCCAAGGGGATGCCGTTTTCGGCATCTTGTGAGGCGCGCAGCGCCTGCAGTCGTTCATCGATAGAAATCGTGATCAGCCCATGGGGAATTAGCTGAATGCGTGGAGAAGTCGTCTGTTTGCGCTGCGCTGTTTCAAATGCTGCCGCTGCCTGTATAGCCTTGTCGGCTCCATCTCTCAAAGGCGTCCACGAGTGCTCATCCTCCGCGGCATGCAGGGCTGCAGCGAAACTCAGAGCTAGGCAAGGAAGAGCAAAGCGGCGCATGGATAGGTCCAGGAATAAGCGCAGAAAATGGAAGCTTCTAATATAGCGAAGCAACGAGAACGTACAGGAGGCATAATGACGAAAGTGGGCGACAAAAAGGCAGCGCGAAAGTTTTGCGGGGCATTGCGTCGTGCGGCTGATCCCAAGGCCTACGAAGGGCTGATGTATCAGTTGGCGGAAAAGCTTCGCCGCTTGCCCGGGAAGGTCCTGGGTGTTTATCAGCCGATCGCTAGTGAACCAGATCCAATGCCAGCTGTACGCTCATGGTTGTCTGAAGGGATGAACCGTACTTTGGCATTGCCGTGGTGTCTCGACTCGTCGGCGTCGGTGATGGTTTACCGTATTTGGCATCCGGGGGAGGCGCTTGTTCCAGATGCTGCTGGTATTCCTGCTGCAGCAGGACAGCAAGTGATTCCCGACATTCTTCTGGTGCCTTGCCTTGGGTGGTCGGCCAAGCATTTTCGATTGGGATATGGAGGCGGCTATTTTGATCGATATCTGGCGGCTCTCGCGAAAAATGGCATTCATCCTCAAGTTGTGGGGATTGCTTATGCTGCTTGCAAAGTGGACGATGCACTTTTTGACAGTCTTGACTTGCCAATGGACTTCGTTATTACGGAGTGCGGAGAGATGGAGTAATGCGTCAAAAGATAAAGCCCGCGGGTGTTTGGTAATACGCCCACGGGCCTTAATGAACTGAACTGGAAGGTTCAGACTCGATTAATAGCGATAGTTGTCTGGCTTGTAGGGGCCTTCCTTCTTCACGCCAATATAGGCAGCCTGCTCATCCGTGAGCTCGGAGAGGACTGCATTAAGGTTCGTGAGTTGCAGGCGGGCCACCTTTTCATCGAGATGCTTGGGCAGAATGTATACGCCTACTGGATAGCGGTCATGGTGAGCGAAGAGCTCAATCTGAGCAAGGGTTTGATTGGCAAATGACGAGCTCATCACATAGGAGGGGTGACCAGTGGCGCAGCCAAGATTCACCAGACGGCCTTCAGCAAGAAGAATGATGCGGTTGCCTGAGGGCAGCGTGATGTGATCAACCTGCGGTTTGATGTTTTCCCATGGATACTGACGCATGGAAGCAACATCAATTTCGCTGTCGAAGTGGCCGATGTTACAAACGATCGCCTCGTTTTTCATAGCGATCATATGTTCATGCGTAATCACTCGAACATTGCCCGTACAGGTAACAAAAATGTCGGCTTTATCCTTGGCGAAGTCCATCGTTACGACGCGATAGCCTTCCATTGCGGCCTGCAGAGCGCAGATTGGATCGATTTCGACGACCCAGACTTGAGCCGCAAGAGCACGAAGCGCTTGGGCACAGCCTTTGCCTACATCGCCGTAGCCAACGACAACGGCGACCTTGCCGGCGACCATCACGTCGGTGGCGCGTTTGATGCCGTCAACCAGGGATTCGCGGCAGCCGTAAAGGTTGTCGAACTTTGACTTGGTGACGGAGTCGTTCACGTTGATGGCGGGAATCTTCAGTTCTCCGCGTTCGTGCATTTGGTAAAGGCGGTGTACACCGGTGGTTGTTTCTTCCGAGACGCCGAGAATTTTTTTGAGGCGCTTGGAGTACCAATGCGGATCACTGTCAAGATGTTTGGCGATGGCCGCAAAGAGGGCGTGTTCTTCGTCATTCGTCGGATTGGCAATGACATTGCGGTCAGATTCTGCGCGAGAGCCGAGATGCAAAAGGAGCGTTGCATCGCCGCCGTCGTCGAGGATCATGTTGGAAAAACCGCCATCTGGCCACTCAAAAATGCGGTGTGTGAATTCCCAGTATTCCTTAATGGTTTCGCCTTTTTTGGCGAAGACGGAGACGCCATCTTTCACGATTGCGGCAGCGGCGTGGTCCTGGGTCGAGAAGATGTTGCAGCTCGCCCAGCGAACTTCGGCGCCCAATGCCGTCAGGGTTTCAATAAGAACCGCCGTTTGAATGGTCATGTGCAGCGATCCGGAGATACGTGCGCCTTTTAAGGGTTGTGCGGAAGCGTATTCGTGACGGATGGCCATCAGGCCAGGCATTTCGACTTCAGCGATCTGAATTTCCTTGCGGCCCCAATCGGCAAGATTGAGGTCGGCGATGACGTAGCTGTTCGCGTCCATTTGTTTATGCTCTTCAGAATTGAAAAGGTCCGAGCGCCGTTGCAGGAAAAGTCCGTCAGCTCGAGCCTGGCGCAGTGAAACATGGTCTCACGGCGTCGCAGCGCTCCTCGGGCGGCGGGCAGAAATGAAGAAGGCGGCATTATAGCCGCCTTACAGGTGATTTCTAAAGAATTTATTTAGTCTTCATCTTCGCGGAAAGCTGCTAAGGCTGTTTCCACCATTTCTTTCGTAATCCCGCCGCCAAGCGTCACAGGAGCCTCGTCAAAAGCTGCTGCTCCCTCTTTCTTAAGACGACTGACCCACGAGCCAGCATCGCGGCCGGACGCAAAGGCGTCAGAAATAAAGAGTTCAGTGCCATCGACGGCAACAAGTTTGAAGCGGAAGCTGCCGTCTTGCTCGCGGTACTGCTTGAATACGGGGAGTGCCTTCTTTGCGTTTTTTGCCTTTTCAGCGGCTGCTTTAGGTGCCGCAAAAGCTTTTAGACCCACAGCAAGCTTCAATTCGTGCATGAACGGAGCAGAGAGCGCACGAGCCTTTTGTGCGCCGGCTTGTAAGATGTCCTCCAGTACGTTCGGATGGGTCATAAGCTCATCGTAGCGGCTGCCCATGGGGCCGATTTCAGCGTCAATTTTATCGGCGAGCTGCTTTTTGGCTTCGCCCCAGCCAAGACCGTCTTTAAGTGCTTCACGGAAGGCTATTTGTTCGGAAGGCGGAGCAAAGGCGTTATAGATTACCGTAAGGGAGGAGCTATCCGGATCCTTCGGCTCCCCGGGCAGCCGGCTGTCCGTGACGATGCGTGCAATGGCTGCATCCAGCGCGGCACGGCCACCCTCAAAAAGCGGAATCACATTGTTGTAGGACTTGCTCATCTTTCGTCCGTCGAGCCCTGGCAGAACCTCAAGGGCGGAGCCGCCGGTGGCCTGCGGCATGACGAAAAAGGGTTTGTCGGGCGAACAGTAGAGGTTGTTGAAGCGGCTGGCAGCATCACGAGCCATTTCCAGATGTTGGAGTTGATCGTGACCGACGGGGACCTCATCGGCATTGAACATCAAAATGTCAGCCGCCATCAGTACGGGGTAGGAAAAGAGGCCCATCGAGACGTCAGCGTCCGGGTCGCGACCGCCAGCCGTAGCGGCATCGACCGCAGCCTTATAGGCGTGTGCGCGGTTGAGTAGCCCTTTGCTCATGACACAGTCAAACATCCAGCAAAGAAGCGGAATCTCTGGAATGTCGCTTTGACGATAGAAGGTGACGTGATCGGGATCTAGCCCTGCAGCTAGCCAGGTTGCGGCGATTTGCATGCGGCTGCGTTCAATGCGGGTAGGGTCCTGACACTTGATCAAGGCGTGAAGATCGGCCAGGAAGAAGAAACTCTCTACATCCGGGTTGCGGCTGTCTTGAATCGCAGGGCGGATGGCGCCGACGTAATTGCCAATGTGCAGAGTGCCGGTTGTATTAATACCGGTGAGGACGCGTTTTTTTCTCGTCATTTTCTTTTGAGAGCCGTTCAAAACTGATGAATGGGAGGAGGCTCCACTGCGGAGCCGATGCTCGTTGCATGATACCGCCCGGAAAAAGCGAAGGGCGGCAGTCGAAGTGCTGACTTCGGCTGCCGCCCTTT
>ERZ779869.1374-NODE-1374-length-22717-cov-4.758494_pt1 | contig 22717 bp, 19 predicted proteins | sample MGYA00511557_ERZ779869 | MGnify/ENA primary metagenome ERZ779869 (study PRJEB29588, sample SAMEA2154620) | human gut metagenome | biome: human gut; feature: human-associated habitat; material: faeces | place: Denmark | collected 2008/2010 ... | reverse complement strand
ATTTTACTTCCATACCCTGTAAGATGGTAACAAGGGTTGTTCATAATTGCTGTCTATGTTACAATAATTTTAAATAAGTCATTTTTGAGTCATAATGTTGTAATATAATTTTAACAAATAATGATGAAAGGAAGATGTCGAATGCTCACAAGCAGATTGCTGATTCTAAATCAGAAAGAAGCGGAGTGCAAAGAGATGGCAGCTTATTTCCAGGACAGTGGTTACAGCGTAATCTGGTGCACCGAATATGATGAGGCGACAGAAATTCTTTCCAGGGGAAAGAACAAACCAGATTTACTGATTTTTGATGTAGATCTACCGAAGAGACGAGAATATGAGGCGCTTGAAAAGATAAGGAGTTTATCTGATATGGCAGTGCTGATGCTCTCACAGGATGATAAATTGGACAGCCAGTTATACGCTTATTCAAAAAAGATAGATGAAAGGCGGCGCAGATGACTATATGGTGAAGCCAGCGCCGTTACCATTATTAGAGGCCCATGTAGAGGCAGTAATACGCAGGACGGCGGAAAAGAGGAATCCAGTAGAATCGGTTGGAGCCTTATCCATTGATTATGAAGGAAGAAAGATTTATCTTGCAGACAAGGTTCTCAAGGTAACTGCGAAGGAATTTGATTTACTAGAATATTTTGTAAAGCATAAAGGGATGATTCTCTCCAGAGATAAGATACTTGATTCTGTATGGGGGTTTGACTATATAGGCGGCTACCGCAGTGTAGATACTTTAGTGAAGAAGCTGAGAGCTAAGTTAACCAAAGAATATCCGTATATTAAGACGGTTTATGGAGTTGGATACTGTTTTGATGTATAAGATATTTGTAGAGGTTTTATAAAATGTTATAAGGCTCTATTGCATTGTTTTATGAAATTGTTATAGAATGGATTAAGACAAGAGGATGTGAAGTTCAGAGAGATGAGAAAGGAGAGTTTGATGAAAGCAAAGCGAGTAGTCGGTGTGCTGGCAGCATTGTTATTATGTATCTGTATGATTATGCCGGTTAATACAGATGCGGCAGCACAGGTTCGCGTGAGAACAGTAAAAGGGGTTACCAGTTCTTATACCGGACGAAAGAGTTATTGTTATGTGAATGGACAGAAGAGGAAATTAACAAAGTATCCGATTTTTAAGAAGTCCGGAGCATATATGGGACCGGTAGGAGCGATTTTAAAGAACAGTAAGTTAAAGGTGAAGGCAACAGCTAAGGGTGATAAATTAACTTTAACTTATGGTCCAAACACAGTTATTGTACGGGCAGACAGCAGAATAGCAGTAACGAATGGACAGAAAAGTACAATGGGGGCACCAGTAGTTCATGGAACATACACAGCTACAGGTAAGAGAAGATGGATTGTTCCGCTTAATAGTGTGTGTACAAGACTTGGTATTAACTACAAGCTGTCAAATGGAAAGATTTATATTTCAGGAACGACACAGAGTAGTTCAAATAATACGACAGGCAGCATTACCACAACAACAACCACAACGAAACCGAGTACGACAAGCAGCAAAGATAAGATTAAGATTGTCATTGATGCAGGACACGGTGGATCAGATTCTGGTGCGACAGGGAATGGAATGGCAGAGAAGAACCTGACATTAGCTATTGTACTCGCTGCAAAGCGTTCTTTTGATAAGGACAGCAGATTCCAGGTATCCTATACAAGAACATCCGATACGTATCCAAGTTTGTCTCAGAGAGCTAAGCTGGCGAATAATAAGAATGCAGATATGTTTTTATGTGTACATATCAATTCAGCAAGTGCTTCTGCACATGGAACAGAGACTTTATGGAGTAAGAGCAGAAACTCTGCAACACAGAAAAAAGGCTTAACTTCCAAGACTCTTGCTACAGCAATGCAGAGTGCAGCGGTTGCAGCTACAGGATTTACAAACAGAGGACTTGTCGACAGACCAAATCTGTATGTTTTAAAACACACAAATATGCCAGCATGTCTTATTGAATACGGATTTATCAGTAATAGAAAAGAGTCTGCCCGAATGAAGGCAAATACAAGCGCTTATGGAAAAGCACTCTATAAAGCGGTTGTCAATCTGATGAAAAAACAGGGAAAATATTAGTACAAGATTATTCATAGAGCATATTGATATTTACGGGAAAACATCATATAATGGGTATTGGCAAATCTCACAGCAAGATAATATTTTGTGTTGCTGTGAGATTTTTATGCGACTAAAACACAATATCTTGTATAAAGTATCATTGCATCATACAAAATTATGTGTTACAATGGCAATGCATGATTTTTAAAAATTTATAATTGGAGTGTTGGTATGAAGATCATTAAAAGAAGTGGAATGGAAGTTGAATTTGACCGCAGCAAGATTATCGCAGCGGTTAAGAGGGCAAACAACAGTGTCGTAGAAGGTGAAAAAGTAAGCGACGAACAGGTAGAGAAAATTGCAGAGAATGTTGAGACTATCTGTGAGGGAATGAATCGTGCGCTCAATGTAGAGGAGATTCAGGATTTAGTAGAGAATCAGATCATGAACCAGAAGGCATTCCGTCTGGCAAGTAATTATATTACTTACCGTTATAAGAGAGCGTTGGTTAGAAAGTCCAATTCTACAGATAAGCAGATTCTGAGTCTGTTAGAGTGTAATAACGAGGAAGTTATCCAGGAAAATTCTAACAAGAACCCAACGGTCAATAGTGTACAGAGGGATTATATGGCAGGAGAGGTAAGTAAGGATATTACTAAAAGACTTCTTCTTCCAGCAGATATTGTTGATGCACATGAGCAGGGACTTATACATTTCCACGATGCAGATTACTTTGCCCAGCATATGCATAACTGCTGTCTTGTTAATCTTGAGGATATGTTACAGAATGGAACTGTAATAAGTGAGACTATGATTGAGAAGCCACATAGCTTTTCTACAGCATGTAATATCGCAACTCAGGCAATTGCACAGATTGCAAGTTCACAGTATGGTGGACAGAGTATATCACTTGCACATCTTGCTCCGTTTGTTCAGGTAAGCCGTGAGAAATTTATTGGTCAGGTAAGGGATGAATTTGAGAGAACAGGAATAGAAGCATCAGAAGAGAAGATTAAAGAGGTCGCTGAACTTCGTGTGAGAGATGAGATTAAGCGTGGTGTCCAGATGATTCAGTATCAGGTTATCACACTTATGACAACAAATGGTCAGGCTCCATTTGTTACTGTATTCATGTATCTTGATGAAGTTCCAGAAGGAAGAACAAGAGAAGATCTTGCTCTTGTTACAGAGGAAGTTCTTAAACAGAGAATGCAGGGGGTTAAGAATGAAAAGGGTGTATGGATTACACCAGCTTTCCCTAAGCTTATATATGTTCTTGAGGAGGACAATATAAGAGAAGGCAGCAAGTATTGGGAACTTACAAAGCTGGCAGCAGAATGTACAGCTAAGAGAATGGTTCCTGATTATATATCTGAAAAGAAGATGAAGGAATTAAAGGTTGATGCCAATGGCAATGGACAGTGTTTCCCATGTATGGGATGCAGAAGCTTCCTTACACCATATATTGATCCGGAAACAGGAAAGCCAAAGTATTATGGCAGATTTAATCAGGGTGTTGTAACTCTTAACCTTGTTGATGTTGCATGTTCATCAGGCAAGGATATGGATAAGTTCTGGAGTATCCTTGATGAGAGACTGGAACTCTGTAAGAGAGCACTTATGTGCAGACATTACAGACTTAAAGGAACACCTTCAGATGTTGCTCCAATTCTCTGGCAGAATGGTGCACTTGCAAGACTTAAGAAGGGTGAAACAATTGACAAGCTTCTTTATGGCGGATATTCAACAATTTCTCTTGGATATGCAGGACTTTGTGAGTGTACATATTATATGAAGGGAGTTACACATACTAAGTCAGAAGGCACAGAATTTGCACTTGAGGTAATGAAACATCTTAACAATATATGTAAAAAATGGGCGGCAGAGACTAATATTGATTTCTCTCTTTATGGTACACCACTTGAATCAACAACTTATAAGTTTGCTAAGTGTTTACAGAAGAGATTCGGTAAGATTGCCGGCGTAACAGATAAGAATTATATAACTAACAGTTATCATGTTCATGTAACAGAGAATATCAACGCATTTGACAAGCTGAAATTTGAATCACAGTTCCAGGAATTATCACCAGGTGGTGCTATCAGCTATGTTGAAGTTCCTGATATGCAGAATAACATTCCTGCAGTACTTAAGGTTATGCAGTACATTTATGATAATATTATGTATGCGGAGCTTAATACTAAGAGTGATTACTGTCAGGAATGTGGCTACACAGGACAGATTCAGATTATTACAGATGATGACGGAAAGCTTATATGGGAGTGCCCTAACTGCGGAAACCGTAATCAGGATAAGATGAATGTTGCAAGAAGAACTTGCGGATATATCGGAACACAGTTCTGGAATCAGGGAAGAACTCAGGAGATTAAGGAGAGAGTGCTTCATCTGTAAGATTAAATATAATATGGCAGGACATAGGATTAATTCCATGTCCTGCCATTATTTTATATATTGGAAAAATGTTATGTTAGTATTGTGCAAAATATTCGTGTTCGCGCATGCCATAAACTGCTGCAAACAGAATTGAAAGCACAACAGCAAATGACACAAATACAACTACAAATCCTATATCCTTGATTGTCATAATCAGGGACAGGATTGTCCATATGCTGGTGTATATGAGCTTGACAATCAGGTTGCGTCTAATGTGCTTTGGGTTGCGGGTTTTCTTATATAATATAATCCTGATATAGGAGAATATTGTAATAAACACAATTGGTAATCCAAAGAGAACAGCGTATACAGCAAGTACATACAATAAAACTATGGAAACACTGCCAACATAAGCATGCACCATAAGGCTTAATAGTGAATTTACATTATAGGATTGATAATTAGCGGGAGATAACATTCCAGATATATTATTGATGAATTTACCTGGATACATGGCGGCAACTATTAATATGATAATTGATAGCAAGCTTATAACTGTATATATAATTGTAAATACTTTATCGGTCTTTTTTGCAAATTTCATAATTAAATCCCCTCGTATGATATTGATAGTAAAACTATATCATATTTATTCGTTATAAACAAGAAATATTGGTTCTTATTATGTCATCTATGTAATTAGCATTAATTGGAGTGTTGGATGTTTCAAATGTGGCTATGAAATTCTTGCCTAGAATGTAACCTGAATTTGCATAGTCATTAATTTTTCTGATGGCATTGCAGGCATATTCTGCATTATCCATAATACCGAAGTGCTCCCATATGTATTCCTGTCTTGTACTGACATTAAGGCAGGTAAAGTCAGGATGAGTAATGACCCCAGATTGCAATTGCAAAGGACATTCATATCGATAAGGAATATTATAACGATAAAGCTTGTTAGCAATGATTATTTCTGATTTGGATCTTACACGTTCTCCGTTATCAGTATAATATTCAGCATAGTCAGGACTGAAACCAAGAGATGTGTATTCAAGAGATTTCCAATCAGCAATAAATTCCTCATCAGATACATAAACAGGAGTTACTATCTGCTTGCGGCTGTTGTTAAGAGAATCATAAATATGCTGGATTTTATCAGGTCTGTATTGGTCAAGTATTCTTTGAAGAAAATCTAACTCCTTTATCAGACATGTCTCTACTTTTAAATCATAGTCTTTTTGCGCAAGTTTAATTGCCAGATTATAGTTATTCTTCTTGATGTATTTACCCTTAGTGTCCCCTACTTTAACTTTATGATAATATTGGCAGCCATTTGCTTTTTGTGCAGTCCTTAAAGAACCATCAGGAGCATGGGAAATTCTGCTATGTATATTGCTAAGAATAGATGATAATTCTTCATGTCGTTTCATAACAGACTCTTTAATTGTATCAGGTGTCAGCATACTGATGTGTTCTACATTATGATTGCTTTTCATCAAACCCTCCTTATACGAATTAGTTACAAGACGTGTCATAAATATACTATACAAATACACAAAAATCAAGAAGATAATATATTAAAAGAATATAAAAATAAGAAATTACCTTTCTGGAGTATCGGACATTTGGTTTAAAAAGACGTGATACCTATAGGTAGTCGTATTATGAAGGTTCTTATAGGAAGTTTGAGTGAGAATTTATGAATTTACAGGGAATTAAACACTAATTTTACCTATAAATGAGTACATGTATAGAGTTTTATAGGCTTGTATGTAACATTTGAAGCTGATATGTAGCAAAAATGAGCTAAATATACCTATAAGCTAACAAAGAAACATGAATATATAGGACAAACACTGGATAGTGACAAAAACTTTTATAAAATAACTTTACAAAAGTACTGGAAATTCTTATTTAACTGTTGTAATATGATAGCAGAGAAATATCTGCATAAGCAGAAATAAATTATTGAGCCGTAAACTGGCAGAAAGAGGTCATATATGTGGATAGCAGATTTAGGAAATGGACGATACAAGAATCCAATACTTTACGCTGATTATTCAGATCCGGACGCAATCCGTGTCGGTGATGATTATTTTATGATATCATCAAGCTTTTCTAATGCACCGGCTATGCCGTTGCTTCATTCTAAGGACCTTGTAAACTGGAAGGTTGTTAACTACATTTTGGCTGAAATTCCAGAATTCAGATATAGAAATCCAATTCATGGATGCGGAGTGTGGGCACCTGCCATAAGATATCATGAGGGTACATATTATGTGTGCTTCCCAATGCCAGATGAAGGAATATATATGACTACAGCAACAGACCCTTATGGTGAGTGGAGTAAGCCAGTGAATATAAGACCGGGCGCAGGCTGGATTGATCCATGCCCATTCTGGGATGAGGACGGAAAGGCATATCTTGTTGCAGGAGTTGCCAAGAGTCGTATCGGATACAAGAGTGTGCTTCATATGGTAGAGATGCAGCCAGATGGAATGGGGCTTATTGGTGAGGAAAAGATTATATTTGACGGTAACTTAAATGACCAGATTACAATAGAAGGTCCTAAGATGTATAAGCGAAACGGATGGTATTATATATTTGCACCGGCTGGCGGTGTTAAGACAGGCTGGCAGACAGTGTTAAGGTCGAAAAATGTGTTTGGACCATATGAGTATAAAGTGGTTATGAGACAGGGAGATTCGCCTGTCAATGGACCTCATCAGGGTGCATGGGTTGATACAGTTACAGGACAGGACTGGTTCATACATTTTCAGGATGTGTATGCAGCAGGCAGAATAACACATCTGCAGCCAATGAGCTGGGAAAATGACTGGCCTGTAATTGGAGTTAAGAAGGATGGCAATGATTACGGCGAGCCTGTGATGGAGTACGAAAAACCTGATGTCGGTGCCGTTTATGAAATATGTGAGCCAGATACTACAGATGAATTCACAGAAGATACTTTGGGACTGCAGTGGCAGTGGAATGCCAACCCTGATAGTGACTGGGCGCAGTTTGGCACTGATGAAAGTGGAAATGTGTCTGATGACGGTTCTTATATAAAGCTTAATGCGGTTGGCAGAGCATCAAACAGACCAATTGGCGATTACAGAAATCTTCTCCTGCAGAAGTGGCCAGCACCGGAATTTAGCTGTATTACTAAGATGAATATCAGCGGAATGGCTGATGGTGATAATGCCGGATTCATTCATATGGGAATGGATTATCTGGCAGCAGATGTGACTGTAAAAGATGGGAAGATGGAAGTGTATGCAGTAAAGGGTGTGCAGCAGTTTGACTGTGACCAGGCTTATACTAAAGAGACTAAAGAATTGCTTGCTTCATACGATAATCTTAAGGAAATATATTTCAGATACACAGTTAAAAAGACAGGAACTAAAAACTATGTTGAGGGAGGACTTCCTGTTAAGGAAGCACCAGTTGAGACAGTAACAATAGAGATAAGCACAGACGGAAAAGAATACACCAGCCCTGTTTCCGTTATTGCCAAAGCCGGAAGATGGGTTGGTGTAAAGAGCGGTGTATATGTATCACATGATAATTCTGCAGAGAATAAAAACAAAGGCTTTGTTACGGTAGATTATGTAAGATACAGCCGTTAAATATTCGTAATGTTTTTCTTAGCCCACAATTCAAGGGCTTTCGCATTATTGGAAATAAGGTCGAGGGATTCAAGTATCTGCTTGAATTCCTCCTGTTCTCCAATATCAACCTGGCCATCAGCAGAGATATTGATAATAGAAGCACGCAGGTTTTCAATATCATTCAAAGAACCAAGCATTTTTAATGATAATCTGTCAAATGAATTAATCTCAACTTCCTTCATTGTAAGTCTTCCAATTGGACATTCGCTTGAACAGTAATTATAACAAAGCTCAGGAGCATTATAGCATTTTGCCATAGATACAACCTCGTCTGCATAAGGTGTTACATTGCCAAGTTCAATTCTTGCAAGTCTTGTTCGGTCTATACCTACGACATCTGAAGCTGCTTCACGGCTTTCAAAGTCAGTATTTTTCTGTGCAGCAGAAAATCTTGCCTGATAATATCTGTTATCAGATGCTTTAGTTGCTTTCTTCATAGTTAATACCTCTCCCCTTTAGTATATTTAATGTGTTAGTAAAATACATGATCTCCTATAACGGTTCCGCCCACATCGACAGAACTGTCATATATATGAAAATATAGTGCGTTAATATTGATATAACCATTAAGTACATCGACGGCTGCCTGGGTGCAGGCTGCATTCGCACCTCTTGCAAGGACTATTGCAAATCGTCCGCTGGCAACAGGTGAAAACTGGTAAGGTGCATATATTACGCCGCTTATGCTGTTGGCAAAGCGAGGGTCTGCAACTCTGTTGATAACAACGCTTCCTACAGCACATTTGCCCTCATATGACTGGTTGCCGGCTTCACATTCAATAATTGCTGCGAGCATTGCAACATCTTCAGCAGTGTGATTCTTAAGAACATTGTTAAGAGCGTTCTGGTCAACCATAGCAGAGCCGGAAGATGAATTATTGCCTGTATTACCGGCGTTATTGACTTTGTCAGCCTCTTCCTGAGCTTTTTTTGCAGCTTCAAGGGCTTCCATTTCACGGCGCTGACGCTCTAACATTTCCTGTTCAATTTGCTTTTCGTATTCAAGTGCAAGTGCTTCTGCATCAGTAATGCTGTCGCTTGTAGTGTCAAGCTCTGTCTGGCATTGTGAGAGAAGCACAGCAAAATTATCAGCTTCGCGGGCTGCATCATCTTTAAGAGTGACAAGTTCGGTCATCTCTTCTTCAAGCTTTGCCTGAGTTTCTTTAAGAGAAGCCAGAAGGTCACTTAATTCCTGCATCTTCTGGTGGTCATAATTAGAAATCTGCTGGATATATTCTGACTTGGATAAAAGGTCAGAAAGGCTTTCAGCCGACAGAAGCGTTGACAGGATAGTAGCATTATTATTCTCATACATAAACTGAATACGAAGTTTCATGGCGGCGTACTGCTGGTCAATCTCTTCCTGCATGCTTGCTATATCTTCATTAGAGCGCTCAATTTCAGTCTGCTTGGCATTAATCGCATCTTCAATAGAGGCGATTTTTTCACCGGAAGCAGACAGCTTCTCGTTAAGCTCCCCGTAAGATGCATTGAGTTCGCTCTGTTTATTTCTTAATTCTTCAAGCTGTTTATTAACAGCGTCGAGGTCATCCTGTGTATCAGCCATCAACTGGTCAGGATAAGCAAAAAATGGAACAGCAAATGTAGCTGCCATTATAAATGTAAGACCAGCGGCCGTTAATTTCCGTAATTTTAATCTGATAAAATGTTTCACATAGACTCCTAGTAATCATTATATTTTTATAAACAAAAATCAATATTAGTATAAAATGTGCTGGAATAAATTGCAAGCCAAGCTTTCCATGGTGTATATTAATTGAAGGTTGCGGATTGGGAATTGGTCTGCGTCTTAAATGTTGTGTATATCAGTTGCGGTGTCTGACTATAGCATACGCTTGAATGATCCGGGCTGTGTGTAACTAAATGCCGCTATATACATAAGGGCGGTGCGACAAATCTCGTTCAAGCGAAGCGCGTTTGATTTGATACACCGTAATAAACTCTGTAGATAGCGGCATTTAGTTACACTAAGCGCAGGATTCCTGAAAGCGTATGCTATAGTCAGATGCCACAACGTCATGTATGCAAGTCGAAGGATGCAGACAAGTTCCCAATCCGCAACCCTCAATAAAATAAAAGGAGTATTCCATGCTTGAATTAAATGATATAAAGAAAGACTATGTGTCCGGTTCTACTACTGTGAGCGCACTTAAGGGCATTAATCTTAGGTTCAGGGACTGCGAGTTCGTGTCGATTCTTGGACAGTCCGGATGTGGTAAGACTACTATGCTTAATATTATAGGCGGACTTGATAAGTATACGAGCGGCGACCTTAAGATAAATGGAGTGTCAACTAAGAATTATAAGGACAGAGACTGGGATTTTTACAGAAATAATTCTATTGGTTTTGTGTTCCAGAGTTACAATCTGATTCCGCACCGGACTGTTTTATCTAATGTAGAGCTTGCACTTACGCTTTCAGGTGTATCTAAGGCAGAGAGAAAGAAAAGAGCGATAGAGGCACTTGAGAAAGTTGGACTTGGAGAGCAGATTCACAAGAAGCCTAATCAGATGTCAGGTGGACAGATGCAGAGAGTTGCCATTGCAAGAGCACTTGTAAATAATCCTGATATCCTGCTTGCTGATGAGCCTACAGGAGCGCTTGATACAGAGACAAGTATCCAGATTATGGAGCTTTTAAAGGAGATATCAAAGGACAGACTTATAATTATGGTAACTCATAATCCGGAGCTTGCCAAGGATTATTCTACAAGAATAGTCAGATTACTAGATGGTGTGATAACTGATGACTCTGATCCATATTCGTTAGAAGATATGGAAGCTGATATCAGGGCTAAAGAGGCTGCTAAGGTTAAGACATCAGAAAAGAAGATTAAAAAGTCAGGAAAGAAGCAGAAAACATCTATGTCATTCTTTACAGCACTTTCACTTTCCTTTAATAACCTGATGACTAAGAAAACAAGAACGATTCTTACTGCATTTGCAGGAAGCATAGGAATTATCGGTATTGCAATGATTTTGTCTATCTCAAATGGTATCCAGTTATACATAGACAGGGTTCAGAGAGATACGCTTTCGAGTTATCCTATAACACTTCAGGCGGAAGCCATTGATATAAGCAGTATGGTATCAAGCATGACAGGTAATTCGGATTCAGAAGAGCATGAGGATAAGTCTAAAATATATTCTAACGATATCATGGGTGACATGATTAATACCATGGTAAAGGAAGTTAAGAGCAATAACCTTTCTGAGTTTAAGAAATACATTGAAAACGGCAGCTCTGACATTAAGTCATATGTAAGTGATATCCAGTATTCATATGATGTTCCTCTTAACATTTATATGAAGGATACTTCTAACGGTGTTGAGCAGTTAAATCCAAGCACAATGTTTGATTCGATATATGGCGAGGGTGCAACAAGCACATCTTCTGCAATGTCATCAGGCATGGGTATGGGGATGTTTTCTAACAGCAGTGTGTGGAACCAGCTTTTAGGAAACCAGCAGGTTCTTGATGAGCAGTATGATGTCCTTGCAGGACACTGGCCAGAGAAATTCAACGAGGTTGTGCTTGTTGCAGATAAGAATAACGAGGTTGATGATTATACACTTTACTCACTAGGTCTTAAAGACCCTGAGGAAGTAAGAACACTCTTTAAGAAAATGATGGTTGGTGAATCATACGAAACAAAAAAAGATATAAGCTATACATTTGACGAGATTCTTGATACAGAGTTTAAGCTTGTTATGCCTACAGACATGTATAAGTACAATGATGTGACTGGTACATGGGACGATTACAGCAAAGATGATAAGTATATGACAAATGTTGTAAATAACGGAACTGACATTAAAGTATGTGGAATAATCAGACCTAATGATGATGCAGTCAGTACTTCACTTTCAAGTGGAATCGGTTATACAGCAAAGCTTACGGAATATATTATCGAAGAAGTAAAGAACAGTGAGATTGCCAAGGCACAGCTTGCTGATACAAGCGTTGATGTATTTACAGGAGTTCCATTTGACAATGACAGGAATACAGAGATTACAATGGATGATGTAAATGCATATATGGCAACACTTTCACCAGAGGAAAGTGCTCAGATGCAGGCAATGACAAGTGGAATGAGCGATGATCAGATACTACAGCTTTTCTCAGCGTCACTAAAGGCTAGAACAACAGATGCAACATTAGACAGCAATAAGTCGAAGCTTGGAATTACAGACCTTGATACACCTTCGCAGATAGATATATATGCAACTGATTTTGATTCTAAGGAGAAGGTTCAGAATATTATTAAGGATTACAATAAGCTGCAGCAGGACGATGGCAAGGAAGAAAATGTTATTAACTACACAGATTATGTTGGAATAATGATGTCATCAGTAAGTACAATTATTAATGCAATTTCATATGTTTTAATAGCATTTGTTGCAATATCACTTATAGTTTCTTCAATAATGATAGGTATTATCACATACATTTCAGTACTTGAAAGAACTAAGGAAATTGGAGTATTAAGAAGTATTGGTGCTTCTAAGAAAGATGTTTCAAGAATATTCAATGCAGAGACACTTATTGAAGGTTTTGTCTCAGGCGCACTCGGCATTGTTGTAACTTTATTGTTGTGCATACCTGCAAATGCGTTGATTAAGCACCTTACAGACATTTCCAATGTTGCACAGCTTCCGGTTGCAGGAGGAGTAATACTTATAATAATAAGCATGTTCCTTACATTTATTGCCGGACTTATCCCAGCAAAGCTTGCAGCTAAAAAAGACCCTGTTGTGGCATTAAGAAGTGAATAATGTCTTTACTTCAAAACTTCACTGTGTTAAAATTTAAAAGTAATAAGCCAATGTTATTTTTGGAAAACCGGGGTGGATAATTATGAACAATAAGTTAAAGACACAGGCTGTTGAGCAGCTTTTTCAGGCAATATTAAGTCTTAAGGATTTAGATGAAGCATACGATTTCTTTGAGGATGTATGTACAATTAACGAGATTTTATCCCTATCCCAGAGATTTGAGGTTGCCAAGATGTTAAGAGAACACAGGACATATCTTGATATTGCAGAGAAGACAGGTGCGTCTACTGCGACAATCAGCAGGGTAAACCGTTCGCTTAATTATGGTAATGACGGGTATGACAGAGTATTTGAAAGACTTGGCATGCTTGAGAAAGAGTCAGAAGATAATAAGTAATATATGAAGCAATGTAAAAGGGAACTGTCAGTACTGGCAGTTCCCTTAATTTGTATGGATTATTTCTTTCTGTCTGTTTTATCAGATTTTTCAGGATGCTTTGGCGCATGCTTGGCAGAGTAATCATCAATCAGACTTTCAATCATGTTCTTCTTCATGTATACATCAAAGCTTAAAAGGCATACAAGGCTGAAGAACTGTAAGAATTCTCTGTCATCATCATTCTTTACATCTGAAAATGCATTGCTTGCCTGTTCAGACTTTGCAAATATATCTTTAGATAATGGCCTTGCAAGAGAGGATTCCATTGAAAAAATCTCTTTATATATATAATCCAGATCCGGCTTGGAACCTTCATCAAAGAATTTCTCAGTGAGAGGATTGAGCATTTTCTGTATATCACTTATTGAGAGAATGTTCTTAAAGTAATAGATAAATGTAAGGATATATATGTGTTCCTTAGAGTACTTTTTCTTTACTGGTGATGGCAGCAGATTGTTTTTGGCATAGTTGTTAATCATTGTTTTGGTTAGTACTTTATCATCAGTGGTACGCTTTGTATCGTGAAGATGTTCATACATAAATGTTGTAACCTGATCCATGTACAGATTGATGTTAGGCACATCTCCGGGTTTTATATAGTTAAGAGCGGACATATCTTTAAGAATACCGCTCATAAGCTCTTTAATATCGTTGTTCATATGTTCCTCATTTCTTTAAAAATGCGTATTCATGAGAGAATACATTTATATTAATGCTTAAGCTATATTATATAGTTTTTAAAACCACATTTCAAGTAGGAATAATATAATGAACTTTAGCATAGTGTAATGTGCATATTATGATATTTTAATTTTTATTACAAGAATATAAAATATGTTTCATAGGAGCAAATATTCGTGACTTTTTACTCCTGATATATTATAATGAAAAAGGTTTTTTAAGAATTCTGGGAGACAGAATTCGGATGCACCAGAGGGTGATATGTGCCAGAAAGCGGCACAGGAATGGAGGATTATTATGGGTATTTTAACAAGATTCAAGGACATTATGAGCGCTAACATCAATGCACTTCTCGATAAGTGTGAAGATCCAGAGAAGATGATTGACCAGTACATGAGAAATCTTGAGAGCGACCTTGGAAAGGTTAAGGCAGAGACAGCTTCAGTTATGGCTGAGGAGACAAGATGTAAAAGAGAGCTTGATGAATGCACAGCAGATGTTGCCAAGTATCAGTCATATGCAGAAAAGGCTCTTAAGGCTGGCAACGAGGCAGATGCAAGAACATTCCTTGAGAAGAAGCAGCAGTTAGTTTCTAAGCAGGCTACATTACAGCAGACATATAATATTGCAGCAGACAATGCAGCTAAGATGCGTCAGATGCATGATAAGCTCTGCAAGGATATCCAGTCTCTTGAAGCAAGAAGAGATGCAGTTAAGGCTAAGGTTGCAGCAGCTAAGGCTCAGGAGAGAATCAACAAGGTTGGTTCAAGTGTTAACAGTGTTGGAACAAGCATGGATGCATTCGGTAAGATGGAGGCTAAGGCTAATAAGATGCTTGACGAGGCTAATGCAATGGCAGAGCTTAACCAGACACAGCTTGAGGCAGATGTTGACAGTCTTGCAGCTAAGTATGATGCAGAGCCAGCTAACACAGCAGTTGATGATGAATTAGCAGCACTTAAGGCTCAGATGGGCTTATAATTCAGAAGCACATTTATAATGAGATAAGCAATACATAGATAAGGAGAGGGAACATGGGATTATTCAAAGGGCAGTTTGCCAACGTAGTTGAATGGGAAGAGTACAGAGATGATATAATCTTCTGGAAATGGACCAACAGAGAAATCAAGAAAGGCAGTAAGCTGATTATCCGCGCCGGCCAGGATGCAATCTTTATGTACAATGGTAAGATTGAAGGTATTTTTAAGGACGAGGGAAGCTTTGATATTGAATCACAGATTATTCCATTCTTATCAACACTTAAAGGCTTTAAGTTTGGCTTCAACAGTGGAGTAAGAGCTGAAGTTTTATTCGTTAATACTAAGGAATTCACAGAGAAGTGGGGAACTAAGAATCCTATTCTTATTCCAACACAGGCACTTCCAGGTGGCATGCCAATAAGAGCTTTCGGTAACTTCTCGTTTTCAGTATCTGATTACATTACGCTTATAGACAAGGTAGCAGGTGTAAAGCAGATGTACACTGTTGCAGATGTTAAGGAAAGAATATCAGCAGTTCTTGACCAGCTTCTTATGAAGTGGATTTCTAAAGAAGGCAAGGATATGTTTAATCTTCAGGCTAATGCTTATGATATCTCAGCGGGTATTAAGACAGACCTTGATATGGAGATGAGCAAGTTAGGAATCACAATAACAAGCTTTACTATCTCAAGCTTCTCTTATCCGGAAGAAGTACAGAAGATGACTAATAAGGCAGCTTCTCAGGCAATGGTTGGAGATATGAACAGATATACACAGATGGCTATGGCTGATAGTATCGGCAATTCAAGAGGCGGTTCGAATATTGCCAGTGATATGATGCAGCTCCAGATGGGAATGCAGGTTGGACAGCAGATGATGAATAACATGAATACTGCAATGAATAATAATGCAAATGTGTCAGGTGGCACAGCACCTAAGTTCTGTCCTAACTGTGGAACACCAACTAATGGCGCTAAGTTCTGTTCTAACTGTGGAACAAAGCTTGCATAATCTGACAATTAGTAATATGTGAATTTAATAAATAACAATCAGGGATGTTGTCATATTGGCTTGGCAACATCCCGTTGTTTTTGTATAATGTGGTAGTTGGCAGAAATAAGGTGGATATAGATTTCACATTTGCATGAAGGTGGATATATGAGATTAGAAGATTTGAATGACAGCCAGAAAAGGGCAGTTAAATATACAGATGGCGCGCTGCTTATTATTGCTGGGGCAGGCTCTGGAAAGACGCGTGTGCTTACGAACAGAATTGCATATTTAATAGAAGAATGCGGAGTAGACCCATATAATATTATGGCAATTACATTTACTAATAAAGCTGCAAGAGAGATGAAAGAACGAGTTGAGACTACTGTGACACAGGGTGCAGGGGCTGTATGGGTAAGTACATTCCACTCAACATGCGTGAGAATTTTAAGAAGATACATAGACAGAATTGGATACGATAATAACTTTACGATATATGATACGGACGACCAGAAGTCTGTAATCAAGGATATATGTAAGAAGATGAATATAGATACGAAGATGCTTAAAGAGCGTGCAATTATGAGTAAGATTTCATCTGCTAAAGATGAGTTAAAGACTCCTGATGAGTTCGAGCTTGAGGCAGGTAACGACTATAATCTTAGAAGGATTGCGGGCGTATACAGAGAATATCAGAAGACGCTTAAGCTTAACAATGCACTTGATTTTGATGACTTGATATTCAAGACGGTTGAGCTGTTCCAGAGTGATGCAGAGGTACTTGAGCATTATCAGGACAGATTCAGATATATAATGGTCGACGAGTATCAGGATACTAATACATCACAGTTTAAGCTTGTTGCAATGCTTGCAGCAAAGTATGGCAATATATGTGTGGTTGGTGATGATGACCAGTCTATATATAAGTTCCGTGGAGCAAACATTTATAATATTCTTAACTTTGAAAATGTGTTCACAGGCGCTAAGGTTATAAAGCTTGAGCAGAATTACCGTTCGACGCAGACTATTCTTAATGCTGCAAATGCGGTGATAAGTAATAATATTGGCAGAAAGAGCAAGTCACTCTGGACTGATAACGGAGAGGGCGAGAAGGTCAATTATACTCTGTATGAGAACGGATATGATGAGGCAGAAGGCGTTGCGAGTGGTATTGCAGAGTATGTAAGGGATGGCTGGAATTATAATGATGTTGCCATTCTTTACAGAACTAATGCACAGTCAAGAGCGCTCGAAGAAAAGCTGATGATTCACAACATTCCATATAAGATATATGGCGGACAGAATTTCTATCAGCGAAAGGAAATCAAAGATATTCTTGCTTATCTTAAAACTATTGATAATGGTCTTGATGGTCAGGCGGTTAAGCGAATTATAAATGTTCCGAAGAGAGGAATTGGTAATACTACGATTGACAGATTGCAGGAATATGCAGATTTTAATGATATTACCTTCTGGGAAGCACTTGTCAATGCAAAGGATATTGACACAATAAAGAATGCGGCACTTTCCAAGTTAGAGCCATTTGTTGACCTTATTGGAAGACTGCGTGCCAAGGAAGAATTCATGTCATTAAAGGAGCTTGCTGAGGCTGTAATTGAGGATACAGGATATATCGAGAGCCTTTCACAGAATGAAACGGTAGAAGAGGTTGAGGCAAGACGCGAGAATCTGGATGAATTCATTAATAAGGTAGTAAGCTATGAGGAGGGCTGTAAGGAAGCAGGCGAAGAGCCTACACTTTCAGGACTTCTTGAAGAAGTTGCCTTAATAGCAGATATTGATAATCTTGATGAGTCAGAGCCTCATGTAATGCTTATGACACTTCATAGCGCAAAGGGTCTGGAATTCCCAATTGTGTATATGACAGGAATGGAGGACGGACTTTTCCCAAGCTATATGACAATTGTGTCAGATGATTCAACTGAGATTGAGGAAGAGAGAAGACTGTGCTATGTTGGAATAACAAGAGCAGAGAAAATACTTAATCTTACAAGTGCCAAGTCGCGTATGGTGCGTGGTGAAACACAGATGAATAAGGTTTCAAGATTCATTAATGAAATTCCTAAAGAATATATGCACATAGAAAACAATTCCAGTGGGTATGCTAAAGGCAGGATTGCATATGGCGGGACATCAGATGAGCCAGATACAACAGGCATTAACATGCGTGCAACAGCCAGATCAATTCTTAGCAGCTACGGAAGTGGCACACCAGGCGGAAGGGCAGCAGGAACATATAGCTCAAGAAAGGTTAAGATAAATGGTGGTTCTAATCCGGGATTTGGAAAAGACCCTATGAAATTATTTGACCTTAAGAAACCAGAAAAGAGAAAGACACCGGCAGATTCTGTAAGAAGTGCTTATGCAGGAATGCCTACACGAAGCGGCTTATCTTCAAGAAATGTAATAGGTGCTGCAAGAGGTGCAGATATAAGTGCAAAATCTTCAGGCGGACTTGGCTACAGTGTTGGTGATATGGTGAGCCATGTGAAATTCGGTGAAGGAAAGGTACTTGCTATAGAGGATTCAGCAAGAGACTATATGGTAACAGTTGAATTTGCAGAGTACGGACAGAAGAAAATGCTGGCAGGATTTGCAAGACTTAAAAAACTATAATGACAAATGTTTAACGCTATGCTATAATACATTTATTAAATCCGTGGTATGAAAGGAGATATTGTTATGAGTAAAGAAAAATTAGATGAGCTTATCGCAGCTACTAAATTAGGAGAACTTATTAGCAAGAAGGAAGATGAAGATAAGAAATGCTGCAAGAAGTGCAGCACAATTATCATAGCTGTTCTTGCTATCGTTGGTGCAGTTGCAGCAGTTGCTGGTATCGCTTATGCTGTATACAGATATTTTACACCAGATTATTTAGATGACTTCGATGATGAAGATTTCGAAGACGAAGATTTTGACGATGATTTCGAGGATGAAGACATCGAGAAGTAATGTAATAAGTGCGATATGATTGAAAGCCACAGCCGGCTTGATATGTCCATTAGGATATGTCAGCGGTTGTGGCTTTTTTATTGCATAATATTTAATTATTTCTTAATTGACATAGGGGTGTAATCAGTGTTATATTACTCAACCCTGTCATTAAGCAAAATTTAAGGGGAGGAAAGGAAAGCAGGAATTTATGACATTTTATCAGGAGTTACAGTTAAGCTCGGCTGGTTCAAAACAGCTTATCAAGAACACACAGGATTCTAAAGAGAAAAGAAGACATATTCTTATATATAATTTTAAGGTGTATCTGGTTATGATATTCTGCGTTGCAGTAGTTACAGTATTCAGTAAGCTGCTGGGGAATAATAACAGTGTTGTCGGAGTTACAGTGCTTCTTGCGGTGCTGGTATTAAGACAGGCGGATTTTGGAATTAAGACATCACATGGGTTGATTTCAATAATGGGAATATATGCAATATTGATAGCAGGACCGAGGGTTTCCAATATGGTACCGCCAGTTGCTGCATTTGTAATAAATGTTGTGTGTATTATGCTTCTTATGATAATGGGATGTCACAATGTAATTATGTATAATCATTCAACATTCGTTCTTGGGTATCTTTTGCTACAGGGATATGATGTCACAGGCCATGAATATATGATGAGAGTTGTGGGACTGCTTGCCGGGATGTTAGTATGCATGATTATTTTCTATAAGAATCAGAGGAACAGACCATATAGAAGAACATTCTGGGATTTGTTTAAGGAATTTAATATTAATTCAGCAAGGACAAGATGGTACATTAAGCTTACATTTATCGTATCAAGCGCTATGCTGATTGTTTCACTGATGGGACTGCCTAGGGCAATGTGGATTGGAATTGCGTGCATGTCAGTGTGTCTGCCGTTTTCTAAAGATGTTGATAAGAGAATTGGAAACAGGGCATTGTTTAATGTTGTTGGATGTGCGATTTTTGCAGTGATGTATATAGTTCTTCCAGAATCAATGTATCCGTATATAGGCATGATAGGTGGTATCGGAGTCGGATATTCCGCTGGTTATGCATGGCAGACAGCTTTTAATACATTTGGTGCATTATCAATTGCGGCGGGACTTTTTGGAATGCCTTATGCAGTTGCATTACGTATAGGAATGAATGCTGCCGGGGCTGCTTATACATGGCTGTGTGACAAGGTACTTGAAAGAATACATTCTGCAGTGCAGGCAAAGAATGCCAGCGTGGTGGAGTAAATGTGACTACTATACTTTAGCACATTTTTCTGATAAAATTATATAAGGTATGCCGTTATGTGAATAAGTGCTGCCAGAAACTATTAATATGTTAATAACAGGCACAATTCATGTGCGGAATGGAGTATAGATTGAAAAAAGGAAGCGTATACGAAGGTAAAGTTGAAAAGGTTGATTTCCCTAACAAGGCGACAGTGTGGGTGACAGATGAGGACGGACAGAAGGAAAAGGCAATCGTCAAGAACGCAATTCCTGGACAGACTGTCAGATTCTGCGTGAATAAGAAAAGAAAAGGACACTGCGAAGGCAGACTTATGGAAGTTGTTGAGAAGAGTCCGCTTGAAACCAACCCGGCATGTCCACATTTTGGCAAATGCGGTGGCTGCACTTACCAGACAGTAGCTTACAAGGAACAGTTAAAGATTAAGAGCACACAGGTGGAAAAGCTTCTTAGAGAAGTTGTTTCGGGTGAGCTTCCATTTGAGGGGATAATCGGAAGTCCGGTCACAGAAGAATACCGTAATAAGATGGAATTTTCATTTGGCGATGAGTACAAGGACGGACCTCTTGCACTCGGACTTCACAAACGAAACAGCATGTATGATATTGTTCCAGTTACAGAATGTAAGATTATTGATGAGGATTACAGAAAGATTCTCACATGCGTTCAGGATTATGCAATAGAGAAGGAGCTTCCTTTCCAGCACAAGTTAAGCCACGAGGGGTATCTGCGTCATCTTCTTGTAAGAAAGTCAGTAAAGACAGGACAGATTCTAGTTGATATCGTAACAACGACTCAGATTGAGCATGATTTCACAGAGCTTGTAAACCGCCTCACATCAATTGAATATAAGGGCACTCTTACAGGTGTTCTCCATACATTTAACGACAGCCTTGCAGATGCAGTAATTAACGAGAAAACTGAGCTTCTGTATGGTCAGGATTATATTGAGGAGGAACTTCTGGGCTTACGTTTCAAGATAACACCGTTCTCATTCTTCCAGACCAATTCTCTTGGAGCGGAAGTGCTTTACTCTAAGGCACGTGAGTATGTGCTTTCTGGCGGATTTGGAGATGTGGCTGGCAGCAAACCGGTTATATATGACCTGTATACAGGTACGGGTACGATTGCGCAGATGTTATCTCCAGTTGCCAGCAAGGTTATCGGTGTTGAGATTGTTGCGGAAGCTGTTGAGGCTGCCAAGAAGAATGCAGCCCAGAACGGTCTTACTAACTGTGAGTTCATTGCAGATGATGTCTTAAAGGCACTTGATAATATTGAGATTAAGCCTGATTTCATCGTACTTGACCCACCTCGTGACGGAATTCACCCTAAGGCGCTTGAGAAGATTATTGACTACGGTGTTGACAGAATGGTGTACATATCATGTAAGCCTACTTCGCTTGCAAGAGACCTTGTTACTCTGCAGGAGAGAGGGTATAAGGTGGAGAAGTGCTGTTGCGTGGATATGTTTCCTAATACGGGGCATGTGGAGACATGCGTACTTTTGGGTAGAAAAGATATATAAGATATAAAGGAAGGTTGAAATACACCTTCTTTTTTTATGTAAACATTTTAGGACTAAGAAAGGGAGTAAATAAATCATAAAGAGATATGGTTATCACAGAATAAGTAAATGATACAACATGACATAATCGGATTGACTATAGAAGCGCAGATGTATATAATATAGACAAAACGAGAATGACATGGATGGCGGACAAGGGAATGGAGAAATCGGTAACACTTGAAGAAGCATTAAAAAGGATTGAGAATTTAGAAAAAGAGAATGCAGAACTTCGAGAGGAATTGGAGTATTACAGAAATCGTAAATTAAGCGGACGGCAGAAACATAATGCCAAGTGGCTGGCAATTTATAATGATTTTGTTGTTGGGTATGAGAGTGGGATGACAATGTTAGAAATAGCGAAGCGCAACAATGTTAGTGAGCGGACGATTTATAGGTATAAAGCGTATTATGACAAAATGAGGAAAGTAGAGAAAAATTAGTAGACCAATTTCATAGCGTTATTAAAATAATTGTATGAAATTTGCGGTGGATTTTTTGTACCGCAAATATGAAACAAAAATATTTGTGGTCACAGTTTGACCGCAAAACAGGGAAGGAAATTTATGCCAGAAGAGAAGGCAGAAATTTATGGGTATGAGACCCAAAATTTTAAAAGGCAGGTTAGGAATAACATTACCAAATTTGAAGGTGATGATTTTATGTTTGAATTGAATGGTGAAGAAGTGGAAAATCTTTCAAGGTGCAAAAATTTAACCTTGAATATGGGAAGAGGTTCAAATATAAAATACAAACTTCATGTGTTTACAGAGCAGGGAGTATATATGCTTATGACAGTTCTGCGCGGCGAGCTTGCAATTAAACAAAGCCGTGCACTTGTGAAAACTTTTAAGAAAATGAAAGATTACATATTAGAAAATCG
>ERZ779869.1368-NODE-1368-length-22784-cov-5.213736_pt1 | contig 22784 bp, 18 predicted proteins | sample MGYA00511557_ERZ779869 | MGnify/ENA primary metagenome ERZ779869 (study PRJEB29588, sample SAMEA2154620) | human gut metagenome | biome: human gut; feature: human-associated habitat; material: faeces | place: Denmark | collected 2008/2010 ... | reverse complement strand
GTGTTCTGCGCTGCGAAAGGAACTGGGTCTGCCGGAACAAGTGCCGGTGTACCTGTTTGTGGGGCGCATGATGTGGTACAAGGGGATACGCATAATCCTTGACGCGCTGAAGAAGCTGAGCGAAAGCGGGCGCGATTTCCGCATGGTGTTCGTCGGCGGCGGCAACGACAAGGACGAGATCGTCGCCTACTGCGAGAGCCTCGGGCTGAGTGACCGCGTGTTCTTCGTCGCGCCGATACACGACCGCAGCGCGATCCGCGCGTGGTACTGCAGGGCCGACCTGTTCCTGTTCCCCTCCACCTTTGATACGAACGGGCTGGTCGTGCGCGAAGCGGCGGCCTGCGGTCTGGCAAGCGTGCTGGTTGCGGGGAGCTGTGCCGCCGAGGATGTTACGGACGGAGTCAACGGCTTCCTGATAGAAGAGAACGCGAACTCAATGGCGGCGATGCTGGAGAAGCTCGGCGGCGACGCCGGGAGGATGCACACCGTTGGCGAGAACGCCCTGCGCGACCTCTACATGTCGTGGGAGGAAGCGGTGCGCCGCGCATACGAGCGCTACGCGGTCGTGATAGACAACTACCGCAGCGGGCGCTGCCGCCCGAAGGAGCAGCTGTCCGACGAGTTCATACATGCGGTCGCGAAGAATATGGACATGTCGAACCGCAATAGACAGCGGCTGACGGAGCTGAAGGACGAGGTCAAGTCCGGCATTTCGGAGGACAGACAGCAGCTGCGCAGCATGTGGGACGAGCTGACGCAGTATATGGATCGGTTTCTGTAAAGTTGATAAATATTAAAGAAAGACACGCCGAAGTCCGCATTCACTTAAGGACGAAGGGTGCTCAAAAAGGATACGGCATAGCTTACGATCATGTAGGCTATGCCGTTTCTTTTTGCTCTTGTTGCGGGATATCGACCACGCCGATGAAGTTCCACATTCCGGAGAGTATCGGCATCTCACCGATCGGAGTAAGTCTCCTGCGCCCGTCTCGAATATAGTCGACCATGATAGACTCAGACCGTGGCCGGACAAAAAACGTCGGAGCTGATAAGGCCAGACATTAAGACACAAAAAGGCCCCCTGACGCGGGAGAAAGACCTGCGTCAGGGGGTCTGTATTCTGCATATTTAATTGCAGTATCACACGGAGGTCAAACCGTTATCCGCTCGGCCTGAACGCCGTTTGGATACATGGTTATCTCAAGCTTTGATCTCGCGCTGGCTGTGATGGATTTGGTGTACTCTACCATTCTCCCGTGATCGTCCCATGTGACGCGCTTTATGAGAAACGCCGGGTCTCCGGGATTGCATTCGAGCAGCTGGCTCTCCTCCTTGGTCATTACAACGGCCTCGTAGGTCTCGATGGCTTTTGCAATCTTGAGACCGTACTTCTTTGACAGAATGGAGTACAGCGATTCTGTCTCAAGCATTTCCCACGATAGGTTGGGACAAAGGCTGACCGGGAGGAAGGTGTTTTCGATAAGCATTGGGCAGCCGTCGGCAAGCCGTATACGGACCACGTCAATGAGCCGCTTGGAATCCATTTCTCTCGCAGTCGAGGGACACTTTTCCTTTTCGATAAGCTTGAAGTCAATGATATTAGACGAAGGGACCTTGCCCATGATATGCATTTCATCGGAAAAGCTGTACAGGTTTCCGATGTTTCTCGACAGCTTCGGCGAAGAGATAAAGGTCCCCAGCCCGCGCTTGCGTTCTATCGCGCCGATCAGCTCCAGCTCATGAAGCGCCTGACGGACGGTGGTCCGGCTGATATGATATGCGCTGCAAAATTCCATCTCAGACGGGAGCATATCACCGGGAACGAGCTTTCCGTCCTCGATCTGCTTTTGTATTATGTTGAATAGCTGAAGATAGATAGACTCGGGAGAATCCGGAAGTATCTCATTGGAAAAGTCAAAATTCATCCAGACGAAGGCCTCCAAATCTTTTTCTTAATAATAACACTTTTTACAAAAAAATCAATAATTCGGCGGACAAATATCAGCTATTTTCTATATTTTCAGAAATAAACCGCACGAGATCCGTGAGTGAGGGCGTTACTCCTGTCCGTACATAGGCCCCGGAGACGGCCGAGGCAACATACAATGCCTCCTCAAGCGTGAATCCGTCCATGAGCGCAAAGACCAGCCCCGCGTTGAAATGATCCCCGCCGCCGATGGAGACACGGGGCTTCGGAGTGTAAAAGCCGGGGGCTTCGGTGACTCCGGACACTGTCGCGGCAAACGAACCCGTGAGCGTGTGGAGAGATACGCACCATATCCCGAGGCTTTCCCGTATGCCATCTGCAAGGGCGGCGCAGCTGTTAGGACTCGCGGAAAGCTCCAGCGCTCCTGCAAGCTGGATCGCCTCCCTGTGATTGCAGCTGAGGACCGTCCGCCCAAAGCGTTCAAAGCCTGCCATGACCCGGAGAGCCTCCGCGATATCCGCGTCCGTTCTCTTTCCGGGGTCTGCCATATCGATAAAATACAGACGCTCCTTATCCGAGAGCGAGGGGAGTGTGTCGGACTGGATCCTTTTCCATATGCCGGTCATGGCCGGGATCATCGTCCAGTTATTGAGCGCGATGACGTCGGCCTCGTCAAACAGGGCGCATATTTGCTCCGGAGGGAGCTTTTCCGTTATGGCGTTCCAGTCGAGCGCGTTCAGGGAGTTCAGAGTCGAGGCGATGATCTTTCCGTCGTCGAACTCATAGTCGTCGGTGCGGGCAGGCTCCGAAAGGGAATACAGACGCGCGAGCTTTTCAAGCTTTTCAAACTCGGCGGCGGGGCGAGGGAGACCGAAAGCGCCAATGCAGCTCACGTCACTCCCGAGCCTCGCGAGAGCGTACGCCATTATCGGGCCGTTTCCGCCGAGCTGACTCTTTTCGCATATAAGCTCCACGTTCAGACTGAAGCCCGAAGCGTCGGAGATAAGCCTGCCGTAATCGGCAAGTGTTCTGACGTAAGAACATTCTCCGGCGGAGCGGCGCTTGTCGACGACTCTGATTATCCTGTCGACAAAGCCATCCAGCCCTATGCAGGCATTGAAGTCCGCATAGGGCTTTTTGCTGAGCCGGTCAATAATGTCGGCCGTGTTTATCACTTGTCGAGACCAAGAACCTTCGCGGTGGACTTATAGCCGATACCCATGCGGTCAATGCCCATGTCGATGAGCCTGAGGAACTTTTCCCGATCTCTTATCCCACCGGCGCCTTTGATCTTGCAGCGTCCGTCGGCTGCCTCCATCATGGCCTCGATGACTTCGTAGGTCGCGCCCTCGTTCTTACCGCCGGTAAAGAAACCGGTGGAGGTCTTTACGAAGTCCGCGCCGGCCTCGATGGCGACCTCGGTCGCGCGCTTGACTTCCTCTATGGTGAGAGAGTCGACCTCGAAAATGACCTTGAGGTTAGAGCCGTATTTATGGCACACGTCCGCGACGGCCTTGATATCCTCACGCACGTCGTCCCATCTTCCGGAGCGTATCCAACCGTAGTTTGCGACAATGTCAAGGTCCTCGATGTCACCATCCCGGCAGATGATCTCAGCCTGCGCCACCTTTGACTCCGTGGTGGATTTCCCGAAGGGGAAGTCGCACACCACGCATATACCCGTGTTGGTACCCGCACACAGTTCGCGCGCGATCGGCAGGGAGGAGGGGTTTATGCATACGGTAGCGCAGTTGTAATCTATGCCTTCCTGAATGTACTTGCGGATATCCTCATCGGTAAACTCGGGCTTGAGTACGGACTGGTCAATGTAGCGTCCCAGCTCTGCGGGGGTCATCTCGGCTGCTTTTTTCACAGGCTTCATGGTAGTAGATCCTTTCCATAATTAAGATAAGAGGAGTTCTCGGCGGCAGCACCCGGCGCCGCTTACAGCCTGAACATCTGCAATGTTCTGCAAAGGTCCGCGTACAAGCAATGTTCATTTAACGCAATGAAGGAACATGTACTTTTCGCATGACTGCATTTGTATTGTAATGTAACTAATCACGAAAGTCAATAGGGGCTACAAAAAAATATTGAAAAATATTTAACTTTTAGAGGGGAAATACATGATATATGCACATTGCACTAAAAAATCGCTCCACTTTTGTGCATAACACAGAATAAATAAAAAATTGAATTAAAATGTCTAAAATCACTGTACAAAATCAAAACGACGCGCTATACTATACCCGTATCAAATGTATGATACATTTGCGTATCTGCAATAATTCGGAAAATACACTGAAAAGGAGAAAGAAATGAAGAAAAAGAAATGAAGAAAATGAAGAAACTTATAACACTGCTTCTCTCGCTTACAATGATCTTCGCGCTGTGCGCCTGCGGTCAGACGGCGGAGCCGAAGACCGAGGAGCCTGCCAAGACGGATGCTCCCGCGGCAGACGTCGCTGCGGCGGATGAACCTGTCACTCTTCGCCTCTACACACGTTACTCCGACGAGGACAACATAAAGCGTATCGACTACGCGGTCGAGAAGCTGAAGGACGAGTACCCCAACGTCACCATTGAGATCGAGGCCATGCCCGCTGACGACGGCGTAGCGCTCAAGGCGATGGCCGCGACCGGCGACATGCCCGATATTTTCAGCCTCTCCGGCACCGATCTTATCGCGTCCCTCGCCCAGTACGGCGCCATCAAGGACATGACCCCCCTGCTTGAGGCAAACGGCTTCCTTGATAAAGTGATCGAGAGCGAGAAGGTCAAGGTCTTCTTCACCGACGGCAATGCCTACTGCCTCCCCTTTACCGGCACCGAGATGGCAAACTTCTTTGCCAATACCGAGATATTCCAGAACAATGGTCTTGAGATCCCTCAGACGATAGACGAACTCGTCGAGTGCGCGAAGGTTTTCTCTGCGAACGGAATGTGCACGCTTCCCGTATTCGCGTCCGAGGCATGGATAACCAACGCATTCTTCAATGCGATCCTCACCAGATACGACAACCGCGGCCTTGACGCCCTCTACAGCGGCGAGGCAAGCATCCACGACGACGCCTACCTCCAGGCGGCTACCGCGCTTTATAACCTCCAGCAGGCGGGCGCGTTCCCTGCCGGCGTCACCAACATGACATACGAGCAGTGCACCGAGCTTTGGTACAACGGCCAGGCCGCAATGTTCTTCAACGGCGAATGGGAAGCCGACGCGACCTATGACGCTCTCGGCGATAAGGCCAAGGTCATATACTACCCCGCCGCGTCCGAAGACACCATCGAGGAGTCCAAGACCTCCGTCGTCGGCGGTAAGGGCGCCTGCACCGGCCTGAGCGTCTTTGCCGGCTCCAAGAATTACGAGCTTGCCGTTGACATCGCGTGCCGTATGTGCGAACTGATGGTCCAGCACGACTATATTTACCGCGGCAAGACCTGCTTTGCCCTTGACGTCACTGAGGGCCTTACCCGCGAGGTCGAACCCTGCGCCATGCTTGAGGAGATCGGTATAATGAGAAACGCTCTCACTCACACCAACACTCTCTTCTCCGGCGTTAAACCCGAGATCAGCACCGCTATCGCGGAGGGCGCTCAGGCTATCATGGCCGGATCGATGACTCCCGAAGAGTTTATAGCAAACGTCGCATTTGCATGTGAGGGCTAAGCTCCTGTATAGTGCAAATATTTGGGGGAAGGCGTCAGCCTTTCCCCAACCTTGATAAAAAGGAGCTGCTATGAAAAAATATCTCGGCAACAAGGCAATGATAATCCTGTTCATTGCCCCTGTCATGCTTTTTATGATAGTGATGGTGTTCTATCCACTCGTCGTTCTCATGAGGAACAGCTTTACCACATGGGATGGACTGAACCCAGCCACGTTCAACGGGATTAAGAATTACGTCAGATTGTTCAAGGACCCCCTTTTTTACACGGGTCTTAAAAACGGCATTATCTACGCGGCGATACAGACCTGCTATCAGATACCGATCGCGACGCTGCTTGCGTTCGCCGTAAAGAGCGTGAGCAAAGGCGAAAAGAAATTTTTCAGAATTGCGTATTATATTCCGGCAGTTCTCTCCGTGACTGTCGTCTGCCAGCTGTGGGTGGCGATATACGATGCGGACTACGGACTTATAAATAAAATATTTGAGGCTCTCGGCCTTGCATACAGACAGAACTGGCTCAGCGGAAATGACACCGCGATCAGAGCCATTGCCTTCGTAGGCACATGGCAGTACGCGGGATATCAGTTCATCCTGCTGCTGTCCGCCGCGAACTCCGTACCCAACGACTACTTTGAGGCCGCGCTGCTCGACGGCTGCTCCAAGCCCAAGGCACATATGCGTATCACCATACCGCTCATGCAGGAGGCGTACAAGTACTGCCTCATCATTGCCATCACCGGCGGTCTTAACTCCTTTGCGGTCATGAACATAATGACCGGCGGCGGACCCGGTACGGCGAGCTACACGCTGACGTGCCTGATGTACCGCTCGGCCTTTGTCGTGAACAAGTACGGCTACGGCTGCGCCGCGGCGGTGCTGCTGGTCGTGCAGAGCCTGATCGTCTCGTTCTGCGTCAACAAGTTCATCGCGCGCGAGCAGATCATTTATTGAGGTGGCGGATATGGGAAAAAAGTTTACTGTCGGTTCAGTCCTGTTCAGGATATTTCTTTATTTTTATGCTGTTATCAGTCTCTATCCCATAGTGTGGATGTTCTTCTATTCGTTCAAGAATAACAGCGAGATATTTGTCACGAATCCCTTTGGCTTCCCGAAGATATTCCACTGGGAGAACTACGTCAAGGCGTGGACCACGTTCAATGTCCCGACGTATTTCATGAACAGCCTTAAGGTGACGCTGGTGGTCATCGCCGTGGTCGTCGTTATTTCCACCATGTTTGCCTACGCAGTAGCGCGGCTGAGATTCAAGGGGAGCGACTCCCTGCGCATGAGTACCATGATCGGCATGTTCCTGCCGCTCCAGTGTATCATGATACCGCTTGCCGTCCTCGTAAGGGACCTGCACATCAGCAATACCCTCTGGGCGGTAATAGTCCCGTACATCGCGTTCAACATCCCGTTCGCCGTGATGGTAATATACGGCTATATGAGAAGTCTGCCGTATGAGCTGGAGGAGTCGGCCTGCATTGACGGAGCGTCGCTCTGGACCTGCTTTATAAAGGTCATCGTGCCGAACGTCAAATCCGCTATTTCCACGGTCGTGATATTCGTGTTCATGAGTGTGTGGAACGAGTACAATCTGGCTCTGGTGCTTCTCAACCGTGACGCGATAAAGACTCTGCCGCTCGGCATGATATTCTTTAAGGGCGAGCATACCACCGACTGGGGCGCGATGGGCGCGACCATGGTCATCGCAAGTATACCTACCATAATAATCTATATCCTTTTCAGCGCGCAGGTCGAAAAGGCAATGACGGTCAGCGGCGCGGTAAAGGGCTGAGACAAACGAAACAATAAAAACAGGAGGGTGAACAATGGAAAACAAAAAGGCGTTGGGAATAGGCGTAGTCGGCTGCGGCTCGACCGGTATACAGTCCGTGCTTCAGCATACCTGCGAGGAGGACAAGGGCAATCTCGTCTACACCGCGGCTGTAATGGATCCCGTCCCTGGCAGAGCGCAGTACTGTGCGGAGAAGTTCGGCGTCGCGAAATATTATACCGACTATGACGAGCTGCTCAAGGACCCCGACGTTGACCTTGTAACTCTGGCTTCGCCGATCAAGGTCCACTTTGAGCAGGGCATGAAGGCGATACGCGCCGGCAAGCATGTACATTTCAACAAGACCATGACCATCTCTACGGCAGAGGCGACGCAGCTTATCGAGGAGGCCGAGAAATACGGCGTAAAGATCGTCTCGTCCCCCGGACAGATGACCGCTCCCGCTCTCAGACGCGTTAGAAAGGCTGTCCTCACCGGCGAGATCGGTATCCCCTCGTGGACCATCGGCGGCTCCGAGGGCGTTCTGCTCTGGCATTGCCAGCAGGCAAACAGGGAAATGGGCGAGGGCATGCCCAAGATAGACCCCTCGTGGTACTTCAAGAAGCCGGACGGCGGCCCCGTCTGGGACTGCACCGTGTACGCGCTGCATGCGATGACGGGCATTTTCGGACCCGTAAAGCGCGTCACCTGTATGTGCGGCCAGCGCTATCATGACTTCGAGTTCGACGGCAAGAAGATAGAGTCCGAGGTCGACGACTCAAACCAGATGATACTCGACTTCGGCGATGGCTTTTTCGGCGTGGCATATTCCTCGCTGAAAAACGACTTCGGCAACGGCAACGGCTTTATGTCAATGATTTTCGGGACCGAGGGAAAGATACAGGACGGCAAGATATACGGCAAAAACGGCGTCGTCACGCTGTTTGACCCGAACAAATTCGACATGGAGCGCGTGAGAAGCACCATGGGTCTCCCGCATCTGACCGACCACCAGACCACGCTTGGCGAGCCGCACATCTACGAGGACATAAATCAGCTCGCCGACTGGGTACTCAACGGTGTCGAACCCTACTGCACCGCCGAGCATGCCCGCCACGTCATCGAGATAATCGAGGCGGCGTACAAGTCCGCGGAGGAGGGTCATGTCGTGGACATCAAGTCCACCTTTGAGCCTATTCCTCTTGATAAGCTGGGCGTCTGATAAACGCTTCCGAGGAGTTATGATATGAACAACAGCTTTAATTTTAAGGTAGGCTTTCAGCAGTTTGCCAACCGCTGCCCGGAGAGCCTGAAGCCCGGCCGCGAATCCTTCGAGTGGTATATAAATGAATGCCGCCGCATGAACGCGCACTCTCTGTCCATGATGCCGGTCGAAAAGATACCGGAGGGCGAGAAGTACGACGGCGGATATCTCGAATTTGCCGACATGGGCTATGTAAGAGAGATGGCAGCGCTCGCGAAGGAGGCGGACGTACACTATGTCTGCTACTGTATCCCGATGATGAGCCTGTCCGGCGCGGACCATCCCGTGAACGGCCCCTCGGCGATGAGCGTCGAGGCCGCGCACCGCTATCTTGACAAGATCATCGAGATATGCGACATTTTCGGTATCAACACTCTCGGCGGCGGATACGGCAGACTTGAGACCAAGTACAGCCGATATAACAAAGCAGTGAGCTTTGACGAGGTAAAGAAGTTCGTGGTCGGAAATCTCAAGGAGCTTGGACGCTGCCTTGAGGGTACGGATATCATGATGGCCTATGAAAATCACTGCGACTTCACCGGCAGGGAGATCGCATCTATCCTTGAAGAGGTGGATCATCCCAACATCGGCGGAATGTTCGATATCGGCAACGGCGCTGTCATATGCTGCGACCCGATGGCGGATGTCGAGTATCTCGCGCCGTGGGCCGTCGCGGCGCATTTCAAGGATTTTAAGGTCATTGATAACCCTGTGTTCGAGCATTTGTGGCAGGATATGCCCATGATCCTCAAGGGCTGCCTTCTCGGCGAGGGAATTATGGACTTTGACGTTATAATGAAGGCCATCTGCGAGAAGGCAAAGAGAAAGCAGAACATGATACTCATGGCTGAACCCGCGTTCATCCTGCCCGAAAAGCACTATAACTGCCTTGAGGAAATGCACCAGTTTGACCGTGAATGCACATATCAGTTCGTTGATTTCATGCAGAAGCTGGTAGAGAAATATTGACCGACAAGGCAGAGCGGCGCCTATGACCTTGCTCTGCCTTGTAAATCAGTTGCAGCGTTAGGAGAAAAAATGAAAATAATTCAGTTAGGCTACGGCTATTGGGGCGAGAGCTGGATAGATTTTATCAACAAGGATCCGGATTCCGAGCTTGCCGCTCTGTGCGTAAAAACGGAAAAGACCCTCAGCAAGGCGAAGGAAAAGTGGAATCTGCCCGACAGCATGTGCTTTACCGATATCGACGAGGCGCTCAAGGTCGACGCGGATGTGGTCATTATCGTCATGCCGCATTACGCCCACATAGAGTTTGCGAAGAAGGCGGTCCTCGCCGGCAAAAATGTTTTGATAGAAAAACCGCTCTGTGACAATCTTGACGAGGCCAAGGAGTTCTTCCGTTGGATGGAAGGGCGTAAAGAAAAGGTCTTTGTCAGTCACAACTACCGTTTCCGCAAGGAGCTGTGGCAGATGAAGGAGGGCTTCGAGGACGGGAAGCTCGGCGAGCTTCAGTTTATTCAGGTCGACTACCGCACGGGCAAGTCGACCGATCCCGAGGAGCATATCTGGAACATACAGGGCTGGAGAGGCTCGCAGGTGTGCATGCAGACCTATGAGTGCGCCGTTCATCACTATGACATGATGCGCTTTCTGACAGGCAGCAACGCAAAGACCGTTTACGCAAATGCGTGGAACCCAAAGTGGGCGATCACGAAGGGGCCTGAGTCTTACTTTGTCACCATCGAGTTTGAAAACGGTGTGCGCGCCTGCTTCTCGAATCATATGAGCTCGGTCGGCGCGGAGACGGAGTTTCAGGGCAACTGGCAGGTGCAGGGGTCTAAGGGGCTGGTCAGATGGCTGTCCGGTCATCCGGAGATGGAGCTTTACCCCGCGATCGACCATCCGGGAGAGATACCGGCCGTTGAAGAGACCGGCTTCCCCGGCTTTGACCGCGCGGGTATCCTGCGCGAGCTGGTGCATGCGCTCGGCGGTGAAAAATTTTCCGCGCTCCCGACGCTCAAGGATAATATGAATACAATGGCTCTTTGCGCCGCCGTGCTTCTTTCCGCGAGGGAGGGAAGAGTCGTCAGCGTAGACGAGCTGTGGCACGAGGGCTGAGAATGAAGCTTGCTATCATCGGAACAGGGGTAATTGCGCAGAACCAGCACATACCCTGCTTTACAAAAAACGGTGCGAAGATCACTGCGGTCTATGACCGGCATATAGAAAAGGCTGAGCGTATTGCCGCACAGCTCGGAGCGGAGGCCTATGACGACTATGAAAGGCTCCTCCGCGAGGCAGACGCGGACGCGGTCTCCATATGCACACGCACGGATATGCATGCCTCCATGGCCGTCGCGGCGGCAAACGCGGGCAAGAACATTTTCCTTGAAAAGCCGATGGCCGTCTCTGCCGCCGAGGCTGAGAGGATAGTTGCCGCGGTCGAGGAGAACGACGTCATTTTCATGCTTGGCATGCTCAATCGCTTCCGTACCGAGTCTCTGATACTTGCCCAGCGGCGGAAAGACGGCAGTATGGGGGACATCTATCATTGCGACTGCCGCTGGATACGCAGAAGAGGCGTCCCGGCAAATCCGTGGTTCTCCCAGAAGGCCCTCTCCGGCGGCGGCCCAGGCATAGACATCGGCGTTCATGCCATCGATACGGCGTGGTACCTGATGGGCTGTCCCGAACCTACGGCGGTCAGCGCGGTCGCTCACAGCCGGCTAGGCAAGGTCTATGCCAAGGGTATTGACAGCTACGGCTCCGTTGCCCCGACCAGCGGGCCGATGGATGTGGAGGACGCTCTCACGGCGCTTGTCCGCTTTGAGCAGGGCAAGAGCATGACCGTCACCGTCAGCTGGGCGATAAACGGCCCGGACGAGGATCTCAACATCAAGCTGTACGGCACGAAGGAGGGCGCGAGCCTGAACCCGTTTGTGATATACGGCGAGGACGACGGCTATCTCACTGACTATCAGCCCCGTTTCATGCGCGGCGACGCATGGACGGAGGGCTTCATGAACGAGACTGCGCACTTTATTTCCTGTGCCGAGGCGCACAGAAAAACCATCACAAACGAAAGAAACGTCTACACCGTGCAGAAAATCATCGACGGGATATATAGGTCTGCCGAAAGCGGCGGAGAGATCGTCCTGTAAGGTGCTGCACACAAATATGAAAGTCAAGGGGGACTGTGAGATGAAGCCTATCAAACGTCACTGGTGGAAGGAATGCGTTTTCTATCAGATATATCCGCGCAGCTTTCAGGACTCTAACGGGGACGGCTTCGGCGATATCAGAGGTATTATCAACAGGATAGACTATCTCGTTGAGCTGGGCGTCGGCGCGATATGGCTCGGCCCCGTGTTTAAGTCCCCGCAGGATGACATGGGCTATGATATCTCCGACTACCGGGATATCTATGAGGGCTTCGGCACCCTCGCGGATTGGGAGGAGCTTCGCGATAAGCTCCACGAGCATGACATCAAGCTCCTTGTGGACCTCGTCGTGAATCACACCTCCGACGAACACCCGTGGTTCATCGAGGCAAGAAAAAGCCGCGATAATCCCAAGCACGACTATTACATCTGGCGCGACGGAAAGGACGGAAAAGAGCCGAACAACTGGTCGTCGTTCTTCACGCCCTCCGCGTGGGAGTACAACGAACCGACAGGAGAGTATTATCTGCACCTGTTCTCAAAAAGACAGCCGGATCTGAACTGGGAAAACCCGGAGGTCAGGGACGAGATATACTCCATGATGAACTGGTGGCTCGAGAGGGGAGCGGACGGCTTCCGCATGGACGTTATCAATCTCCTCTGCAAGACCAAGGGACTGCCCGACGCCTCCGGCCCGGTGGACATGAACGGCTACGTTTTCCCCACCGAGCATATGAGCAACGTGCCGCCCATACATGAGCTTCTTGAGGAGATGGCCGAAAAGACCTACGGAGACAGGGATGTGTTTACCGTGGGTGAGTGCTGCGCCATGCCGCTGGAGGAGGGCGTAAAATACACCTCCGGAAAAAAGCGCCAGATCGACGCGGTGTTCTCCTTTGAGCATATCGACATGGACGCGCAGCCGCTGGGCAAGTGGTACTACCGCCCGTGGAAGCTGCCGGAACTCAAGGAAAAGCTCGCAAAGTGGCAGACCGGGATCGGAGACGGCTGGGTCGGCCTTTTCTGGTCAAATCAGGACCAGCCCCGCGCACTCTCACGCTTCGGTACGACCGACGAGCGTTACCGCGTACAGTGCGCAAAAATGCTCGGCACGATACTGCACAATCTGCACGGCACTCCGTTTATTTATCAGGGCGAGGAGATCGGTATGGTGAACGTGCCGTGGACCTCGGTCGATCAGCTCAGGGACGTTGAGATATTGAATTTTGTGAACGACTGCCGCAACACCGGCGCATCCGAGGACTTTATGTGGCAGGCCATATGGCGCAAGGCTCGCGACAACGCCCGCGTACCCATGCCGTGGGACGACAGCAAAAACGGCGGCTTTACCACCGGCGAGCCGTGGATAATGCTAAACCCCGACTATAAAGAGATAAACGTTGCCTCCGCGATGGCCGACCCCGACTCGGTCTACTGGTATTACCGCAGACTTATCGAGCTTCGCAAGCATAATCTGATCATGCCTTACGGAGAATTTAAGCTCCTGTGGCCCGAGGACGAGGCGCTCTTTGCCTTTGAAAAGCACCTTGACGGCGAGCATTGGCTCATTGCCGGCAACTTCTCCGATAAGGAGATAACGGTCACGCTGCCGGCGGAGTATAAAAATTGCGGGACCGTCATCTCAACAATGAAAACGCACGGTCTCGGAGACGGCAAGCTGACTCTCGGCGCGTGGGAGGCCGAGGTCATCAGCTTTGAATTATGATAATCGAGGTATTTCAATGGATTCACTTTTTCATGTAGACGGAAAGCCGTTTTTCTCCATCGGCGGACAGCTGAATAACTCCACAAGCTCCGACCCCGCGCTCACGGAAAAGGCCTTTAAGACCTGCGTGGGACTTGGACTCAATACCGTTGCCGCGCCCGTCCACTGGGAACTCTTTGAAAAGGAGGAGGGAGCTTACGACTTTGCGCAGATAGACATGCTTATGGAGCTTGCACGGCGCAGCGGTCTGAGGCTCGTTGTCCTCTGGTTTGGAACGTGGAAGAACGGAAACTCCCACTATGTCCCCGAGTGGGTCAAGCTGCAGAAGGAGCGCTTTCTCTGGGCTAAGGCGAATGACGGCGCGGAGATACGGTCTCTTTCTCCGACCTGCGAGGAGACGAAAAAAGCCGACATGCGCGCGTTCTGCGAGCTGTGCGGACACATAGCCCGCAATAACGCGGACGGCTGCGTTATCGGCATCCAGATCGAAAACGAGCCGGGACTTATCGGCGCGGCAAGAGACTATTCTCCGCAGTCTACCAAACTTTTCAAGGGGCGCATTCCTGCCGACGCCGCAGAGTTCATCGGCGCGGACGGCACATGGGAGGAGACCTTCGGCTTCTACGCCGCGGAGTTTTTCACCGCGTATCATATCGCGCACTACATCGACGATATCGCCGAGGCCGGCAAGCGGGTACTTGACCTCCCCATGTACATAAACGTATGGCTTGGCGAGATGTACGCCCACATACCGGGTACGAACTATCCCTCGGGCGGCGCGGTAACAAAGACATTTCGCTTCTGGAAGCACCTTCTGAAGCATGTTGACGCCATCGCCCCGGATATCTATGTATCCGATTACCGGGAGGTGGAGGAGCTTTTCAGAACGTACTCCGGGGAGGGGAACATTTTCCATCTGCCGGAATCCTCTCCAATGCCGCTTTCCATGACGAACTCAATGCGTGCCGTCGCGGAATACGGATTGACCGGCGTTCACACCTTTGGGATAGATATCCTCTCCGCCGCCGCGGACAGGGCTGCGCTCTGCACAATGGCGGCCTCCGGCGCGGAGGGCGCGAAAAAGTCTGCGCTCCTGCGCGAGATAGCCGATTCCTATACCATACTCAGGCACTCAAAGCACCTTATAGAAAAGTATCAGGGTACGGGCAGACTGTATGCAGTCGCGCAGTATGAAGGAGCGGCGAATCAGGTATTTGATTTCGGCAGCTATATCGGCGAGATCGAGTTTCTCAACATGGAGTCTGCGCCCATCAACGGCGGAAATGTCAGACGCATGGACAACCGCCACATGGCCTCAAGCTATGACGGCTACAGGGCGAAGGGCTTTATCGTGGACGCCGGGAACGGAGAGTTCTATTTGACCGGCGACGCGTACAAGCTGAGGCTTTACCCGAAATTCTCGCTTGAGGAGCTTACCAGCGCGGTACACGCCGGGGATTTTCTCAATACGCGCTCACAGGGGTACCTCTCCGTAACTGAGGGAGAGTTTACTGCCGACGGCGAGTATAAGGTCAATATCATCAGAAACGGCGACGAGTACGATTACGGCCTGTGGGTGACGAGCGATATCGGTGTCCTGCGCGTGAGAATGGACAGATAATGAACGGCATAAAAGAAAAGTTTGAGAGCTTTTATCCCGGCCGGACGCCGGAAAGACTCTACTCCGCTCCGGGAAGGACCGAGATCTGCGGCAACCACACCGACCACCAGCACGGCAAAGTACTTGCGGCAGCGGTCGAACTGCTGAGCAGGGCTGCGGTGCTTCCGAACAACAGCGGCGTTATCCGCGTAAAGTCCGAGGGCTATGACTATTTTGAAATAGACCTCAGCGAGCTTTCGCCCGTTACGGCGGAGCGGGGAACGACCGCCGCGCTGGTCAGGGGCGTTGCGGCGGGCTTTGCCATGCGGGGCTTTGGCGTCGGCGGCTTTGACGCATATGTTTCGTCGGACGTCCTCCCCGGCAGCGGTCTCAGCTCCTCCGCGTCGTTCGAGGTCCTTATAGGGACCGTGATAAATGACCTCGGAGAGTTCGGCCTCACGCCTGTCGAGATCGCTCGTATAGGGCAGTATGCCGAGAACGTATTCTTCGGAAAGCCCAGCGGTCTTATGGATCAGACCGCCTGCGCGGTGGGGGGAACGATAGCGATAGACTTCACGGCCCCCGAAGATCCCGTTATCAAGCCCGTAGGCGCGGACTTTGGCGGCTTCGGCCACAGCTTGTGCATAATCGAGAGCGGCGCCGATCACGCCGGACTGACCGATGAATACGCGGCGATACCCGCTGAGCTTTCAAGGCTGTGCGGGTATTTCGGGAAAAAATATCTTCGGGAGGTGCCGGAGGAGGAATTTTACCTCGGCATTTCGGGCACAAGAAAATTTGCCGGGGACAGAGCCGTCCTGAGAGCCATGCATATCTACGACGAAAACCGCCGTGTCGACGCGGAGACAGCGGCGCTTGAATCCGGCCGGTTTGACGAATTTCTGCGCCTTGTCAACGGATCGGGGACATCCTCATGGACGCTTCTTCAGAACATCACGCCCGCCGGCAGCACGAGACATCAGGAGCTTGCCGTCGCGCTCGCGCTGTGCGGCAGGCTGCTCAACGGCAGAGGGGCGTGCCGTGTGCATGGAGGAGGCTTTGCGGGGACGATACAGGCGTTCGTACCGAACGATATGCTTGAAGACTTCAAGACAGGTATCGAGTCATACCTCGGAGCCGGCTGCTGCCATATCCTCACCATCCGCCGCGAGGGCGGCACGAGGGAGCGCTTCACGGAAGAAAGCCCAGACAAATAAAAAACACCGGGATGGGTCGTAAAAGACCGGTCCCGGTGCTTTTTGCTGCATTGCTTCTATTTCTTTGATGGTGAACTCATTGCCCACGACAAGAAACGTGTTCTCACTCTGACAGTGAGTACATTTTTTTGCGTACTGAACAGTGGGGTATGTCTTCTTGCAGTCCTGACAGAACGTGACCGCGGGAAGCGTTTCGATCTTGAGTTCGGTTTCCTTCAAAAGCTCGGACTTCTTGCGTGCGTACAGCCAGAAATCGGTCAGGTAATCGGGGACGATACCGCTGACCTCGCCGACCTGCAGGGTTATGGAGCCGACTGCCGTCAGGTTCTCCTCCGCGGCGTCTGCCTGAAAAGGCAGATGCTGCGGGGGATAAGTTATTTCAGCTTCGGTTTACATCTTTTCAGGGGCGGAGACGCCGATGATGCCGGGCGAAGCCAGCGGATTGCGCATCACCCCCTGCAGGATGGCGCCGGAGACGGCGAGCGCCCCGCCGACCAGCGCTCCGAGCAGGATCCGGGGAAGGCGGATGTTGAAGAGGATCTGCCCCGCCGTCCCCTCCGGCCGTTCCAGCAGAATCCGCAGGATTTCTCCCGGAGGAAGCCGGAAGGAGCCGATGCCGAGACTGAGCAGCGTGACGACGATAAGCACCCCGGCGAGCAGTGCGACAGTGACGGCGCGGCCGGCGGAACTTCGCATGCGGGGCAGGAAGATCATCGTTTCACCTCCTCCGGATGCAGCAGCCGGTCGAGTAGGCGGAACGCCTCCGGATAGCGGCTTCCCGCCTGGAAGAGAAAGAGGTCGGGCGGCAGGAAATGGACCCTGCCGGTCTTCGATGCGCTCAGAACCTGCCAGGCGGGTTGCGACATGACCTCGGCCCGGAATTTTTCCCGGAGCGTGCCGGCATCCCCCATGGTGACCACGAAGATCACTTCCGGATCCTCGACCAGCAGCTGCTCGTAACTGAATTTGATCCGTTCCCGACCGGGGGCGCGGACGATGTTTCTTCCCCCCAGCATCGAGGCCATGGTCGAGACGGTCATGCCGTTGCGTTCCAGCGAGAACCCGTTCGCCGTCGCGAGGAGCGCGGCAAAACGGACCGGCGGAAGGTGTTCCACTCTCCGGCGGAGTTCTTCGATTTCAGAGGTGATCCGTTTCGCTTCCGGCAGGTCGTCCACCTTGCGGCCGTTGAGACGGCAGAAGAGGTCGAGCAGTTCCAGGAAGTCGTGGTAGTTCCCGTATTCGAGGCAGACCGCGTCGATTCCGGCGCGGCGGGCGGATTCCGCCAGCGCCCGGTGTTTCGCGTATTTTCCGACCAGGAGCAGCAGATCCGGTTCCAGTGCGAAGATCTGTTCTGTGTTGGGATTCCCGGTCTGGCCGATTATCGGCAGCCCCCGCGCCGCCGGCGGCAGCGTTTCCAACGAGCGCACCAGCGGGATTCCGACCGCTTCCCCGCCGGCGAGGTACCAGACCTGCGCGAGGGAAGCAAACCCGATCACGGTCCGTTTCGGATGTTTGCGCAGACGGACCTCCATCCCGTCCGGCTGCCGGTAGGTCAGGACGCCGGACTCCTCAGAAACAACCTCCGCGCCGAGCGGGCCGGAGAGCAGCAGGAAGAGCAGCGGGAGAAGCAGGAGCCGTACCCGGGATCGTTGGATTCGATTCGATCGCGTCATCTTTTCACTCCATGAACCTGCCGCCGGAGAGTACCGGTTTCCCGCGATAGGGTTCCACCAGAAACCGGACCTTGCGTCCGCCATCATTCACGTCGATGCAGCGGGTTGCCGGTCCTGCCTGCGGTATTTGGACCACCGCGCCGGCGAAGTCGGGTTCCTGCAGTGCGGAGAGCGTTCTCTGCAGCTCTTCCGTCAGTTCGGCGTCGAGCGGCATGATCCGGGTTTTGACCGCCTCCCAGCCTTTCCGCCGGAAGTCGTGGTGGATTTCCTCCACCAGTGCGATCGCTTCAGATGCGGCGGTCTCCGGCGCCGCTTCGAGTTCGAGCGCCCCGTTTGGCGCCGGACGGAGGAGGAGCGCGGTTCCGATTGCGGCTGCCGCGGCAAGAAGCAGGAGCATCAACAGTTTCCGGTTCATCATCACCTCCGCTCAGAACGGGTCGTAGAGTTCGTTGTCCTTGTCGCCGATGTTGCCGACCCGGTTGGAGACCAGCCAATCGTCGGAAAGGTCCTTGCAGTAGCCCATTCTCTCGGCAGTCGCGTGTCCGTCGAGCCAGAGCACCGACGCCTGTCCGCCGTGTCGGAAGTGGATGTTGTCGGAATGGCTCGAAAGTCCGGTCTCGACACCGTTTTCAATCTTGAAGTGGGAATAGAGGAACGACAGGCCTTCCCCCTGCGCACTTCCGTAGACCCCGATGGTGTCGGCCAGCGCGATGGTCTGCGACGGATTGCGGGCGGCGCCGTCCTTCCAGCCGGCTCCCTTCTTCTGCCCGTCTTCAAAGAAATAGTCGAGCGAACCGACGCCGTAGGTGCTGTAGCCGTAACCGGCGCCTTTGGCGAGATTTTCGACGTCGACCTCCCCGGTCCAGCTCGGACAGACCATCGAACGCAGACTGTTCCCGAGGTAGGGGGCCATCAACCCCTCCCGCATGTCGATCGCGCCGCCGGAGGCGCGCCGCCCGATCCAGAGCAGCGCCGGTTTACTGCCCATGCCGTAGACGCCGTAGACCGGCATGTTGTATTCGTAGTCGGAGAGGTAGAGCGCGAAGCCGTGTCCCATCTGCTTGACGTTGTTGGTACAGCTGATGCCGCGGGCTTTTTCTCGCGCCTGGTTCAGCGCCGGGAGCAGCATTCCCGCGAGAATGGCGATGATGGCGATTACCACCAGCAGTTCGATCAGGGTGAAACGGCGAACCGGAAGCGGCCGCCCGCGGAGGGAAGGAGTTAGCGACATTTCTGAATCCTCATGTGTAACGCGCACAATTGAGACCGGCCGCTTCGCTCGGCGGCCGGCGACGATTTCAGAACCGCGGCCGGGATCCGACTATGACGGTTGCGCGACAGCCACGGAATTTCACCATGATTCACCGCATCCGCAGTCCACTGTTCGCATAATATAGCTTCCGGCGGCGCTATGCGCAAACGGATTGCCGGTTTTTTTCGGCATTTCCCCGTTTTCAGGAAACAAATCGGTTAAGTTTTTTGTAAAAAATATTGAATTTATACAGAATCGGATTTGACAATCCGGTTGAATCATGGTATTATACGGCGACAATACCAGCATTCCGGCGGCCGCGGTCGGCCGGCGGTGAAAAAGGACGGGATCCGATGAGGACAGCCATTCTCGAATACCTGCGGGACAACCTTGAGATCGTCGGAGACGAAGCGTCCTCCATTCTGAATTCCTACTTCAAAACGCTTGACTCCCACATGTCACGGCTCAAAACCGCAATCACGGAATTCGACATTCCGGCGGTGCGGATGCTGACCCACGCGCTGACCGGTTGTTCCGGAAACATCGGCGCGGCGGAGATCGTGCGCCTCTCTGTGGAGATCAACCGCGCCGCCCACGCCCTCGACCGGGAGCGGATGCAGTCCCGTTATCTGGAACTGGTCGACACGGTCGAAAAGCTCAAAAACTCCTGAGCTTCCGCCGCCGTCCCCCTACCGGCGGGAGGCGAGACGGCGGAACAGCCGGAGCAGTTCTCCGCCCCAGAGTACCAGGCTGGTTCCCGCAGTGACCGCGCCCCACTGGAAGAGGGACATCGGAACCGTGCGGAATGCCCGGCCGCCCCACTCCACCAGCACGATCTGCGAGAGAAAAATTCCGATCGCGATCAGCGAGAACGCCCGGTTGTCGAAGAGACGGGTGAAGATCGAGTGATCGGTGCCGAAACACTTCGCGTTGAAGAGATTCCAGAACTGCAACAACACGAATGCCGTGAAGAACACCGTCAACATCTCCGGATTCTCGGAGAGTCCCCGGCTCTTGAAACAGAGCAGCATCCCGATCAGGATGGCCAGAAACACCGTCCCCACTCCGAAGATGCCGCGCCACATCGCCGGGGTGACGATGAAGGCGTCGCTGCGGCGTGGCGGCAGTTTCATGACGCCGGGATCCGGCGGTTCGGTTGCGAGCGCCAGCGCGGCGAAGGTGTCCATGATCAGGTTGACCCAGAGCATTTGAATCACCGTCAGCGGCAGTTCGATTCCGAGGAAGGGGCCGACCATGGCGATGGTCAGCGCCACGAAGTTGACCGTCAGCTGGAACAGAATGAAACGCTGGATGTTGCGGTAGAGCGACCGTCCCCACATCACCGCGTTGACGATGCTGTTGAAGGAGTCGTCCAGCAGAATGATGTCGGCGGCCTCTTTTGCGATCGACGTTCCGGTCCGCCCCATGGCGATGCCGACGTCGGCATAGTTGAGCGCGGGTGCGTCGTTGGTTCCGTCGCCGGTGACGGCGACCACCTCTCCGGCCGCCTTCAGCGAACGGACCAGCCGCAGTTTGTCGTTCGGCCTCGCCCGGGCCATGATCCGGAGTCGGAGCGCGGCGGCGACCGCCTCCTCGTCGGAGAGCGCGGCGTATTCGGCGCCGGTCATGATCCGGCCCTCTTCGTCCCCCTCCTGCCAGAGATGGATCCGGCGACCGATTTCCCGGGCGGTTTCGGGGTTGTCTCCGGTGACCATCTTGACCGTGATGCCGGCGCGGAAACACGCTTCGATCGCGTCGGGAACATCCGGACGGACCGGGTCCGCGATTGCGGCGAACCCGAGCCAGATCAGCTTTTGTGCGCTCTGGTCGAGGTCGTCGGAGTTGCCGGGATCGCGCCGCCAGGCGAACCCGAGTGTGCGCATGCCGCGCGCCTGGAATTGGAGAAGATCCTCCAGAATTTGCCGGCGGGCGGCTTCATCCAGCGGTTCGATTCCGTCGGCGGTTTCGCGGAAAGCGCAGCGGGCGAGCAGAATTTCCGGCGCTCCCTTGGCGTGGAGCAGCGGCGTCCCGTCGGAGTCGAAGCCCCGGGTCGCCATGAATTTCCGTTCCGTGGAGAAGGTCCACTGATGTTCAATCCGGAATTGCTGGCGGTACACCTCATAGTCGGCCCCTCTGGACTCCAGATAGAGCAGCAGCGCCCCTTCGGTCGGATTTCCGATCGGTTCCGGTGCGGCCGGATCCAGGCGGGAGAGGTTTGCGCTGGAGTTCCCGGCGAGCGCGACGGCGGCAAATGCAAAGTCGGCAGGGGTGGAATCCGGTTTCTCCAGACGCGGGAAGTGGAGTTCCTGCACCCGCATCTGGTTCATGGTCAGGGTACCGGTCTTGTCGGTGCAGATCACGGTGGCGGCGCCGATGGTTTCGCAGGCGTGCATCTTGCGGACGAGGTTGTTTGCGGCGGTCATCTTCCGCATGCTGTAGGCCAGACTCAGCGTAACGCTCATCGCCAGTCCTTCCGGAACCGCGACCACCACCAGAGTCACCGCGATCATGAAGAAGGTGATGAACCGGGGAAGCGCCTCCGGCGCAATCCATTCCGAAAGGTGTTGCGGCAGCGCTCCCGCCGCGAACAGAATACCGGTTCCGAGCAGCAGGACTCCCCCGCCGAGGAGGAAGAACGTCAGCCAGCTCCGCCAGCCGGTGCGCGTCAGGAACGCCGGCGGCGCCGTCCGCCTTCCAGCCAGTTCGAGGCCGTCGAAAACCACCGGCAGCCAGACCTTGGTCAGCGTTAGCAATATCGCTGCAAACAGGATGCCGGAAAGCGTCCACTGGATTGTCGTCTGGTGGATGTTTCCGGTCGTCGCCGCATGAATCACCAGTGCGGCAAAGGTGATCGACGAGATTGAGAATCCGACGACGCCGATGAGCTTGCTCAGCTGTCCGAGCTGGCGGTTGAGCGGAGTTGCCTCTTCGACCTCCTCGCCGGCCGCGGTCGCGGTTCTGCCGATTTCCGTCGCGTTTCCGACCGCGGTGATCCGGATGAAACCGTGCCCGTCCACCACCGGAGTTCCGCGCAGTACCAGATGGGGCGGGTAGGTATCCGTCTCGCCGCCGCCGGTCGCCGGTTGTTCCCCGGCCGGGAACTTGGCGACCGGATCGGATTCCCCGGTCAGCTTGGACTGGTCCACCTGCAGATTGACTGCTTCAAGCACTTCGCCGTCGGCGGGCAGTTCCTCTCCGAGTTCGACGAAGAGGATGTCGCCGACCACCACGTCGCGTTTCGGAATCATCTGAAAACTGCCGCCGCGGACCGCTTTGACCGGCGTGTCGTCGCTGACTTTGTTCAGGATGTCAAACTCCTTTTCCGCCTTGAACTCATTCAGGAATGCCAGTCCGGTCGCCAGCAGCACCGCAAGCAGGATCCCGCCGCCCTCCACGAATTCTCCGGTCCCCATCGCGATCAGCGCGGCGATGATCAGGATCCGGATCACCGGATCATCGAACTTGGCCAGAAGCTGCCGGTACCAGGGAATCCGGGGAGGGGGCGCGAGCAAATTTTCTCCGTGTTCCCGGCGGCTCGCTTCGACTTCGGCTGCC
>ERZ779869.1366-NODE-1366-length-22816-cov-3.426475_pt1 | contig 22816 bp, 18 predicted proteins | sample MGYA00511557_ERZ779869 | MGnify/ENA primary metagenome ERZ779869 (study PRJEB29588, sample SAMEA2154620) | human gut metagenome | biome: human gut; feature: human-associated habitat; material: faeces | place: Denmark | collected 2008/2010 ... | reverse complement strand
AAGCAGGCGGTAAAGTTTTCGCCCGCCTTTTTCAAAAGGCGGCGAGATCCCCTTATGGCGCTTTCTTTTTGCCAAGCTTTTTATTTGCGCCTGCATTATCAATGAAAAATCGGATATATGTTCCGGGCATTTTATGATGCGTCGTCCTAAGCGATGTTTTTCAACAGATACCTCCCTCTGCTGCGTTTTTGTCACGGCGGCAGAGGGAGCTTTTTCTTTTGCCTTTTACGGTGTCAGTTCTCGAATGGAAAGCTTTGAAAACTCACCTATTTTAAGCATGGGCGATCTCTGCCTTTCTTTGACCTTCAAGAAATATTTCTTCCAAGATGCGGTGGGGGACAGATCAGCCGCAGCATATCTTCCCTGTTTTCTACGCATTCACCATCTGTGAGTATATCATAAGGCATCCCCTAAGAGGAGAGTCAATAGCTTTTTTGATTTTTTCAAAAAAATTTTTCGACTCGTTGTATGCGGATAAGTCGGGTGCGGGCAGGTTCAAGACACTGCGGTTTATGAGCTGAAATTACGGGAGAAATACGTCTGCATGAAACGTATGCGCTCCGCTACTGCGGCTTTGGTCGTCGGGGCGTTTTGCGCAATGTCAAAGCCGTGGATAGTGCCGCGCGTTTCGTTTACAGTTACCGCAGCACCCGCTTCGCGCAGAGCTGTGGCATAGGCTGTGCCTTCGTCGTGTAGGCAGTCAAATTCCGCGGTTTCAAGATATGCGTCGGGCAGACCTGCAAACGAGTCCGCCTCCATAGGAGAGGCGTACCTGACGTCGGTCGGGTCTGTGCCGAGATATCCCTGCCACATTATTGCCGACAGCCTGCTGTTCCACATCGGCGTGTCGGTATATTTTAGGTGAGAGCCGGTCTTCATCCTGCGGTCGGTCACGGGATATACAAGAAGTTGAAAGCAGGGCATATATGTGCCGCGGTCGCGTGACATCTGCGTAACCGAAGCGGCAAGCGCGCCACCGGCACTGTCACCGCCGACGGCAATTCTTTCTCCGTCAATTCCGAGTCCTGCGGCATTCTTTCGCGTCCATTGCAGTGCCGCGTAGCAGTCCTCGGCTGGTGTGGGAAAAGGATGCGCGGGCGTCAGGCGATACTGAACGAACACCACCTTGCACGGAGTTCTCAGCGAATATTCTTTGGCAAGCCTGTAATGATATCCCGCGCCGCCGAAGAAAAATCCGCCGCCGTGAAAGTACACAAGGCAGGGGAGGGCGGCGCTTGCTTTTCGCGGTTCAAATATCAGGACCTCCACCGCGCCATTGTCATATTCTTTTATCTTTTGGCGGGTCACGGCGACTTCTTTGTCGCGCTTCAGCCATCCGGGCGGCTTCATAAGCGCCCCAAGCCGTCCCGCCATTTTTGCGCTGTGTATCGGAGGCGTAAAATGAGAATACGGAAAAAATTCTTTGTTTACAGGGTATCGGCTCATTTTGTATCCCTCATGTATATTTTTTTGCTCAACCGCTCCGGATGAGGCGTTCGGGTCTTCGCGCGGATTTTTGATTAAAGTATTCTTCAGCGTGTGATATCAAGGCTTTGCTTTGCGGAAAATATGCTTGTCGGAGGACGCAAGAAAAGCTCCTGCGATCATAAGCGCCAGCCCTGTCCAGTAGCGCCAGTCCGGCAGCTCGCGAAAAACAATGAGCGAGAGCAGTGTGCCTATGAAGGGCGAGACTGCGTAATAGGCGCTGGTGCGCGCCGCGCCGAGATGACGCTGGGCGTAAATATAAAGGTAGATGCTCATTCCGTACGAGACAGCTCCTATTCCGAGAGCTGCGAACACGCTCCAAAGAACCGTAATTCGTTCGCCGCACACAAGACCTATAATAAGTGAGCCGAGACCTGAGAAGATCCCCTTGAGCAGAACTATTTCAAGCGGGTCTTTTGACGAGATCTTTCTTGTGCAGTTGTTCTCAAAGCCCCAAAGCACCGCCGCAAGGAGGATAAAAAGTGAGCCGCCGGAAAAGTGAAGCTCTGATATGTTATCGGAGGAAAGCACCGCGCAGGAGAGAGTAATAAAGAGTATTCCGCCCCAAAGCCGCGGGCTGATGCGCTCCCTGAAGACGGAAAGCGCGATGACGGCTGTCGCCACTATCTCAAAATTGTTGAGCAGCGACGCGCTTGCCGCCGTCGTTGATCTGAGACCGACAAGCAGGCATATCGGCGCGGCAATATCAAGCAGGATCATTGCAACGGTGTAGGGAAGCTCCTTGCGCGTCAGATGCTTTTCTTCCGCCGGCTCTTTTTTCTTATTTCTTAACGGAGCGATAAGAAGCATACATATCCCCGCGCCGAGGTAAAGAAAGCCTGCGGTCAGTGTTTCTGGTATATAGTTGAGCAGTATTTTTGAAAAGGGCGCGCTGAGGGCGTAAAACGCTGCCGCCAGTATGGCGCAGAGGATGCCACGGTTCTTTTTGTCCATATTGATCTTTGATCTTCCTTTTTTCGGCACTGCCGGGATGTCGCTTTGATTATATCACTTTTTGATTACTATATCAATAGTGCGCACATATCTTCCGGCATCCGTGCGGCAGGTGCCTACACCGCAAAAAAGAATAAATTGTTTTTCAAAAAACACTTGACATAACACCCATGCAGTGATATAATAATTGTCAAATCGAATACTGCTAAAGGCTATGACGAAGAATGGCAGGGTAAAAGCATTTCAGAGAACCGGTGGTTGGTGCGAATCGGTATGATATATCCTCACCTCTCACTTCCGAGCCGGAAGCCTGAGACGCAAAAGCGCGCGTAGGGCGACCCGAGAATGCTGCGTCAGTGCATAGAGGTTGATAGACTTCGAATTTACAAAGGCTGTGACGAAGAAGAAATCTGCCGGGTGTTTTCAAGAGAGTCGGGGACGGTGTGATCCCGATAAAACAAAGCAGAATTTCCATCACTTCCGAGCCGGAAGTCCCAAGGGCTTAAGACCAGGTAGGCGCTTCCCGTGAATGCTGCGTGAATGCATAGAAGCTGTTAGACTTCGAAGAGGTGGCGGATAACTGTCCGCAATTTGAGTGGTACCGCGAGTGCAAGCGAAATCTTACGCCCGTCTCAAAGCTGAGTTGGCTTTTGGGACGGGCTTTTTCTTCCGCTTGATAAAGATATAAGAAATAATACATTCATTAACAGGAGATTTAATTTTCATGCTGACACTTGACAAGGTATTCAACGCGCAATCGGTGCTTAAAAGCATCATCCGCGAGACTGACTTGGTTCGCGCTTACGGAATCGCTCCGGAATGCGAGCTGTATCTGAAGCCCGAAAACCTTCAGATCACCGGTTCCTTCAAGGTCCGCGGCTCGGCGTACAAGATAGCAATGCTGTCGGAGGAGGAAAAAGCCAGAGGCGTTATCGCCTGTTCCGCCGGAAATCACGCGCAGGGAGTTGCGCTGGCGGCGTCAAAAAACGGGATAAAATCACTGATCTGTCTGCCTGACAGTGCCCCTATCTCAAAAGTGGAAGCCACAAAGGGCTTCGGCGCGGAGGTCTGCCTTGTCGAGGGCTGTTATGACGACGCTTATAAAAAGGCGCTGGAGCTTAAGGAAAGCGAAGGGTATACCTTTGTTCATCCCTTTGACGATGAAAATGTCATTGCCGGTCAGGGTACCATTGCACTTGAGGTGCTTAACGACCTTGACGATATCGACGCCATTGTTGTTCCGGTTGGCGGCGGAGGGCTGATCTCCGGTATCGCCTACACCGCAAAGCAGATAAGACCCTCGGTCAAGGTGTACGGCGTGCAGATGAGCGGAGCGCCCAGTATGTACAATTCGGTAAGGGACGGGAAGATCGAATGTCTGCCCACGGTACATACAATAGCGGACGGCATTGCCGTAAAGCAGCCGGGAGAGAACACCTTCAGACTTGTAAGCGAGTATGTGGACGATATCGCCCTTGTCAGTGACGACGAGGTCGCCTCGGCAATTCTTGCGCTGATCGAAAAGCAGAAGATGATAGCCGAGGGCGCGGGAGCCGCGGCGGTGGCAGCCGTGATGTTCGATAAATTCAACCTCAAGGGCAAACGTGTCGTAAGCATCGTTTCGGGCGGCAACATCGACGTTACGATACTATCCCGCGTGATAACCCGCGGACTTATGAAGTCCGGACGCTCCTCAAGCCTGCTTATCGAGCTGATAGATAAGCCGGGGCAGCTTAAGGATATCTCCCGCATTATCGCCGACTGCGGCGGCAATGTGACCGGAGTCCATTACGAAAAGGGTGACACAGAAAGCATTAACGGATGCTTTTTGCGCATTGAGATGGAGACCAGAGACTTTGACCACGTTCACCTCATTACGCAGACGCTGCGTGACGAGGGCTTCAAAATAATATGATTTACAAAAGGAGCAAATAAAGCTATGAGCAGCAAAGTACATACCGATATGGCGCCGGCGGCGATAGGACCGTACTCGCAGGCAATAGTCACGGGCAATCTTGTTTTTACATCCGGGCAGATCCCGCTTGATCCCGAAACCGGAGTTCTTATAGGCAAGGATATCAGAGAGCAGACCGAGAGAGTCTGCAAAAACCTCAGCGCGGTGCTTACCGCCGCAGGTTCATCCCTTGAAAAGGCCGTCAAGACCGTGTGCTATCTCAGCAATATGGAGGATTTTGCGGCGTTCAACGAAGTGTACGCCACCTTCTTCACCGGAAAGCCCGCACGCTCCTGCGTGGCGGTAAAAACTCTGCCCAAGGGCGCGCTGGTGGAAGTAGAAGTTATTGCAGAAAAAGAGTGACGGCGAAATACACGGTAGCTTCCGCGCGACTCATTCAGGAAAAAGCCGACCGTACGGCGGCAGGAGCGGAAGCAGAAAGGCATGGTGAATTTTATGGATGCAAGTAAATACCAGATAGGGTACTTTCCCGTATCCAAGGAATATAACACATGGGTGGAAAAAGACCATATTGAAAAACCGCCCGTGTGGTGCAGTGTTGATATGCGGGACGGCAACCAGAGTCTTGTCATCCCGATGAGTCTGGAAGAAAAGCTGGAATATTATAAGGTTTTACTTGAAGTCGGATTCAAGGAGATCGAGGTAGGCTTTCCGGCGGCGAGCGAGACCGAATATGAGTTTCTGAGAATGCTGATCGATAACAATATGATCCCGCAGGATGTTACGGTGCAGGTGCTGACCCAGTGCCGTGAGCATATCATCCGCAGGACGTTTGACGCCTGCCGGGGCGCGCCCAGTGCGATAATACATTTTTACAACTCGGTAAGCGCGGTACAGCGCGAGCAGGTGTTCAAAAGATCCAAGGAGGAGATCAAGCAGATAGCCGTTGACGGCGCAAAGCTGGTTAAAAGGCTTGCATCCGAGTACGAGGGTAACTTCCGTTTTGAATACTCCCCCGAATCCTTTACCGGGACCGAGCCGGAATATGCCCTTGAGGTCTGCAATGCGGTGCTTGATGTGCTTGAGCCGTCAGCCGACAACAATGTAATTATAAATCTTCCGGTTACTGTGGAGATGAGCCTGCCGCACGTTTACGCCTCGCAGGTCGAATATATGAGCCGGAACCTGAAGTACCGCGAGTTTGTGACGCTGTCGCTTCATCCTCACAACGACCGCGGCACCGGCGTTGCCGACACCGAGCTGGCTTTGCTGGCGGGGGCGGAGCGCGTGGAGGGAACTCTGTTCGGAAACGGCGAGAGGACCGGAAATGTGGATATTATCACGCTTGCCCTCAATATGTACTCTCACGGCGTTGACCCGAAGCTGGACTTTTCCGATATGAATCACCTTGTGGAGGAGTACGAGAAGTGTACCCGGATGCAGGTCTACGAAAGAGCGCCCTATGCCGGAGCGCTTGTGTTTGCCGCATTCTCCGGCAGCCATCAGGACGCGATCGCAAAGGGCATGAAGTACAGAAATAAAAACGGCATGCACCAGTGGAACGTCCCGTATATTCCCATCGACCCGAAGGATATCGGGCGCACATACGACGCGGACGTCATCCGCGTGAACTCCCAGTCGGGCAAGGGCGGGATAGGATACCTGCTTGAGCATACCTACGGATATATTCTTCCTCCCAAAATGCGCGAGCATCTGAGCTATCTTTGCAAGGATGTCTCTGACCGCGAGCACCGCGAGCTGAAGGCGGAGGACGTGCTTGAGATATTCAGCAGCAATTATCTTAATAATTCCTGCGCCATCACCGTGACCGATTTTGATTTTATGCGCGAAAATGACGCAGTGAAGATAAATATAACCTTCATGCAGGATGGTAAGGAGACCGAAATGGAGGCGGAGGGCAACGGCTCTCTCAGCGCCATCAACAATGCGCTGAAGGCGTACACCGGAGAGAAATACACCTTGCAGGTGTTTACACAGCACAGTATGCAGGGTCAGGGGTCGCAGAGCGTTGCGGCGTCTTATATCGGTCTTGAGCGGGAAAACGGGGATATGTTCTGGGGCGCCGGAACAGATACCGACGTAATAAAGGCAAGCACCAAAGCCCTGCTCAGTGCCTTCCACAACATGACAAAAGCTGAATAAGGAGAAATGCAGCTCACAGGAGCTTGCATCGGTTCTCCCGAGGTCTTTCCGGTATTGTCGGAAAAGACAAAAACACCCTTATGAAAGGTATGATTATTGATATGGGAATGACCATGACACAAAAAATACTTGCCGCGCACGCAGGACTTGAAAGTGTGACGGCAGGTCAGCTTATAAGCGCAAAGCTCGATATCGTGCTCGGTAATGACATTACCACCCCCGTGGCGGTGAATGAATTCAGAAAAGCCGGTTTTCGTGATGTGTTTGACAAGGACAGAGTTGCAATAGTGCTTGACCACTTTGTGCCGAACAAGGATATCAAAGCGGCTGAGCAGTCAAAAACCTGCCGTGAATTTGCCTGTGAGCATTGTGTGAGCCATTTTTACGATGTCGGAAAAATGGGCATCGAGCACGCGCTGCTCCCCGAGCAGGGCGTAGTTACCGCCGGCGACTGCATCATCGGAGCGGACAGCCATACCTGCACCTACGGGGCGCTCGGCGCGTTTTCCACCGGAGTGGGCAGCACCGATATGGCTGCCGGTATGGCGACCGGAACGGCTTGGTTCAAGGTGCCTGCGGCGATAAGATTCAACCTCACCGGTAAGCTGCCGTCAAATTGCAGCGGCAAGGATGTGATCCTTACTATCATCGGAATGATAGGCGTTGACGGCGCGCTTTACAGGAGCATGGAGTTTACGGGAGAGGGAGTGAAAAATCTTTCCATGGACGACCGCTTCTGCATCTGCAACATGGCAATTGAAGCTGGTGCGAAAAACGGGATCTTCCCCGTGGACGAAAAAACCGTCGAATATATGAGCGGCAGATGCGAGCGCACACCGGTGGTATATGAGGCAGATGCCGACGCAGTCTATGAGAGGACGATCGACATTGACCTTGCGGGCATCGTTCCCACCGTTGCATGTCCGCATCTTCCCGAAAACACCCACCCGGCAAGCGAGCTTGGCGGGATAAAGATAGATCAGGTGGTGATAGGAAGCTGCACTAATGGCAGAATGGAGGATATGGAGGCTGCATACAGAACTCTTGCGGGCAAAAAGGTTGCCGACGGAGTACGCTGCATAATCATCCCCGGTACGATGCAGATCCTGAGGGAATGCGTTGAGAGGGGATATTACACCGCGTTTATTGACGCCGGAGCAGTTGTTTCCACACCGACCTGCGGTCCGTGCCTCGGCGGATATATGGGAATACTTGCGGAGGGCGAACGCTGCATATCCACCACCAACCGCAATTTTGTGGGCAGAATGGGACATGTGAAAAGCGAGGTGTATCTTGCCTCTCCGCTTACGGCGGCGGCAAGTGCGCTGACAGGATATATTACCGAACCCAAGGAGGCGTAAATATGAACACGCAAGGCAAAGTATTTAAGTATCCGGATAATGTGGATACCGATGTTATTATTCCCGCGCGTTATCTGAATACACCGGATGCGAAGGAACTGGCTCTGCACTGTATGGAGGATATTGACGCCGGGTTCGTAAAAAACGTAAAGCCGGGGGACGTTATTGTGGCGGGCTGGAATTTCGGCTGCGGCTCCTCGCGTGAGCACGCTCCGCTTGTAATAAAGACCTGCGGCACAGGCTGTGTTATAGCCAAGAGCTTTGCCCGCATCTTCTACCGCAACGCCATAAATATCGGGCTTCCCATACTGGAATGCGAGCAGGCGGCGGACGAGATAAAGGCAGACGACGAGGTGTGCGTTGATTTTGATACCGGAATAATTACCGACATCACCACGGGCAAAACATATCAGTCTCAGCCCTTTCCGCCGTTTATCCAGAACATCATAAAAAGCGGCGGTCTGCTCAGATCCCTGAAGGAGTGTGAGAGGAATGGTTAAAAATATTGCAGTAATACGCGGCGACGGCATAGGTCCGGAGATAGTGGAGCAGGCGATCCTGGTACTCAATAAGATCGCCGAGCTGTACGGACACACATTCAACTACACCGATGTGGATATGGGCGGCTGTGCCATTGACAAATACGGCGATCCGCTTCCTGCCGATATGCTGAAAAAATGCGTGGAATCAGACAGCGTTCTGCTGGGAGCTGTGGGCGGAAACAAGTGGAACGATGTTCCCGGAAATATGCGCCCCGAAAAAGGTCTGCTGCGCCTTCGCGCCGGAATGGGGGTCTATTCCAACAACCGTCCGGCAAGGATATGGAGTCAGCTTGCCGATGCGTCCCCACTTCGCAAGGAGATAGTTGACAAGGGGATCGACTTTATCATCGTTCGCGAGCTGATCGGCGGAATTTACTTCGGTGAACATAAGACCGAAAAAATCGACGGCAGTCTTACTGCCGTTGACGTCCTGACATACAGCGAGGAGGAGATCGAGCGCATAGGCAGGATAGGCTTTGAAACGGCGCAGAAGAGAAGAGGAAAGCTCTGCTCGGTTGAAAAGAGCAACGTGCTTGATTCGAGCCGCCTTTGGAAAAAGGTGATGCACCGCCTTGCCGCGGAATATCCTGACGTGGAGCTGTCGGATATGCTTGTAGACAACTGCGCCATGCAGATAGTCAAGGATCCCTCTCAGTTTGACGTTATCGTGACCGAGAATATGTTCGGCGACATCCTTTCGGACGAGGCTTCCATGATCACAGGCTCGATCGGTATGATACCTTCCTCAAGCCTCGGCGCTTCCTCCTGCGGACTGTATGAGCCGATACACGGCTCAGCGCCGGATATCGCGGGCAAGGATGTTGCCAACCCGATAGGAACTGTTCTGTCCGCCGCCATGATGCTGCGTTACAGCTTTGATATGCCGCGTGAAGCCGATGCCATCGAAAACGCCGTATCCGCGTATCTTGACAAGGGCTATCGCACGGCGGATATCATGAGCAGCGGTATGACGTGCGTCGGATGCCGTGAGTGCGGAAGACTTATTATTGAAAACTTGAAGAAGGAGTGAAATGATGATCCTTTCCGGAGCTGACATACTTGTAAAAGCGCTGATCGAGCAGGGAGTGGACACCGTTTTCGGCTACCCCGGAGGTCAGATACTCAACGTTTACGACAGCCTTTATAAATATCAGAATGAAATAAATCATATTCTGACCGCGCACGAGCAGGGTGCTGTGCACGCCGCTGACGGATATGCGCGGACGACCGGACGTGTCGGGGTCGTGATATCGACCTCCGGACCGGGTGCTACAAACCTTGTAACGGGAATCGCGACCGCGTATCTTGATTCAATACCGCTTGTGGCGATCTGCGGAAACGTCCCGACCACGCAGATAGGCACTGACAGCTTTCAGGAGATAGACATTACCGGCGTTACCCTGCCGATAACCAAGCACAATTACTTTGTCGGTTCGGTGGAGCAGCTGGCGGACACGGTCCGCGAGGCGTTCTGGCTTGCCTCCTCCGGAAGACCGGGACCTGTGCTTATTGATATACCGAAGGATGTTCAGATCGCAAAGTGTCAGTACACCGAGCAGCATCCTGTTAAGGCGGACGAGCCAAAAGCCGCCAAGGAGGTGCGCATAAACGAGGCTGCCGAGCTTATAAATTCAGCGCAGAGACCCTTTATCTATTTCGGCGGCGGACTTATTACGGCAGGCGCACAGGCGGAAATGCTCGCCCTTGCCGAAAAGACCGACGCTCCGATAGGCTGCTCGCTGATGGGAATTTCGGGAGTGCCGACCGACCATCCGCGTTTCCTCGGAATGCAGGGAATGCACGGTCACTATGCCTCGTCAATGGCTATGCATAATTCCGACCTTATTATATCTCTCGGCGTCAGATTCAATGACCGCGTGACCGGAAACCGGGCAAAGTTTGCACGGGGAGCGAAGATAGTACACATTGATGTGGACGGTTCGGAGCTTTCAAAGACCGTAAACGCCGCCGTCGGTCTGCGGGGGGACATTAAAAAGACACTCCAGAGTCTTTTGCCGCTTGTAAGCAGCAAGGCGCACCCGGAGTGGCAGCAGAAGATCGCCGACCTCCGCGCCGAGGAGGATGAATATCTCGACAGGCGAGAGGGACTTACCCCTCGCAACGCCATTCTTGCCGTCAACAAATACCTGGGTGAGAACACGGCGGTCGCCACCGATGTGGGTCAGCATCAGATGTGGGCGGCACAGAATCTGTCATTCAGGACGCCCCGGCGGTTTGTTTCCTCCGGCGGGCTCGGTACGATGGGCTTTGGGCTCGGCGCAGCCATAGGCGCGGCGTTCGGAACACAGGAGCGCAGTGTTCTTATCACCGGCGACGGCAGCTTCGGAATGTGCCTCAACGAGCTGGCAACAGCCGTTACCTACAATGTCCCGGTGGTCATTCTGATAATGAACAACGGCGTTCTCGGAATGGTGCGTCAGTGGCAGACACTGTTCTTTGACAAGCACTATTCAAACACGGTGCTCAACCGCAAGACCGACTTTGTAAAGCTTGCAAAGGCTTTTGGGGCGGACGGCGAGGCGGCGTCAACCCCGGAGGAGCTTGACCGCGCCCTTGCAAACGCTTTCAGTGCGGAAGGACCGTATGTGATAGACTGCGCCATTGAGAAGGACGAGTTTGTTCTTCCCATGCTCCCGCCCGGCGGAAGTATGGACGATATTATTGTAAAGGTGGGTGATTGATATGCACAAATCTCCCGTAGCCGTACTTGTACGCAACCAGTTCGGCGTGCTGAACCGTGTAACGAGTATGTTCAGACGCAGGCAGTTCAATATCAGCGCCCTTTCGGTCAGCGAAACCGAGTCAAACGAGTATTCAAGAATCACTGTTACCTTTGACAGCGAGAATACCGCCGCCAAGCAGCAGCTTGTCAATCAGCTTTATAAGCTGCCGGACGTCTGCTCGATAAAGGAGTTCACCGCCGATAACTCGGTAAGCTGCGAGCTGCTCCTTATCAAAATGAAAAACGAATCCTCCTCACGTGAAGAAATACTGGCGGCGGTCGCCGGATTCGGAGCGGAGACCGTGGATTATTCCAAGGACTCGATAATTTTCCGCCTTACGGGAGATTCCCGCAGAATAGACGATTTTCTTGATCTTATGCGGGATTACACCATACTTGAGATCTGCCGCACAGGCAGCGCATCTCTTGAAAAGGGCAGCACTACCATCCGTCAAACAATCAATTTATAAATTAAAAAATAAAAGAGGTAAATTACCATGGCAAGAATTTTCTATCAGCAGGATTGCGATCTTCAGAAGCTCAGCGGCAAGACCGTCGCTATCATCGGTTACGGCTCACAGGGACACGCGCACGCGCTCAATCTCAATGACAGCGGAGTAAACGTTATCGTAGGTCTTTACGAAGGCTCAAAGAGCTGGGCGAAGGCGGAAGCACAGGGACTTAAGGTCATGACAAGTGCCGAAGCCGCGCGCGCCGCGGATATTATCATGATCCTTATCAACGACGAAAAGCAGGCTGCTCTCTACAAGGAAAGCATCGAGCCGAACCTCACCGAGGGCAAGACACTTGCTTTCGCGCATGGCTTCAATATTCATTTCGGCTGCATCAAACCGCCCAAGAATGTAAACGTGATCATGATCGCTCCCAAGGGACCCGGTCATACCGTAAGAAGCGAATATCTTGCGGGCAAGGGCGTGCCCTGCCTTATCGCCGTCGAGCAGGATGCGACCGGAGATGCATGGGATCTGGGGCTTGCATATGCGCTCGGCATCGGCGGCGCGCGCGCAGGTGTGCTTGAGACTACCTTCCGCACCGAGACCGAGACCGACCTCTTTGGCGAGCAGGCTGTGCTTTGCGGCGGCGTCTGCGCCCTGATGCAGGCGGGATATGAAACTCTGGTTGAGGCTGGCTATGACCCGAGAAACGCATACTTTGAGTGCATCCACGAGATGAAGCTGATAGTTGACCTTATCTATCAGAGCGGCTTCGCGGGAATGAGATATTCCATTTCCAATACCGCCGAGTACGGCGATTACATTACCGGACCGAAGATCATCACGGAAGAAACCAAAAAGACGATGAAGAAGATCCTCAAGGATATTCAGGACGGAACCTTTGCCAAGGAATTCCTGCTTGATATGTCCTCGGCTGGTGCACAGGTCCATTTCAACGCAATGCGCAAGCTGGCAAGCGAGCATCCCTCCGAGGTCGTCGGAGCTGAGATCCGCAAGCTGTACAGCTGGAGCGACGAGGACAAGCTCATCAACAACTAAGGCTTACGCAGCTTTCAAAAGTCATTTAGAGAGCGCCCTTGTTTTATATAATTCCCGGTCAGTGTCAGCGGCACCTGGGCGCGGCGACCGCTGATCGCACCGAAACTGACCGGGAACTGAGCCGGGAGCTTTGCGTAAGTAAGGCAACAGGCGGGGCGGCATTCGCCCCGTTCCCGGTTTACGGCTGTCGTGCGCTTATAAAACACATATACGTGCGTCGACGGCGCATTTACCCCTGAAAGGAGTCAGATTATGAAAAGTGATGCTCTGAAAAACGGCATGCAGAATGCGCCGCACCGTGCGCTTTATCATGCTTTGGGGCTTACAGAGGAAGAAATAAGCCGACCCTTAGTCGGCATTGTCAGCTCTTACAACGAGATCGTACCCGGGCATATGAATATCGACAAGATCGTTGATGCAGTAAAGCTCGGCGTCGCAATGGCAGGCGGTACACCTATTGTATTTCCCGCGATCGCAGTATGCGACGGTATTGCTATGGGTCATGTGGGAATGAAGTATTCGCTCGTTACCCGCGACCTTATCGCCGACAGCACCGAGGCTATGGCTATGGCGCACGGCTTTGACGCGCTTGTCATGGTTCCGAACTGCGACAAAAACGTTCCCGGACTGCTCATGGCGGCGGCGCGCGTCAATATTCCCACGGTTTTTGTCAGCGGCGGTCCCATGCTTGCGGGACATATTGACGGGGCAAAAACCAGTTTTTCCTCTATTTCCGAGGCGGTTGGTCAGTACAACGCCGGAAAGATAACCGAGGAAAAGCTGCGTGAATTTGAATGCAGGACCTGCCCCACCTGCGGCTCATGCTCGGGTATGTATACCGCAAACTCTATGAACTGCCTTACCGAAGCGCTCGGCATGGGACTTAAGGGCAACGGCACTATCCCGGCGGTCTACTCCGCGCGTATCGAGCTTGCCAAGCATGCAGGTATGGCGGTCATGGAAATGGTGCGCAAAAATATCCGTCCACGTGATATTATGACCGAGGATGCGTTCACAAACGCCCTGACCGTGGATATGGCGCTCGGCTGTTCGACAAACAGTATGCTTCATATTCCTGCGATCGCGCACGAATGCGGAATTGAGATCAATCTTGATATTGCAAACAAGATAAGCGAAAAAACCCCCAACCTGTGCCATCTTGCACCCGCCGGGAGGACCTACATCGAGGAGCTGGACGAGGCGGGCGGCGTGTATGCCGTTATGAATGAGCTGAACAAAAAAGGACTCATCCATACCGGATGCATGACAGTGACCGGAAAAACAGTGGGCGAAAACATTGAGGGATGCGTCAATCTCAACCATGACGTAATACGTCCGATCGACAACCCGTACAGCGAGACCGGAGGAATTGCAGTGCTGAGGGGCAACCTTGCACCAGAGGGCAGCGTGGTAAAGCGTTCGGCAGTCCTGCCGGAAATGCTTGTCCATGAAGGTCCGGCGAGAGTGTTTGAATGCGAGGAGGACGCGCAGGCGGCAATCAATGCCGGTAAGATCGTACCGGGGGATGTTGTGGTGATCCGCTATGAGGGACCGAAGGGAGGTCCCGGTATGCGCGAAATGCTTAACCCCACCTCCGCAATTATGGGAATGGGACTCGGAAACAGCGTGGCTCTGATCACAGACGGAAGATTCAGTGGCGCAACGCGCGGAGCCTGCGTGGGGCATATCACACCCGAGGCGGCGTCCGGCGGACTTATCGGAGTCGTGGAAGAGGGGGATATCATAAGCATCAATATTCCCGAAAACAAAATTGAGCTTAAGGTTGATGAGACAGTGCTTGCCGAGCGTGTGAAGAATTTCGTACCTAAGAAAAAGGAGCTTTCCGGATACCTTAAGAGGTATGCCTCCCTTGTTTCCGGCGGAGCATCAGGAGCGATACTTAACTGACATGAATGATCTGAAAACAAGGCTCGACTCCCTGTGTATATTCAGAGATCTGCTGAAGGACAGTGTCATCTCCGCTCTTTGTGCTTACCTCGACGCTCCCACAAACTCGGCATATGCCGGGTTTGTGGGAGAGCTTTACAACGCAAACGGCGGAAATCTGAGCGAATATGTTGAACATATCTGCCAGAACAGCGAAAATGTTTATGTGCGCACCGTCGGAAGCGGTAAGGACGTCCCTGAGCATATCAGAAGGGCGCTCACGGAAGAGCTTGGCACGCTTCAGGCGGTAGCGGAGCTTACCCCCGCCAAGCTGCGCGAGCCGCTCGTGTACGACGGCTTTCTGCCGGAGTTTGTCTCGGACGGGATCGACCTTTGCGCCTCATATTCGCACAGGACGGATAACATCGGCAGATACGGGTACGGCATATATGCAAACAACCGCATGTTCTATGCGGACGAGGAGGGTAATATCATACCCGTCTCAAATCCGGACAGAACAGAGCTTAGCGATCTGGTTGACTATGAGCGTGAGCGGCAGATAATCATCGACAATACAAAGGCGCTGCTTGCCGGCAAGCCGGCGGCAAATATTCTTCTTACCGGTGACGCGGGAACAGGCAAATCCTCCACGGTCAAGGCTGTGGGCAATGCAATGTTCGGCGAGGGGCTGAGGATAATTGAGGTGCGCAAGGATCAGCTTCGCGCCATTCCGAAGATCCTTGACGGTCTTGCGGACAATCCGTTGAAATTCGTTCTCTTTATCGACGACCTTTCCTTCCTTCGGGATGACGACAACTTCAATGCGCTGAAAGCCGTGCTTGAAGGCTCGGTCTCGGCAAAGTCCAAAAACGTCGTTATTTATGCCACCAGCAACCGCCGGCATATAATTAAGGAAAAGTTTTCAGACCGCGAGGGGGACGATATCCACCGCAACGATACCATGCAGGAGCTGCTCTCACTTTCCGAGCGCTTTGGCATACACATTACCTTCAGCAAGCCGGATAAGCGGACCTTCCTGCACATCGTTCACCATCTTGCGCGTGAGAGCGGAATTGATGCGGACGAGGCGGAGCTTGACCTTCTTGCGGAGCGCTTCGCGCTTGAGCGCGGAGGCAGATCAGCGCGGCTTGCGCGTCAGTTCATTGACGGGCTGCTTTCAAAGTGAAAGACAGTGCAGTCCCGGTGGTAAGTTGGGTGACGCACTGACGCTTTTTACAGGACGTTCAGTATTTTGTATTTACGCAAACGTATCAGAATGCTATAATATCAACGCTTTGCAATATTCATCAGGGCAATATGACGTCGGAACGATTTTTTATTCCGGAGGACATGATGAAAAAGCTCATCTCTTTGCTTCTTGCCTTTGCGCTTGCGGCGGTCATGCTTGCGGGCTGCAAAGAAAGTAAAACGCCCGGCGACGTTTCGGACGGTATTTCAACCGACGCGCAGACGACCGCCGATACCGAACCGGCAGAGGAAGAAAGCGCGCTTGCGATGCTTGAAAAGATATGGGCGCTTTATGCGGAAAACGAAAGGTTTGCCGCGGCGGGCGGCGATGTTGACCACAGCGTAGCGGACGCTCCCGGCTGCTTTGATATGTCAAATGCCGGGGATCTGAGTTATTTTCTGCACATCCCGGAAGGGCAGATAGCAAATATTGATGAGGCGGCAACGCTTACGCATATGATAAATCTCAATTCCTTCACCAGCGGTGTGGTTCATCTCAAGCCCGGCGTCAGCGCTTCGGATCTTGCCAAAGCTGTGCGCGACGAAATAAAGGAAATGCGCTGGATGTGCGGCTTCCCCGACAGGCTGATAGTTGCCTCCGTCGGCGAAACGTATGTGCTGATAGCTTTCGGGACGGAGGAATATATGTCTGTCTTTTCGGCAAAGCTGTCGGTCGCCTTCAGGGGTGCGCAGATACTGTACGACGAACCGATAGGATGATGTAAAAATGCAGTATCTTCCAATACGCGTGAGGCTTTTTATTACGTATTTATTATCCCGCATTATCTATTCCATGAGTTTACCGTATACACATAAAATTCAAATAATTTTCTTTGACAAACTGTTGACAAGCGCGTGTTTTGATGTATAATTAAAGATGAGAATATTCATGCAATAAATCGCTTTCGAAAGGAGAATACCTGAATGAAAAAAATAACTCCCGATATAGTTTATCTGGGTGTTTATGACCGTACGATAGACCTTTTTGAAGGGCAGTACCGCGTCGACAACGGTATAACATACAATTCATATGCAATTATTGATGACAAGATCGCCGTTATGGATACGGTTGACGTGCGCTTCTCACACGAATGGCTTGATAATATTGAGACCGCTATCGGCAGCCGTCAGCCTGATTATCTTGTGGTCCAGCATATGGAGCCGGATCATTCGGCAAATATCAGCCGTTTTCTCGAGGTTTACCCAAAGGCTACCGTCGTGGCGTCCGCCAAGGCGTTCACAATGATGAAGAACTTTTTCGGCGACGACTATTCCGATCGCCGTATCGTGGTCGGCGAGGGCAGCACGCTGTCGCTCGGCAGACATAATCTGACCTTTGTCACAGCACCTATGGTGCATTGGCCGGAGGTAATTCTGACATATGACAGCACCGACAAGGTCCTGTTTTCCGCCGACGCCTTCGGACGCTTCGGCTCTGACGATGCCGCCGAACCGTGGGATGACGAGGCGCGCCGCTATTACATCGGGATCGTCGGCAAGTACGGCGCACAGGTGCGCACAGTGCTTAAAAAGGCGGAGGGACTCGATATATCAAAGATCTGCCCCCTGCACGGTCCGGTGCTGAGCGAGGATCTCGGACATTACATCGGGCTTTACAGCACATGGGCGTCATATGCCGCCGAGGAGGAGGGCATTGTCGTAGCCTACACCTCGGTGTACGGGCACACAAAAAAGGCTGTTGAAAAGCTGTGCGATATGCTGCGCTCCAAGGGATGTCCGAAGCTTGTGGTGTACGATCTTGCCCGCTCGGATATGTCACGCGCCGTGGCGGATGCCTTCCGCTTCAGCAAGCTGGTGCTTGCCACGACCACGTACAACGCCGGAATTTTCCCGTATATGCGCGAATTTATTGAGCATCTTACCGAGCGCGGCTTCCGCGGACGCACGGTAGGTCTCATTGAAAACGGAAGCTGGGCGCCGATGGCGGCAAAAACCATGCGCTCGATGTTTGAGGGAAGTCAGGGGATCACCTTTACCGATACGACCGTTCATCTTAAATCCGCGCTTTCCTCCGAAAGCAGCAGCGAGCTTGAATCGCTTGCCGAGGAGCTGTGCCGCGACTATATCGCCCTGCGCGGAGACTCCGCCGAAAAGAATGACCCGACTGCGCTCTTCAATATCGGATACGGGCTTTATGTCATCACCTCCAACGACGGCAAAAAGGATAACGGGCTTATCGTAAACACCGTGTCTCAGGTAACAAACACCCCTAACCGCATTGCCGTGACCATAAACAAGCAGAATTATTCCCACCATGTTATAAAGCAGACGGGAATCATGAATGTAAACTGCCTGACGGTTGACGCGCCCTTCTCGGTATTTGAGAATTTCGGTTTCCGCAGCGGACGCAGTGTTGATAAATTTGCCGATATAACACCTGTTCGCTCCGATAACGGACTTGCCGTACTGCCGAGATATATCAATTCCTTTATGTCTCTCAAGGTGGAGCAGTATATCGACCTTGATACACACGGAATGTTCATCTGCTCCGTTACCGAATCGCGCGTAATATCGCACGCGGAAACGATGACGTATACGTATTATCAGAACAACGTAAAGCCCAAGCCCCAGAAAACCGGCAAGCGCGGCTTTGTGTGCCGTATATGCGGATTTGTTTATGAGGGCGACGTTCTGCCCGACGACTTTGTATGTCCGCTTTGCCTGCACGGCGCGTCGGACTTTGAGCCGTTGGAGTAAAAACGCGCAAAACTGCATAAAAATTCAGCCGCATATCCGGCGGACTGATTTCGGCAGAAAATACGGTTTTAATCAATATTTATTCAATTAATTATTAAAAGGAGAAAACGAAAAATGGAACAGAAATTCTATGTTTGCAAGCATTGCGGGAAAATAATTGCCGTTGTCAAGGAAAGCGGCGTTCCGGTAATGTGCTGCGGTCAGAAGATGACAGAGATAGTCCCCGGCAGCGTTAACGCCGCGGCGGAAAAGCACGTTCCCGTCTGGACGGTCGAGGGAAATACCGTCAAGGTAAAAGTGGGCGAGGTAGCGCACCCGATGCTGCCTGAACATTATATTGAGTGGGTCTCGCTTCAGTCGAAGTGCGGAAACCAGAGAAAACAGCTCCGTCCCGGAGACGCTCCCGAAGTCAGCTTTGCCCTTACCGACGGCGACGAGGTTGAGGCAGTGTATGCCTACTGCAATCTCCACAGCCTCTGGAAGGCGTAAGATATCTGTTGCGCGGCGGTGCATTGGGAAAAATATCGAAAGTCCTGACCCCGCTTTGACCTGAAGCCTGTATCCGAATTGTTGAATAAATAATTATACTGCCCGCGTGAAGATGAATAAATTGACTTTTGGCATTATTTTTCACGAGTATTTTTGCGTGCAAATCCAAAAAACTATTGACATTTACCCGATGTGGTGATATAATTATTTCATCCTTATAGTATTTGGCTGACGAATTTGCATTTTGGCACCCGCTGGCGAGCTAAGCCGACGTTCGCGGGTAGGTGACGGATTGCCGGTTTGCTCGGATCAAAGCTTCAAAATCAAATATAAAGAGAGGATTATGAAGAAATGAAAAAAGTAGTATCGGTAGTGTTGGTAGCTCTGATGGTTCTCGGACTGAGCATTACTGCGTTTGCTGACGACACTAAATTCACCGTCACCACCAATGTTACCGAAGCCAAACGCGGCGATACCGTCACCCTGACAGTTGCAGGTGCGGGCTTCACCGCAAAAGCCAACTCCATGGCTATCAAACTTACCGCTGTTGATGACAAGGCTCTTGTCCTCGACGGTAAGGGCGAGTGGAAGGACGCTTCCGCTCTCCTGAAGGATGGCTTTGACGACAAGGGAATGGCTGTTATTGCCAACACCGGAGCTCTTGAGCTCGTCGGCGATGTCTTCTCCTTCAACGTAAAGGTTAAGGATGATGCCCCCATCGGAACTGCTGAAGTAAAGCTCGACGTTATCGTTGAAGCTGCCGACGGCACCAAGACAACATACCAGACAGTCGGAACCGTAACAGTTGCCTGCACCCATACATATGGCGAATGGAAATCTGTTGACGCCGAGAATCACGAGCACGTTTGCACCGTCTGCGGCGCAAAGGAATCTGCTCCTCACGCCTGGGACGAGGGCAAGGTCACTGTTGAAGCCACAGCTACCACTGCCGGTGAGAAGGTCTTCACCTGCAAGGATTGCGGCGCAACCAAGTCCGAAGTTATCCCTCCGAACCCGCCCATGGGTGACAGCGCTGTCGCTATCGTATTCCTCAGCACTCTGGCACTTGCTGCCGTCTGCGGAGTAGTCGTTGCTTCCAAGAAGCGCGTAAACGGCTGATAAAGCACAAATAATCAGAACTACCCGAGGGTAATTCCTAAAGGGGCTGTTGCGATGCAACAGCCCCCTCATATTTTTATATTCAGAAAATGTTTTTTGTCCCTTGAAAGACGACCAATCGTGTTGCGTGAATACCGGGTCGATGTGCGGCATATTATTGACTGAGATTCTTTTGGAGGGATGGATAACAAAATGAATTCATATCAGAATAATTCTGCCACGGGTATGGGAACTACCGGGGCGGTATGCCGGATTCAGTCTCCCGTAATGGCTCGCAGTGCGATCCAGGAGCTGTCCGATGATTTTTCCCTGCCGGACTACAAGCCGGAAATACGCCGCATGATCTCGGTCACTGCGGCAGTGTCTCCCGCCGCCCACTACCTTACTCCGGGACATGCCGAGTTTGCAGGCTCGGTGAAATACTGTATTCAGTATGAGGGCGGAGACGGAGGTGTGTGGTCGGCGGAGCTTCCGTCGGAATACGACTTTGACCTTGCAACTGATAACGATCCGGCATTTGAGTCGGAGGGGACTGTGGCATACGCCGACACGGTGTGCGAGTCGGTGAGCGCAAGAGTGACTGCCCCGCGCCGCGTGTCGATACGCGCCAGAATACGCGCCGATGCTGCGGTAATGGGCAGGCGCAGGCTGGAGGAAAGCGTATCCGGCGCTTCCGCGCTCCCGGACGGAGATATAAAAAGGCTCACGTCCTCGGCTGATATTGCCCTGATAATGCGGGAAAATACCGATGCATTTGAATACTCCGACACATTTCTTCCCGACGACGGTGGCAGTGGGGAGCTGAGGGTGATATCCTGCCGCGCCGAGCCCTTTGTAAGCGAGGCGGGGATAACTCTTGAGGGCGTTTACGTGAGAGGCGAGCTTGCGGCGGCGATCCTGCTCTGCCGCGACGCCGAGGGGGCGAGACCCTTCTGCGTGTCGAGAAGGATCCCGTTTTCTGAGACTGTAGCCTTTGACTCAGTACCGTCGCGCACAGCAGGCTGCCGTGCGTGGGGCAGTGTAGTCACGGCGAAAGCTGAGCCGGACGAAAGCGGCGGTGTAGCGTGTTCTTTTGAAACGGTGTTTTCCGCCGAGATACTTGCGTCTGAAAACGTTACTTACACATCAGATATCTATTCGGCATCCTGCGTTTGCGGTGTTGCGACACGCCAGACCGATGCGGCGGCGGCGATCAAGAGCTTTAACGCCAACATTACTGTCAGTGGCGGGGTGGAGCTTGCCTCTCTCGGAGCTGATTCCGGCGTAAGAGTGGTGGATGCGCGGGCGGACGCAATGCCCGCAGGGGGCGAGAAAGGCGCAGAGGACGGCAGATTTGCCATATCGGGAAAGCTCCGCGTCCGCGTATTGCTTGACGACGGCGCTCAGACGGTCGGAAAGGATTTTGAAATTCCGTTCAGATACGAGCCGGACGTACCCGCAGGTGAGATACCGGTAAGCGGGGGAGGGTATTCCGAATGGATGCTGACTGTTCCGGTCTGCCGGGTGCGCATTGACGGAGAAAAGCTCTCCGCAGACTGCGAGCTGGCAATTGCGGCACGTCTTTGTGGGCGCGAAAAGCTCGTTTCGGTCTCTGAGGCAAGAGTGGGAGAGCCGAGGGCGGCGAGATACGGCAGCCTTGCAGTTTATTATCCTACACCAGACGATACACTCTGGAGCGTAGCGAAGCGATACGGTGTTGACGCCGGAGAGCTTGCGGCGGCAAACGGGATAGACGGGGCTAAAGCTCCCGATGAAAAGCTTGCCGGGGTGAGATTTGTCGTCGCATGATAAGGTCTGTCTGACGGCAAAAGCCGCGAAATCATCAATATACACTGTGTGCTGCCACGCTTTGCGCGGCAGCACACAGTGTATATTATGAGAGTGATTTTATTTGATCCTTGCCACTCCGTCGGCTTTTGCCGCTTCAATAACTGCGGCGGCGACCACATGGGCGACCTTTTTGTCAAGCGCCGAGGGGATAATATTGGTCTCGGTTATCTCGCTGTCCGGTATCAGAGTCGCAAGAGCGCGCGAGGCAGCAGCCTTCATATTCTCGGTGATACGTGAGGCGCGGCAGTCAAGAGCGCCGCGGAAGATGCCGGGGAAGGCAAGCAGGTTGTTTATCTGGTTGGGGAAGTCGGAGCGTCCCGTACCCACTATACGCGCGCCGCCTGCCAGCGCCTCGTCGGGCATGATCTCCGGCGTGGGGTTTGCCATCGGCATGACTATTGCGTCCTTTGCCATTCCGGCAACCATTTCGCGGGTCACGATCCCCGGCGCGGAAACTCCGATAAACACATCCGCTCCGCGCATGGCGTCGGCGAGAGTGCCCTTAAGCAGTCCGCGGTTGGTTATCTTCGCGATCTCTGCTGCGGCGGGGTTCAGCCTTTCGTCCCCCTCGCAGACTATTCCGCGGCTGTTGCACATGATGATCTTTCCGGCGTCAGCTCCGAGGTTTATCAGGTGACGGGCGATCGAAATTCCCGCAGCGCCCGCTCCGGACACGGCAATGCGGATATTTCCAAGCTCCTTGCCGACGAGCTTCAGCGCATTGATCATACCGGCCATGGTGACGACGGCGGTGCCATGCTGATCGTCGTGGAAAATGGGGATATCGCAGACCTCCTTGAGGCGCTGTTCAATTTCAAAGCAGCGCGGGGCGGAGATATCCTCCAGAT
>ERZ779869.1364-NODE-1364-length-22828-cov-6.966935_pt1 | contig 22828 bp, 17 predicted proteins | sample MGYA00511557_ERZ779869 | MGnify/ENA primary metagenome ERZ779869 (study PRJEB29588, sample SAMEA2154620) | human gut metagenome | biome: human gut; feature: human-associated habitat; material: faeces | place: Denmark | collected 2008/2010 ... | reverse complement strand
CGGAAAGGTTCGCAGATTTCGCCTTGGGCAGCTGCTTTTTCAGCGCCTTCAGCTCCTGCTCCAGTTCCTTCCGCCGTTCAATCTGCGCACGAAAATTCTCCAATTCGTCAGCAGGAATATACTTCTCCCGCCGCTTTTTGTTCTCCGTCCAACGGTGGTAAAAATACTCCTTGCCGTTGACGGTTTTCTTCGTGACAGAGCCTGCGGGCAGATTTGCAATCTGCTGCTCCAGCTCCGCCGCGCGGGTTTGCATTTCAGATAAGTCCATAGCGCACCTCCTGTGAGATACTATTCTATGTAGGATTATACCCAATTATACCCGCAAAATCAAGGGTATAATTGGGTATAACTATTACTCTGGGCAACTTAACTGTTGTTAGCCTAAAACTGAACCACTGATAACTACAGTCATATCATTATGCAGAAAGCCTTTTTGCTTCTTCAATCTGGCCGGGATACTTTGATGCAATAAAATCAGCAACCATTCTGCAACTGTCAATAAGCATATTATCCGTATATCCTTTCGAGGTTCTTAACCCCCCATGAGAATGGTCTTCTATTAGAGAATAGAGGCAACCGTTCTTTCCTAATATCTCATTGTTTAGAATGTAGTCATCAAATCCACCACACGATCCTTCAAACCGATATGTTGTTTCAAGTACATGTCTAATCTGATTAGGGATTGTATGAATCGGTTTCATTCCTCCAATTGAAACTTTGTATATATCGAGAAGATTTGCTGTATACGGCATGACATAATCATCTTTGAAATCTGATATTGCGCCATCAGATAGGAGGAATTTCTTGCTTACTATTTTATTGCGCACAAGAATGCTCATGAATTCCATGTTATGAGTTAACACCAAATATCTAATTCTCCCGATCTCAGGCTCCTTCTTTATATTGCGAATTGCTTGAGCTACATTGTAAACATAATTGAAATCCATGCTCGAAACGGGGTCATCAATAACTAAAAACAGCCTATTATAATCTGATTCATTTTCAACAACCCCGTGAATATTTGCTAAGAAAAAGCAAAATGCGAGAATACTTTTTTCTCCATCACTAAGCACATAATCTGTATTTTCGATTAAAGCACGATTTTGATAGACTACGCTAAATTGCTTTTCATCAAAGTCATACTTATCCTTGAAGAATATAGCTAAATAATCTTTAAGTTTTTCGATCAACTTTTTCCTTTTATCAATGCGGACTTTATTCTCTTTTTCACTGATCGCTTTGGTAAGGTCATTTATACTTTCCCTCACCGTCACAATGTCACTTCTTGTTTTTTCAGATTCTACTATGAGTTGATTGAATTTCGCATTGCATAATGCTTTACGCAAACGCAATCTTTCTGCACTAATATTATTCTTGTTCGAATTTAGTTCTTTTACTTTTCCTATGTTTTCAATTTCTACCCTCTTATAATTACTCAATTCTGCTTTGATTATATCAATATTCGGCTTAATTGAAGCGCCTTTTTGAGAAATCATATGCTTTTTGGCCTCTAATGCCTCACATATTTTATCAAGGACTTGCTGCGTAGCGGCAACGTCAACGCAAGAAATATAGGTTTCACAAAAAGACGGAAAGTACTCTTTGACTTTGTCATATTCATTTGAGGAATCTTTTGCGAAACGACTACTAGTTAAGAGATTTGCCGAAAAAGTTGTTATCTTGGCAATGATCCCGTTAATAGCTTTAATGATTTTAGATTCTTCATCTTGTAGAAAAGAATTATAATCGTCAATTAATGCGAAAGCATCTCTATTATATTTTTGCCCACAGAAAGGACAACTTTCTCCATCTGACAACTGCAGGCCCGCTTCAATGAACGCTTGGTTGTCTTTGAACTTTTTCTTAAACTCTTCAGAAAACGAGCTCAAAGTATACTTGTTTTCAATAATCTCGTTTGCATTCTCCAGAATGGCAATAAATGCCTCGATATCATCAGAAAAAGGTCGATAAGAGATATCTTGCATATGCTCTGGCATCGATTTTAGAATATCGTACTTTTCAACAAGGCTCGTGTACGATTGATCTTCCGAATTTGCCTCTCCACGCAGAACACTTTCAAATGTAATTGCAAGGTATTCTTTAGTGTTTGGCTGGATTCCCTTTGCCTTTAATTCTCTTTGGGTAGAAGCCACCATATCTCTAACTTTACCAATGGCCTCAAGCTCGGCTTTTTTGTAATTCTCAAGCTGTTCTTTTTCTTTCGATAAGTCAATATTTGCTTTTCCAAGTATAAATCCACTAACCTTATCTTCAGGATGATACCTAACTGCCTCAAGGTTTTCCCTCACATATTCACTGTTAAACACGTGATAAATTAAGCCGGTATTGTCCGACACGATAGGTAAAGAACCTATTTCAAATCTTACTGATAAGTTTTTCTGAGGCTGTCCATCTGGTGCAATAGACAATGATAATATTCCTTGTTTCTCTCCAAAGCGCACCATTGCCGTAGATTTCTCAACTAGTAAATCAATTTGAGATTGGTCTGTTCTGTCGAGATACTTCAAATCAGATATTCTCTTGAAGGATTTACTGATGAAACTCTTGCCGGAACCATTATCTGCATATAGCGCCATTTGAATAGAGTTCATATTACTTGATAATTTTGTATTAGAGTGTGGTCCAATGCCAGTGAGCGCTATGTTGAAGTCAAAACTCATAACTCTTACCTCACAATACAATACACGCCTTGCTTCCGCCCGACTTCTCTTTTTCAACAACAATTTGTTTATCGATACGGTTTTTCAAGTCAACAACATGAGAAATGATGCCGACAAGGCGATTCCCATCCGCCAAGCTCGAAAGAGCCTTCATCGCTTGATCCAAGGATTCCTCATCAAGAGAGCCAAAGCCCTCATCTACAAACATTGTATCAAGCTTAACGCCGCCAGCGGATGCTTGGATCTCATCAGAAAGGCCAAGTGCAAGAGAGAGCGATGCCTTAAAAGACTCGCCGCCAGAAAGTGTCTTTACGCTTCTTTCTGTGCCGTTGTAATGGTCAATAACGTCAAGATCAAGCCCGCTCTGACTGCGGTTATTTTCCGCTTCTCTTCGGCGCTTTAGTTCGTACTGTCCTCCCGACATCACCATAAAGCGGGTATTCGCGCGTGCTATGATACGGTCAAAATACGTCATCTGAATATAGGTTTCCAGCATCACTTTTTCTTTGCCGGAGATATTGCCGTTTGCTGTATTTGACAGCGCCTTCAGCCATGTATAGCTTTTCTCAAGCGTATCAAGATCTCCAACCTTTGCCCAAATATTAGCAAGCACCTTTGTATTGGACTCTATGCGAGTATGAAGCGCTTTGGCAGCATCGTCATCCGCAGCTCTCTTTTCGGATAGTTCAGTTTTCTTCTTTGTTTCTGCTTCTTTGTCAAGATCACAATCGGAAGAGAGCTGCTTGGATAGTTCTGTGATTGAAGCATTATAACCGGCGATTTTTTTATCCGAGTCGGACAGCGCACTCTGAGCATTGTCGTATGCTTTCTTCATTTCGCTAACGGTTTTTCCCAGAGCGTCCGATTTGCTCTGGGCCTCTGCTATGCTATCAAAGCGCAGGGATTCCCTATCCGCATTGCGCTGCTTCTTCTTTTCGCTCAACGATGCTTTATCAGCTTCTAGCGCAGTATTTCGATTTGAAATATCTTTATCTCTTTCTTTTAGCGTCTTTTCAGTCTTTGGTAATGATTCTGTGAGTTCAGATCGGCGAGATACTTTCTTTTCCTCTTCGGAAAGTGCTGTGTCAAGCGCAGTGATTTCTGCAAAAACGACTTTCTGCTCCTCCGGAAGCTTGTTTTCAGCATCCTCGAATGCGACGCTCTGCCATAATTCCTTAACCAGCTTTTCCGTTTCGACTTTTTTTGCATCGAGTATGCCTTTGGCTTCCTTGCATTTCCCGCTTAAGTCTTCGGCTACTTTTCGTGCCTTGTCAGCATTCTCTTTCGCTCTTTTTAACTGTGCTTCCGTGGGGGCCTTGGCTGATTTATGCGCTATGCAAGGGTGTTCCAAAGATCCGCAAACAGGGCAAGGCTTGCCGCTTTCCAAAGTTTCAGCGATGATTCCGGCCTGCTCATCCAAAAACGCGCAGTTTTTCGCTTCATAATCGGCAGTCGCTTTCTCGGATGCCTCCGATGCTTTTTTATAATCACTTTGGAGCGCAGCCAAATTGTCACCAAGTTCATGAAAGGTCTCAAATAATGCTGAAAGGTTTTGAACCTTTGTCAGTTTTTCTTGAACCTTTTCTTTTTGACGATAGAGTTTTTCTTTGCCTTCTCCTGCATCTGAAAGGGATTCGAACTCTGTTTTGAGTTTTTCAAACTCTGCTTCATCAGTGGCATACTGCTCCCGGTCTTTTTTCAGTTGCCTCTCATTTTTGGAAATAGCATTCTCGTCATTTTTGATTTGCTTTTCCAGAACTGCTAACGCTTCATAACGGGGAAATTCCGCCTCGATCCTGGCCTTTTCTTCAGCAAGCTGTTCTCTTTCCGATATTTTTCCCTTTTCAATATCGAAAGCAGCCTTCAGCGCAAGACTGGCCTCATTTTCGCGGGTTAAACTGTTCTGTGCTTGGTCTAATGCTTTTTGAGTTTGTTCTTTTGCTTCAATCTTACCCAAATTTGCATTGACGATTTCGAGAGCCTTGTCTGCATCCGAGATTGACTTTTGAATATCCGTTTTTTTGCCACGGTCTTGTGTCAGAAGACGATCAATCAGGTCCATAACATCCTTTACAGGAAGAAGCCCGTTCTTTGCTTTTTCAACCTCAATACTCAGAACATCATTTTCATCACAGGTAATTCCATCAATATATTGCTTGATGCTGTTATGAGCGGCATCGCATTTGTCGTTTAGTTGACCGGACTCCTTCTTCAAACGATCCTGCAAGTCCTGATACAACTGGGTTTTGAATATTTGACGGAATATTTTTTTGCGCTCCTCTGTGGGGGCAAGCAGCAGTTTCAGGAAGTCCCCCTGTGCGATCATGGCGATTTGCAGAAATTGGCTGCGATTGATCCCCATGATGTCTCGTATTGCATTGTCCACATCCCGCTGCTTTGTGACAACGCGCCCATCCGGATATATTAGCTGCACTTCCGCTTTTTGCGTCGTAAATCCTTCGCCGCGGGATTTGGGACGTTCATACTCTGGATTTCGTTTTACGGTGTATGTTTTTCCGGCGTAGGAGAAGACAAGTTCAACCTCTGTCGGAGTAGTTGCCTCGGCATATTTTGAGCGGAACATGGATGGCTCGCGGTTGTCTCCGCTGGCTTCTCCATACAATGCATAAGTGATCGCATCAAAAATAGTTGTTTTTCCGGCTCCGGTATCGCCCGTAATTAAATAGAGTCCATTCTCTCCGAGCTTGTCCAAATCAAGAACTGTTTTTCCTGCATAGGGGCCAAACGCAGATACTGTAAGTTTGATAGGCCTCATTGTTCACCCTCCCATGTCTTTTCTATTAGCGACTTCATGTACTCAAATTGCTCAGGATTCATAGGTTGATTATTTTGCAGTTCATAAAAATCAGAAAAGAGCTCTAATGGCGATTTAGATTCAACGTCTGTTGCACCACTGATCTCCACACTTGAGCGTGTGCGTCTATTATCGTAATCAAGCTTCATCAGCCGATGATACACCGTGCGCAGTTTTCCGATTGCATCCGGAATGTCTTCTTCGTCCGTCAGCGTGATGTGCGTATAATCTTCCGGCCACGTTGTGCCCTCATAGAAGGATCTTAAGGTCAACTCATCGTAGGTTCCTTTCAACTCAACAAGATCATGCTGCGGGACAAGGTCGATTGTTTTATATGACACTTTTCCTTTCTCAGCGAGTTCGATCACTGTTACCGACTTGTGGTCTTTTGCTTCCGAAAAGGAATATTTCAACGGTGTTCCGCAGTAACGAATATGCTCCGCGCCACAATTTTGCGGCGAGTGAATATGTCCAAGTGCGACATAATCAAAGGGATCAAAAACATAAGCGTCCACATTATCAGAGCCACCAACCGAGATTTCCTCAGATTCAGAGCGCAACGAACCCGTAACAAACTGATGTGTCACCAGAATATTTCTATTGTCATGATTGATACTCAGCTTTGAAATGACGCTATTTATAGCATCTGTGTAAGTAGTAATTTCATCGTCACAAAACCTGCGGACATGAGCTGGCTTAATAAATGGAAGCATATAAACATCAACTGTACCGTATTCGTCCTGCATGGAAATAGGTGCAATGTTTCCATCATAGACTGGCGACATATGGATGCCGCTGGCATCCATAATACGCGCTCCAAATGCAATTCTCTCAGGGGAATCATGGTTTCCGCTAATAACGAATACCTCGAGCTTTCGTTTGGCCAACTGAACGAGAAAGTTGTCAAACAACTGAACTGCCTCCGCCGCGGGAACAGATTTGTCGTAGACATCTCCGGCAATAATCACACCATCCGGCTTTTCAGCATCAACGATATTGATGATTTTTTTGAGTATGTATTCTTGATCCTCAAGCATCGAATACTCATTTACTCTTTTCCCTAAATGGAGGTCTGATAAGTGAATAAACTTCATAACAAACTCCTTTACCCCACAACCAACTTATTTGTCTTCTTCAAGAACTTTGCTGGGATTGGGCGATCCAGCCGCCATGTGATATTCATCGGCCTGCTGCCCTCATGCTTCACATAGTTCGCCGTGCCCAGATAGGTATACGCCTCTGCACCACCGGTCACACGGTCAGCCTTAAACTCCCGGACAAACAACAGCACCTTGCTCCCCCGCTCCTTGTGGTGGATATATCGCTGACCTGTGGGCGAATTCTCCGCCGTGGTGCTCTGGCTCTGCCAATGAAAAAAGCTCTCTGTGTTCTGCATTATATTTCTGTAAATCTTCGCATTGTTGTCACAATAGGCAAATTCCGCTCCACCAGAATATTCCGACGGGACGGGCTGGCATTTTTCTTGCGCTTTGCATTCATTTTCGAATATAATATAAATGACACAGAAAACCTTCTCAAACCGTCTATACGTTCTCGCCGACAATTTCCTCATTAAAACACGCATTAGTAGGCATCATCCCCAGCAGCTCCTCCGCCACCTCCCGGCTTTCCAAACGCATGATGTTATCCTCCACATCGTCCCGGGAAAGGAGGTTCATACTGCCGTACCAAACGATTTTCTCATCGATCACAGCAAAATGCTGGCAGGTATCTTCGGCATATTGAATTTCAAACCCTGCCGTCCGAAGGCTTTCCAATAATAAAAGCCGATTTTCGTCATTTCCATAGCGATACACATCCGGATGCCAGGTGATAACTGCTGCTTTTAAGCCTTGTTCCTGGGCTGGAAGTAAAAGTTCTACCAAGTTCTCTACCCGTTTTCTGCTCAGAGTGGGGCTGGAAATCAGTACTGTTTCCACAGCTTCCCGGAGATCCTGTTCAAAAACCGGGCGGTAGGTGTCCGAGTCGTAAATTGCGTTGGCAGCCTGCTTCTCCGGGGTATCCGGTGCGTAGAGGGTGTAGCCAATACGCTTATAGGTTTTCAAACGCTTGGCGTACATTTTGTCAAACACAGGATAAGGCTGTCCACATAGTCGTAGATAAACACATCGTTCTTGCCGGGGTAGTCCCGGTGGAGCCGTCCGGCGTATTGCTCCACCACACCTTTCCAGGAAACCGGGGTTGCCAGAAACAGCGTATCCAATCTATGGTAGTCAAAGCCCTCACCAACGAGCTGGCCTGTCGCCACCAGCAGCATGGATTCCTGCGGCATAACCTCTGCCATTTGCCGTATCGCCGCTTCCCGCTCCTTTTTGGGCATTTCACCTGTCAGAAGAAACGGCTTCTGCGCAGAATCCTTCAGCATTTCATAGAGGATCGCCGCCTGATCCGTAAATCGGGTCAAAATCACCGGCGTTCTTCCTGCCTCCAATGCTTTTTTCACATCTGCTACAATCAAGCCATTGCGGTTTTCGTTCCTCCGCAAACGCTCATAGGCATGGGGCACAGGAAGCTTTTCCTGACCGAAGGGCAGCACCGTTCTTGTAAATCTTGGCACGAGGTAGTGGCCGATTCCCTGCTCTGCCGCTTTTTCCTTGGCAGAATATTGAAAGCGCACCGGGCCAAGAAGCATTTCGTTGATCTTTTCCAGCCCATCTCCACGAAAAGGCGTTGCCGTCACGCCGTAAACATATGTGGCATGAACTTCTTGCAATACGGAACGCAACGTCTCCGAGGCACTGTGGTGGCACTCGTCTACCAGGACCATACCATACTCCCGAAGCCTTGGATGGAACACCCCTTTTTTACACAACGACCCCGCCATAGCAATGTCCACAATGCCTGTGGATGTATCCTTAGGGCCGTGAATCACGCCTACAACGCTTTTCCGCCTTCTTTTCCTTCCGGTTTTCGTTTCATACTCCGGCAAATCCTCCTGAAATTCCAGGAACTCGACCAGTGCCTTTTACCACTGGTCGATCAGTGCCGAGGATTCCAGTAAAATTAAGGTGCTGACTTTTCGCTCCGCAATAAGAGAGCTGCATACGACCGTTTTCCCGAAGGCTGTTGCGGCACTTAAAATTCCACATTCGTGCTTCAAAAGTACCCCTACAGCTTCCTTCTGTTTTTCCCGCAGCTGTCCTGTAAATTTGGCAGTTAATGTCCTTCCCTTTGCTCGTTCATCTGTCAGTTTCACCGGAATTTCGGCATCCCCGCAACGGTCCAGCAGCGCATCCAAATGGCCCCTTGGAATACACAGAAAGCCGTTGTCATCTTCTCCCAAATATATAAACCGGGAATTTGCGTAATTGGATAACCCCATGGCTTGATTCCTGTAGAACATGGGATTTTGAATTGCCGCCATTCGACGAATTTGATTTTGCAGCCTGGGTTTTAGATTCCCGGTTTCGATATAAATTCGGTTTGCCAGGGTCATACACAGCTGGCCGTCCACATCTTCTGTGTGGAAGGATGTTTTTCGTTCCCAAGGTTTGGTGTCTTCCGGCAAAAAGCTTCCTCGGTCGGTTTCCGGCACATTCCACCTTTTGATGCAGCTTTCCATTGTCTGTGCGGATAACTTTTTCACTGCAAACAGCACTTCCCATTGGTCTGGGTAGGCATTCCAGTTCTTGTCCACAAAAGCGCTGTTATCCTTCTTCAATGCCTGCCCCTGCAATGGCAGCGCAATCAGATAGCCCAGTTCTCCATCTCCAGCACTGTCCTGCGCCGGGAGCATCCGGTCATAAAATCGAAAGGACTTCAGATTCACCGTCTCCGCGCCTTTTTGCAGCAGAGCCATTCCAAACCGCCGGGCAAGGGCCGCTTCTACGGCACTTGCGAAGAAAATCCACAGATGCCCGCCGCGCCCGGACCGGGATCTCTCAACCAGGCACGGAACTTTATTTCCCTCGCACACCTGCCGCAGGGCATCCACTTCCTCCATCCAGCGGGTATCCGGATTCCCAAAATCCAGAGTTTCCGCTCCCTTTTCGTGGTTGTCGAAGTCAAATACCAGTAATCTACAAGTCCCATCCGGGAACAGAGGGTAAATTCCAATCACATCAGAGCCATCCGGCTTTTCTCCCCGCAGGTGCGCCATGATCTGCTCCGCTTCCAGCTGCCGCCACTTCCGGTTGGCACAATCCCCGCATTTGACCTTCTTCCCGGACTTTTTCGGACAAATCCCATCCTTCCACAGATTCTCACACTGAGGATAATATCCCGCCTTCCCCGTCGTTTTGTTCACACTGCGTTTGCTGTAAACATCCGTCCGTCCCCAGAAATAGGAATAAAATCGGCGGGCTAGCTGCTTTGAAATTTCCGCTGTGGGCTTTGAGGCTGGCAACACATAGGAAATCCCCACCTCGTCCAGGAGGCACTTGAGGAATGTGTTCTCCGCCTGGAGCTTTTCAATCTGGGCTGTCAGGGCTGCTATTCGTTCGTCCATAGGTTGCCTCCAAGCGCACATGTTGCAGTTATGTCCACATATTCTAAAAAATTCATTGTTATTATAATCGAAAATGCAAATTAAGGCAATGACATCGGGCAACGTTCGGGAGGAACTTCTAAGGCAGCACCGCACAATTCGGCAAGAAGTCTCAGGCAGGATTTTTGTTCCAATTCAAAGTTCCGAAAATGGAGGAATACTGTATGTATTTCCCATTTTCGGAACTGCGGAAGTGGAGCAAAAAGGCGGCTGAGACTCGCAGACGCAATTGTGCGGTGTTGCCCTAATTCACGATTTAAGTGGTGGGGATACCACGAAATCAAGCAGAAGGTCGGTTCCCCGGTCGACATCTCACACCGCCAAGTCTATTGTTCGGCACTCGGCGGTTCTATTATCAGCAAATCATCGAAGAAACCGAAAGTGCTTCTGAATGGATTTCTTACTAAATATCCCCTAACCTGGCAGAAAACGCCATCCGTCCGTTTACCCTGGGGCCGCAAGAACTGGCTGTTCTGCGATACGCCCAAAGGTGCCGAGGCCAGTGCGGTGGTATACTCCATGGTGGAAAGCGCAAAGGCAAACGGAGTAGAACCAATTGCCTGTCTACAGCGTGTGCTGGTGGAGCTTCCATACCTGGGAAAGTCGCCCTCCCATGAAGAATTGGAGGCTTTCATGCCCTGGACACCCGACATCCAAGAGGATCGTAAGATTCCAAACTCCGATGCTTATACAAATACATATCTTGAGTAACAGCAGGCCCTGGGTGTGGGGCCTGCTGTCTTTTGGTGGGGACGGGGAATTATTGAGCACTTACATTACGACAAGGACGGTCAGAAGAAAGGCAAGGACTTTTCGATACATGGTGTAAAACCTCCTATTTTTGATTTCGCGCTTATCACACATGGAACGGTAATGATTATGCTCTCTTCCTGTGATATTCCAGATACATCATGGGGATCAATATGACAGACAGCGTAAGATATAGCGGAATACTGACATCTAAAGTACGGAAAACCTTACCAAAGATGGTGAGAATATTGAAGGAACCCAGATTTTGATAGAGTTCCAGCAGGTGCGACGGCATGAGGCTCAGAATTTTATCCAACCAGTTTGCCATTCCCTCCAGGAAAGAGGGAAGGAATATCAGAATAAATGGGGTTGTCACCGCAAAGACAGTAGACTTTGTCTTGGCGGAGATCCACATGGTCAGGAACGTCAGGAACAGGTTGCCGATGTAGCCGGATATGAGAGCCAGCATCCAAGCTTGCCACATATTAAGATTATAGATACTTTTCCAGAGCTGCCACTGGATGACGCAGCCTGCGCCCTCGAAGCCGAGATAGCACAAGGTGAACAGGCTATAGATAAGCATGGCTCCCCAGTACAGGACTGTTACCAGCAGAAAACCTGCCTTGATCTTGGCAGAAGTAGCTTTATTCCTGCCACAAAGGGTGGAAAAATACACCGCATCCGCTTTCCATTTGAATTCGCTAGAGAAGATGCCAGCCAACAGAAAACCCAGAATCAGAATTCCCAGCGAAGGAATATATCCGGCGTTTTCCAGCAGCTGATGCCAGCCTTCGTGGTATGTAAAGTAGAAGGGAATCTCTAATTCCCTGTACTGCCCAATGATGTACTGCTTCTCCGATTCGGAATACTTGGAGTAAGCACCATCGGTTTCATCATAAAGCCAATTTCTCAGTAGTTTCTCACGGTTGGCGTAAAAGGTATCTTCATCGATGGCAGTGATCCTGTCAGCGGTGTAATAATCGTACTCCCGGAAACCATTTGAATAGGACTCATTCAGAATTTTCCGGATGGGTGCGAAACCCTGTTTCCAGCTATACGCGATTTCATTCTGCTGCACAATATCTGACTTTGCTTCGGGTGTTGCATTGATCCTTTGATTTTCCTGAATCACTCTGCTCAACTTATTCTGATCAACCCAGCCTTCCCATTCCTTCTGGGCTTCGCGCAGTTTCTTGACAGCAGATGGGCCATATTCGCTCTCCCCCTGTTCATTCACCCACTTTACCTCCACATTCAATGCGCCAGTCGATGATAACCAACAGGACAGCGCCAAGACTGCAATGTACAATATCAGGGCGATCTTACCACCAACGGAACCAAACACCTTTTTTAGTTCATACCGTACCATCGCTATCACCTGTCCTTTCTCCAAAATAACAGAGGAAAACATCCTCCAAAGTTGGCACCACCCTGACGGCATCTTCCGTGGGTCGTCCCCTGGAAACGATTCGCAGCTCCGCGCCTACTGGAATTGTCTTTACGTTTGCAACTTTGTATGCCTTCAGGCAGGCATCGATCCTGCTTTTGGGCACAGTACAGCTCCAAACCGGTTCTGGCATGGAGTCAATGAGTTCCTCAGCAGTGCCGGAAATGGCAAGGCTGCCGTCCTTCATAAGCAGAATGTCACCTGCGATATACTCAATGTCCGATACAATATGTGTGGACAGCAGCACGATTCGATCCTCTGAAAGCTCGCTGATCAGATTCCGAAACCGAATCCGCTCGCTGGGGTCAAGGCCTGCCGTCGGCTCGTCCAGAATGAGAATTTTGGGGTCGTTCAGCATGGCTTGGGCAATACCTGCCCGGCGCTTCATGCCGCCGGAGAGGGCTTTCATTTTCTTGTTCCGTGCTTTCACTAGCCCAACTTGCTTCAGCAGTTCCTTGACCCGCTCCTTTGCCACCGCAGGTCGGATGCCCTTCAATGCCGCAATGTACATCAGGTAGTCAAAGACAGAGAAGTCAGGATAATATCCAAAATCCTGAGGTAGATATCCCAGCAGATTCCGGTATCTGCCGTCCATGGCAAAAATGTCTTCTCCATCCCAGATAATTTGCCCGGATGTGGGCTTCATCAAGGTAGTAAGCATCCGCATCAGGGTGGTTTTACCAGCGCCGTTGACGCCAAGCAAACCATAGACGCCGCAGCGTAAATCATAGCTGAAATGATCGACAGCTTTGAAGTCGCCAAATTCTTTTGTTAAGTCTCTAATTTTCAAATCCATAAAGGTTTCACCTCCATAATGTTTTGCCATACACTCTGTCCGCGATAGAGTGTATATCCCATGAAGAAAACAGACGCAGCCAGCAAAGATACCCACGCAGGAACAGAGATGGCACGGAAAACAGCATCATTCAGAACGAGCACTGACCAGGCTCCAGCCCAAAGGACACACAGAAGCAGGGAAAGTGCCTGAGAATTGATCCGCTTGCTGTAAAGGGTTCTGAAGCAGATACAGCAGGTCACATTGAAGGGGAGCATAAACTGTGTAAGCATTTCCCAGAGAGTCATTCTGCTAAGCAGGGTTGCGACCGCATAGAATGCTGACAGCAGCGCCATATCTACCCAGGCAAAGAGGGTGAGTCGTGCTGCATAGATGGAACGAAGGGTATAAAATGTTGTACATTCGATTTCCAAGGCATCGTAACTTCGGTTTTTCCAGATTTCCGGATAAATCAGAATTACAAACAGCGGTCCGGTAAGCCCCAGAATACGGCGCACGGTGAAGTCGGTTTCTGAGTTGTTAAGCAAGAAACATACAAAGGCAAGCAGCAGCCCTTGCATCAGCCACCAGCGTTTCTTGATGAACTTACTCTGCTGATACAGAAATTCTATGTGGGAAATAGTTTGTTCCGATTCCTCAGAAAGAAATGCTTCCTTGGAAACAGCAATGGTTTTCTGTATTTTGGATTCATCGCAGGTCACATCGAAACGAAAGAGCGCCTTCATTCAAAATTCTCCTTCCCTAAATAGATTGTCAATAATTCTTTTGCGCGTTTGATTCGGTACTTCACCAGCGGCAGACTGATCCCCAAAATTCTGGCAATTTCCTTTTGTCTGACTTCCTGAAAGAAATACAGGATGGTTACTTCCCGCAAGTTCCTGTGGAAGATGTTCCAGAGCCATATGGACATCCATCCGTAAATCCAGGGACTCCATCAGGCAGACTGGATGCTCCGGCAGTTCCTCCATCGGCAGTTCTTCCGGCTTTCTGTAATAATCCCGGCACAGATTGCCTGCAATCACATACAGATAATTTGCAGCCTTCCCATAGTGCTGGTACTGATGGAGCGTGCGGAAGAACCGGGCAAAGGTTTCCTGGGTCAAGTCTTCTGCGAAACCGGAGTCCTTGATATGTAGGTGACAGTAACGCATTATCTTTGGGTAATACTTCCGCACAAAAGATTCGATGGCCTGATCATCGCCATTTTGCATTCTGTGCAGGAGCAGGAAATCGCCGTCCATGTTTTTCCTCCTCTCCTGTAGATTAAAAGCGCTTTCATTTAGTATAACGAAGCAGAACGGAAAAAAGATAGTCTGAGATGAAAAAATTTTACGCTGGAGCTGTTAAAAAAGCCCTCCCCAGAAAAACGCAGATCCTCTCTGGAAACAGAAAGGGTCTGCGTTTTTGGGCATCGAGGCTGTGGATAACTTTTTAACTATACTCTAAATGAGCAAATTCATAAAATAGACAAAACGCCCCTATAGCGACGTGCACCCACGTAGAGAGGCTGGGGAACTCCATCTTTGCAGGTCAGGAAACACCGTTACAAGATGAAATTGGTCTTGTGTGCGCGTTGCCGCATAAGCAAGGTCTGTAATTGTCCTTTTTCCCAGTTTTAATTTTACCCCAAAGCAGGTGGAAAATCAACCGCGGGCTGTAATGGTCCACTTTTGATATTACGCATATGCGGAAAAATCCGCACCGACCGGCTGCTTCACCGCCATCTGTAAAGAAACGTTGTTTGCGTTTGTGTTCAGTGGAAAAAATACGGAAGTTTTTCGCTGTAATTCGCAAAAATGCACGATCCCCGGCAAGCGTCATTTGCCTGCCGGGGATGTTTTCTTTTCAAATGTCTTGTCCACGATGGTTCTGCATTACAAACGTCAGGCTATCCCGCAGTTCCTGGCTATGGCTCCTCGTCATCCCAGCCTGGGTACTGGGCCGGCGAATCTCCAACAGATTTGATCACACGGAAATACTTCGTTTTCCCCACCAATTCCTGCATCACTCTGCACTGGAAACGCCATTCATCTCCAAAATCAAACAAATACTTAAATTTATCGCCTTTTTCCAGTCCAAGTCGTCCAAGTGGCATCTTGTAGGATATCCGGCAACCCTCATCCACATCGTCGGAATAATAGGCTCCGAAATCGCTCCAATATCGGTCATCCATAAAGAACGCATGGCAATGGTCATCGTCAAATTCGAAAGCGGCCAAAATCGCTTCACTCAATGCACCAAGGGTTTTCTGCTTGCCGATTTGAATGTACCGGTAGCAGCTGCGTCCCAGGGACACCTTGATTACATAGCTTTCCACCGTGCCGGTTTCTTTTTCCTTGTTGGGACGACGTTCCGGTTCGCCGCCGCTTAAGGAAAAACGAATCGTATTGTCCTCCTTGGCCTTCCTGTAGATATCCTTAAACGCTTCGCTGTAACCACGTCCGAAGTGGAACGGATAGGCCCTGACTAATCCATCCGAAATAATCATATCCTTAAAGGGGATCAACACGGCATCCAGCAGTACCGGGCCTTTTCCCATCATCTCCTCCCAGGTGGAAAACAGCCCCTCGACCATATAGACCGTCTGGTCATCCTCTGAAATGAAAACGGTTCCCTTTTTTAAATGCCGTTCCATAATGTACTTTCCCGGCTTGCACTGCGCCCACCCCGCCACAATTTGGGCCTGCTCCTCCGGCAGCTTTGCATCGGCAATGTATTCCTGAAGCACCTGCGTGTGGGACCACAAATAATCTGCAATCTTCTTCGCATCGGCAGCATCGACGCCTCGGCTCCGGTCAATGGTTCCCGTGCCGGGACATACCCGGTATTTTTGATTTACGAAGTCCAGCAAAGGGAACCAAAGCTCATAAAAAAGCTCCGCATCTTGTTTTTCTAATGTCATATTCCGCTCCTTATCTATTGCGCTATTGTTCTTCCCGCAGGATGTCCATCAGATGGTCCAGAATAAACCGCTGTGCGTTTGTCCCATAGTACACCGCCTGAAAAGGCCCGGCCTTCCCCTGCATCTCCCGGACAGACAGGCCCAGCTGCTCTCCTGCCGCCGTTGGCAGCCGCTTCCTAGCCGGATCGCTGTATCATTTCCAGTTCTGTCATAATAGTCCCCTCCTCGTTATGTTTTTAGCTTAGCACCTTTGCGCCAGACAGGCAACGGAAATCGTCAGTTGAAACGAACATTCGTCTTTTTCACCTAGAACTTCTTTTTATTTCTGTGCAATATGACATAGATGGGCTTTTATCCGATAACCGCCCTATTCTTTTCCCATTGCACTTTCCAATCGCTATTCGTTCTACTCCCTCTAGCCAGCGGACTTCTCTTTCTTTGTGAACCAACTTTTCAATATCTTTTCGGCTTATTTTCAAGACTTTTCAATAAATATATCGGCCCCAAAATCCTACTTTTCAAATATTCAGGTGGTAAGCTCCTAGCTTTCTGTCCCCCACCCATAGACAAGCCCCGGCAAGCAACCTTCGCCTGCTGGGGCCATTTATATTCATCTTAGCACCACATCCCAGTAAATTTTCGCACTGTGGTCACAGTACGCAGACAGGTACACTCCATCCGTCCGCCACACAGGGTTGCTGCGGGCTTCATCAGTTCTTCATAATGTGCGCCACCAGCCGCAGATTCCGTTCTATGAGAACATTCCTCGCTTCCAGATCTCCCTTCCCTGCCAAGTCCAGATAGTACCGTTCCTCTTCCTCCGTCAGCGGGCGGGGAAAGCTGCCCGAGGACAGCTGCAATGAATAAAATAATGAACTGAGCATCAGCCAGGCCGCTGCCAACATGTTCGCCACCTCCACTGCCACTGTATTCCCCATTGCCCGTCCTTTTTCCAACAAAATACCGCCGGGGCATTTTGCCCCGGCGGCGAAAACTGTTATTCCTTTCAGGCGCTGCGGTATTGGTCGAGAAAATCCTCCCACGGATATCCGTTGATAGTTCCGTTCTCAGACATATCCAAAACAATCATTACTGCCATTGTATCACAGCAAACACCCGGCGTCATCAAAAAACGACACATTTCCGCGCATCGATAACGGGGCAGTGGAACTATGGTCATCATACACCATAACTCCCCGGTGTGGGGTGCGCGGCACGCAACTTTTTTCAAAATTGTCGCACGCCGCGCGACCATAAGTTGAAGGAATCTGCTATACTAAAATCGCCAAATAAGCAGTAGACAATGGTATCAAACGGTGATATTATTTTACCGTAATGGTTCCAAAAATCGGCGGGGAAGCCCCCGAAAGAAAGAGGAATGGAATATGGAAGTACGCAGATGCATGAAATGTATGCACCCGCTGACGGTGGGAGAAACCGTCTGCCCGGAATGCGGACGCGCCTACGGCAGCGTGAATGCGGAGTCCTTCGCCCTGAAACCGGGAACGATTCTGGAGGGAAAGTACCTCGTGGGCGAAATGCTGGGTCAGGGCGGTTTTGGCATCACCTACATCGGCTTTGACCTGCTGCTGGAGCAGAAGGTCGCCATCAAGGAATACTATCCCATGAGCACCGGTATGGTCAGCCGGGAGGGACACTCCACCGTGGTGTGGAGCAGCGCCATGATGGGAAAAACCGGCACTCAGAAAGGCTTCGACAGTTTCCTGAAGGAAGCCCGGAAAATGGCAAAGCTTGGGGGGATTCCCGGCGTCGTGGGGGTAAAATCCGTTTTCATCCAGAACGAAACGGCCTACATCGTCATGGACTTCATCGAGGGCGAGACCCTCCTGAAAAAATTGCAGAAGAATGGCCCCATGGACTTTGACAGCTGCGTCAAACTCATGACCCCGATCATGCAGGCACTGGCAGAAGTCCATGAGCACGGCATTATCCACCGGGACATCAGCCCGGACAACATCATGGTGCGGCCTGACGGCAAGCTGATTTTGCTGGATCTGGGCGCGGCGAAGGATTTGGACATTCAGGGAAATGACGGCAGCGTCCAGTCCTCCCAGATGGTGGCCAAGCACGGGTTCAGCCCCATTGAGCAGTACAGCAAGAGCGGAAAGGTCGGTCCGTGGACGGACATTTACGCCATGGCCGCCACCATCTACTATTGCTGCACCGGCATTCTCCCGCCCCCCGCGACAGACCGCACCATAGACGATACGCTTGCCTGCCAGCCGCTGCTGACGCAGGCGCAGTTCGACATTCTGGCGGACTGTATGCATATGCGCCCGCAGGATCGTCCGCAGAGCATGGACGTGCTCCTGCAAATGCTCACCCGTCTCCAGGGGGAGGCAAAAGCGGAACCGCCGAAACCGGTCGAACAGGAGACGCCCCCTCCCGAACCGACAGAACCCGAAGTGGAACCGGCAGAGACGAAACCGGAGCCGCAGCCCACTCCGCCGCCCCAGCCCGACGCAAAACCAAAGCGGTCGTTTCCCGCATGGTGGGCAGCGGTAGTCGTTATTGTACTGGGAATTATCATCGGCGTTACAAGGATATCATCCGCAGCGCCATTCACCGCCGCAAAAACACCGTCCGCGGATGCTTATACAATGGTACAGACCTCATATTCCCCCAGCGACGTATACTTCTGGGGACAGCAGAAATGGAAGCGCAGTGACGTAAAGACCATAACCTTCCGAACCGTCCAAGATGCAGAGAAAGATATCCCCGTCACGGCATGGGACGTGTCATCTGCAAGGGATAGAAGTGTAGTTGCATGGATGGTCAGCGGCAATCTGCATGTGGCAGCCACTGGAAAAATCGTACTGAATTCCAATGCCTCCGGTATGTTTGCGAGCTTCGCCAATTTAACAGAAATTGACTTTGGGCACGGTCTGGATACTTCCAAAGTAACAAATATGCGCAGCATGTTCTATGACTGCGGCAGTCTGACCAGTTTGGATCTCAGCGGCTTTGACACCTCCAATGTGACGAATATGCAAAGCATGTTTTCTTCTTGCAGCAACTTATCCGAATTGGATTTATCCGGCTTTGACACCTCCAAGGTGACGGATATGGCAAGAATGTTCTCTTCTTGCGGCAGCTTGTCCAAACTGGATTTGTCCGGCTTTGATTCTTCCAATGTCGGGAATATGGAAGATATATTCTACGGCTGCAGCAGCCTGAAAAATCTCACATGTTCCGACCGCAAGATTCTGGCGGAATATTCCGCCCCTGCCTCGTCCCTTTCCTCGGATGCCAATGTAATGGCAAAAATGTCATCTGCCTCTGGCTCATACTTCTGGGGACAAACGAAATATACGCGCAGTGAAGTAAAGGCCATAACCTTCCGAACCTTCCAAAACGTTGAAAAAAACATTCCCATCACGGCATGGGACGTGTCAGCTGCGGGGGATAGAAGTGTACTTGCATGGATGGTCAGCGGCAACCTGCATGTGGCAGCCGCCGGAGAAATTGCACCAAATCCCGATGCCTCCTATATGTTTGCGCGCTTTACAAATCTTGAGAAGATCGATTTTGGCGATTGTTTTGATACCTCCAATGTAACAGACATGAACGACATGTTTCACGACTGCAGCAGCTTGACCTCTTTGAACTTGACCGGCTTTGATACCTCCAATGTAACGAACATGGTTCACATGTTCTCCGGCTGCAGCAATTTGACCAGCTTGAACTTGACTGACTTTGATACCTCCAATGTAACGGGTATGAGCTACATGTTCTCGCGATGCGGTAGCCTGACCAGTCTGGATTTGACAGGTTTCGATACATCTAACGTAAGGAATATGAAGAGCATGTTCTCTGATTGCAGTAGCCTGGTCAGCCTAGATTTGACAAGCTTTGATACCGCTAATGTGGTAACCGCGGAATACATGTTTGCACGGTGCCGGAACTTGACTAGCCTAGATTTATCCAGTTTTGATTCTTCCTCTCCCAGCGTTGTGTATGATATCTTCTCTGGCTGCGGCAGACTGACAAATCTCAAATGCTACAACAGCAAAATTCTCGAGCTATACAACAATCACTATTAACAAGAAACCGCTACCCGCCCGGCTCTGCCATCCAGAGCCGGGCAAAATTTTTTCAAAATTGTCGCACACCGCGCAACCGCAAACCACGGAGCCGAACGCCAGACCGCTCAAAAAGGAGAGAGGAAGATGAAATTCAATCGTTGTTTTGGCTGTATGGAGGTCACAGAGGGCTACCCCTGCCCCAACTGCGGCTTCGACCCGCAGCGGGTCACGGGAATATGAAAAAATAGCATCTGGTGGGCTTGCCTGAATCAGCGATCCGCCGAATATTGGAGGAATCCTGCACGAATTCAGGATATCCAGGCGTCCGTTTTCCCGGCTGGGAGGTTGTACGCAAGCTTGGGCATCACCTGTATCAGCTGAGATCTTGCCATGGATCGTAAGGTCGCTATCAAGGAATACTATGCAAATTCGTTGATATTGCCCGGTCAAAGCGTTATAGTTGTTATATATTAAAAAACAATGAAGACGTGGACTATTATGGGACTACTTTACATGCAGGCCGCGACGGTATCATAGGAGGAATCACATACGATGAAATTTGGGGAAACTGGTCAGATGAACGCTACAGCTTCGGAAACGGTGGACACAGTTCTATTATAGAATTCAACTCTGAAATAGAAAACTGCGATTCTTTCCAGTTCTGTCTGGAAGCAGGCGGCCTGCATGGCGCAAAAGTCAACGGCACATGGAAAATCTACATCAGGTGCAACGGCAACTGGGAGTTTGCGCAGGACATCAATTACACAGAGCCGGACGGATGCTTTGACATAAAGCTCAATGGTTACAAGAATTTTGACGCCATCACCGCTTACCCGACAGTACGGGGCAACGCCACCTACTCCGCGGTTTTCTACCTGCAAAACGTACATTGCGTACTGTAATCGTGATCCGGCCGCAAGAACACAAAAAATACCGCCGGGGCAATTGCCCCGGCGGTAACTCTTTTCAGTATCAGGCGCTGCGGAACCGGGCGAGGAAATCCTTTGTTTCCTGCTTCTGCGGGTTTCCAAACACTTCGGAGGGTACGCCTTCCTCACAGATGACGCCCTGACTCATAAACACCACATGATTGCTCACGTCCCGGGCGAAGGCCATCTCGTGGGTCACCACCAGCATGGTCATCCCTTCCCGCGCAAGAGACCGCATGACGTTCAGCACCTCGCCCACCATCTCCGGGTCCAGCGCGGAGGTGGGTTCGTCGAACAGCAGTACCTCCGGGTCCATAGCCAGCGCCCGGGCAATGGCTACCCGCTGCTTCTGGCCGCCGGAGATCTGCCGGGGCTTGGCGTTGATGTAGGGCGCCATGCCCACCTTTTCCAGATAGGTCATCGCGTGGGCACGGGCTTCCTCACGGCTCCGCTTCAGCACCTTCACCTGACCGACCACGCAGTTTTCCAGCACCGTCATATTGTTGAACAGATTGAAGGACTGAAACACCATACCCACATGGGCGCGGTAGGCCGGCGCGTTGACGCCCCGCCCAGCCACGTTCTTGCCGTGGTAGCAGACCTCGCCGGAGGTGGGCGTTTCCAGCAGGTTGATGCACCGAAGCAGCGTGCTTTTTCCGGAGCCGGAGGCGCCGATGATGGAGGTCACGTCGCCTTTGGCTACGGTAAAGTCGATGTCCCGGAGAACCTCATGGCTTCCAAAAGACTTGGAAAGGTGGTTGACCTGTAAAATCACGTCTTCCATATTAATATTCTCCTTTCGGTCTTCCGGAATCGAACTCGCCGCTGCGCTCATCGAAGGGCGTCTTGCGGCTGGGGTGGGAATAGGTGCCGGCGCTCATGGCCAAAGAGTCCGTACTGACCAGCTCGTAATTGTCGCTGCCGTCCAGCCGCTTTTCAAGCCAACGCAGCAGGAAAGACGCCGCCAGCGTCAGCATCAGATACCCCGCCATCTCGATCACGGCTGAGGGAAAATACAGCAGATTGACGCCCACAATGTTCCGATGGGTGGCAAAAAACTCCACGAAGCCGATGACGAACATCACGGAGGTGTCCTTGATGTTGATAATAAAGTTGTTGCCGATCTGGGGGATGATGTTCCGCAGCGCCTGAGGCATGATGACGTTCACCATGGTCTGCACATGGGTCATACCGATGGCTTTCGCGCCCTCGGTCTGGCCGGGGTCAATGGAAATAATGCCGCCCCGGACGGATTCGGCCATGTACGCGCCGGTGTTGATGGACACCACGATGATGGCTGCCACCCAGATGCCGCCCATTCCCTTGAAGGCCACCGCACCGTCGGTGAAGTAGGGCAGGCCGTAGAAGATGAACACCGCCTGTAAGACCATGGGCGTTCCCCGGAACACCTCCACATAAATGCGGATCAGCGCCCGCAGCAGCTTCAGGAAGAAGCGCTTGACCGGTGGGTCCTGCCGGGTGTAGGGAATGGTGTTGAGAATGCCGCACAGCAGGCCGATCACGCAGCCGATCAGGGTCGCGACCACCGCCAGAACCAGCGTGTTCCGGATGCCGGTAAAATAAGCGCCAGAGTACGTCTCCCAGAGCTTTCCGATGTCGGTCGTGAGTTTTGCAAGCTTATCCATGAGGCACCTCAGATCGCAGGCTGAACGGCAATCGCCTCGTTCATGATCTGGTTCATGTCCTCCACGGTCATTCCGCTGAGGACCGCATTCATGGCGTCCAGCAGGGTGGTGTTGCCCTTGACCACGGAGATACCGATGTTGATCTCACCGGCGTCCACCTTAAAATTGTCCTCGCTGCCGGAGAAGTCCAGAATCACCAGATTGTCGTAGGTGGCGCAGGCGCCCATAGCGGTGGGCATATCGGTGCAGATGTAATCCACAGTGCCGGAGGTGACGGCCATGACCATGGCCGGAGCCGTTTCGGAAGCG
>ERZ779869.1362-NODE-1362-length-22838-cov-6.138129_pt1 | contig 22838 bp, 7 predicted proteins | sample MGYA00511557_ERZ779869 | MGnify/ENA primary metagenome ERZ779869 (study PRJEB29588, sample SAMEA2154620) | human gut metagenome | biome: human gut; feature: human-associated habitat; material: faeces | place: Denmark | collected 2008/2010 ... | reverse complement strand
AGGTGCAAGAGAAAACAACTTAAAAAATATAGATATAGAAATACCCAAAAATAAATTAGTAGTAATGACAGGTGTAAGTGGTAGTGGTAAAAGTTCACTTGCTTTTAACACAATATATGCAGAAGGACAAAGAAGATATGTTGACTCACTAAGTGCATATGCAAGACAATTTTTAGGTAATTTTGAAAAACCGGACGTAGATTCTATAGAAGGATTAAGTCCAAGCATTAGTATAGATCAAAAAACCACAAATAATAATCCTAGAAGTACAGTAGGTACAGTAACTGAAATATATGATTATTTAAGATTATTATATGCAAGAATAGGAACACCTTATTGCCCAATACATAATGTAGAAATAAGCAGTCAAAGTATTGAGGAAATGGTAAATAAAGTATTAGATCTAGAAGAAAATACTAAAATAATGGTTATATCCCCCATAGTAAGAGGAGAAAAAGGTACTCACAAAGATAGAATAGATGACTTGAGAAAAAGTGGATATACAAGAGTAAAAATAGATGGTGATGCCTTTGATTTGAATGATCAAATAGAATTGTCAAAAACTAAAAAGCACAATATAGACGTAATAATAGATAGATTAATAATAAAAGAAGGAATTAGAAGCAGATTATTTGAATCAATAGAAAATGCTACTAAATTATCAAATGGTAAGGTAATAATAGATGTAATAGGTGGTAAAGAAATACTTATGAGTGAATCACTTGCATGCCCTTATTGTGATTTTTCTATGGCTGAATTAGAACCAAGAATGTTTTCATTTAATTCTCCATTTGGAGCATGTCCTGAATGTAAAGGTCTTGGCTTTAAACAAAAAATAGATGAAGATCTAATAATACCTAATAAAGCATTAAGTTTAAATAAAGGAGCTATTGTACCACTTAACAATATGGATGAATTCAATATTTACAAAAAATCATTAGAAATAGTATGTAATAATTATGATATAGATATGAACATTCCTGTTAAAGATTTAAAAAAAGAAAAATTAAACATAGTATTATATGGCTCACCAGATGAAATAGAATTTGATTTTAACACAAGAAGTGGAAATAGAATGCATAAAATAGAAAAATACGAGGGAATATCAAATATGTTTGAAAGAAGATTCCTAGAAACAAACAGTACTTTTATAAGAGATTGGCTTGTAAACTATATGACAGATTTACCATGTGAAGTTTGTCATGGAACAAGATTAAAAAAAGAAATATTAAAAGGTGTTAAAAATAAAAGTGTTGACGATGAAAAAATAAATAGTACACTTGATATGGTAAGTAGTTATACAAGAAGTTATAGAAATTTAGATTTAAATGTATTTAAAACATTTGAAGAACTAGCAGTTCTTGCACTTATGTTTTGCTTGGATTATAGATTGGGGTTGATATGTTTAATTGGCGGAATTATTAAGTTTGTTTTAAATAAATATGCTCAAAACTTAACAGAAAAACAAAAAAGAGAGTTTAAGAAAATTGTAAAATCTAAAAGAAAAAACCTTGGTAATATAGTAGGCTCTAAAATAAATGATAATTTGATTGAGAACACAGTTAAAGAAGAAAATGAATATAATAATTTAAATCTTAAGTTAGAAAAAGAATATAATGTACAATGTATAGTTGAACAAATTATTATGACCTTAGTTCAAGTAATTTTACTAGCTTTATCTTGCTATATGTTATATAAAAATTATATAAGTTTATTTACATTTTTACTTGTATTTATGTATCAAAAAAATGGAATATATCTATTTATTTCGGTAAATGAACTTGTAAAAAGTGTTAAAGAAATAAAGAAAACAGAATCAAAATTAAATCAAACAATAGTAAACGAGTAATTGCTCGTTTTTTGTTGTATAAATTTTGTTTGAAAATGATAAAAAAATCATATAATAAAATTAGGAGGAGATTAGATGCTTGGAAATTTTACAGAAGAAGCAAAAAAAATAATGGTAGGCGCTAAAATCGAAATGAAAGAATTAAAGCATCCATATGTAGGAAGTGAACATTTGATGCTATCAATCCTCAAAAATGATAAAAAAATAGCAAGTTCTTTAAAAAATTATAATTTAGATTATGATACTTTTAAAAAAGCTATAATAGATAGTATTGGTGTTGGTAAAAAAGAAAATGAATGGTTTTTATATACACCACTTATTAAAAGAGTAATAGAAGAAGCAATTGTATCTAGCAAGGAAAATAATCATAATGAAGTAACGCCAAGACATCTTTTGTATGCTATATTAGAAGAAGGTGAAGGTGTTGCTATAAGAATTATGCTAAGTATGGGAATCGATTTGGATGAAATGATGAATGAGTTTGAAATAAAATTGGTTTCTAAAAAGAAAAACAAAAAATTACTATTAGATGAGTTTGGAATAGATTTGAATAAGAAAGCACTTAATAATGAAATTGATCCTGTTTGTGGTAGAGATAAGGAAATAAAAAGAGTAATCGAAATTTTATCACGAAGAACAAAAAATAACCCATTATTAATAGGTGATGCAGGAGTTGGAAAAACAGCAATTGTAGAAGAATTAGCCCGTAAAATCGTAAATGGAGATGTTCCTAATAGTTTAAAACTTAAAAGAATAATAAGTGTAGATATGGCATCTTTGGTTGCTGGAACAAAGTATAGAGGCGAATTTGAGGAAAGAATAAGAAAGATAATAAGTGAAGTCGAAAATAATGATGAGATAATTTTGTTTATTGATGAGATTCATACAATTGTTGGAGCGGGTGGAGCAGAAGGAGCAATTGATGCTTCGAATATTTTTAAACCAGCTCTTGCTCGTGGAAAAATTAAAGTAATAGGCGCAACTACTAAGGATGAATATAAGTCAACAATTGAAAAAGACAAAGCACTTGAAAGAAGATTCCAAGTTGTTAATGTTGAAGAACCATCTAAAGAAGATGTTTTAAATATTCTTTATAATTTAAAAGATATATATGCATCATATCATCATGTGATAGTTGATGATGCAATACTAGAAAATATGGCCTATTTATCAAGCAAATATATTCACGATCGAAAAGAGCCTGATAAAACAATTGATTTATTAGATGAAGCTTGTTCACTTGCTAGTATGAAAGAAAGTAAAGAATTAAAAGAAGATAGAACTTCAGGTTCAACAACAACTCAATTTCAATATGGTGTTGAATATACAGTAAATGTTGGTGGATTTGATTCAAATGTTAACCAAGTTATAGTTAGAATTCCTCAAGGAGTTGTAACTGATACATCTGGAAATGGTAATAAACAAACTGATTTAGTATTGTACAATGTATTAAAGAAAACAGATACAGAGTCAGCTATTACAAGTGTATTTTTAGGAGGAAAAATCCAAAGACAAAATATTTATAATGTAACATTTGAAAAAGTTATTCCAAATTCAGTATACAATCATGCTACTAAAAAGATTTCAGATACAACAAGAGCATGGGATGTATCAGCACAGGGAGACCAATCTATAGTTGCTTGGTATGTTGATAGTGAAATAAAGAATAGCACTTATAAAATTCATATAGCAACTAATAGCCAAGTTCCAGGACAAACAACTGTAGGAAATAATGAAATATTTGCAAATGTTAATTCATCAAGATTATTCCAAAACATAGGATATTCAACAAATTGTACAGCAACAGAGGTAATTACAAATCTTAATTTGTTAGATACAGCTAGTGTAACAGACATGAGATGGATGTTCCAGTATACAGGTTATAATGCAATGAAAAAATTAGACTTAAGTAGCCTAGATACAAGAAATGTAACTCTTATGAGTGCAATGTTTTATGGAACAGGATATAAGGCAATGGACACCTTAACTTTTGGAACTAACTTTAATACAAGCAAAGTTACAACAATGGAATATATGTTCTATGAAACAGGTTATACAGCAATGCAAACTCTAAATTTAGGAAGTAACTTTAATACAAGTAAAGTAACAAATATGCAATATATGTTTAGAGATTGTGGACATGATGCATTAACTGCTTTAGACTTAGGAAGTAACTTTGATACAAGCAATGTAACAAATATGGATAGTATGTTCTATAGAGTTGGTTTTGCAAAACTAGAAACATTAAACTTAGGCAACAATTTTAATACAATTAAAGTAACAAGTATGGGTGGAATGTTTGCAGGAGTAGGACAAACATCTCCATTAAAAACATTAGACTTAGGAAAGAATTTTGATACAAGAAATGTAACAAACATGAGTTATATGTTCCATTGCACAGGAACTTCGGTAATGACAAGTTTAGACTTAGGAGATAAATTCTATACAACAAGTGCAACAAATATGCAGAACATGTTCTATCAATTAGGAACAAATGCGATGACCTTATTAGATTTAGGACCAGCATTTACAAGAATTGCTGATTCTTATACAGATATGTTTACAAATGCAGGAAAATCTGGAGAAATGAAAATTTATGCATCAGAGCAAATTTATTTGGATAAAAATAATTTCAAACTAAATACAAGTGCAACAGAATCAGCAATAAATTACACAAGAGGTACAATAAATCCAAAATACAGAACAGAATGGGCAATACAATCATCACAAATAACAATAGATTCTGCAAATTCAAAGAACAGTAAGATAGCAATAACATTAAGAGGTAGAACAAATTCAGAAGCAGGGGTAGACTTTACAAGTAATGTAACAAGTTTATTAACACAAAATCAAATTAATGATCAAATAAAAGTATTTGTAGATGGAAAAGAAGCAACAAGTATAACCAAAACAATTGCTACAGCTACAACAGATAAAAATGCTGTAACAGGAGCAAATGATGTAATACAAGTATTAACATTATCAAATTTTGAAGAAACAGCTAGACAAAGTGGAAAGAGTTACAAAGAATGGAGTGGTAACATTTCATTAAAGATAGCTAAAAAGACTTTGACAGATGCAACATATTCAAACCAAAACTTAAGTGCAATAGACACAACAGGAACAATGACAGATATAGTTTTAGCAGGAACTGGAACAGAAAATAAAAATAATACAACAAGTACATCAACAATGTTCACAGACTATATAAAACCAGAGTTTACATATAGTTTCTCAACAGGAAATATAAATTATACAGATAAAACATTAACAGTAGACTTTACTGTAACAGATAAATATTTCGAAAGTACAACATTAAAAACAGATACAACAGCTCAAAATATTACATTAAAACTAAAAGATGATGAAACAGCACCAGTAAATAGTAATGTAACAAAAGAATTGAAATATGTTTCAGACGTAATGGATACAGTAAATGGAAAATCTGTAAAAGTTGGAGAAAAATATAAATTAGTAGTAAAAGGATTAGAGCAAAAGACATTAAATGGAGATTACAAAAACTACAGTGGTCCAATGAGTATATCATTCCCAGCGGGAACAATAAAAGATACATCAGGAAACTTAAGTGATGCAAAGACAATCACAATAGGTGTAAATGAACCAGATAATACTGGAACAGATAAAATTGTAGATGTTGTAGATCCAATGTGGAGAACAGATAATATAAACATAGACCATACAAATAAACAAGTAACAGTAGATTTAATAGGAACCGATAAATATTATGCAAGCAATAGCCTAACAACAGATAAAATTAAAGTTTTAGTTGACGGAGAAGAAACAACAAGCATAAAGAAAACATTAAGTACTGCTAGTACAATTCAATATGGAGTTAAATACACATTAACACTTTCAAATTGGGAAGAAAGTACAAAACAATCTGGAAAGCAATTCTTTGAATGGAGTGGTACAACAAAGATTGAAATTGCAGCAGATACATTAAAAGATGAATCAAATAACACAAGTAATAAACAACAATTTACATTAGGGCATGTAGACTTTATAAAACCAAAAATTGAAAGAGTATCATCAACAAAGAATGCAAGCAACAAGACAGAAACAATAGTGTTTAATGTAATTGATAAATACTTAGATGTAACAGATTTAGTTACAGAAAGTGATATTTCAGTATATGTAGATAATGAATTAGCTTCACAAATAAGCAAGAAATTAACAAAAGTATCTGATATATCAGGAACTGTAAATGGAGTATCTAAAGTAGTTGGACATCAATATCAATTAGTATTAAGTAACTTTGAGCAAAAGAGAACAGCAATTAATTACAACAGAGAATATTCTGATTGGAGTGGCAATGTAAAAATCAAGATTGCTAAAGATGCTGTAAAAGATACAAATACACCAACACCTAATAAAAATGATGAAACAGAAATTGCAGGAGAATTTATTGATTTTATAAAACCAAATGCAACATATCAATATTCATCATCAAATATAGATTATAATGGAAAAACATTTACAATGGTATTTGATATAACAGATAAACACTATAGCTCAGCTACATTAGCATTAAGTGATTTAAATATTAGAATAGATGGGGAAGAACCAAATTGGGACGATACAGGAGTTCATGGAGTAATTAAACAACTTACTATTACAGATAGGACTAATACTGTAAATGGCCAAACACAAACAATTGGTAAACGTTATACCTTAAAACTTTCTCATTTAGAGCAATTAGAAAAATTGGCAGGGAAAGAAACAATGGATTACAGTGGTGTAATTACAGTTGCAATCCCTAAAGATAAGGTAGTAGATACTTCTGGAAATAAAAATGATGCTTTAACTATTACTTCTGGTATAGAAGTTAAAGGTGAAACAGGAAAAGGGGAGATAGGACTTCCTGCTAATAATACAGTAATGGCTATAGGAGCTAATCCTGGTAAAAATAGTGTTTCAGGAAATTTTACAAGTATGAATGTTTATTCATTAGAAATTTCTAATGAAACAGGAATAATAGGAAAATATGATGCTACAAATAATACTGGAAATGGACATAGTAACTCTACAACAACATGGAAAGACCTAAATGGAAGCAATAATGGTACAATTAATGGAGCAATTTGGGGAAATAATTATCTAAAATTTGACGGAGTAAATGATTGGGTAAACCTAGGCCAAATGAGCTTTACTAATTATGCAAGTTTAGATATAACAATGTCAATAGATAAAGTTCAAAGTGGTGAGGTTGATGTTGTTTCAAACTTTGAAGGTGGCGGTATAGGAATATACTTAATGAATGGTGTACCAAGATTTTCTATATTTAGTAAAAATTTGAATAAATATATAGAAATTAGTGCAGACACAGCCTTAACAGTTGGTGAAAAAACAAATATTAAAGGTATATATGATGGAAATAACTTATACTTATATATAAATGGAAATCCAGTAACAGGAACTGTAGTAGACGTTGTAGACCCAATATGGGAAAGAGTAAGTTCATCAGCAAGTGCCGCAAATCAAACAGCTACAATTACAGTAAGAGGAACAGATAAATATTTTGCAAGCAGTGCTTTAACAGCAGATAAGATAAAAATTCTTATAAATGGAAAAGAAGTTTCAACAAATGTTTCAATAAATGTTGGAACGGCAACACCAGTATATTCAGCAGATGGAACAACAAGAATAGGAGACCAATATACAATAACACTTAGTGGTTCTGGATTACCTAAAGATACTAACCAAATTAAAGTTCAAATCCAAGAAGGTGCATTAACAGATACTTCTGGAAATAAGAATAAAGCAACAGATTTGATAGTATTTAATGCATTAGCAAAGACAGATACAGAAACAAGTGCAACAAGTGGATTCTTAGGAAGTGCAAGTAGTGCTAATACAAAAGTAAAAACAATCCAAAGACAGAACATTGACAATGTAACATTTGTAGATAATATACCTTCAACAGTATATGATAAATCAGCACAAGCATATGTTGATGATACAGCATGGGATGTTTCAGCAATGCAAGATAAGTCAATTTTAGCTTGGTACACAACAAATGCTAATGGAAGTTTAAAAGTTTACATTGGTAGTGATAATGAAATATTTGGAAATTATAATTCTAGCTATTTATTTAAACATATTGGATATTCAGACAAGTGTACATCAGCAGAGACAATTACTAATATTAATTTATTAAATGTAAGCAGTGTAACAAATATGAGAGGAATGTTCTGGATGACTGGATGGAGAAGCATGAAAAAATTAGAGCTAGGAGCTAATTTTGATACAAGTAATGTAACAAGTATGGTATGTATGTTTGGAGAAACAGGAAAACAAGCTATGACAACTTTAGACTTAGGAAGCAAGTTCTATACAAGTAAAGTTACTGATATGAACTATATGTTTAGTCAAGCAGGATGGGTTGCAATGACAAGCTTGAATTTAGGTGGAAACTTCAATACAGTTAGTGTAACTAATATGAATAATATGTTTAGTAATACTGGACATGATGTATTGACAACTTTAAATTTGGGCGGAAACTTTAATACAAGTAATGTAACAGACATGGCACATATGTTTGAAGCTACAGGATATAAGGCAATGACAAGCTTAGATTTAGGTGAAAACTTTAATACAAGTAGTGTAACAAATATGAATAGTATGTTTGAAGAAACAGGATATACAGCAATGACAAGCTTAGATTTAGGGGGCAATTTTAATACAGTTAAGGTAACAAATATGAATGCAATGTTCTATAGAACTGGTCGCACAGCAATGACAACATTAAATTTAGGAAGCAATTTTGATACAACAAATGTAACAGATATGAGATCAATGTTTGAAGAAACAGGATTCACAGCAATGACAAAATTGGATTTAGGAGATAAGTTTAATACAAGTAAAGTAACTAATATGTACAGAATGTTCTTTAATACAGGTGCAACTCAAATGACATTATTAGATTTAGGACCAGCATTTATAAAGATAGCAGATGGAGACATTACTATAGATTCAAATACACTTAAAGCATATTCAGAAATGTTCACATATACTGGAAAAAATAATGCAATAACAATTTATGCATCAGAACAAATTTACTTAGACAAAAACAACTTCAAGTTAAACACAGATGCAACAAGTTCTGCAATAAACTACACAAGAGGAACAATAAATCCAAGATATAGAACAGAATGGATAAATGAAAACTCAAAAATAACAATAGATACAGCAAATCCAAAGAACAGTAAAATAACAATAACATTAAGAGGAAGAACAAGTGCAGAAGCAGGAGTAGACTTCACAAGTAATGTAACAAGTTTATTAACACAAGCAAAACTAAATGATCAAATTCAAATATTTATAGATGGTGAGCAAGTTGATGGACTAACTAAAACAATAGGAGATGCAACAGTAGTAAAAAATGCAGTAACAGGAGCAAATGATGTAACACAAGTATTAACATTATCAAACTTTGAAGAATCAGCAAGACAAAGTGGAAAGAACTTCAAAGAATGGAGTGGTAATATAATATTAAAGATAGACAAAAAGACATTAAAAGATGATAAATATGGAAACCAAAACTTAAATGCAATAGACACAACAGGAACAATGCAAGACATTGTAATGCAAGGAACTGGAACAGAAACAAGCAATAATACAACAAGTACAACAACAATGTTTACAGATTACATTAAGCCAGAATTCACATATGAATATGCAAATACCCAAATAGACTATGACAAAAAGACTGTAACAGTTGTATTTGATGTAACTGATAAATATTTTAAACAATCAACAGTATCTTTAGACAATACAACAATAAAAGTTGATGGAGAAGATGTAGATTGGACAAAAGTAAATAAAACATTAGCAAAGAAGAAAATAAATGCAGACCAAAAAGTTGGAGAAATCGTTTATAAAACAGATGGAACAATCTGGTACCCAGTAAATGGTAAGTTACAACAAATAGGTGAAAGATATGAACTTGTAGTAAGTGGCTTAGAAACAAAGAATGGTGAAGGGTACAGTGGTACAATGACATTAGCATTTCCAAGTGGAATTGTAACAGACCAATCAAATAATTCAAACTCTGCAAAAACTATAACACTTGGTATAGATGACCCAGAAAATCATGGAGACCACAAAGACCCAATAGTAGTCGATGTTGTAAATCCATTATGGAGTTATGGAACAAGTAGTATAAACAGAGTAAGAAATGGAGCAACAGCAGATACAGTAGACCTAACAATTATCGGAAGTGATAAGTATTATAAAGCAAATACATTAACAGAAGATAAGATAAAGGTATATGTAGATGACAAATTACAAGCTTCAATAACTAAAAAGTTAACTGAAATAACAGATACAGCAACATTAAAGCAATTAGCAACAAAACAAGGATTAGCAGATATAAATAACTTGAAATTTACAGGATATAAGTTAACTCTAGGAAATTTCGGAACAATAAATGGAGTTACAAAGATTGTAATAGACGCTGGAACAATCCAAGACGAAAGTGGAAATAAGAATATAGAAACAACAATAAATGTTGGAAACATAGAATGGATTGAAACAGGAGATAGTAGTACAAATCAAAAATATCCAGCATTCAGAAATAGTATTGTAGATTTCATAAAACCAGTAATCAAATACAAATATTCAGATGTAGAAGGAGCAAGAAATCCTGATATAGATTATGAAGCGAGAACATTAACAGTTAAATTTACAGTAACAGATAAATATTTACGCGAAAGTACAATAATAAAAGCAGATGGAACATTAAATACAGATGCAGTAAAGATTAAAGTTGCTGGAACAGATTTAACAACTCAATTACATACAGTAATTACTTCAGCAGATATTACAGATGGAAAAGAATATACATTAGTAATATCAAACTTTGAATTAGTATATAACACTGGAAAAGGATATGAAGACTATAGTGGTGAGGTACAATTAGTATTTGAAGCAAATAAGATTGATGATACATCAGGAAACAAAAATGATGCAACAACAATTACAATTGACACAGATGATGGAGATGATCCAGACAATTCAATAATAGTCGATGTAATTGACCCATTAATAGAAAAAACAAAAGATAGCTTAAGTGTTAGAAATGCTCAAAATAATATTGTAAGAGACTTAAATACAGAAACAGGTGTAGTATCAGTAGAAATAAGAGCAACAGATAAATACTTAAAATCTGGAACACTTGAAAACGTTGCAGAACAAATTAAAGTAATGATGATAAAACCAGGAACAACAGAAAAGGTTGAAGTTCCAACAATCAAGAAAACTGTAACAAAATTAAGACAACAAGCAACATTAATTGATTATAATATCACATTAAGTAACTTTGAGAAGAACGAAGGAATAACAAGTATTGTAATTCCAAAAGGAGTAATCAAAGATACATCAGAAAATGGAAATAAAGAAACAGAATTATTAGTAGGAAATGCAACATGGGTTGAAGTTGGAGATTCAAAAGGAGAATATACAGCATTTAGAGATAGTATTATAGATGTAACTAGACCAACATGGAACTATGCAACAAGTAGTATTACAAGAGATAGAGATGGCGAAACAGGAACAGTAACAATAAAAATACTAGGAAAAGATACATATTACTTAAAAGATACATTAACAACAAATGACATTAGCGTATATGTAGCAAATAGCGAAAATCCAGAAGAACCAATAACAACAATAACTAAGACATTAACAAAAATTACAGACACAGCTCAACTTGAAGGAGCAGATACAGGATATACATTAACATTAGGAAACTTTGGAAAATATGATGGAAAAGTAAAAATTAAAATTGATGCAGATACAATCAAAGATACATCAGGAAATGGAAACAAAGAAACAGAAATTTCAGTAGGAAATAGCAAATGGGTAGAAACTGATGTTGGTGATAGTTCTACAAATCCTAAATATACAGCATTTAGAAACAGTATTGTAGACTTTATAAAACCAATAATCACATATCAATATGAAGATGGAGTAAACCCAGTAATAGACCGTGATAACAAGCAAGTATCAATATCATTTAATGTAACAGATACAAACTTCTTAGAAAGTAATATCACAGCATCAGATATTAGAGTTCTTGTAGATGATATGGAAGTTACAGATTCTATAACAAAAAAACTAGAAAAATCAGATATAAAAGATACTACAGATACAAATAAGAAGAATGGAGTTAAATATACATTAACATTATCAAACTTCGAATTAGACCAAAACTTAGAAGATGAAATCTTCAGAAGACATAGTGGAAAAATCGAATTAATAATTGCTAAAGATAAAGTAAGAGATACATCTGGAAACGGAAATATCGAAACAAGCATAATAGTTGATAATGACAATGGTGATGATGAAAATAACTTTATAAACGTAGACTTTGTAAAACCAAAGATATTCTATGACAGTAAATTCATTAGTTGGGATAATAGATATGCAGATGTAACAATAAAGGGAACAGATAGATTCTATGACTTTAATACAAAATTGGAACCAGAAGATATTAAATTATATCAACAAAATGATAATGGAGATTACATAGAGGTTACTGATTTACCTGTAACTATAAAATCTGTAAAAAATAAATATGGATATGACTTTGTTATCAGATTAGGAGAATTTGAAGAAGAATACAAGATGAAGATTGTAATAGCAGCTGGCAAAATTTCAGATTCATCTGGAAATGTAAACGAAGAAACAGAAATTATAGTTGGATTAGATAATAAGAAACCAATATGGAAATATATCAGTACAGATACTTCAAAATTTGAGACAGATGGTAAAATAAGCTTTACAGTTAAAGGTCAAGATAAATTCTTGAATTTAACAAAGAGCGGATTACAAGATTCTAATATGAAAATTTATAAAGACGGAGTAGAGTTAACAGACAGTGTTGGAATTACAGTAAATTACTTAGGACAAGATACGACTGAAAAATCAAAATCTTATAAAATTGATATAACAGGATTAAAAGAAATTGGCTCTTATTCATTAGTATTTGAAGAAAAAACATTAATTGATGAGTTTGATAATGAAAGTAATGCAACAACAATAAGCTTCTCTAAATCAGCAATTTCATCAAATACAAATAATTACACAGCAGTAACATACCATGCAAGCCATGACTTTGAATTAATGCATCAAGCATATGTACATGAATTGATGAGTGTAAATAAAACTGGAAAGAACTCAGAAAGCAAGACATATAGAGCAAGTTCAGTTGGAGAAATTTATAAAAATGTTGGAAACACAACATTTGCAGAACCATTTACATATACAAATGGAACACAATCAGCTTATAGCTTTAAAGGATGGGGTGTAGCAAATGAAAATGGACATTTAGTAGATGACCAAGGAACAATTTTAACAGATGAATCAAAAGCAACAATATATGGATTATATGATGAAATTCCAGAGACAGTTACAAATTTGAAAGCAATATGGCAAAAAGCGACAGTAATCTTTGTGTCAAAGAATGGAAATAACGCAAACAACGGATTTTCACCAGAGACACCAGTTAAAGATATAAAGACAGCATATAGCAAATTAAGTGCTTCTGGAACAATGAAAACAAATGTAATTGTTATTATGGATGCAATTGAATGGAATAGCAGTGATGTTTTAACAGGAAATGCAACAATAACAAGTTTATATGCAGGAGTTGATTATACAAACAAAGGTGCAGAGTTAAAGATTAGTTCTAATATGCAAATAAATGGTAATGTAATGTTTGATGATATTAAGTTATATTCAAATTCTACAACAGTAAGTGATGGTAGTGATTATTTAGCAAATGGTTCATATAACAACATGTTAATTACAAACTATGGAAATGTAGTCTTAGGAAGAGGAATAATAACACCAAATGGAAAATATACATTTGGAGCAGTAATTGGAGGAGAATATAAGCAAGAGACAAAGACAGGTTCAATTGGAATTCATACAGTAATAGTAGAAGCTGGTAAATACAATGATATAGTAATTGGAAGTGCTTTGGGCTTAGGCGGACAATCAATAAAACCTAAATATGTTTCTCATCAAATAACTATAGGAACTATGAAAGAAGCGGCAATATCAAGAAATAGTCGTGTAACAATAACAGGTTACTTGAGCATGGGAGAACTAGAAGATAGATGTTATCCATATAAGACTTCTGGAAATCAAGAAACAAGTTCTTCATATAGTAGAACATATTCAATAACAAGATTATATAGTGCAACCTTTACAGGAGAAAATAAATTTGCAAAAGCATCAGAAGATGCAAGTATATATCTAAGATCTGCTAATGGTTTCAATGATGGTAAGACAGATTTTGAAATGTATGGTGGAGATGTTACAGGAAATGTTTATGCTGGTGCAAGAATGGCTACAGATAGCCCAGAAACAACATTAAATGCTATGAAGTTCTATGGTGGAACTATTACAGGAAATATATTTGGACAAGGTGGAAAGGATTCTTCTTATGGTGGTACAGAGATAACACTAGAAGGTATATTCACAATGACTGGAGATATTTTTGGTGGTTCAAATTCAACAACAGTTGGAAGTGGAAAAGTAAATGGAAGTTCAACAATTTTATTAAATAGCACATCATCTGTTGTAACAGGAAATGTCTATGGCGGAAGCAATGGAATAATTAACAATGGTTCAATTAATTTGAATAATGGATTAATAACAGGAAGTTCAAGCATAAAATTAAATGCTGGAAAAGTTACAGGAGATATTTATGGTGGAGGTAATAATTGCGGTATAGTTAATACAGCAGATATTACAATCAATAATGGAACTGTATTAGGAACAATCTATGGTGGTGCATATCAAAATCAAGTTCAAGGTAGATCAGCTATTAAGGTTTACGGAGGAACAGTAAATGATATCTATGGTGGAAATATCTTAACAGGAGTTTCACAACAAATGGGAGATACAACAAACCAAGAAATCAAGATTACAATTGGTGATGAAAATGTAACAACAACTCCAACAGTAAAAGGAGATATCTATGGTGGAGGAAAATTTGATAAGATAGAAAATTCAGTAATCCAATTGATAAAATGTTCTACAAAGCCAACAGTTTATGGAGGTTCATATAGCTCAGGTGTAACTAATAAATCAAGTATTTATTTGATGGGTATGACAGTAAGCACAATTTATGGAGGTTCAAATGTTGGAGGAAATGTAACAAGTGCAAATATTTACTTACAATCAGGAACTGTAACAGACGTTTATGGCGGAGGCTATGGCGGAAAAGGTACAGAAGCTGGTATTACATTAGAAGGAACTGCAACAGTAACAAGCATTTATGGAGGTTCAAACACTAAAGGTGATGTTGAAACTACAAAAGTAATTCTAAAATCAGGAACAATAACAAATGTATTTGGTGGAGGAAATTCAGCACCAGTTAGAAATGCAAATGTAACTTTAAATGGTGCAAAATTGGTAATCGACTCAATACATGGTGGTTCTAAGAAAACAGGATTATGTAATGCAACAAATGTAAACTTGGAAGCTGGAACAGTAACAAATGTATATGGTGGAGGACTTGATATAGGTTCAACAAATGCAACAGTAAACCAAAAAGGTGCAAAAGTAACAAATATCTATGGTGGAAATCATGGTGGAACTGGTGATGGAGGACAAACAACAAATGCAATAGTAAACATTGTAGATTCATCAGTTAAGAATGTATATGGTGGAAACTATGGAAGAGGAACAACACAAAATGCAACAATTAATATTTCAGGTATTTCGGTAATAACTGGAGAATTATATGGTGGTGGATTTAGATCTGCTATCGGTACAGCAGAAGAAACAGGTTCAACAACAATCAATATTACAGGTGGTTCTATAAATAAAGACATTAATGGAGGTTCAAAAGAATCTAAGGTTTATGGAACAACAAATGTAAATATTGGTAGAGATGCAGTAGCTGATAAGGACTTAACCGCAGCAAGTATTAACATTAGAGGAAATATTTATGCGGGAGGAGATTCTTATAAAGCATCAAATAGACAATCACAAAAAGATTATGATTTTGATACAATAAGTGTTTATGGAGATACACATGTAACTCTTGACAACAGTTCACAATCACCAATCTCATTTAGTGGAAGCATATTTGGAGCTGGAAATGCAGCATCTTACTCAAATGAAGTAGATGGTTCAACAATTACAGTAAAAGATTTCGGTTCATCAACAGAATCTTACAGAATGACATCAATAGAAAGAACTGGAAAAGTATATATTGACCACTCATATTTAGAGTTAGTTGGAGAACAAGATGTAAATAACTATTATAAAACAACAAGATATACTTTAAATAGAATTTCAAATGGATTAACACTACAAAATGGAACTACACTTTATACTCAAAGAGGATTTAACTTAGTAAACGGATTTGAAAGTGTTAAGACAGATGGAGATGGAACATCAACGAAACAGACAGTAAGTATTGCAGATGGTGCAGTAACAAGAAATGTTGACAATAGAATTTATACACTAGAAGGTATTAACTTAGTATTTGCTAAACAAGAGGGAGATATTTATAGTAATTCAAGTCAAGATATTTGGGGAGATGTAAATGGTATGGCATTCTTCGGAATGTACAGAATAAACCGTCAAACTGGAGGTAAAGATTTTGATATATATGATCCGAACTATTCTGGTGGAGGAGTAGAAGGCTTCTTCGCAAATGGTACATATATAGAAGGAAGACATAAGTCAAATCATGATACAACAGTAGATGGCTTCTATACAAATGTTGGAGATTATTCAAATCCAAATAATGTTACAGTAACTCCAGAAATTATAGAAGTAACAGATTATGGAACATATTATGATTGGATTGCTGGTGGAGATGTTGTAAATTATTCAACAACATTAATAGCATCAACATATTCAACATACTCTATGTCAGAATTATTGCTAGATTATAAATATAAACCAAATGCAACATACAATGTAAACAGAGTCAGTATAAATGCTTTAAACCCAGACATTAATTTAATAAATCCATTAGATATTCCAACAATTTCAAGCAATGCAAATAATACCTTTGGATTAACAATGTCAACAGATAGAACTGGATGGGTAAAGAGCGGAACAACAACAATATTGTCAGAAGATTATGGTAAGATTGATGGAACAACATATTATAAAACAGATTCAACAAGTACACCAGGTAAATTAATCTTTAAGATATATAATTCAATGAATGTTTCAGAAGATCAAGATCTTGGAAATGTAAATATTGTATTAACAGGAAAAACTACTACAGGTAAAGATACAACACAAGGTGGAGTATTCAAAGTAGTAATATCTGTAACATTACAATCTATGTATGAGGAAGATAAAGAACAATATACACCAAGCTTTACAAATAGCACAGAAACAGAATTAAATTACACAACAGATAGCAAGGTTGATTTAACTTACTTATTATATAAGAATGCAAAAGAAACAATTTATACATCAGAAGATTATAGAGTATTATCATCAACTGTAAAACTAACAGCAGGAACAAAATTAACAATGAGAGACTATGGACAAGGTGATACAGTAAATAAAGTTTACTATTATCAAGTTCCAAGTGATTCAGATTATGAGAGTACAGAAACAGTAGATGGAAAGACAAGATATATTTACAAATTATCTAAATTTATAGATATGGGAAGTACAAGTGTTGGAACTAAATATGCAGACAACAATAGTATATATTACCATGATGGATATGTATTTGAAAAATACGACATATCAATAGACTTTAGAAATTCAAATATTAATGCAAATCAACTAGCACAAGAAACATACTTAGAATTAAGAAATTCAGCTGGACAATTAAAATATGATAATGGAGACAAAGACATAAAATATAACTTATATAATAGAAATGCAACAATGTCAGAAACAATTAGTAATGAATCAAGGTCATATTCAGTAGTTGAAAACTTAGATATACCATTTACATTAAACACAGTATTACAAGAACAAGAAGTTTCATCAGGAGTAAATATTAGAGATACAAAATATGAAGACAAAATAGCAGGTATAGCAATCGAAATAACAACAGAGAATGGAGAAAGAGTTAATGCTCCAGAAATGCAAAACTTTAAACTTGCAAACTCTAGTGATGCAACAGAAGTTTATAAAGCTGGAGATGATGGAGTAATAAGAGTTCCATTATCTGAAGGATTATCAGTATTACAAAAGAAATATACATTATCATTAACTCAATATAATGTACCAGCAGGAAATTATGTAGCAAAAGTATACTTCTTTACATCTGATGATGGAAAGTATTACGGTGGTGAGACAAAGATAGTAAAAGAATTCTATATAACATTTATTAATAAGAGAGTAGGACTAGTTGGAATTGAAGCTATTGATGGAAGCAGAATTTTGAATAAAGCAACAAGAAATAACTTAGAAGGAAATCAAAATGTAGATATCAAAGTAAAAGTAGGAGCTCCATCAAGTGGTACTAACGTAAGAGTAGAGTTATATAAGCGTAATGCAACTTATACAGAAAACGAAGATGGTACAAAAACTTATACTGGAACTGAGTACACACCAGTCGACTTGAAAACAGTATTAGACGGTGATTGGAAAACTCCAGAGGAAGCTGGAATGTCAAACACTGAAGGTGCAACAACAGAATATGTAATTATGGAAAAACGAAATTATGCAGCACCAGTAGAAGAAGAAATAGTACAATTTGAAAATACATTAAAAGAAAATGTAAGTACAGGTGAATACAAATTAGTATTTAAAGCATGTTTCGATGATACCATAATTCAAACAGTAAGAAAGACATTTATTGTTACTGATTAATAAAAATACATAGGCACGACAATGGTTGTGCCTATGCTATGAATAAAGAGAGGATTGAATGCGAAAGATGAGAAAACATAAAAAAATAAATAAACTAAAAGTTGGAATAACCATATTTCTTATTGTTTTAATAATAACATTATCAGTATTTGGTAGATATTTTTACAATAGCATAAAAGAATCTTATTTTCTATCAAAACAATTCTTTTTTACAAGTGATTTGTTAGCATTAGGTGGACAAACTTACACTTATGAAAATTGGGGAGGTATAGATGTTTACAAAATTAATGTTGAGTTATATAGTTATCAAAATACATTATTAAAATTAGATTATGATTTAGATTACTCAATTTCATGTGAAGTAGTGCAAAAAGATAAAATTAAATGTAATATTGGTTCAGAAGATGGACCAACATCAACAACAGGTACAATATATAAAACAACAAATTCAACTACGGTTGTTTTTTATGTAACCCCTTTAACTCAAATTAATAAAGGTGAAACAGTAACAGTAAAGATAAAAGCCAGAACAGAAGTACCATATATAAAAGAAATTTCTTGTGATGTTTCTTTAAAAATTGTTCAACAAACAGTAAATTCTTGGGAGATTGAAGATGAAGTAAATAAAAATTATGCAGTATTAAAATTAAAAAATCTTCACGAATCAGGAATACAGGTCACATTGGAATTTGATCCAAAAAAAGTTAGATTAGATTTAAATGATGAAATTTATATAAATAAAATCAGCTCAGAAACAACACAAATTGATGGAAATGATTACATAAAAAAGCTAGTTTTTAATATGGATGCAGAGGCTGTAAAATATGTAAAATTTTACAAGGTGGATATGTCACAAAGCTATAAATACCCAGCCGGAGCGGCTTCGAGCGTAATCAAGGTAACTATTTAGAAAATTATTTAAAAAAGGTATAGACTTTTAAAAATAGATATGGTATAAATTATAATAGATAAAAAGGAGGAAAAATATGAAAAAGGTAAGAAAAGGTAAAAAAATGCTTATAACAACATTAATAGCAATAATTGCAATTGTATTAATAATTGTTCTTATTGTAGTTAATGTAAATAAAAAGAAAAACAATAATACAACAAATAATGGTGATGAGCAACAAGTAATCATGCTACCAGACACAACTTATAGCGATATGGAAGTAAGCAATGTTTATATGGAATATTTAAAAGATGAAGACAAAACAATGGTATCTTTATCAATAAATAACACAACAGATCAAAAAGTTGAAGATGAAAGACTTGAGGCAATATTAATAGGAGCAGACGAAAATGTTTTAGGTTCAATGGAAACATGGATCCAAAGTTTAGATGTTGGTGAACAATACAACATTAGTGTAATATTAAATGGAGATTTAACTGCAACACAACTAATAAAATTAGAAAAAAAATAGAAAAGGAGAAAAAGCATGAAAAAAGTACTAGGGTCAATTGTGTTTGTAATATATGCTATAATTGCAATTGCAGTAACATTATTACTATTAACATATAATGAATACAATTGTAGCGAAATTGGGGGATATACTGTTTATATTGTTAATGATGATTCATTAGAACCAGAATATAAACAAGGCTCTATACTATTAATAAAGCACACAAGTGATAAAAATTTAAAAGAAAATGATGGTATGTTTTTATATAAAGTACTTAACAGCCAAGAATATGAGGTTGTTAATAAAACTTTACAATCAAAAACACAACAAGGTAGACATATAACATATGTTACTACAGATGATGAAAATTACGCTAGTGACTACTTAATAGGAAAAGAAAGTGACACAATCGTTATAAATGGTTGGGGATATGCTTTATCACTATTAGAATCAAAATGGGGATACTTATTCTGTATAGTAATTGTATCACTATTGCTATTCTTACAAGAAGCATTTGAATTAGCGATGGAATTAAAATATGGAGAAGGTAGCAAGAAAAAACAAGCAGCTCAAGCGGTTCAAACAGAAACAGCTACAAAGAAAACAGCAACTCAAACCAAAACGAAAACAGCTACAAAGAAAACAGCAACTCAAACCAAAGCGAAAACAGCTACTACAGCTGCAAAAAAAGTAGTAAAAACAAATGATGCAAATCAATCAGATGTAAAGGAAGGATAAATGAAAAAAATATTAACAATTTTATTATTAATAATGTTAATAATATCTTTATTCCAAATTACAAATATGTATGCATTGTATAAAGAAAAAATAGAAGGTAATTATTCTAATTTATTAGGAGTATGGTCAATAAAAGTAAATGGAGTAGATATATCATCAGGTGGAGAAAAACAAACATTTGACATGTCAGAAGATAATTTAACATATTTAGATTCTGCAACAGTTAAAACAGGAAAGTTTGCACCAGGAACACAAGCGTGTTTTGAGGTGGTTATAGATCCAACCAATACAGATGTATCTATTCTTTATACTCTTGACATTAAATTAAGTTCAATTAAAGAAGCAAAATTAACATTAGTAAAAGTAGAAAATTATTTTCAAAAAGATGGCGAAACAGATAAAATTACAAATGAAGATGTAAATACAGGAGTAGAATCTCATACAGCGATTATACCAATAGGAAAAATAAATGAAAGCTATAAGAACCATATAAAAATGTATTTTGAATGGATAAATCTTGAAGAAAACAATGAAAATGATTCTATTATAGGAAGTACAGAAAATGGAGGCAAAATTACAATTCCATTGGAGATTAATTTAAAACAATACACAGGAGAAGGGATAACAAATGAAACAATATAAAATTATGAATATTATAATTATTTTATTAAGTATCATTGCTATTATTGCAATTTGTAGCTTCTTTCAAATTAGTGTATTAGGAAAAGAGTATGCAGATATATTTGGATATACTGTTTTTAAAACTGAAACAGGTAGTATGTCACCAACAATTGAAATAGATGATATTGTATTTGTAAAATTAGGAAATCATGATTTGAATGAAAATGATATTATAACATATAAAAATGGAAAAGCAATTATAACACATAGAATAGTGAAAATGGAAAATGATACTATTGTTGCAAAAGGTGATAACAACAATTCAGAAGATGCACCAATTACTAAAGATTCGGTCATTGGAAAAGTTGTATTTTGCATAAATCATGTAGCTGTTTGGAAACAAGTATTTTCAGATATACAAGTAATAATACCAATTTGTATTACATTAATTTTATTTGTAATAATTGTCTTATATAAAGAGAAAACAGGTGATGAAAATGTTGGATAAAAAAAAATTAAAAAAACTTCTTGTAATATTAGTACTAATTGCTATAATAGTAGTTGCAATTATTTTGATTAGAAATACTTTAGCAAGATACGAATCTGATGCAACATCAAGCAAAGACGTTGATGTAGCATTTTGGATAGTAAACAATACATTTGAATCAAATCAAGTTGTAATTAGAGATATTTATCCAGCAGATACAACATATGATTATTCATTTACTGTATCAAACTTTGAAGGCAATAAAAAAGCTGAAACAGATTTAACTTATGATTTAGTTTTAAAAATGACAACAAATTTGCCATTAGAATATGATGTACAAAAAAATGGTAAAGCATGTAAAAAAACAGAAGAATTAATTCAAGATGAAGATGGAACTTATTATAGGCAGATAAAACTTGATACAGATGCCAATGGACTAAAGATGAAACAAGGAACAGATCAAACAGATACTTTTGTTATAAAAGTAAAATTTCCAAAATCAAATAACACAAATCTTGAGTATGCAGATTTAATGGAATATATAAAATTAGATTTAACTGCAAAACAAGTAATCGAGGAGTAGAGGTAACATGAAGAATTTAATGGATGTGTATCTAAGCTTTACAGAAAGAAAAATAAAAAAAGAGGAGGCCCTCCCTGCCTGTTTGGGGGAGAGCCTCTTTGCATGTTGCGTCTGACGACACATCAGCATGTTCCGTCAAACGCAACATGCGATCCGGGAAAAATAATTGTCCCGCAGCTCTTGAAAATTGCCGGAAAATCTGTTATAATTACTAAGCTTGATTGCATTCATTGAAATCTGGAGACGTATCGAAGTGGTCGTAACGAGAACGACTCGAAATCGTTTTGTCTAGAGATAGGCACGTGGGTTCGAATCCCACCGTCT
>ERZ779869.1354-NODE-1354-length-22888-cov-2.802566_pt1 | contig 22888 bp, 13 predicted proteins | sample MGYA00511557_ERZ779869 | MGnify/ENA primary metagenome ERZ779869 (study PRJEB29588, sample SAMEA2154620) | human gut metagenome | biome: human gut; feature: human-associated habitat; material: faeces | place: Denmark | collected 2008/2010 ... | reverse complement strand
TATCTTTGATAAAAACTGTCACCATCTTCATTATTCTCCAACAAAAGTGCCTTCTGAAAAACTCCCCAGCTTAAATTTTTTGAAATAAATTTCAATAAATTTTTGTTCTGGTTCAATTGATTAATAACAGAATTAATCAAAAAGATTACATGGTCTTCCAATGAATCCAGCTGCACCCGGTTCATCTCCTCTAATGCACGGCAAAACACCTGTCTCGCCTTATCCGCAATCAATTTGTCGCGGATATCAAATTTATCTTTGAAATAAAGATAAAATGTTCCTTTTGCCATATTTGCCTTTTTAGCTATATCGGAAATGGATGTGTCATTTATTCCCTTCTGCGTAAATAGAGTAAATGCTGCCATCAGCAGAGAATCTCTCTTTTGCTTTTTCTTATCATCCAATTTTCCCATACAAAATCACCTAGTCCTCTTTTTCAATGGCTGCTGTCTCAATGACAAATTTCACTTCACCATTCATAGAACCGTGAAGACCACTGAAGCTCTTATAATCTTTTCCAACTTCACAAACGGCTTTCAGACGGTCAATCAAACCTTTGACATCATCTTCATATGTGTCATTGATTTTTTCAATACCATCCTTATTAAACTCGCTCATTCCGTCGGCTAATTTCTTGCTTCCATCTTTCAGCTTACCACTCGCTGTATCCAGTTTACCAACACCTGTTGACAATTTTCCGGCAGCACTCTTTAAGGATTTGCTTCCCTTGTCTAACTTCTTCACACCGCTTCCTACCGTTTTAATGCTCTTTTTCAATGTCTTTCCGGATTTCACAAGTTTCTTTGACGCACCCTTTAACTTCTTATTGTTCTTTGCCAGTGTATCGCCGCCCTCTTTCAATGTCTTCACACTGGAAACTAATGTCGGCATACTGGTTTTTAATTTTGTAGAAGCTTCTGTCAAAGTTGAGGAGTTTGCAGACAATTTATCCAAGCTGTCCATTACTGTTGCTACGCTGCCGGATACTTTTTCAGCACCAACTTTCAAATCACCGGTTGTGGAAGTTGCCTGTTTCATTGCCTGAATTGCCTGTTTCTGTCCGGCAAGTACCTGCTCTAACGTTGCAACTGTTGTTGCATCTGCACCGGTCGCTTTCAATTTCTTTAACAGTAAATCCGTCGTCTCATACGTTTTTTCCAAACTTACAAGATTGGTATTTAACGATGTCACACCATCACTAACCGCTTTTGCTCCAGATTTCAATGCCGTAACATTCTGTTTTGAACCAAGTTTGTCGACACTTCCGGTGTAGGTCTTCAGTCCGGTATCAAAACTCTGAATCTGAGTTGGAATATCCTTTACGGATTTGTAAAGTAAGGCACATCCATTTGTAATTTTTGCTGCGCCATCTACATAACTTGTGGTTCCTTTGGCAAATGTTGTTACACCATTTGCATAATCGGTAACGCCTTTTACTAATGTCGGAGCACCTTTTGCCAGTGTGCTGATTCCATTTGCCAACCGGTTTACGCCTTCTTTCTGGAATTTCTTCACAGAAGTGTTAAGCTCGCCCATTTTGCTGTCAAACAATTTCAAATTATCATACAAATCATCAGAGCCATCAACTAATTTGTCAGAAGCATCAGTCAAATCATTCAGTTTTTCTTCCAAATCATCTAACTCATCCACATCGTCTAAATCCAAATCATTCAAAAGACTGGCACTTCCGTAGGTAAATGTATTACCAATTGTAAAATCTTTTGTATCAGCAGTTACCGTAAAATCCGAAGGGATTTTATCTGCCATATCATCACTCAAATCTAAGTTCTCAGCCATTCCCGGAACACCCATGCCGATAATCATCTGATTATCACCATCATTGACTATTCTTGCATTATCCACTTCGACATTTTCAAAATGGTCAGAAGAAAGAACCATTGCGGTCACCATAACAAATGGTGTATAAATTGTTGTTTCTTTACCATCAATTTTTTTCTTCCGGCTGGACTTATTCGTATAGGTGACATGGATTTCCACTTTTCCACTCTTGCCAAGCATATCTTTTGCTGCAATTTCTTTACCATCCAATTTGTAAGTAATCTTCATATCAACCGGAAGTTTTTCATCCGATTCACCCTGATAGTAAATATCTTTTCCGGCGCCGTTCCAGTCAACGTCCTTACCATTCTGTTTGAACGTCTCATCTCCTTTGACATTCGAGATGTTTTTCAAATCGGAAATATCATTAATGGTTCCGGTTGTTTCATTTGCACCCTTCAGCCAGTCCGATACGGTAATCTTGGATACCGAACCATCTGCTGCCGCGTTGACATAAACAGATTCCTGTTTTTTGATTTTTTTCGCTTCTACAAAGGAGCTGTTGCACACTACCATACCAAAACTAAGCACAGCACACATTGTACATTGTAAAGTTTTTTTCAATTTCTTATTCATAGTCATCGTCCCTCCAAACTAATAATCGATTTTCCGCATATCCCATGTGGTCTTGCAAATCCATTTATCAAACACTGTCAGCATCGCCGGCAGAACAAGAATAACAACGATTGTACTAATTACTGCCCCTCGGGACAACAACGTACAAATTGACTTAATCATATCAATACTTGACGACATCGTTACGCCAAATGTTGAAGCAAACAAACACATACCACTTATCATAATGGACTTAATTGAAGTTTTATGTGCAATATCGATTGCTTCCTTCTTACTCTTTCTTCGTACCACACGCTCTTTATGATAACGGCTCGTCATCAAAATTGCGTAATCTACAGTCGCACCGAGCTGAATCGTACCGATTACGATACTTGCCACAAACGGCAGCGACTCGTGTGTATAAAATGGCACTGACATATTTAAGAATATCGCAAACTCAATTACCATAACCAAAATGACCGGAATCAAAATGGACTTAAAGGTAATGAGAATTATAAGGAATATCGCAGCAACTGAAACATAGTTTACATTTACTAAGTCGATATCGGTTACATCCTGCAAATCCTTCGTCAATGGTGCCTCACCAATTACCATCGAATCTTTGCTGTATTTCTTAACAATCTTATTTATATCAGCAATCTGTGAATTTACCTCGTCTGTTGCTGCTTTATAGTCGGAGCAGACAAAGGCAATCTCATAGTTATCACTCTTTAGTTTAGATTCCAGTTTCTTCGGAATCATACTGCTTGGAATGCTGACCCCCTTAAAGGAATCAATTCCGAGTGCCCATTTAACACCTTTCACATCCTCAATTTTCTTTAACATTTCACTCTTTTCTTTGGATGCCATACCATTTTTCATCAATACGATATGGGTGCTGTTCATATTAAATTTCTCTTCGAGTTTTTTATTTGCAACGGCAGAATCCAGTGACTGTGGAAGTGCCCCCGCAATATCATAGTAAATTTCGTAATTGCTGTTTCCGTACATCGCAGGTCCCAGTAAAACTAAAAATAATACTAAGACAACCGGCCATCCCTTTACAATCTTTTTCGATAAACCATCCAAATTTGGAATTAGATTCTTATGGGTGGTTTTATCGATTGCTTTATCAAAGCATAGAATCAATGCCGGCAAAACAGTCAAACATACGATAACGCCGATGATAACACCTTTTGCCATAACAAGACCTAAGTCCATACCTAATTTAAAGGTCATGAAACAAAGTGCAGCAAATCCGGCAATCGTTGTTACCGAACTACTGGTAACGGAAGTAAATGTATTGGAAATCGCATGTGCCATTGCACGGTTTTTATCCCCGTCATACCTGACTTTATTGGCTTCATAACTTTCTAAAAGGAAAATGGAATAATCCATCGTTACACCAAGCTGTAAAATCGCTGTCAGCGCCTGAGTAATATAGGAAATTTCTCCAAATACCATATTCGTTCCCATGTTATAAACAATCGCCATACCGATACCAAGCAAAAAGATAACTGGTGTTACCAGGGAATCCATCGTTAGTAACAAAATGAGAAGCGAAAGCACCGCTGCTACAACAACATAAATCGGCATCTCTGCCATCGCCAGATTTTTAATATCGGTGACGACACCGCTCATACCACTGATAAATGCCTGTTTCTTTACAATACCACGCATTTCGGTAATCGCATCCATCGTTGAATCTGCCGATGTTGTATTGTCAAACAGGGCAATCATCATCGTTGCGTTCCCATTAAACAAGCCCTCTCTAAGTTTATCCGGGAGCATCTCTGTCGGAACTGTAATATCCATTGCGTCATCATACCAGATAACATCCTCCACATGATTCACTTTTTTCAATTTTTCTTTGAGAGCCACAATGTCCTTCTTCTCCATGTCTTCTACGACAATCATGGAAAAGGCTCCCATCCCGAATTCATCTACCATCGTATCCTGTCCGGATACTGTCTCAAGGGAATTCGGAAGATAACTTAACAAGTCATAGTTAATTCGCGTTGACACATAACCAATTGTCGCAGGGATTAACAATAAAAATGCGATAATCAGGACAACTGCTTTGTGTCTGGTAAGCCATTTACCAAACTTAATTACCATCGTGTACGCCTCCTACTTTTTGATAAATAATTTCAAAAATGACCATCAGTCACTTTAACTATATGCAGTGTAACACAAAAATGACCAACGGTCAACCATTTATTTGAAAAATTTTTGAATTGACACGATTCGTCACAAAATGCATATATTACCAATATACAGTTACGGGGGAAGTCAGCAGATGAATCGAGTTTGTAAAGCGGTTTTTTCAGAAGCAGTGCATAAACAAGGAATTTTAGGAAAGGGCATCGGGATTGCGATTGTTGACACCGGGCTTTTTCCGCATCCGGATTACCGCTCACGCATCACCGGATGGTACGATGCTCTCTATCAAAAGCCTGCGCCTTATGACGACAACGGCCACGGAAGCCACGTTGCAGGGATTGCCGCCGGAGCAGGAACCTTTTCTCATGGAAAATACAAAGGCATCGCACCGCAAGCAAATCTAATTGGGGTTAAAGTGTTAAACAGTAAGGGCAACGGCACCATTCATGACATCATGAATGGGCTTCAGTGGATTCTTAAAAATCAGGAGTGCTTAAAAATCCGCATTGTAAATATTTCCATTGGCACCAATGACCGGCATGCCTATCCCGAAGACAGTGCTTTTGTCCGCAAAGTTAATCAGCTTTGGGATGCCGGTATTATCGTGGTTGCTGCGGCCGGCAATCAGGGACCTGACCCACAGACTATTAGTGCACCCGGAAACTCCCGAAAAATTATCACCGTTGGCTCGTATGATTTTGCCGAAAGAACCGATGTAATTCCTTCCTCTCACTCCGGCGCAGGTCCTACGTTTTCCTGCATCAAAAAACCGGACGTCGTTGCGCCCGGTTCTCATATTATCAGTTGCTGCCCTCCCGACAAAACAAACGGCTCTCTCTACTCAAAGAAAAGCGGCACCTCCATGTCCACACCAATTGTGAGCGGTGCCATTGCCCTGCTTTTAAGTAAATATCCTTCCATGAGCCCAAGAGAGACAAAAATCCGGCTGAAAAACTCCAGCACGGATCTTTCTCTCCCCCACACACGCCAGGGATGGGGTTATTTAAATATTCCTTCCTTACTTAGTACCTTCTGACAGGTGCCAGATTTCATCATTGTATTGCGAAATCGTGCGGTCAGAGGAAAAGAAACCTGCTTTTGAAATGTTGACAAGCATTTTCTTTGCCCATTCTTCCCTGTTTTCATAATCCGCATAGGCTTTTTCTTTGGCTGCCACATACGCTCTGTAATCCGGGAATGTCATAAACCAGTCTTTATTCAATAACTCGTTATAAAGTCTTGTAAGCATCGCCTTGTCACCAAGTTTCTGCATTTTCTTGCTGACAATAAAATCAACGGCTTCTTTTAACTCCGAATCTTTTTCATAATAATCTTTTGAGCAGTAATCTCCACGCTCATAGCGGGCAATTACCGTATCACTGTCCTCTCCGAAAACATAAATGTTATCATCACCGACAAGCTCATGAATTTCCACATTGGCACCATCCTCGGTTCCCAAAGTAATTGCACCATTTAACATAAACTTCATGTTGCCGGTACCACTTGCTTCTTTCGAGGCAAGCGAAATCTGCTCCGAAATATCACATGCCGGAATCAGTTTTTCAGCCTTTGTGACGTTGTAGTTTTCTACCATAACAACCTGCAGATGTTTTCTCACCTTACGGTCTTTTTCAATCAGACTCTGCAAGCACAAAATCAAATGAATAATATCTTTGGCAATAACGTACGCCGGTGCTGCCTTTGCGCCAAACAAAAGAACAATCGGACGTTTCGGAATCTTACCTGCCTTAATTTCCAAATATTTGTGAATTGCATACAACGCATTTAACTGCTGTCTCTTGTACTCATGCAGTCTCTTAATCTGAATATCAAAAATAGAATTTTCATTAATCGTAACATTCTGTTTTTCCATCAATGCCTTCTTTAATTCCATTTTCTTAGCAGACTTTATCTCAAGAATCTGTTTTAATACCTTTTCATCATTTTTATAATCTAACAGCTTTTCTAACTGCGTTGCATCTTTTTTAAATCCATCCCCAATAAGAGAAGTGATAAGTTCTGTCAACTGTGGATTGCAGTGCAGCAACCATCTTCTAAAAGTAATACCATTTGTCTTATTATTAAACTTCTCTGGATAAATTTCATAAAAATGATGCAGCTCATTGTTTTTAAGAATCTCTGTATGTAAAGATGCCACTCCATTAACACTAGAAGAATAATGAATATCAATATGAGCCATATGTACTCTTTCTTCTCCATCAATAATATACACTGCCTGATTATGATATTTTCTTCTTACTTTATCATCTAAAACTTCGATGATCGGCATAAGCTGCGGCACTGCTTTTTTCAGGTAATAAATCGGCCATTTCTCTAATGCTTCTGCAAGTATCGTATGATTTGTGTAAGCACAGCTCTTTGTTACCGCTTCAATCGCTTCATCCATCTCAAGACCTCTCTCCACAAGCAGACGGATAAGCTCTGGAATAACCATTGTCGGATGGGTATCATTAATCTGAATCACTACATAATCAGAAAGGTCATGCAAGTTACATCCCTTTGCAACACATTCATCAAGAATCAACTGTGCTGCACTGGAAACCATGAAATACTGCTGGTAAATTCTAAGAATACGACCTGCCTCATCACTGTCATCCGGATAAAGGAAAAGAGTAAGATTCTTCTTTATATCTTCTTTATTAAAATTAATTCCATCCTCTACAATGCTTTCATCCACGCTTTCTACATCAAACAAATGCAACTTATTTGATGTATTATTATATCCAATAACATCAATATCATACATTCTTGATTTTACTGTCATCCCTTTAAACTTAATGTCATATGTCACATCCATTTTGGTAAGCCAGCTTTTCTCTGTAAGCCATGGATCCGGCACTGTTGTCTGCATATTATTTTCAAAAATCTGTCTGAACAGTCCAAAATGATAATTCAATCCAACACCATCGCCATTTAATCCTAAAGTCGCAATAGAATCAATAAAGCATGCTGCCAATCGTCCAAGTCCTCCATTACCAAGTGAAGGTTCATTTTCAAATTCTTCAATTTCGCAAATATCTTTTCCGTTCTGTGCAAGCTCTTCCTTTACCTCATCATAAATCCCAAGATTGATAAGGTTGTTCGATAATAATTTTCCGATCAGGAATTCTGCTGATATATAATATACTTTTCTGCCTTTTTCGGAAATATTTCTTCCTTTATCTGCTGCAGCTTCTTTTACTGTGTTAAGAAGTGCTGCGTAAATCTCTTCATTCGATGCATCTTTGATTGCTTTGCCAAGTGTCTGCTGTAACTTTTCTGAGAAATTCATAATTAACCTCCTGAATGTGTGCTGTCGCATGATTGTTTTTAATATTGATCTGAATCTTTGTTTCATCAGTTTTCTTTTGTTTTACACTGATATTATAATAGGATTATACATTTTATCTCTTGCATCATAGTAGTAAAAAGTAATACAATACTATCAAATATACAACTTTTTGATCATCCCAATTACTTCAGAAAGGACTTATACACATCCATGAACACACTTACCTATGAAAACCTCCATGAAACTAAAAAACACGTCAGCATCCAGTTTCCATACAATACCTATCTGTGCTCCATCCCGCTGGACTTCACACAGGTTCCGCTTCACTGGCATAACGACGTGGAGATCATTGTAATAAAAAAAGGCTACGGCATCATTTCTGTTGATACCAAGCCCAGAGTTGTAAAAGCCGGCGACATCGTCCTTGTCCGTCCGGGCCAGCTTCACTCCATCTCCCAACATGGGAAAGACTGTATGGAATATGAAAATATCCTGTTCCAGACCAGTCTTTTATATTCTGCGGATTCCGATCCCCGGACAGTTGGATATTTCCAGCCATATTTTTCACTGGAATATGAACTTCCATGGCTCTTTGACGATACCTGTTTCTTCCATGAAGCACTTTCTTCCTGTATTGATGCGATCGATGATCTCTGCAGCAAAAGACCTGATTATTACGAATTATCGGTAAAAGGGCATCTGTTTCACTTCTTTTACCTGTTATTCTCTTCTCAGGGAACACCGGTCACTTTCAACCGGGATAAATCTCTGGATAAGATAAAACAGATCGTGTCCTACATTGAATCACATTATACAGAACCGATTACCGTTCAAAGTACCGCTGATTATCTGGGCTTTTCCGAATCTCATTTTATGAAATTCTTCAAGCAGCATCTGCACACAACATTCACCAGCTATCTGAATGGCTACCGGCTTACCATTGCCGCCAGGCTTCTGCTCACGGAAGATGACAGCATCCTGTCCATCTCGGAACGCACAGGATTCAATAACCTGTCCTATTTTAACCGGCTGTTCAAAAAAGAATATCAGATGTCACCAAGAGCATACAGGAATCGCTAAATAACCAGTAATATAGAAAAGGGGCCGCATATAAGCGGCCCTTTTATGAAATCCTACTCAACCTCTTCCGGTTCCATACTTCTCATATGTTCCCCGTCTTTTTTAATCTCATATTTCTGATTATATTCATTCAGATATGTTTTATATTCAGAACTGTCAGAAGGATATACCTTCGAATCATGGATATGTGTATCCATATTCTCTTTGTCACTGTTCATAAGTGCAACCATCGCACTTGCACAGTGAGCTGCAATACGGTTAAAACTGTTCAGGATATCCGTAAATACAGTTCCTTCTTCCAGACCACATCCACCACTGCTCATACGTTCCACATGACGCATCTTCAGTTCATCACAAAGTGTTGTAATAACCATACCAAGCGGTGCTACTCTCTGCGCCATCTCTTTATCATTCTCAAGGAATGCCTTGCATGTAAGATTGATTTCTTCACGTACTGCTTCCATAACAACATTCAGTTCGTCCCATGCATCTTCTGAGAACTGTGTCTTATTCTCATGCATATCACTGGACATATATGCAATATAAGAAGCATGATCTCCGATACGTTCAAAGTCATTGATCGTATGCAGATAAAGTGAAACCTGTCTTGTCTGTGCTGTATTCATCTCATGCTTTGTCAGCTTGATCAGATAATCTCCCAGGCGGCTTTCATATTTGTCGATCAGGTCTTCTTTTCTCTGAACCTTGTCAAACTTGCTCTGCTGATACTCATTCAGAAGATTCATTGCACGGTTGACATTCTTACGAAGCTTCTTCGCCATGCCACTCATTGCTCTGTGACACTGTCCGATTGCCAGTGCCGGATAATCCAGGAGACGTTCTTCCAGAAGATCGAAATCCGCTTCGTCTTCCAGTTCTTCTGCGCTGTCTTTTACCAACAGACATACCAGTTTTTCAAGCTTGTTAATGAACGGGAACAGAATACATACCGTTACCAGACGGAATACCGTGTTCAATAATGCAATTGCTACCGGCGACATGATATTGTCCATAAAATCAAAATGAACAAATGCATTGATCGTATAGAATGCAATCGACCAGATCATCATTCCAAAGGTATCATTCAATAAGTACACAAGAGCTGTTCTCTTACCATTCTTGTTAGCTCCGATCGCTGAGATCAGTACCGGACAGGATGCTCCGACACCAATACCAAGGATGATCGGGAATGCACTTGAAAATGTAAGGATTCCTGTTACCGATAATGCCTGTAATACACCGACTGTCGCAGATGCACTCTGAAGGACTGCCGTAAATGCAATACCTACCAGGATACCTGCGATCGGATTCGAGAACATCGTCAGCATATCAATGAACACTTTACTCTCTCTTAATGGTATAACCGCACCACTCATTGTCTGCATGCCTGTCATCAGGATTGCAAAACCAAGCATAATGTTACCGATGTTCTTGTGTGTCGTTCTCTTACAGACCATCCGCATGATCGTACCGATCACTGCCACAACTGCCGCTATCGTTGCAGAGGATAAAATTTTCGCAATTCCATTGGATCCGTCAATATAAGAAAGACATAAGATCCATCCGGTGATACTGGTACCGATATTGGCTCCCATGATGATACCGATTGCCTGTTTCAACTTCATCATACCGGAGTTAACAAAACCGATGACCATAACTGTCGTCGCGGAAGATGACTGAATGACACTGGTTACTCCCGTACCAAGTGCTACTCCTTTGAGCGGTGTGTTTGTCATTTTGTAAAGGAATGCTTCCAGTTTATTACCGGCAACCTGTTTCAGCCCATCTCCCATAAGGGACATTCCGAACAGAAACAAAGCAACTCCACTTAACAATGACAATACCATAGAAAATATTTCCATAATTTTCTCCTTTGTTGTCAGCTTATTTTACGCTTACTTAACATTCTTTTAAAATATTCTTAACTTTTCCTTTCTTATTATGTCACGTTAAACGTTTGATTACAATCGTATATTTGTCAGAAATCACATTTTTTCACATCCCGTAGAAAAATGAATCCCGTCAATTCCTCTTTTTTCATCAATTTATCCAAAAATTACGTTCTAATTTTATAATTCTTACCTTGCACTCAGACTGAGAATAAGCTATCATTTTGTCTATATGGGTAAATGTTTATACGGAGGAATATATTTGTGAGAAAAAAGGAACAGGAACACCTGATACAGACCGTCTATCCGGGTTCTATTGCTGAAGAACTGGAAATCGAACCCGGCGATGTACTGTTAAAAATAAACGGACAGAAAATTGAGGATGTCTTTGATTATCGTTATCTGATGAAAGATGAATATGTCGAAGTCCTGATCCGCAAGCCTTCCGGGGAAGAATGGCTTTTGGAAATCGATAAAGAGTACGACGATGAACTTGGAGTTGAATTCGAGAATGGACTGATGAGTGAATACCGCTCCTGCAGTAATAAATGTATGTTCTGCTTCATCGACCAGATGCCTCCGGGCATGCGTGAGACTCTGTATTTTAAGGATGATGACTCCCGTCTTTCATTTCTGCAGGGAAATTATATCACCATGACAAATATGAAGCAGGCAGATATTGACCGCATCATCCATATGCAGCTCGCACCGATCAATATCTCTGTACAGACAACCAATCCAGAGCTCCGCTGTAAGATGCTGCATAACCGGTTTGCCGGAGAAAAGCTAAAATTTCTGCAGGATCTGTATGAAGCACATATTGAGATGAACGGTCAGATCGTATTATGTAAAGGCGTAAATGACAAAGATGAATTAAAACGTTCTATTGAGGATCTTTCCAGCTATCTTCCTTTTATGAGAAGTGTATCCGTTGTACCTGCCGGACTTACAAAATACCGTGAAGGTCTCTATCCGCTGGAACTCTTTTCAAAAGAAGAAGCCGGTGAAGTCATTGATATGATTGAAAGCTATCAGCCAAAATTCTATGAAGAATATGGTCTGCACTTCATACAGGCAAGTGATGAATGGTATATTCTTGCCGAACGTGATTTTCCGGAAGAAGAACGCTATGATGGATATATCCAGCTGGAAAACGGAGTTGGCATGATGCGTCTTTTAAAGACAGAATTCCATGACGCTCTGGAAGCTCTGAAGCAGAATGACAACTATGAGACCTGGAAAAATGAGACCTGCCGTACACTTACCATTGCAACAGGCAAGCTTGCCTACAGTACCCTTGCCGGATTCGCAGAGGAGATCATGAAAGCATTCCCATATATTAAGATCAATGTATTTGCGATCCGCAATGATTTCTTTGGCGAGACTGTTACCGTATCCGGTCTGATCACCGGTCAGGATCTCAAAGCCCAGCTTCTGGAAAAGAAAGCCTCCGGCACCGATCTTGGTGACACCCTTCTTATCACATGCAATATGTTAAGAAGCGGAGAACAGGTATTTCTGGACGATATAACGGTACAGGAACTGGAAGATGCATTAGATATGACTCTGGTCGCCGTAGAAAACCAGGGACAGGAACTTATCGAAGCCATGCTCAATCATCACTATACAATGCAGCGTGACAATGATACAGACAGCTTTGTATACGTAAAAGGTTATAACTCATAGCACAAACGAAAACATACTTTCATTAGCAGGATTAAATTTTTCAGACAACACCAACAAAGAAAAAATACCACAGCTTTTTCAAAATTTGAAAGCTGCGGTATTTTTTTCCATTATGCCGGATTTACATGAATCATAATATGCTTTGTATTCGGAAACTTCTTTTCTACATTGTCGTGCACATCCTCTGCAATTGCATGCGCATCTTTCAACGAAAGTGTTCCATCTACTGCAATCTCTGCATCGATATACACCTTGTTGCCGAACATTCTCGTTCTTAACAGATCCAGTCTTTCTACTCCCCGGCTCTTTCTGATATAGTCTGCCAGTTTCTCTTCATATTCTTCACTGCATGAAGTATCCAGCATCTTATCCAGTGCATCTTTGAAAATATCAAATGCTACTTTCAGGATAAAAATACAGATAACTACACTTGCCAGCGGATCCAGCACAGGAAATCCAAACATTGCACCACCTATACCAATCAGTGAACCAACGGAAGAAAATGCATCTGATCTGTGATGCCATGCATCTGCCATGAATGCTGCGGAATCTAGAATCTTCGCATAATGTCTGGTATACCAGAACATCCCCTCTTTTGTAAGAATCGACACGATAGCTGCCACAAGTGCGATTGTTCCCGGTGCCTGCAAATGACTGTAATCACCGGCTATGATCGTCTTCACACCACTCATTCCAATTCCAATACCCGTTGCGAGAAGAATGGCTGCAAGCACCATCGATGCTACACATTCCAATCTGTCATGACCGTATGGATGTTCGCTGTCCGCCGATTTCTTAGATAATTTTACCCCGAGAAATGCAATGAATGTGGCAAACACATCCGATAATGAATGAACCGCATCGGATATCATGGCTCCCGAATGTCCGATAATTCCTGCCAGCAGTTTGAACGCTGTCAGAATGACATTTCCAAGAATTCCCACGGTTGATAAATGATTGATCATTTTCTGTTCATTTAATTGTTGTTTTTGACTTGTCATAAGATAACCTCCATTTTTCATAATGTCATGTCTCCTATGGCACCTAAGGTGAGACTACTGTTCCTCCGTATTCTATTTACAAGACTGCTTTTTTGCAAAAAAATACACCTGTGGAACTTTCTACTTACTGTCCCACAGATGTATGATATATCGTCTCATCTGCTGCCGGTAATCGACCGGCCCGGCATGCACATCATTTTCTTAACATCATCTTTTTGAAAATGAATGTAGCCTGATCAGTTTGTACTGCTATCCCTTATCCTTATTGGATATATTCAGTGCAAAGAGATTTTATATATAATATTCGATTTCAAGGAAAAAGTCAACTGTTTTTTCAGGTTTTCATTCTCTTTATAACCTCTTAAGTTCTTCTTAAGATTTTTCCGATTTCTTTAAGGAATTTAACATACTTTAGACATATTTGTTTTTTATAATAAATTTAGATAGTTGAGAGAGACAAATTCAACTATCTCCCCCTCATAAAGTAGCACACCGGGAATCCGGTGCAACACTTTACTCTCATTCCTTTAGATAACTATAACGACAACGAACGCCACGGGCCGGAAGGTTTGTGGCGTTCGTCGTTTCTTTTTTCAGCAAAATTTAATGCTTGTTTAAAAGCTATATGCTATAATAAATTATCAACAAAACCCTTATATAGCTTATCATTTTCTCTCGTTTCCCAAAAAGAATGTTTCAAAGAAAGCGGTGGTTACTATGAAAGGAAAATATCTTTTTACAAGTTTCATTATGATTTCACTTATCATGATAGTCTCAGCCTCTTGCGGCAGTTCCAAAACTGACAAAACCTCACAGGAAACACCGGTAAACTACACCGGTGAAAATATCAATCAGCTTCTGACCTATACCGTTCCAGATGGATACCATATCGATACAGAGAATTGTACAGATAAAAACGAAGCTTCATACACAATTATTTTATCCTCTGATGACTTAGATGAAGAAGTATTTACTCTTGAGATTATCTCTTATAAAAAGCAAGGTGTAGCAATCACTGACGATTGCGACATTGATATGGACTACCTGTTAAATGTTTCCAAGGATTCTGTGATTAAAAAGATAACCTTAAACGACACATTTACAGTAGATGGGCATACCTGCAATGAAGTTACAGAGTACTGGCCATATGATCCGGATGAAGAATTCATTTCTTCATCCCAGAATCCTGTATCATATCTTTTACATGCTCTCGGATTCAAAAAGGAGCAAAAAACGATTGCATTTGAACAGGCATATATTCAAAATGGTGATTATATTATCGGAGTAGGCGTCCGAAGTTTCAATGCAGTGCAAGATATTGAAAATGATGTATTAAAAAAAGATTTGTATAAAATACTGAATTCCATAAAATTTTCAGGCAACCTATAACAAATCATCCTGAATATCTTCCTCCAGCATTCGTATTCCCGCAACACTGGTCACCGGCAGCGAGAACACTATCGTACGTTCTTTGCTGTCGAGACCGGCCTGCTCCATGATTGCTTTCATGATCTGATTCTTCTCTCTGCTCTTCGTTACGATCAGAATGACTTCTTTTTCTTTCACCAGTGACACCCCGAGATATTTCTTTGCAAGCTCCATCCCGGTTCCTTTTGCATGGATCACAGTCCCTCCGCCGGCTTTTGCTGCTCTTGCCGCATCCATGACTGTATCGATATATCCCTGATTCGCGATTGCTACCAGAAGTTCATAATCCGTATCTTTCATCGAAGTCTCCTCCTCTTTTTCAAATTCCTGTTCATTTACAAGAAACTGCAGTGTCTTTCTTCCGCCCACGCTGCTAAGCGGCACAATGAACGATACCCCTGTCCCCGGTACATCGATCAGCATCTTCGTGATCAGTCCCCGGCGCAGCTTTTTCCACGTCTCTCCTGTTACGATTGCAAGAAATAACAACTTTTCCGATTCTTCCAGGCCGAAATAATCCAGCACTTCACTCCGTGCCGTCCCCCTTCCGATCGTTTCCAGAAATACAGGAAGTCCGTACTCTTTAAAAAATGTTCGGAAATCTTTTCGTTTGTTTCTGTTCGTGATGGTCACCATCATATATACCTTACTCATAAATTCTCCCTTACAACTCTATGATATCCGCATCCCCATATGCCTCCAGCGGTAATACCTTAACAGGCTGCGCGAGCATCTCTTCTTTATCCTTCTTACGCTCCTGATACTGATACACCACACCCAGGATTTGTATCGTGATAAGCGGTGTCATTGCTACCATTGCTACCACTCCAAATGCATCCGTTACCACATTTCCGCCAACCGCTTCACATGCTCCCTGTGCAAACGGAAGTAAGAAGGTTGCTGTCATCGGTCCGGATGCAACACCGCCGGAGTCAAATGCGATCGCCGTAAATATCTTCGGCACGAATAACGTCAAGATTAGTGCCAGTGCATACCCCGGTACCAGAAACCACAGGATCGAGATACCTGTCAGCACACGTATCATCGCCAATCCAAGGGAAAATGCAACGCCAAGCGACAGGCTATATCCCATTGCTTTTCCCGGTATTGCTCCAGAGGTCAGCTCTTCTACCTGCTCCATCAGCACATATACCGCCGGCTCTGCCTTTACGATAAAGTAACCGATCAGCATACCGATCGGGATGATCACCCAGCGGTAAGGAAGCCCTGAGATCACCTGTCCCAAATAATTACCTACCGGCATAAATCCTACATTTACCCCTGTCAAGAATAATACCAGTCCAATGTATGTATACAGGATACCGACCAAAATTTTGATCAGCGTTTTCTTTTTTAATTTCAGGGATACCACCTGAAAGAATGTGAAGAACAGAATAATCGGAAGCAGTGAGCCACCGATTTCTTTCATATAATGTGGGATTCCGGACTCGAATAATTTCCATAATGCTACAGATGTCTCTGCATCCGGTATTACAGTCTCGGAATAGCTGCCACCTTGTGGATGATAGATAATACCAAGAAGCAGTACCGCCAGCACCGGGCCGATCGAACACAACGATACCAGACCGAAGCTGTCCGTCTCTGCGTATTTATCACTACGTACCGCAGAGAATCCGATTCCCAGTGCCATGATAAACGGTACCGTCATCGGTCCGGTTGTCACACCACCCGAATCAAATGCAATCGCCAGAAAATCCTTTGATACAAAAAAAGTCAGGATGAACACCACCGGATAAAAGATCAACAGCATATAGGACAGCGGTTTTGAAAATAACATACGCAATACAGCGGCCACCAGAAAAATTCCGACTCCCACGGCAACCGCCAGAATCAGTGTCATATTTGATACCGAAGGTACCTGCCCGGCCAACACCTGCAGATCCGGTTCCGATATTGTGATGATAAATCCAAGTACAAAACACAACCCGATGATCACCGGCAGCCTTTTTGACTGTGCGATCCGGGTTCCGATCCTCTCTCCCATTGGTGTCATCGACATCTCCGCCCCCAGTGTGAAGAACATCATTCCCACCACCAGAAGGATCGCTCCAATAATAAAAGCCATCAGAATGCCCGGCGGCACCGGTGCGATCGTAAAGCTTAATATCAATACGATCGCGATGATCGGTACCACCGCTTCCAATGACTCTTTTAATTTCTCTGATAATTTTGTCCGATATAAATTCAATAAATATTCATGCCTTTCTGTGTTAATTATTCTACAATTTTCTGACTATTCAATATATTCTTTATATTATCACAGAATTCCAATCCTATCTATTTTTCTACTGTTAAGATCTTGCTAAGAACGCTTACTCTGTAACCATATCCTTAGCAAATAATGCAGCTCCCAGTGCTCCACAAAGCTGTGCCTTATCGCTGATCACCAGTGTCGTTCCAAGCTTCTCTTCCAGTGTCTTCACCAGTCCCTGGTTCTTTGACACTCCTCCGGTCATCATATAGCGTTCCTCGCCGCCGACACGTTTTGCCAGTGCTGCTGTCTTGGACGCAACAGCCTTATTCAGTCCATGTACGATATCATCGGTTGCCTTATTCTGTGCGATCAGTGATACCACTTCCGATTCTGCAAATACGGTACACATGCTGGAGATTGTAATATCTTCCTTATATGACAGACCTGCCTTTCCCATATCGTCCAGACTCATTTCCATGGTTCTTGCCATCATTTCCAGGAATCTTCCTGTTCCTGCAGCACATTTATCATTCATAACGAAATTGGCTACAGCCCCGTTCTCATCCAGGCGGATGACCTTGCTGTCCTGACCTCCGATATCTATAACAGTACGGACTTCCGGGTTCAGGAAATGTGCCCCTCTTGCATGACAGGTAATCTCTGTAATACTCTTATCTCCATCAGAAATGGCCGTTCTTCCGTATCCGGTTGTAACCATTGCATCGATGTCTTCTCTCTGAAGTCCCGCATCCTTCAGTGCTTCTTCCAGTGCACGCTCTGCTCCGATTGCTGCTCCCGCACCTGTCGGCAGGATGATACCTGTCACGATATTTTGGTCTTTATCAAGAATTACTACATCTGTACTTGTTGATCCGCTGTCTATTCCGGCAAAATATCCTTTTCCCATCTTCAGTTCCTTCCCTTCCAGTTGTTCCATATTCATGCTCTCTGCAAATGCTTCTAATCTTGTCAGAAGCTGTCCGCTGCTCTGTACGGTATAATCCGATTCGATCTTCAAAAGTGGTACGGTCACATTCTGTTTGATCTGTTCGTATTCAAAACTGTAAAAATCGCAGAATTTCACGGTATGATAAATAATCCCCTTTAATCCCGGGTCATTGTATAATCTCTTTCTTCCACTGTGATCCATCATACGCATACATGGAATCTGTCCGAGAAGTTCTTTCGCATACCATACCATCAGTTCATCAAATTCCAATTCCTTTGGCGGCTCTGTCTCGCCCACCGAACGGTTGTTGACACAGGTATCATTTTCCACCGGATATGGCATACTTTTCTGTACCATATCAAAAAGTTCATTTCCCATACGTGCACCCAGCACACTGATATGCGGCTTTACAATGTGTTCCGGCTTCTTGAATGCCTGACGGAACTTTTCTTCATCAAATGTTGTGCCTTTATATTCTCCATATGCTTTCGCAAGACCTTTTAACTGCACTGCTGTACGTTCTCTGCTGCACTCTGCATCACAATGAAGCACATCGATCATATATAAGAAATCCAGTTTTCCACTGTCTTCCAGAATATCATAGACACTCCGGATCGTATCACAACAGTTGACCAGCACCAGTTCCTTTACCTTTCCGCTCATCACAGCTTCCAGAAGAGCCTTGCCGAATCCGCAGATGTTCGGATGCGCTATCTGATCCGCATGGTCAAAGCCCTGCGGCATCTCATTCAGGTTCTGACATTCCCCGCCGAACGCTTCTAAGAGTTCGATTGGGGTATATTTACAGACATAATATGTTTTATTCATCGTGCGATTCCTCCTGTCTGTCCGTATTTTCATCCGTTTCTGTATTCAGCATCTCTAAGAATGCCCCGAGTCTGGTAGATGTCTGCCCTTCTCCGCCATGACTTCTGTCGCATCCATCGCCGTCCAGGATCAGAAGCGGGATTCCCTGTTCTTCGAATTTGCGCTTGGCAAGCTGTGCTGCTCCAAGGGTATGCTTACATCCCCAGTGTCCGAACCAAACAACACCGTCTGCTCCTGTCTCCTTTGCATGACGGATTCCTGCTTCGATTCTTCTGATCGCACTTCCATTTAATGCATGATACACCATACGTCTCGCCATCGCTTCATAAGGCTTCTCCGGATCAAAATCCGGCTCACAGACACGGCTCAGTTCACATCCAACGATCTGCGCTTTTTCCTGAAAGCAAAGTTCATTCTTCACCGCATCTGACCAGAACGGAATGGTGTGCATCCAGTAAATCTTCTTTCCCTTTTTTGCCGGGGCCTTCTTCACATCGTTCAGGAGACGGTCCACATACGTTTCCTCTTCTTCTGTTCCCAACAGCAGATTATTTGTCATACCTGCATAGAGTGGCGTAACAAGGTCTGCAGGAATATATCTGTCCGCACTTTCCTTTTCATACTGTGCGAATTTTTCCAGCGTCCGCTTGCTTCTTCTCAGTCGTTCTGTTAATGTCTCATCTGTAATCTTTTTGCCTGTGCATTCTTCTATAAAGTCTTTCAGTTTACGAAGTTGGTCTGCCACATACTGTACATTGTCTTCGTTCTGCTGCATCGGCACATCGATAGCAAAGATCGGTACATCATACATCTTTGCCAGCTTCTTAAATGTCAGAAGGTTTGCATCACAGGTCAGATTCGTGTATACAATACACTTTGGTTTCGGAAGTACTTTCTTCTGCGCCGCTCCGATAAATGTCTTGTGATAACTGCAAAGTGTCTCGGATATGCCCGTATTCTCCGCCTGCTGTAAAAATGCTCTTTCTGCCTTAGATGCAGAAAGATAGCAGGAAAATCCTTCTACATTGTATGGATGTAATCCTGCTTCCTGTAAAATTTCACAAGGAGTAAAGATACTGACAATTGCACTTTCTTCCGGACGTTCCAGCGGTCTTATCATCGTATCCATCATAAGCCTTGCCAGATACTGCTCTGCCGGCATCAGTCTTTTGTCCGGGGCAAACCGGAACTTCAGATTCTGTGCCTTCCATCCGGTCTTTAAAAGCCATCTGGCTCTATCCGGATTCTCATTACTCCATTTTTCTATATAATTTCCATATGTTTCTATGATCTTCATGTTCTCATCCTCGTCTTGCCCTGTTGTCAGTTTCCATTTTTCTTCCTTATTCAAGTATAAAAAACATTTAACATCATACTCTTCTTTTTTATAAAATGCAAATATACAGCAGTGATTTTCCGCAAATCTGCTGCTGCATATAGATATCATCGTATCATTACAATACAAGTAATAACACGAATCCGACTATTCCAATCATTGAAAATACTTTTCCTGCTGTTGCCCCCGGTGCATGATAGACGATCCTCACTTCATGCTTCCCACTTCCGATCTCACATCCAAGAAATGCTGTATTTACCTTTTGTATCTTCGTCTCTTTTCCATCGATGTACATCTTAAAATGTGTGTCATATGGGATGGATGTAATGAACCAGCCATCATTCTTTACCTGTATCGTTCCCTGTATCACATTATCTTTCGTCAGCTTTTTATCCACCTGAACTTCTGACTGATATAACGTTTTTGACCGTTCCGGCAGACTGCCGAGATATGCCTGTACATGGCTTAATTGATATTTTCCTTTGCCAAATGTTACAGAAATAGTATCTTCTCCATCCTTTAACGGCACTGCATAGATAAATGTTTTATTTTCATTATAATATACATGATCTTTTGCGCTTAGTTTGTTACGGATTCCGTTGATCCAGACTGCCACGTCCTTATTCGGACGTGCATTGTCCACACGGAAGCTCAGGAAAAGAATCTGTCTCTGCCCCTCTTGTTGTGTCGTTTCCTGCTGCACCTGTCGAATGGAAAATGTTATCTTTTTTATCTTCTTCGCATGGATCTTCCAGCCACCTTTTTTTTCATGGATCCACGTTCCGACTTTTCTTTCATTTCCGTTTTTCTTCCCTATATCTGTGGTTCTATTGCCGGCTCCATTTTGCGCTTTATGATTGTCGGCCATTTTCAGACTAACAGGCGCATAAGCTGTCATTATGTTCTGATCTGAAGATTCCGTATGTTCTCCAACAACTGCATATTCCAGAAATGCCGTCTGATTATATGGAAATGCAAGTTTGTTATATTCTTTTTCCGTCATCACACGATCTGTTGCATACATGACCGGTGCCGCGTCATTATTATGATATATGCCGGTTTTTTCACATTTCTTAACCAGAGCATATCCCGTTACATCAGAATCTGATACGATATAGCGTACTCCCATCATCCGGCAAAATACCGGATTCTTCGATACCGACTGCATCATCACATTCCGGAACGGTTCTTCCAGTCCGAATGTCTTCTGACGAAATGTCTGATATTCAGAATTGTATGCCGATGAATAGATTGAAGTAATATTCTGCCCCGCATCCCAGATCCGGTTTAAATCCGCTGCATTTTCATCGTCATTGCCCATCTGTTCTGTGCGGTAATATCCACCATCATTTTTCAAAGCTTCTTTTACCGCCTGTTCATTATGTTCTCCTGCAACATCCCGGTACAGTTTGTGACTGACATACCGGTCCGGCTCCATCTGATAAAAGGTATTCATCGTGACCGCCAGACATAGCACCGACGGCAGTGCCAGCATCAGAATCTCTTTTGTCTCTTTGCAGTGGCTCTTCACTGCACAATAAAGCACATAACATATCAGGAACAGAACACTTTCTGCAAGTAATGCCTTCCATACGTTTTCCTCTATTCCTTTAGATGTAAACTGGTTTCTTGCTATATAAACAAATACCGTTGTAATGATATACGGAACCATTCCTGCAATAAGAGACAATTTCTCTTTCCTGCACTTTTCCAGATAAATAGCAATCAGATAACACAACAATGGCAGAAATGGAATGAATACCTTATCTCTGATATACAGTCCGCCATTCAATAAGTAAGCAAATACCGGAATGACAAGCACGATCACACATCCATATGTGAGCACTCTCTCATATACTTTCCGGTACAGAAGTCCTGTGATCAAAACGGTGATCACAAGTGTTGTAAGTCCGATTCCATAGATGCTGTAAGCGAATCGTTCTACCGTGATCTGCGGAACGAAAAGGGTAGTAAGCGATGTATTCTGCCCTTTACTTCTACCACCCGCCAGTGCAAGTACCGTTGGTACCAGGAAGAAACTACTCATAAGTACTGCCAGAATCATTGGACGAACAAAACACAGTCCATCCACTAAAAAGCCTCTGACCGTGACTCTGCATCCTTCTCTTTGTTCAAAATACCGGTGCAGTCCATAAAGAACCAGTACCAGCATTCCGCCAATACTGAAATAGAAACTGGTCATGATCATCAGAAATACACTAACTGTAAAAAGACCGCTTTTTTCTTTTTCAAAATACCGATCCACACCTATAAGTGCCAGACATAAGAACGGCATATAATCCACAAACATGATCTGCCCGCTGTACTGACCGATCATCGGTCCTGCCAGCAGGAACATCAGTGACAGGATAAAAGCAGTGCCTGTATCCGTCTTTCTGCTTTTCAGCCAGTAATAAAAAAGCAGTACCGAAACCGTCAGACCTGTTATGCTGATCACCATGATGTAATCTGACATTTTCACAAATGGGAGCAGATATGACGGCAGAATCAATGGACTGTATAGTCCGTAATAAGCAAAATGATAAATGTTCTGACCTCCGCCCAGATTCGGCGCAAATTCCGGAAATATCTTTCCCGTTGCATAAAACTGCTGCCGGAAATAATCC
>ERZ779869.1352-NODE-1352-length-22891-cov-3.742161_pt1 | contig 22891 bp, 22 predicted proteins | sample MGYA00511557_ERZ779869 | MGnify/ENA primary metagenome ERZ779869 (study PRJEB29588, sample SAMEA2154620) | human gut metagenome | biome: human gut; feature: human-associated habitat; material: faeces | place: Denmark | collected 2008/2010 ... | reverse complement strand
TTAACAGTGTTCTCGCTGACCCCCAGCAGCTGGGCAATTTCTCTGACACTCATCTGTTCATAGTAAAACAGGGTCACCGCTATCCGCTGTTCTTCGCTGAGGACATCCAGAATTTCCCTCATAAGCCGAACCGTTTCCTGGCGGTCTACTACCACCTCCGGCAGATTTTCGACTCGGTCGTCCTCAAATTCTATGACGCCGTCCTCTTCCTCGCTTAAGGAAGAGAACAGCACGGGAACAGATTTGCGGAGACAATCGATGGCCCGGTTGCGGGCAATGCGCTTGACCCAGGCCAGGAATTTCTCCGGATCCTGCAGCTGAGAAAGGTTCTGAAATGCCTTCACAAAAGAATCCTGCACAACGTCCTGTGCGGCATCCTCATCCTTCATCATGGTTTTTACAACAGCATATACTTGGTTATGAGTAATACGATACAGCTGAGAGACTGCCTCCTGATCGCCACTTTTAGCCTGTTCCACCAGCTCCCGGGAAATCTCCAGGGCTTGCCCGCATCTGGAACAGAATTTGGAATCCTCGGGGAGCCATTCCCCACAGCAGAAGCATTTCATCCTTTTCTCCCTCTTCCTTCCTAACTTACATTATGCTCATTATACACCAAACTGGCTGAGGATTTCATCCTCCATCAAATCTTTATCGACGAAAAATCCACCTTCCTCTATGTATAGATCGTCAATGTCCACCACATTGCCATCTTTGTCGATTTTCAGGCCCGGGATGGTAAAAAATCCGCAGGCGTTGGGAATGGATTTCTCGATCTTATCCGCATAGAAGTCACTGCCCCACCAGTAAAAGCTGCCCTCAATATCCAGGGTAACGGGAATAATGGTTACGCCCTGCTTGGCGGTGTCATAAACCGTATTGTCAAAAGCCAGGTTGGTGCAGCTGACACCGTCCCGATTGGAAATTCCGGTATTGTTGCCAGTGCCTACATTCAGACCGGTTCCGTTCTCCAAAGTCTTGTTAAAAAACTGCGTCAGTTTTGTTTCTATTTCCTTCCGATCTGCATCGTTCAGCTGAGAAAGGCTGGTCACATAGGTGTCCAGGCCCTCCACCGTCAGGGTGGTCTGGGTCTGGGTCAGCACATAGCCCTGCTGTACGGCGCTCTCCGGCAGCTGAGCGGTAACTGTCACGGAATCTCCGTTGCCCAGATCGGAAGTATCCAGCCATCCCTGGGGATCGCCGCCGCAGCCTTGGAGGACAAGTCCCTCCTGATCTCCCATCTGGCGGAGCTGATCTTTGGAAATCTTCTGAATCCAGACATTGTAATATGAATTTTGAAAATCCGTACGGCGTAATGTTTTCCCACTGCCGCGGCGAACAAACAAATTCGATTATTCGTGGATTGAAGTTGCGGTGTTTTACAATTTTCCGATAGTTTTTATGACGAATAACATCTTCACGATATAACTCCGGAACATGATAAAAAACAGGTGATTATAGAATATTCTGGCCTTTTCCACGAAAGATATGTTGTCTATATTTAGAACATAGGCACCATATTCATTTCGATCTAAGCTTTTGATTAATGTAGGCGTTCGTGCCTGAGCTTCCTGAAAAATTGTTACCCGAGAGTTCATGATTAAAACTTTGTTGGGGTATATATTTACATGCCTTATCAGGGAGAGTAATTCGTTTTCCTGTGTTTCCTTCATGCTGAAGTATGCTTGTCCGAAGCAGTCGTCAAGAAGGATTATTTCTTTGGCATCAGGTGATTGAGATAAGGACTTCTTTAATGCAGCTAAATCGGAACCATCTGTGGTATATCTGACTCGATAGCCTAGCGAAGCGTAATAGAGCACAAGCATCTTGGAGGTTATAGATTTTCCCACGCCAGGGTTGCCGACAATAATCAACACACGCCTCTGCTCCAATGCTGAAAGAGCTCTATTGAATGCACTTGTCTCAACAAACATTCGCACATCATCTTCTATATCACTTAATAGCCCCTCGGAATCAATGAATACATCATTCGTTAAGGCATTTGTTAAGATATTTGTGGATTCTATCCACAGCTTGAAATGCTTTTTCAGAATGTCTGCATTCTCTGGTAGATCGAGGAAATCATTAATCTCAACAAGAGAGATGATGTTTGCAGTAGATTCCATAAAATCAGAAAATAAAGCAAATATCTCACATTTATTGTCAGGAGTAAGTTCCTTTGAACAGCAGATATAATATTGGTCCGGATTATTTGACTTTATCTTTGGAATTTCCTTTTTGAGCGCATTTATTAAGCCCCTGACATCAGTTTTTGTATAATGCTTCACTTGAACAATGATGCTTTTCCTATATGAATTATCCGTCAGATCTATTCCATCATCTCTACCTGAACCAAAGCGTTCCAATTTTACGTTGAGCATCCTAGACATTATATCTTTACAAAGATACTCAAATTCAACATCATTCAAGTTGGAGTAATTCAGCATAATACTCTCTCCTTAGAACCGAACATGAAGTATGTAGGTTTCTATGCAGGATCAATGATCCAACGTTCCTATATATTTTTACGTAGTATTACATGAAAGATGCCATTCTTTCATGTCTTCCTCGAAATCCCCTGCATATCACATTACCTTCGAGAATTGTGGAGAGAATACGAACTTTCCGTTTCTGCTTCAAGGATTTATAGGGTACATACAGCTTTTCCGACATTGAATTCCCTTCTTCCGCTATCAGTCATGAACAGTATAGCAGAGAATACAATAAAAATCCAGAACATTCGTGCATCGCATGAAAGCGTTTCGCTTCTTCGTGAATACTCCACAATAGCGCGGATCATTTCAATGCTGTCATCTTCCGGTACAAAAAAACTACCGCACACGAAGAATCACCTCGCAGGTTATGATTCCCCATTTTACCGCTTCAAAACCGGCCTGTCAACCGCGCTGCTCCATGAGCTGAATCAATTCTGATCGTGAGATTATCTCACTTGGTTCCGCCAGAAGAACTGCACGGCGGATGCAGAGCGTCCCGCTTCGGTTCTCCTCATACAGCACACGGATTTTGGAGCCTACCTCCATAATTGCCAGCCCCTCATATCGGCTCCGGGGCCAGGTTGGGGCTACACCCCTGCGGCCGTCTGCAAAGGTCATGTAGGTGATCAGCTTCTTCCGTTTGCCCCACCGCTTACAGTCGATGGTGGCAACGAATTCACCCGACTGCATATTGAACTTGTAATCCTTCCCATTGAATTCGATTTCCTTAAACTGATGCCTGGATAATGCGTTCTGTTGTGCCATGATGATTACCTCCATAGTGTTTTTTGATTGTAAAAAGAAAAGGTGAGAGGAGCCGGTCATGAGACCGGACCTTCTCACCCATTGAAATTCTCCTACACCGAAACTCATCCAAAAAATGTGGGAGAATGAAATATCTTAAAACGCTGTGTTGCCTAAGAATCTTTCGCAACATTGATAATGCGAAGCCCCCTTCTCCGGGCGTAATCCACGGTATATGCCGTTCCTCCGGTACTTCTTGTCAGGTAGCAGATACAGGTTCCGCTGTGATCCACCAGATGGCGGTTACGCCGGTGCATGCAGTCCGGGGTGTATTCCCGGGACACATACACAACCTTGTCGCTTCTGCGCTTGATATCCTCATAAACTGCAATATCCTCACTGTGCCATCCTCTGGTCTGATTCTCACAAGGCAGTACTAGAATCAGGCGCAGCTGAGGGTATTCTTTTTTCATGTCCAGTACAATCTGAGCAGCAAGGGTATCGAACCCCCTTGCGCCTCCGGCTCCGTAAAACACAATCCCGGCTTTGATCTGCTCCTCAATCACTCTGCGTAAACGAACAGCCGCTTTCATCTTTTCCTCACCGCTCAGGCTTCTGTGCCCGGTAAAGCAGCAGGTTTTCGCTCTCAAATCCATAAAATCTTCCTCCTCGTTTTACGATATATCGCACATTTTACCATAGGCTTCACATAATTGCGATATATCCCACTCGATATATCGCAACTTTTTATAGAATACAGTCAGCGATATATCGAACAGAAGGATGATGTTTTATGAACGCCAAAGAAGCAGTCGCCGCTAGAATTATCGCGCTGTGCGATGAACGGGGCATCGCTATCAACGCCCTGGCAGGGAGTTCCGGAGTGTCCCCCTCCACGGTTTACAGCATGCTTAACGTAAAAAGCCAGAACCCAGGAGTGGTTTCCCTACAGAAGCCCTGCGATGGGCTGGGAATCACCTTGCGGCAATTCTTTGATGACGATCTCTTTGATAACATCGAACAAGAAATCAAATAAGCAGCAGGAGCGCCGGTTTCATTCAGATTCCGGCGCTTCTGCTTTTGGGCACAACAATGAGAATCACAATCCAGACTCGCCTCCTGCGTTCGCTTCGCAGGACGATTGCGATTCCCCGCATAACATACTCCACGCAGGGGATGGCCACACTGTTCCCCAGTGCCTTGTAACGGGCGGAATCCGAAGCCCCTGGGATGTTTGTCCACCCGTCCGGGAAACCCTGCAAACGCTCGCACTCAAGGGGCGTCAAGCGGCGAATCAGGTTGGTGCCACGCAGGATACACGATTTCTCCTCGTCAGCAGGAGGCTGCATCACCAGGTCTGTGGCATCCTTATGCTGCCGGGCGCTCTCCGTGCTGGCGACCTCGTTCTCCGCAAACACATCCACCCGCTGGCGGCTGAAGACCGCATGGCGATCCGCTGTTGTCAGGGAGAATGCCACGTCTTCATTGATGCCAAGTCCATTGCCGCCATTATGGGGTTTCCGGTCAACAATGTTCCCGGATATACAAAAGGCTGTCGGTGGTTCTTCTACCAGCGGAACATTATTTCCGCCCGTACCGCATCGGGCTGAGATTGTTGGGGACACTTCATGGGGCCCGGTGTATCGGGCATCTATGCCGTGGTTTTCATGCCATACTCCCGCAAGGTCTGACCGGCAATCCCCAGCAAGTTATAGATATTGCCATCTCTCCCTATGAGTGGGCAGTCCGGTTTGACTATTCTCTGTTCTTGCTCTTGGAGAAAGCCCCCAAGCCGGTTCGGAACATAGTCAGACAGCCAGGTGCCCCCAAAGTGAGGATGGGTTTGCAGTCGCCACATGGCAAGTCTTCCCATCTCAATCGCCATCCCCTCCTTGAAAGGAAACAGCAGACAGGTAAGACCGTCGTGTTCGAAGGTATAGGCTTCCTCGAATCTGGCGCCCTTTTTGAGGATGCCTTCATCGGTAAGAATCTGGTTGATTCCATCCAGCCATTCCTGGGGATCGCCGCCGCAGCCTTGGAGGACAAGTCCCTCCTGATCTCCCATCCGGCGGAGCTGCTCTTTGGAAATCTTCTGAATACTCACAGCTTCATCTTCCCCATTGTCATAGACTGTTCCTGAGTAATTTCCTGCTGGGTCAGCTTTCGGAAGCTGTCCACACCTGGAATCAGTGAAAGGCTGCGTCCATTATCCCAGGCAACGCCGATCTGACCGGCATCGTCCACATACCGAACAGTGCCTCGCGTTCCAGGTTCTACCGGGGAGTATGGGTCATTCATGTTGTTCAGCATAACGCGCGTGCCGGGTGGGTAATTCTTTCGGATAAACTCCACCTGCTCACGGCTGGGAAATAGCATATTCATTTGGGTTCCTCCTTTTCAGATAGCTTCATCAATCGCGTGCGCATACATTCTCCGTCCTCACCCTGGCACAGAAAACCATGCCCGGGAAAGGGGCATCCCTCGCACAGTTGGGATGCAGTACAGACGGGCTTTTCAGTCTGTGCGGGAGGCCCTGTGTGGGAACGGTATTCCGGTCTGGTTCTGTTTGACTTGGGATTTGCTTGGTTTGGATTCTTCACTTTTGACCTCCATTTCCTCCGGCGCCCTTTTTCAGGCACGGAATAATTGTGTGAGAAAACGAAAAAAAGCCGTCCTCCTTGAAACAGGAGAACGGTCTGGAATCGGGGGCTGACAGCCAGCGCCCTTTTTCAAAACAAAAAAGCCGGGATTCTTGAGGCTTCCGCGCCCCAAAAATCCCGGCTGATTCACATATGATAATTTTCTGAAAACTCTATAAATATTCAGCGCCCTTTTTGAATTTTCCGAGGAAATCAAAAAGGGCACAGCTTGATTTCTAGTAAAAGGGGGCTTTGACCCCCTCTAAAAAGGCCAATATCTATAGTGGGTACTCTACATTGCGGAAAATATCTATGAAAACGAATAAAATCGTGTTAACATTTTACCCTTAAATTTCAAACTTTCCGATTCGCAATTTGTGCCAATATGAGAAAATACCCACCTTAAATTCAACATTTCTTAGTTGATATCTAAAGTGGGTATTAACTATGGCTCCCCCTGTTGGACTTGAACCAACGACACACGGATTAACAGTCCGTCGCTCTACCGACTGAGCTATCGGGGAATCAAGACTGCAAATTTTACGGAAGCCCGTTTAGAGTGTCAAATTTTCAAAATAATACAAATGTTACCAAATGTAAAATCAGAAAAATCAAATTGTTGGAAATTCTCTCTGCAGCGGTAAGGTGCACCGTAGAATTGCATTTCAACAGATTGTTCCGCCTTTTGCAGCATCAATGCCGACTTACGCCTACCCCAATTCGCCTTTTGTGCTTCATGCTCCATTCCCGCCTGCCGGCGACCAGCCGGCCGCGATTGATGCGCTCTGCGCAGGCATTGAAAACGGTTTGATGAATCAGACGCTTCTCGGCGTGACCGGGTCGGGCAAAACCTTCACGATGGCCAACATCATTGCCCGTGAGGGTGTTCCGGCCATCATCTTTGCGCCCAATAAGACGCTGGCCGCGCAGACCTATTCCGAGATGCGCGACTTCTTTCCTGAAAACGCAGTGGAGTATTTCGTTTCCTACTATGACTTCTATCAGCCGGAGGCCTACGTTCCAGCACGCGACCTCTTCATTGAAAAAGATGCCGCGGTGAACGACCATATTGAGCAGATGCGTTTGGCGGCAACGAAGTCAATCCTCGAGCGCAGAGATACGATTATTGTGGCAACCGTGTCGGCTATTTACGGCATTGGTTCGCCCGAAAGCTACACGACCATGCGCATGATCCTGCGTCAGGGGGATCGTCGCTCACAGCGCCAGCTGATCAACCAGCTCGTGAAGATTCAATATAAGCGCAGCGATATGGAGTTCAATCGCGGTACTTTCCGCGTGCGGGGCGACACCATTGACATTTTCCCGGCTGAACATGCAGAGACTGCCGTACGGGTTGAACTTTTTGACGATGAAGTGGATACCGTTTCGCTTTTTGATCCGCTCACGGGCAAAGTGGTGCAGAAAGTGCAGCGTTTTGTCGTCTATCCGGCGAGCCACTACGTTACGCCGCGCGACGAAATCGTGCGGGCTATCACATCGATCAAGGCCGAGCTGAAGGTGCGCGAGGCTGAGCTCTTAAAGGACAATCTCCTCGTAGAAGCGCAGCGCTTGGAGCAGCGCACCAATTTCGATCTGGAAATGCTCGATCAGGTGGGGTTCTGCAAAGGAATCGAAAACTATTCCCGCCACCTGACTGGGCTTGCTCCCGGGGCCGCGCCGCCCTGCCTCATTGACTATCTGCCCGCTGATGCGCTGATGTTCTTTGATGAAAGCCACGTGATGATGGGACAGCTCGGCGGCATGTACCGCGGTGACCGTGCGCGAAAGGAAACGCTGGTTCGCTACGGGTTCAGACTGCCCTCGGCGCTCGACAACCGGCCGCTGAGGTTTGATGAGTTCGAGGCCAAAATGCGTCAGTCGATTTTCGTGTCGGCAACGCCGGCGGAATACGAACTCGAACGCAGTCAGGGTGAGGTGGTCGAGCAGGTCGTGCGTCCGACCGGCCTGATTGATCCTGCGGTTGAAGTCCGGCCGGCAACGACACAGGTGGATGATCTTTTGTCTGAAATTTCTGAAACGGTGAAGCAGGGCGAACGCGTGCTGGTGACGACGCTCACTAAGAAAATGGCGGAAGATTTGACTGACTTTCTGTCCGAAGAAGGCGTGAAGGTGAGGTATCTCCACTCGGATATCGACACGGTCGAGCGTGTGGAGATCATCCGGGATCTCCGAGCAGGCAAATTCGACGTTCTTGTCGGCATTAACTTGCTGCGCGAAGGTCTCGACATTCCGGAAGTTTCACTGGTGGCTATTCTCGATGCTGACAAAGAAGGGTTCCTGCGTTCGACTCGCTCACTGATCCAGACAATCGGTCGTGCTGCGCGTAATCTGCATGGCCGTGCCATCCTCTACGGCGACAAAATGACCGATTCGATGAAGGCAGCGCTAAACGAAACCAATCGCCGCCGGCAAAAGCAGGAAGACTTTAATCGTGAGCACGGCATTGTGCCCCAGGGCGTAAAGAAGGCGGTGCGAGAAATCATTGACGGGGTTTATCGCGGTCCAGATGTGGCGCCGGAGTTGTCGGCGTCCGACGCGCTGCCGATGGACGAAAAAACGTTGTCAAAACGTCTCCGCGAGCTCGAAGAAGAAATGATGAGTTATGCCAAGAATCTGGATTTCGAAAAGGCTGCACGCGTACGTGAAGAGCTGATGGCATTGAGAAAACAAGCTTTCGGTGCTTCGGCTCCAGCCTGAACTTCTCACAATTGAGTCTATGAATTTTCAGCAAGCTAGCGTAGGATAATGCACCGTGGGGAGAACCTTGCCCTGCGCAGACCTTCGCCCGATTCTGGGATTTTGGTGAACGGACAACAAAATGAACAACAACCAAGCGATCAAAATTCTTTTTGTCTGCACGGGAAATGTTTGCCGCAGCCCAATGGCAGCAGCCATCTTCGCCAAGAAGGCGAAAGAGGCTGGTTTTGAAGACGTGATGCTCAGCGACAGCGCCGGTACGAGCGATGCTCATGAAGGCGAACCCTGTGATGCCCGAGCCGTGCTCACCTGCCGCCGCCGAGATGTGCAGCTCGCCGGACACCGTGCTCGCCAGATTGAAGCGAGCGACTTCGAAAAGTTCGATTTAATTTTGGCAATGGACTGGGAAGTGCTCACTGAACTTCAGCAGCGAGCTCCCGCCGCCATGCGCCACAAGATTCAGCTCCTCATGCGCTACGCCAACGACATTGACGAAGCGATTGTGCCCGATCCCTACTATGGCCTGAACGAAGGATTTACGCGCGTTTACGAATACTGCTCGGATGCGTGTGAGGGGATCATCGAAAACTTTGAAAAGAAGGCCAAGCAGCTCCTTGCTGCCCGTGCCGCATCTTCTGCGGCAAACGCTCAAGCCTCCTGAAGGCCGTATTGCAAAATACCTCCCCATTACGGCCTGTAAATCTCAATCTAACAGTGTAAGTCAGAATAAACTCAAGCACTAACCCTAATTTCTGACTTGATCACTCAGGATTGTTGGCGTAGAATCCGCTCACAAAATTGACAAGAACAGTCAGGATTGAGCGGCTGACCTGCCTCCCTAGCGAGAATCGTCAGCCTCTGTTCGATGGGAGACGAAGTTGAAGCTGACGACTAAAGGCCGTTTTGCCGTTACCGCCATGGTCGACATCGCCATGCGTGCTCGTGAAAGCGATGCGCCGGTGCCGATTGCGCAGGTTGCGGAACGCCAGAAGATTTCGCTCGCGTATCTCGAGCAAATCTTTTGCCGACTGCGCCGTGCCGGGCTCGTTGAGAGTACGCGCGGACCGGCAGGCGGTTACAAGCTTTCCGAGCCTGCTTCTCAAATCACCATCGATCGCATTGTTTTGGCTGTAGACGAGAACATGGACACAACGCAGTGCCGCGGTGAAGGTACCTGCCTCGGCGGGGCCGCCTGCCTCACGCATCACCTCTGGGAAGAGCTCAATTCCGTTATTGAGAGCTTCTTGGCGAGCCGTTCGCTCGAATGTCTCATTGAGGAGCATGAGGCGCGTGAAGCCGCAGAGGCTGACAGCAGCGCTTCCGTGAGTATTCCCGCGGTCATTCCCGTGCGCAAAAGCGCTTGAACCCGATTTCCCCTTGCATACTTTGGACTTTCAGTCATGAAGCTTCCGATTTACCTCGACTACTCCGCTACGACGCCGTGCGATCCCCGCGTGGTCGAAAAGCTCGTTCCTTATCTGCACGATCATTTTGGGAACCCCGCCTCCCACAGTCACAGCTACGGCTGGGAAGCTGAGAAGGCCGTTGAAGAGGGCCGCACGCAGATTGCTGCGCTGATCGGCGCGGATCCGCGCGAAATTGTATTCACGTCCGGCGCGACGGAAGCTGACAATCTGGCGATCAAGGGTGCAGCGCATTTCTATCGCGACAAGGGCAAGCACCTTATTACGGTCAAGACTGAACACAAGGCCGTGCTCGACAGCATGCGCCACCTCGAAAGCGAAGGCTACGAAGTGACGTATCTTGACGTTGACGAAGAAGGCATGATCCGCTGGGATGACTTAGTCAATGCTATTCGCCCGGACACCACGCTTATCTCGGTCATGGCGGTGAATAACGAAATCGGCGTCATTCAGGATATTGCCCGTATTGGCGAGCTCTGCCGCGAGCGCGGCATTGTCTTTCACTGCGACGCTACGCAGGCTGCCGGCAAGATCGATCTCAATGTTGACCATCTGAAGGTCGATTTGATGAGTCTTTCTGCGCACAAGGTATACGGCCCCAAGGGCATTGGCGCACTCTACGTTCGCCGCAAGCCGCGTGTGCGCATTGAGTGCCAGATGCACGGCGGCGGACACGAACGTGGCATGCGTTCGGGGACCCTGCCCACGCACCAGATCGTCGGCATGGGCGAAGCTTACCGCCTTGCCCGCGAAGAAATGGCTACGGAAGTGCCGCGCATCAAGCGCCTTCGCGATCGTCTCTGGGAAGGCATTCAGAAGAATATTTCGGATGTCTACCTCAACGGTTCCTGGGAGCACCGCGTCTGCTTCAACCTCAACGTGAGCTTTGCGTTCATTGAGGGGGAAAGCCTCATGATGGCGGTGAAGGATCTGGCCGTCTCATCGGGGTCGGCTTGCACGTCTGCGTCGCTCGAGCCCTCCTACGTGCTCCGCGCGCTCGGCCGCGATGCGGAACTTGCGCACTCGTCGATTCGCTTCACGCTTGGACGCTTCACGACGGAAGAAGAAATTGACTACGCCGTTAAGTGCCTTACCAAGGCCGTGAAGGATCTTCGCGAAAAGAGCCCTCTCTGGGAAATGCACCAGAACGGCGAGGACATCTCGAAGGTCGAGTGGGCCGCGCACTAATTTCAGTGGTTCAGAACATTAATTCAACATTGATGAAGACCCCCTCCCGGGAGCAAAGACTCCCGGTACCGTCTTCCGGAGAAAGAGAATGGCCTACAGCGAAAAACTGATTGACCACTTCGAACACCCCCGCAACGTCGGCACGCTCGACAAGAACGCACAGGACGTCGGTACGGGCATGGTGGGCGCACCCGCCTGCGGCGACGTTATGCGTCTGCAGATCAAAGTCAATCCTGAAGGCGTCATTGAGGACGCGAAGTTTAAGACCTATGGCTGCGGCTCAGCCATTGCGAGCTCTTCACTCGTCAGTGAATGGGTCAAGGGCAAGACGCTCGAAGAAGCCGGCAAGATTACCAACGCTCAGATCGCCGACGAGCTTGCGCTGCCGCCCGTGAAGATCCACTGTTCAATTCTGGCCGAGGATGCCGTCAAGGCCGCCATCGCTGACTACCGCGCCAAGCAGCATCCCGCTGAGCAGGATGCCAAGAAGGAATAATCATCATGTCCGTTACGCTTACTGAAGCCGCTGCCAAGCACGTGCAAAAGTATCTGGCCCGCCGCGGCAAAGGCGTTGGCCTGCGCTTGGGCGTCAAAACCTCCGGCTGTTCCGGCATGGCCTATAAGCTCGAGTTTGCTGATCAGGTCGAACCCGACGATAAAGTTTGGGAAAGTTTCGGCGTGAAAGTGCTCGTTGACGAAAAGAGTCTGCCGTATCTCGACGGCACTGAGCTCGACTACACGCGAGAAGGCCTGCAGGAAGGCTTCAAGTTCCACAATCCTAATGAGAAGAGCCGCTGCGGCTGCGGCGAGTCCTTCCAGATCTGAGGGTTGATCGGTCATGGCTCAGATGACGCCTTTTGAACTCTTCGGCCTTAAGCCCGCCTTCAAAGTGGATTTGGAGGCGCTGCACGCCGCACACGAACGGGCCATCCTGCAGGTGCATCCGGACCGTTTCGCAGATCGTCCCGCTGCCGAGCGCCGTGTGGCAGAACAATGGGCTTCGCGCATCAATGAGGCCTATGCGGTGCTCAAAGATCCGGTGAAGCGTGCCGTTTGGCTCTGTGAGGCGGCCGGCCGCAGTGTCGGCGCAGAAACGAACACGCGCATGCCGACGGACTTCCTGATGCAGCAGATGGCCTGGCGGGAAGCCATGGATGATGCTTGCGGTGATGATGAGAAGAACGCGGTTCGCGATGAAGCGCGAGGCGCTGCCGACAAAGTGCTCGAAGCGCTCAGCAGTGCGATCGACGAAACGCATGACTGGGACAAGGCCGTTGATCTCACCCGCCGACTGATGTTCATTGAACGTTTTCTTGAGCAAAACGCTGATTAACCCTTTCCATTTATTCGCTTGACCAAGGCGCACGCATCGGAAGAAATCGCCGGGCGCGCGCCTTCGCCCACATAAGAAGAGATAGAAAACATGGCCCTCTTTCAAATCGCTGAGCCGGGACTTTCTGCTGCGCCGCATGAGCATCGCCTTGCTGTCGGCATTGATCTCGGCACCACGAATTCGCTTGCTGCGACCGTAAAGAGCGGTGAACCTGTTGTGCTTGCCGACGAGGTCGGCCGCCAGCTCCTGCCTTCTGTCGTGCGCTACCTGAAGGATGGGTCGGTTGAAACGGGGTGGGATGCGCTTGCACATGCCGAGAGCGATCCGCGCAACACCGTCTATTCGGCCAAGCGCCTGCTCGCGCGAGGCCGCAGCGAACTCAAAACGCTGCCCGTGCTGCCCTACGAAATCGTTGATGCGCCCGGAGGCGTGGCGATCCGTACGGTTCAGGGGGACAAAAGTCCGGTAGAAGTGAGCGCTGAGATTTTGAAGACGCTTGCCAAGCGTGCAGAAACGCAGCTCGGCGGTGAATTGACCGGCGCTGTGATCACCGTGCCCGCTTATTTTGATGACGCTCAGCGTCAGGCGACAAAGGATGCGGCACGACTGGCGAACCTTTCCGTTCTGCGTCTTTTAAACGAACCCACGGCGGCGGCTTTGGCCTATGGGCTCGACAACGGTGCAGAGGGCGTCTATTTGGTCTATGACCTGGGCGGCGGCACCTTTGACGTCTCTCTCCTCAAGCTTTCGCGCGGCGTTTTCGAAGTGCTCGGCACGGGCGGCAATGCGGCGCTGGGGGGCGATGATTTTGATCATGCGGTGGTTGACTGGGCGGTGTCGCAGCTCGGCAGCGTTGAACTTACCGCAGAAGACCGCCGTCAGCTGCTTGACCGCGCGAAGGCGGCGAAGGAAGCGCTCACGGATGCGCCGGAGACGGTTCTTAAACTTGAACTCTCTTCGGGTACTCATGCCTTTACGCTCACTCGTGTGATCTTTGATCAGCTCACAAAGTCGCTCGTGGATGAAACGCTTGAAGCTGTTGCCAATGTTTTGCGTGATGCGAAGCTCGAAAAAGACCAGATTAAAGGCGTGGTGCTGGTGGGCGGTTCCACCCGCATGCCCTGTGTGCGCCGCGAGGTGGAAGCTTATTTCGGCTTTGCGCCGTTGACGGGCATTGACCCGGACTGCGTGGTAGCCGTCGGTGCCGCAATGCAGGCCAATAAGCTTGCGGGCAATGCCGCCGAAGGCGAGGATTGGCTGCTGCTTGACGTCACGCCCTTGTCGCTCGGCATCGAAACGATGGGCGGACTGGTCGAAAAGATCATTCCCCGCAACAGTCCCATCCCAGTCGCGCGGGCGCAGGATTTCACGACTTTCCGTGACGGTCAGACCGCGATGGCGGTACATGTTGTGCAGGGTGAACGCGAAGTGGTGGATGCCTGCCGTTCGCTCGCTCGTTTTGAGCTTCGCGGCATTCCTCCGATGGCAGCTGGGGCAGCCCGCATCCGCGTGACCTTTCAAGTGGATGCCGACGGTCTCTTGTCCGTGTCTGCACGAGAAATGACGAGCGGCGTAGAGGCTTCCATTGTCGTGAAGCCTTCGTACGGCCTCACCGACGAAGAAATTGTGCGCATGCTCCGGGAAGGCAATTCGAGTGCCGAAGCCGATATGCAGGCTCGCAAACTCCGTGAAGAGCAGGTGGAAGCCAAGCGCCTTCTCGAAAGCACCGCCAGCGCGCTTACGCAGGACGGCGATCTCTTGTCGCCTGAAGAGCAGTCTGAAATTGATCGGCTCGCTCGAGCGGTCGGCTCTGCCATTAACGGCACGGATGCCGACGTGATTCATAAAGCCGTGGAGGCTTTGTCAAAGGGCACTGAAGCTTTTGCTGAGCGCCGTATGGATCGCTCCATTCGCGCTGCATTGGCCGGCCGCAGCGTCAATGACGCGTTGTTTGATGAAAAGCCCTCCGGTTCCTGATATTTCCAATTGAATTTTTCTTGATCCCAGAGAAACGATAAATGCCAAAGATCACTGTTCTCCCCAACGCTGAGCTCTGCCCGGAAGGCAAGACCTTTGAAGCTGAAACCGGCGCCAACCTTGCCAGGGCGCTGCTTGCCAACGGCGTGAAGATTCAGCATGCCTGTGAATTCAACTGCGCCTGCGCGACCTGTCACGTCATCGTGCGTCAGGGTTTCGACAGCCTTAACGAACCGTCCGACAATGAGCTCGATCATCTCGATACGGCCTACGGCGCATGTGCCGAATCGCGTCTTTCCTGCCAGACCACGGTTGGTACGGAAGACATCACGATTGAGATTCCCAAGTACAACCGCAACATTGTCGGAGAGTAAAGGAGATCGCCATGGAGCTTCACTGGTCTGACGTGCAGCGCATTGCCGAAGAGCTTTACGATGCGGATCCTGATCTCGATCCGCTGACGCTTTCCTTTGTGAAGCTCCACGACATGGTGGTAAAGCTGCCTGACTTTGCCGACGATCCGCAGAAGTCCAATGAGCAAATCCTGGAGGCCATTCTTCAGGCTTGGCTTAACGAGCGGGATTGATTTCGTTTGATCTGCCGATTAGACGTCTCTGCTCAAGGCCGTCCGCAGCAGTCCATGAAGGCTGCCGGTCGGCCTTTTCCGTTTTTTGGCAGACTGAAAACATATTGATCGATGAGGTTTTTTCATGCAGCGCTTCAAGTGCCTTCAGCCCCGGATGGGCACAGCAGCAGGGCTGAGCGTTTTCGTCCTTGGCCTCTGCTTAGGGCAGTCTTGCGCAGCCGCAAAGGAACCGCTCCCTCAGCTGCTCGAACAAAAGCCGGCGGTCAGTGTTTTGGCGATGGATGCGCTTCCAAACCGAATCGTCGTGACGATCAAAGGGGATCCGCACACATCACGGGGCTTCAGCTGGTTCATGAATGCAGCACCGGACGACCTGAATGTCGAGCTCTCTCCATCGAGTGATTTTGCGCAGATCACCCGCATTCCGGTTCAGACAATGCAGGTGCAAAGCCGTTTTCTGGAACGAACGGGCTGACGGGTATTTTCTTTTTCGTTCGGAAAAGGCCGACAGTACCATCCTCGGCTACTTCACTGATGAAGGGCGAAGTGTGAAATGGCGGCCCAAGGACGGCGCCAGAAAACCCGATCACGTTGAGATTGGCGTTTTGACGCGTCCAGAGACGATTTGCCGCGCAGAGGTTTCGAGTCTCAGTCCCGGCACGCTTTGGTATTGGCGCATTGCCGCAAAGGGCAAAGTGCTGAGCCCTGTCGGCAGCTTCAAAACCGCGGCCGATCCGGACAAGACGGACGAAGTTTCCTTTATTCAGGTCTCCGACACACAGAACGCCTACTACAACGAACATAAGCGCAATGAGGCGGCTTACGGCGCCGATACGCTCTTAGAGGCCCTGCGGCACTTTCCGAATGCAGACTTCGTGCTGCACACCGGTGATTTTGTTGAAACCGGCAGTATTGAGGACGAATGGTTCGACCTTTTCAAGCGTTCAGCACCGATTCTGATGCAGACCACAGTGGCGCCGGTTGCCGGCAATCATGAGGTCTATTCGCTTCAGGACGGCGTGCGGAGCTTTGGAGCGTTTGAGCGGCACTTCAATGTCAATGATGCGCTTACTGGCGGAGCGGCTCTGACGAGTGGCCTCAAAGAGGATCCCGACGGCGGCGCAACCTATTCGTTTGATTGGGGAAGAGTGCATTTTGCAGTGCTTAATACCAATGACAACCAGCATGCTCAGCATTCAGCATTGAGCCTCGCACAGCTTGAATGGCTCAAAAAGGATGTCCGGACTTCACGAGAGCGCGGTGCACAATGGGTCATTTTGGCGCTGCACAAGGGGATTTATTCAAAGGGCTACCATTCGCTCGAAGATGCTGATATCCGGCGCGTTCGGCAAGCGCTGACAGCGCTGATTGACGACCTTCGGATCGATGTGGTGCTTCAGGGACACGACCATGTCTATTCGCGCACCAAGGCGCTTAAAGTGCGCGACAACGATGACCCAAGCTTCTGTCCGGCCCGAGTGACGCAGCCCGACTTCACCTATGACGCCGATTTTTTCAAGGTTCTGCATGCGCCCAAGGGCGCGGTGTTCGTGACAGCCGACACCGCCGGCACCAAGGCCAATGATGCTGTGGCGGACGGTACTTTGAAGCATTTGGGCAAGGTACGGCCGGCGTTGAAGAGCATGACGGAAAACGAGCTCGAAAGCTACAGTTATCTTTTTGAGACCGGCATGCAGCCGCACCGATCGAGCCGTTTCCATAAAAAACACACTAATTGGCGCGATGCTTCCGAGCAGAGTTTTATTCACTATTGCGTCAAAGGCCGCGTACTCGTGGGCGAGGTCTATGTGGTTTCGGGAAGCTTGGAGAAAGCCGAGCCTCGCCGTGTGCAGATGATTGACCGCTTTACGATTGAGAAGCCTTGAAGAGATCTTTAATCCGCAGCGCTGGGCGTTGCCGCCATGGAAAAGAGGAGAGACGAAGCTGCTTCGTGCATGACCTTGCGTGCTGCAATCAGGTCGAGTACTTCTCGTGCCGAAAAGCGTGCAAAGCGCTCGACTTCATGATCTGCCGCGCAGGGTTCGAAGCCAGCGGGGACCACCAGGTCGTGGGTATAAGAAGCTTCTAACATCCAGCCGCCCGATACGGCCCGGGAAATTAAAAAGCTGCCCAGATATCGAGCATTTTGTGCGTCCGCTGCCGGGAGCGAGGCCTCTTCATGCGCTTCGCGCAGCAGCGCTTCAGCGGGCGTTTCACCCGCTCCCACCATCCCTGCGGCGAGGCCGTCCCACAGGTCGGGGCCGACTCGTTTGGTGCGGCTTCGCTGCCCTAGGATATAAACCGGGTCGAATTCGTCAACGGGATCGCGCAAACGAGCCGAGAGATGAACCGCTCGGGTCAGCGCTCCCAGAGGACGGTAGAGCGCTCGCTCGAGGCGCACAGTGACTCCCTTTTGCGCAGACTCGGAAAGACTGAAGAGGTCAAGGAGCTCTCCGCGCCATCCCTGAGAAAGGTGGGCGGCCCGCATTGCGATGCCGAAGTCGAGCAAATGTGCCGCATCGAGACGCAGCCCTGTTTGGTGCTGAGTAATGCCGGGCATGCGGCTGATTTTGTCCGCCCATTCGGGAGCCGTGCGGCCAATGAGAACGCCGCTTGAAAGGCGAATGGGAATCAGCCCCGGGTGCGCGCAGAGCGCTGCGCTTGACCAGCTGCCGGATGCGTCCGGAAGCACAAAGCCCGCAGTGAGGACTCGCGTGAGTGCCTCGCGGCGGGCTTTGAATTCAGCCGACCCGAAGGATCGGCTCGATGAGCTTCCAAACGCAGGGATAAAGGAACCCTGCATCATGGATTACTTCGTGTTTTCCGGGCGCATGTGCGGGAAGAGCAGCACGTCGCGGATCGTCGGAGCGTCGGTGAGCAGCATCATGAAACGGTCAATGCCGATGCCGCAGCCGGCGGTCGGGGGCAGACCGTATTCCAGAGCACGGATGTAGTCAGCATCGTAATACATCGCTTCGTCGTCGCCGTGGCTCTTCTTGTCAGCCTGAGCACGGAAGCGGGCAGCCTGATCGTCCGGATCGTTGAGCTCAGAGAACCCGTTGGCGGTTTCTCGGCCGGCAATGTAAAGCTCAAAACGTTCGGTGATTTCAGGATCGGCGTCGGACGCGCGGGCGAGCGGCGAGATTTCAACCGGATAGTCAATGATGAAGGTCGGTTCGATCAGCTTGGCTTCGGCGGTTTCTTCAAAAAGCGCCATCTGCAGAGCGCCCAGGCCGGCGTCAACCGGGATCTCACCGCCGAGGCGCTTAAGCTCGGCGCGGATGAAGTCCGGGTTGTTGAGTTCTTCATCGGTGTAGTTCGGAGCGAACTTCTTGATGGCGGCAAGCGGCGTCAGGCGATGGAAAGGCTTGGAGAGATCGATTTCCTGGCCCTGATACTGGAGAACCATCGAACCCGTCGCTTCTTTGGCAACCGTGCGCAGGAGCTCTTCGGTGAAGTCCATCTGATCGCGGTACGTCCAATACGTCGCGTAGAACTCCATCATCGTGAATTCGGGGTTATGGCGAATCGACACGCCTTCGTTGCGGAAGTTGCGGTTGATTTCAAAGACGCGTTCAAAACCGCTGACCACGAGGCGCTTCAGATACAGTTCCGGCGCGATGCGCAGGTACATATCCATATCGAGCGCATTGTGGTGCGTGATAAAGGGTTTTGCATTGGCGCCGCCCGGGATCGGGTGGAGCATCGGCGTTTCCACTTCAAGGAAGCGGTGATTGAGCATGAAGGCGCGGATGGCGGCAATGGCCTTCGAGCGGGTGAGGAAGCGGTTGCGCGATTCCTCGTTCATGATGAGGTCGACGTAGCGCTGACGGTAGCAAAGCTCCGTGTCCTGCAGGCCCTTGTGCTTATCGGGCAGCGGACGGATGCTCTTGGTCATCAGACGGATTTCTTTCACGCGAATGGCGAGGTCGCCGGCATGGGTGCGGAAAAGCACGCCCTTGGCAGCGACGATGTCGCCCAGGTCGAACGTCTTAAAGGCAGCATAGGCGTCGGGGCCGACTTCATTTTGCTGCACGAAGTACTGCATCGTGCCGGTGAAGTCGCGCACCGTGCAGAAGGAGGCCTTGCCCATGATGCGCTTGAGCATGATGCGGCCTGAGCAGGCAACTTCGGGGGCGGCGGCTTCAAGCTCCTCCGCCGTCATTGCGCCGTATTTGGCCGTAAGGTCGCCGAAGAGATCCGTACGCTTGAAGTCGTTCGGATAAGCGACGCCGGCGGCGCGCAGCGCGGCAAGCTTGGCGCGGCGCTCGGCGATGATATGGTTTTCGTCTTCGGCCGGGGCCTGAACGGTCTGAGGGTTCTGCTGGGCTTCTGCCATTTGATTCCCCTAAAAGTGTTTTGCGGATGTTGGGATCCAACGAGCACTTCGGAAGGGTGCAGTGCAGGGCTTTCCGAAGCGTTGAGTCTGGAATAGGGTAGTTCGGAGCTTGGGGCTTATTCGGCCGCCGGAACGGCATTCACGCCGCCCTTCAAGCTCGCTTCGATGAATTGATCAAGATCACCGTCGAGCACGCCGCCCGTGTTGCCGGTTTCAACGCCGGTACGCAGGTCCTTCACGCGCGACTGATCAAGCACGTAGCTGCGGATCTGGTGACCCCAGCCGATGTCAGACTTCGACTCTTCGAGCTTCGTCTGCGCTTCCATGCGTTTGCGCATTTCCAGCTCATAGAGCTTAGCCTTGAGCTGCTGCATGGCTTTTTCACGGTTGCGGTGCTGCGAGCGGTCATCCTGACAGATCGTAATGATGCCGGTGGGCTTGTGGTGAATTCGGACGGCTGACTCGGTCTTTTGGATGTGCTGACCGCCTGCGCCCGAAGCGCGGAAGACGTCGATGGAAAGATCGGCAGGATTGATTTCAATGTCGATGGAATCATCCACTTCCGGATAGACGTAGACCGAGGTGAAGGAGGTGTGACGGCGCGCATTGGCGTCAAAGGGGCTCTTACGCACCAGACGATGAATGCCGGTTTCGGTGCGCAGCGTGCCGTACGCCCACTCGCCCTCAATAAAGAGCGTGCAGGACTTGATGCCGGCGACTTCGCCCGGTGTTTCTTCTTCAAGGGTGACCTTAAAGCCCTTGCGTTCGGCGTAGCGCATATACATGCGCTCGAGCATGCTTGCCCAGTCCTGCGCTTCCGTGCCGCCCGCACCGGACTGAATTTCCAGATAGCAGTTGGCCGAGTCCATCGGCTGGTTGAACATGCGCTTAAATTCGAGCTGAGCAACTTCGTGCTCGATACGGTCTACATCCTCTCCGATAACTTCGAGGGAATCGAAATCCTCTTCGGCCAGAGAAAGTTCAAAGAGTTCGCCCGCATCGGCGATGCCCTGCGTAAGACGGTTGAAGCTGCCGACGATATCGTCGAGCATCTTCTTTTCTTTGCTTACTTCTTGGGCGTGTTTGGGATCATTCCAGAGGTCCGGGTTCTCAATTTCCCGATTTACTTCTTCGAGGCGCCGAGCTTTGCGGTCGACGTCAAAGATACCCCCGAAGTTCATTGAGCCGACGGGTAAGATCGTCGATCGAGGCTTCAATTTGGTTGATGCGTTCAGCTTCCATTTCTGACCTATGCGGATAGAGCGTATTCGTTGTATTAAAAGTGCGTCGGGCTTCGAGAATTTTTGAAGCACAAAATCACCGACGTGCCCTGAAAATACAGGGAAACGAAAATTATAGACGGCTTCGGGACGCCGCATGTGCTGCTGAGCGTCCCGAATCATAGGAAAAAGCGGCGGAATTTCCGCCATTCGGTTATTCGGCCGCCTCCACCACCAGCTGCACGGTTCGGCGGCCGCGGAATTCATTGACTGACGGCCGGTAGGCAATCCTCGTGAGCGACGCTAAAGGTTCTTTGCGGCGGAAAAAGATGGCGTCAAAACGCGAGCCGCCGAGCTCGAGCATCATTTTGAGATGCGTGCCCTTGAGAAGCGTCTGTGAGAGCACGTGAACCTCGTTGGCAAAGAGCGGGGCTTCAAAACCCTGTCCCCAGATTTGTTCATCGATTTCCTGACAGAGCGCTTCGGTAATCTCGTCGGGCGCGAGTCCGCCGTCGGTGAGCACAACACGCTCAAAAACGGAGGCATCGCATCGGCTGCGGATGACTTCCTCAAACGCCGCCTGAAAATCCTTGAACCCTTCGGGTTTGATGGAAAGTCCGGCCGCCATGGCATGGCCTCCGAAGCGAAGTACGACGCCGGGCAGTGCTTTGGCGGTCAAGTCGAGTGCATCACGCAGATGTATGCCGGGAATGGAACGGCCCGAACCTTTGAGTTCTCCGTTTTCCGTCGGCGCAAACGCGATGACCGGACGGTGGATGCGCTCCTTCAGGCGCGCTGCCACCAATCCCACAACACCCTCATTGAAAGAGGGGTTGAAAATCGTAAAAGTGGCGTGATGATCCAAGTCAATATTGGATAAAGCGGCCTCAGCCAACTGCTGCATCTCGCTTTCAAGTTCGCGGCGTTCGGTGTTGATGGAGTTGAGGCTCTCGGCAAAGGCAAGGGCAGCGGCGGGATCGTCCGACAAGAGACATTCGATGCCGTTTTCCATGGTTCCGAGACGGCCGGCGGCATTGATGCGCGGCGCAACGGCAAAGCCGAAGTCGCGTACCCCCGCGGTACGAATATCGCGTCCGGCAATGGCAAACAGGGCTTCGAGCCCTGCATGCGTACGGCCGCAGCGAATGCGGCGAATGCCTTGCGAAACCAGAATACGGTTGTTTTTGTCGAGCTTGACGACGTCAGCCACTGTTCCAAGGGCTACAAAGTCCACCAGCGCATCCAGACGCGGCTGAGTCTTAGCGTCAAAGACGCCGTGTTCGCGAAGGAGCGAACGCAGGGCGAGCAGCACATAGTAGATGACGCCGACGCCTGCGAGATTTTTCGACGGGAAGGTCGAGCCCGTTAAATTGGGGTTGACGATCGCCTGTGCCCGCGGCAGTTCAGCGCCCGGCAGGTGGTGGTCTGTAATGATGACGTCGATGCCGAGCTCCCGAGCGCGGTCAACGGCTGCGACTGACGAGATGCCGTTGTCAACCGTGACGATGAGATTCGGCTTGGGGGTTCTGGCAGCAACAATATCGACGACGTTGGGCGTGAGCCCGTAGCCGTGGAGCACGCGGTCCGGCACGAAGTAGTTGGCGGTGATGCCGAGCATGCGCAGACCTCGGATGCCGACAGCACATGCCGTAGCCCCGTCGCAGTCGTAGTCGGCGACGATGGTGACGGCTTCATGCCGATCGCGAGCGAGTGCAAGCCGTTCGGCTGCTTCACGCGTGCCTTCGAGCATGGCGGGCGGCAGCATGCCGGCCCATTCCTGCTCTAAATCGGAGGGCACCTGAATACCGCGGGCGGCAAGCGCCCGTGCAATGGGCGGCAGAAAACCCGAAAGGGTCAGACGATCGGCGGCATGCTGATCGTAAGGACGGGAGAGAATGCGCGTCATGGAACCTCTCCCGCAAAGTTGTCAATGAACCAGCTCTCGAGCGGGAGCACCGATCGTTTGAAGCGTTTGAGCGGATTGATGCTCTTGGGCGTCGGCAAAAGCGTAGCGGCGCCGGCATTGCCAAAGAGTACGAAAACAGCGTCTTCAATGCCGGCGGCTTTTTCGCGGCTGCGCCAGAGCGCGAGTTCGCCGAGTGCCGTGGGGAGCGCTTCTCGCCAAGCGCTCCAGTCACTGCGGCGCCAGGGTTCGAGGAGATGCTCAATAACGACGATGCGCTCGCCGATCGGTGCGTCAACGAACGCTTTCCCCCACCGGTCCTGTT
>ERZ779869.1351-NODE-1351-length-22930-cov-6.114098_pt1 | contig 22930 bp, 16 predicted proteins | sample MGYA00511557_ERZ779869 | MGnify/ENA primary metagenome ERZ779869 (study PRJEB29588, sample SAMEA2154620) | human gut metagenome | biome: human gut; feature: human-associated habitat; material: faeces | place: Denmark | collected 2008/2010 ... | reverse complement strand
CGTGCTTACAGCGTATAGCTGCTTAGCACATTATTGAATTATTAACGAACTATTGTAATATGACAATTCATTTTAAAGGAATAATTATATGCAAGTAAAATTCAAAACTTTTTCGGTAGGTTCTGGTGATTGCATTACTTTGTTGTTAAAGAATGACGACAAGGAAATACATATCATGGTAGATTGTGGCCTCTATACTCAAGAAGTTAATGACTATATCGTGAATGATTTTCATAGTTATATTGACTATCTGATCGTTACACATATAGATAATGATCATATCAATGGTTTGATAGAGATGCTTAAAACCAAGCCTAATCTAACCATCAATCATATCTTTTATAATTGCCATCAGCGGACATCTGATGATTTGCAAGAATGGGATGAGAAGATGGTGGAGAATATGAAGCGAGTTTACGGTCATTTACCTGTCGTGGTGGATATGCTGGAGCAGAAGATAAATGCTGAAACTTCTATGTCTCTTGCAGAATTGATATTAGAAAACGACAATTGGAAAAGGGCATGGAGAAGAGAGTATATCACTGAAAATTCTTTGGCTATTGATTTGGAAAATGATATGGGAAGGTTCATCTTTCTTTCCCCAGCCAAGAAAGCTTTGGATGACTTGGATCAGAAATATAGATTGCTATTTTGGAAAACGTTATACAAGCAGAAAAAAGAAGATTATAAAAAGGAGGAAACCATATACGAATCATTGATGCGTATAATGGAACAAGAAGATAATGAAGGACTAGATGAGGAGCCTGTATCTTCTAAGATTCTTGATAAGAATGCCTTGAAGTTTTATGCGGATGAAAAAATGAAGGGATTGTCTCCGGCAAATGAAGCCTCCATTGCATTTATATGGGAGCATGAAGGTCATCGAATCTTGTTTATGGGAGATGCTAATCCTGACCAGGTAGTGAAAAAAATCGGGGATGTTTATAAAGATACCCCAAAGCCTGTATTGTTTGATGCCATCAAAATATCGCATCATGGAAGTGCGCATAGTACATCTAAAGAATTGGTAAGTATTGCTGATAGCGAACGTTATTTTGTAACAGGAGGTGCAAATGCCAGACCAAGTTACCAAGCCTTGTCTCGTATTATCATTGCTCCACTTCCTGAAGATTTATCACATCGGGAAATCAGATACAATAGAGAAAATGATATATTGAAGTCGCTTGCCAGTAACGAATCTTTGAAAGATAAGCTACATTATTCAATAACAGCTAATGCAAATGAGTATGAAGTATCCTATTGATATACGAAAGGCTATTTATGCTTCTGTTGTGCCTGTAAAATGTGACACAGAAAGAGGAACAGCTTTCTTTATCGCTCCTGATACATTGGTTACGTCTCGACACATTGTTGCGCAAAATGCAGTAAATGGTGTCCCCGTCATTATCTCTACTGATAAACAGGTGCTTTGTGATGTGGAGTATATTGCGGAAGAAGGTGTCAATGTGGATGTTGTGTTGCTAAGATGCAAGGATTATCAGCAAGAGGATCACTTAAAGTTGTTGGTTGCGGAGTTTAATGAGGACAGACAGCTTACCATAGTTGGTTATCCGAAGGAGTTTGGCAACTGTTCCGATATTATTAGCATGGAGGTGCAGGACAGACTCGGTAACAGAAAGGAAGACTATGATACAACTGTAGTAAGAACAGATTCTCTGGCTTTTACTTCTTATAAAGGATTCTCTGGGTCACCAGTGCTCAATGAAAAGGGCTCGGTGATAGGAATAACCGTCAACCAACTTGGCGGCAGTTTGGGGTATGCTTCAATCAAAAGCCTTGCTACCCGATTTGAAAACCACAATGTGGTTGTTTCCAAGGATTGGAAAAGTGAGGACTTTTCGCCTTGTGGTAGAGGTACAAGCCAAAGGCAAGTGGAAAAGGCTGTTGGATATGCTGCATTGAGATATAATAGAAATCTGCATGTTGGCAACTCAGGCTTTGACGAAGAAGTAAATATGTTTGCGCTAAGGCAGTATAGACTATATAAAGAAAAAGATATTAAAGAAATCGAGTATAAAGCTATTAAAAGTTTAGGGAAAGAACTGGTAAAATATCGCAAGGGAGATTATGATATGCTGTTTACGAAGTTGCGGATTTGGCGAAATAATAATCCAAATAGCGAAAGATGGTCACCTGATATAAAAGATTTTTATCGAGATGAATACCCAAAATTGCAACTACTCATAGATAAATGGAGATTGGGAAAGAACCAAATCGTATTAGCCAAAGGCAAAGCTGGAATGGGAAAGACGCACTATGTTTGTGCAACAGCAGAAAGGCTTTGCAAAGAGATGAACGTTTATCTGTTGTTTGGCAGTAGATTTTCTGAAGACCAAGATTTTGAATCTCAATTATGTAGTATGATGGGCATAGGTGAGAATGCTCTTCAAAAACTCAACGGCAAGATGATGGAAGAGAATTCCAATGCCCTTATCATTATAGATGCCTTGAATGAGGGAGCTACAGAGAACTTTTGGAACGTGGCGATGAAGAGAATGGAAACCTTGCTCAAACTGTATGACAGACTCAAGCTACTGATTACCTATCGTGATGATGAAGAATTCGATTTGAGCATTCCATGCAGCATAATAGAACTCAGAGGGTTTGAAGATAATACGCAAGAAGCTATACAAAAGTATTTTGCTCATTATCAGATAGACGATACTGATGGTAATATTCAAAAGAGATATTTTGCGGAATTTAGCGAGCCTCTGTTTCTGACCATGTTTTGCATTGTTGCAAGTCATGATCTGCGATATATGATGGACGACTTTACTTATTCTGACCTTTTCCATCAATATATCAAATACCGTAATGACATGGTTTCAAAAGGCGTGGATGAGGATTCTCATCGCAATGTGACAGAAAATGCACTCATGAAATTTGCCAATTACTCGCTGTACTACAATCAATGTAGTGATATTTCCCGTCTGAAAGCAAGGCATTATGCTGATCAAATATGCAGAAACAGAATGTGGTCGAACAATCTGTTGAACTGGATATTGAAGGAGAACTTGGTGTTATCTACGGGGCAACAGGGTGAACGGCTTATGTTTGGATACCAGAAAATGGGTGATTTTCTGATGGCAGATATCTTTATGCATAACAAAATGACTGATGAAGCCAAAGTAGATTTTATACTTGAGAAAGGTACTCGTAGGGAGTATGCAAGCTATCGTCGTTTCATTATAGCCTTGTTGTCTGAATGGGAACTTACACCTCAATTGCTTGAACGGAAGATTGCGACAAAAATGCATCATTTGATACTTGCCAGTTTGCGCTATCACGGAAAGAACAATCAGGCAATCCTCAAATGGATGCAAAACAACAATATCTTTAGTGTAAGAATTCTGCATGATTTTTTGCAAGACTTAACGTTAGAGGTCTTTATGGTTGCCCATCATGTACTAAAAAGTGCGGATATGGCTCATCGTGACAAGGCTTGGTCAACAATGGTAAATCAGGAGTATTCGCATCGGTTGGATGCTCAAAGGTTTGCAGCCTTCATAGACATAATTCCACGTGAAGATACAGATGAAGGATGGAGTAAGATTGTTATTTTGCTTTGTTGGATGTGTTCCTCTCCTCATCCGTATGTAAGAGGAGCTATCATAAGAAAACTGGTCGAGATATTCGGCAAAAAACTTCAAATGGTTCTTTTTGCACTTAATGAGTTCTTTGATTGCAATGATCCATACGTTGTACAAGTCATCACATGTGCCATCTATGGATACTTGCTTAGGAAACGTGATGCAACCGAAGCTGCTAAGATTGCTGATTTGATATTGCGGTTCTTTTACCAAGACCATAAAGCGCCTGAAGATATATTGGTGCGCCAATGGACAATGCTGATTTTGGCTTTAGCCGATGAGCAGAATGGAACAAATGCTTATTATGGAGCAATTAAACCACCTTTTGCTTCTGATAATCCTTATGATAGGATTATTGATAAAGCAAAAAATATAACTAATAAGTATTTTGGTGAAAGTAAAGGCTCTTGGAAAATGTATGAAACGCTTTATGGATTTTCTGATTTCAGGAGATATATTATAGGCACAAATAGTCGTACAAAGAGTGACGTTTTTTTGAAAAGTGGAAATAATGGCATTCAAGGCGTGCTTCTTTCTGATATACAGTTGATAGTTGCCAATATAGCCAAGCATGATTTTCACTGGAATGATGAGTTGGGAAATTTGGATGATTATGTATTTTCTGAAGGCAGGTATTATAATCTAACAGAACGATTCGGAAAGAAATATCTTTGGTTGGCTTTGTACAAGGCTGATGCGTTATTAAGCGATCATTTCAAGGTTGCTGATGGTTGTAACTATTTGTATTCTCCGACAGAAAAAGACATAGAGCCAACTCCTTATCCATGGCATACAAGAGAATATTCAAGGATAGATCCTACTATATTGAATGCTTCAGATGCGCAGGCTTACACTTCGTTTCAAGCAGACGAGTTGGAGGATGTACAGTCAGAAACGAATGAGCAATGGATATCGAAAGAACATCAAATTCCAAAACCGAGATTAATGTTGAAAGATACTGATGGCTCTGAATGGATAGTGTTGACGTGCTATGATGGTTATAGGCTTGATGCAGAAGAAGGCACTGTAAAGGATTTGTTTTTGTTCTCTAATGCTGCTTTTATCAAGTATATAGATCTTGATTTTTGGGGGAGATGGGCAGCTAAGCAGAATTTCCATGGGCGTTGGATGCCTGAACGTAGAAATGGTAACATAGATTATCTTTGGAACGAATACCCTTGGGCTGATACTTATAAACGAACCCTCCGTGATGTTGATGATTGGGAAAATCCTGGTAAAGGAGCAACCTTTAAAATCAATCTTTCATACGAAGCCCAATTACAGGAAGAATGGATTGGATTGGATGAAACGGAAAAGTATTTGAAAGAAGTAAGTATGCCAAACCATCTCGTGATGAATGCATTGAACTTATATACAGCAGAGCGTGGTGTTGTTAGAGATAAAAATGACAATGCCATTATTGCGAGAAACTTTTCTATCGGCATAATGAATGGATTGGCCATGAGAAAGGAGTATTTGGATCAATATCTTTCAGATAATAACCTTGCTTTAGTCTTCTATTCGCTTGGTGAGAAATATATCATTCAGAAAGGAACTTATCAAAGCATGGGACAAAGATATGATTTATCAGGAGCGTACTGCTACAATGATAACTCTTTTGATGAGATACAGCCTATGCATATCAGTGATACTTTATAGAAAAATGAAAGTACTATTAATCGACGTATATAATTATAATAAAGGTGGTGCGGAAATGGTTTGCTTCAATACTGGCAAACTGTTGGAGGAGCATGGCCACCAAGTGGTTTACTTTACCTTGAAATGGGAAGAATAGCAAAACTGCATGGCAGATAACGATTTTATCGTAATGCCTGAGAAGTAGGGCTAATCCCCCTGCCAGCCACCATTATGCAATTATCTCAAAAACGAGAGAAATGGCGTGCACTTATGGCTGAGAAACGTGAAGATTAACACCGAGAAGGACATCTTTGATTCTCAAAATGTAAATTTACATGACTATCTACGTACTTCCTACTAAATAGCCTTTGCCCCATGCGCATAACAGGTAAGTATGAAATATGCAGGTTAGATAAATGCTTATGCAGACATTTTCAAAAGAAATTGAAAAAAGGATAGAGGATATAGTTTCTGTCCGTTTTTATAATCAGATAACTCCATACGATGTTATTAGGTGGCTATTCAACTTTGAGGATGAAGATGTTGAATTGGCAGTCCAATTGTTAGAGCATGTGATCTTCTTGCGTGATGATGATGTAAAGGGGCGGCTTTATGAGCAAATCTCTAAGTTGCCTGAAGATAAGACAAAACATATAGTTCCTCTTGGTAAGCCCGGGAAAAGTGGAGCTGCCGTTTCTTACTGGATTCATGGATTGATGAAACGAAATGAATTGCGGGAAATGGCTTTTCATTCAAGCATTGAGGACTTTATTTCTTATAGGAACTCTCAGGAATGGGAGACTCAGAAAGATATTGTTGTTTATGTAGATGATTTCATAGGTAGTGGTGGATCAGTAGTAACAGCATTATCTCTTGAAGAAAAAATAGTGCGTCCAGAGGTGTTGAGTGATGCAAGTTCTGGGAGGCTTTATGTTATTGCTGCAATTGTGATGGATAATGGCTATTCTAAGATTTCTCAAGATATATCTGGGGCTATTATTTTAGGAGACTTGCATTGTAAAGGATTTGATCCTCACAAAAAGGTCTTTGGGAGTTATTTCAAGACTAAGGCAGTTCGCGAAATGTGCTATAAATACGGAAAACAATTATTTAAAGATTTCCCTCTAGGTTTTGAAAACACTCAAAGCCTGGTGTTGATGCAGCATTCGTCGCCAAACAATACGGTTCCTGTATTATGGTCTGATAACCAATATCAAGGTAGAAACTGGAATCCTTTGGTGCCTCGAAATAATCTCCTGAAAATAAAACGGGCTTATACTGACAGAAATTCTGTTTACAGATGGTTGTCGTGCCTGAAGAAAATCTTTGTTGGTGGAAGTGAATACGTAGATTTCGGGTTGTTGTTTACAAAGAGTAATTTCAATCTTGTCTTTATCTTAATATGTTTGATAAGGCGGAAAAGCGAAGCTTTCATTTACAATACTATGGGTATTTCATTAGTGGAAATGGATCGTCTATGGCAAGAAGGGATTGATAAGAAAATATGGGATAGTAAGCACAAGCCAACTTCATTGGCGTTGAATGAATATAAAGATGCAATAAAAAGATATAAGCTATTGAGAGATGAAGGGATGCAAGAATTTCGGATTTGGGATGAAAAAGATAATATTTATATACCGGAGACTTTCAGGGGCGTGAAGTAAAATTATTAGCTGAATATGGGATTAGCATATTCGTATGTCTTTTGGACATGCTAGATTTTAAATATCATTATACTAAGTATATCGAACATGTATGTTCGATATGCTCACTTGCGTGAGCAACAAACTAACGTAATAATTTTATGGAACAAACTTGGGAGTCTCTTTTTTCAGAACAAGCTGAGATAGAAGGGCATTCACAGCAATATATATCGGAATGTTTGGCCTATGCAGGTATCTTGCATAGCCATAATGTTCCTGTTATTTTTGATAAGTGTCATTTTTTCTCATTCTTTCCTGATATCAAGAAGGGGAGAATGGAAATGTTTTTATTGAATCTATGTTGTTACAAGAACTATAGTATAAAGAAGAAAACCGGTGGCGTTAGAATGATAAGTGCTCCTTATTCAGACTTAAAGAGGGTACAGAGATGGATTTACGAGAATATTCTTCTTAAAGACTTATCTTCTGTTTCTCCTTGTGCTGAAGGTTTTATGCCTAAGGACAAAGATGACATTAGAAATATTGTCACCAATGCTAGGAGGCATGCCAGAAGTAAATGGCTGATAAATGTTGATATACAGAATTTCTTTGATTCGATAAAATATGATTCGGTATGGGAGTATTTTTCTAAATTGGGCTATGAGAAAGAGGTGGCAGATGTTCTAGCAAAAATCTGCACATACCAATTTAGGCTTCCTCAAGGTGCACCGACAAGTCCGATGCTTTCCAATTTGATTGTGCGGTCAATGGATGATGCTTTCGTAGAACTTGCCAGTAAGTGTAATTGTATTTATAGTAGATATGCTGATGATATAACCCTTTCTGGTAATTCAGATAGTATTATGCCAAGTATGCGTGATATCTATCAAATAGTTTATGCTCATCATTTTCGTCCAAACAAGAAGAAAACGAAAATAAGTTTCTCATGTGATAGGCAGATGGTTACCGGATTGACTATTACTGATGGAGTGCATGTTCCGAAAAAATATCGCAAGGATGTTTGGAAGGAACTATATTGTTGCAAAAAGTTTGGTGTAGTTAATCATATAGCTTATAGGCACCCTGATCAGGGTATGTATAAATATTGGCTTTTGGGAAGAATCATGTTTGTAAAATCTGTAGAGCCCGAGTGTGGAGAGAAAATGCTTCAGGAATTTAACTCGATTCATTGGGGGATATAATGTGTTATTCGAGTGTCTGTTGGGGTGTTCTGAGACTTATTGTCGCAATATGCTCACGTTTATTTCTGATATTGAACGTAAAAAGTTATTGAATCAATGGATGGGTATCTCTATGGACATAGAAGATATATCCAAGAAGCCTCTAACCAAATTCTGTCAAGATATACTGAAACAAGCACAGATGGAATATGGCAGATAAAAAAATAAGAGAATAATATGAAGAAGAATATTATTTTTGCACTATTTTCGGCATTCATGGTAATTGCTATTGCTGTCGGTTTTTACATGCAATGGAATCCTACAGTAATAGTTATATTGTTGGGAATGTTATTTGTGGGTACCATTTGCTATTTGATTGGCATTTGTCGACATTTAATTATGCCAAGTGTTAATTCCTGGAAGGAGAAAATACATAAAGCCTATCGAAAATACATTCGCAGAATAGCTGTCAATTGTGGTCGTAAAGTCAACCGATGGAAATTAGAAGATATAGGGGAAAACCACATATCCTTATTGTCTCCTATAGATGATTTCAAGAGACATAAAGAATATATCATCCGTCTAAAAAATGCTATAGACCAACCGAATGTATTTAATATAGCTTTGACTGGCTCTTATGGAGCAGGCAAGAGTTCTATACTTAAAACTTTCAAAGCATATTACCCAGAATATCATTATGTGAATGTATCGCTTGCGTCTTTTGTTGAGGTTAATATGTCTGAAAGTGATAGTACACCAAAGAGCAAAGAAGACAGCTTTGAGGAACAGTTGGAATATAGTATATTGCAACAACTTTTCTACCATGTAAAAGCTACAAATATACCTGAATCAAGATTCGGGCGTATAGAAAGAACATCAAGCAAGAAACGGATTTTGAATACCGTGAGCATATTGTTGTTTGTTGTAGCAAACTTATTTCTGTTTTGTCAGGAACAGGTGACCAAGTACTTCTTGATTCCAGCAGAAGTCTTGAAATATTCATTTTCATTTGGGATAAGTATATGTGTATTCATTATTGGTATATGGGTTATTTTGTTCCAACTTATTCTTTTCATAAAGAAAATTAGTATTAAAAATTTAAAGTTAGATAAGGCTACGTTAGAATTTGAAGAGAAGAAGAATGTTTCCATTATGAATCGCTATTTGGATGAGATTCTTTATCTCTTCCAGGAAAAGAAGTATAATGTTGTAATATTTGAAGATATTGACCGCTTTGAAAATACACATATATTTACAAAACTGAGGGAATTAAACTTGATTCTTAACCAGTCAGAAGAAATAGGAAGGAGAATAGTCTTTCTATATGCATTGAAAGATGACATTTTTGCCAATGCAGAAGAACGAACAAAGTTCTTTGACTATATAGTTCCTGTTATTCCTTTTGTGAATGCTTCTAATTCTGGAGACTTGTTCAGAAGAAAAATTACTGATTTACATATTCCTGAGGCAGAGGTAAGCTCTTCATTTATTACGGATATATCTGCGTTTGTTAATGATATGAGGGTATTGACAAATGTCGTGAATGAGTTTGACCTCTATCGTAACTTACTTGATAAAAAACTGAAGAAGGGAAAATTGCTGGCTATGATTCTATATAAGAATCTCTATCCTACCGATTTTTCATTGTTGCATCAGAATAAGGGCGTAGTATATCAGACTTTTTTCTCAGCTCCCAAGATTAGAAATGAAATTCGAGAAGATGATAGTGATCGATTAAAAGAGATAGACTCGGAGATACAAGCAATATCTGAAGAGACTCTTAGGTCTATAGAAGAATTGCGTGCTGTTATTGTTGGAAAGTTATTGAAATTATGGCCAGGCGATGATTGGGAAATATATTGTGATGGAGGTAAGAAACAAATAAGTAGCTTATTTTCTGAAGAAAACATTTTGCATATTCTTGATGGAAACATATACTTTGAAAACAAATACTACAGATATCAGACTAGGCATCTTAATGCTGACGAGATAAAATCTTCTTTAGGAGAAAGTTATAAATATAGAATAAGAAAAAAAATCATTCAATCAGTTGCTGATGATAAGATAAAAACCTTAAGAGATAAGCGCAAGGTTTTAATGGATGATATAGCAGCCATAAATAAATATACACTCTCAGATATTGCAAAAGCTGATAGGGATATCTTTGAGCATGTGGAAATACCAAAAGGTGAAGAAGAAAAATATAAAGTTCTCAAATATTTCTTGGAAAAGGGATATATTGACGAAGAGTATTTCTTCTATATTTCAATATTCCATGAAGGAAGACTAACACCTTCTGATCAGGAATTCCTTCTTTCCATCAAATTCAATGCACCAAAGGAATTTGATTATAAGTTGCAAGAAATTCCTTCTCTTATCCAGAACCTATCTGTTGTAGATTATGACCATAAGGGAATATTAAACAAAGACCTGTTGAAATTCTGCTTACTGCATGAAGATGAATATGAGGATGAATGTGATGCTATTCTTAAACAAATGGTTGTTCATGAACAATATATAGATTTGCTATATCAATTCTTGCAAGAAGGCAATTGTGTACCGACCTTCATCAAGCGATTAGTCCATATTGATAAAAATGTTTGGAAATCATTAGATATGGATAAGAAGCATACCAACAAGGATAAAGACAGGGTTATTTCCACGCTGTTTAAGTATGCAGACATAAACGACATTAGAGCTATAAACACCTCATATCCATTCAATACTTATATAAACGATAATAACAATTATTCTGATTTGTTTGAAGATATAGATCAAGTAAGGGCGCGGGAACTTCTTGATTTGTTGAATTTAAATGTTCAATCGTTGATAGATGACAGCAATGCTGCTGACACATATTCTTATATATATGAGAATAATATGTATGCTCTAACATTGGATAATATCAAGGTGATATTCAAGCATAATGATTTGCCTGTAGTTAATTTGGATTCTGCAATTTATACTTCTATAGAAGAGACAGAACTAAATGAACTTCAGGGTTATGTTCATCAGGAATTACCAGCATTTGTGGATAACCTTATGTTTGCTCAAAGCAACACGCATGAGTCTTCTGATACAATAGTGTCTTTGATGGAAGAAGATATTCAAACGAGCGATATTATTAAACTTATCAAGCATAATGATACTTTGTGGGATGATTGTAAGAATATTACTGATCAAAATGTCGTAAGTACTTTGTTCGTTGAAAACAAAATAAAAATGACATTTGAAAATGTGAAACATTACTGCTCTTGCATAGGTACTTGGAAAATAGACAGTTCGCTTGTTGTATTCATGAATCTCAATGAGGAAAAGACCATGGAAGAATTTACAAAGCTTGTGCAAAGTAATGATGAACATGAAACAGAGTTGTTAGCAAGTGTTGTAAAGTCTGACAATATTAATGACAATATAGCTTTCTCCATATTTAATAACCATTGGCTAATAGATGTATGGAGTAAGGAACTTTCACAATTAAATGAAACCAGAGTAAGATATGTTGTAGATGAAGGCATCATTACTGTTTCTCCAAGTATTTATCAAGACATAATAAAAGGAAACCCAAAGCTGAGCAAATACCTCCTATGTAAGGATCCAGATAAAATTATATCAGAGTGGGATGAATTTGCTTTTAGCATAACTACAGTTGTTGAGATACTGAGTTGGGTAGAATATAAGAAATACCATAGCTTCATATTGGATAAAATTGAAACGGAAAGTGTTACGCCTGCTATAGCTAATGCTTTACTATCATATTTCGGAAAATCTGACAGTGAGTTTAACTTGTCTCTATATACGGAAGCTATGGAAAAGTCAGACAATCCTGCTTTAAAGATTTTAGCTAGTACATGTTGTATTGCGAAAAGATTAATAGCTATGAATGAACTGGCTGGTATCTTCGCTAAAACAAAAGGTATATTTGAAGGACTTGATAAACAAGGAGAGGTTTATTCTATTTCCAAGCAAATAGAAGGAGCACAGCATTTCATGGAAGCTCTACACCAGTCCAAATATATTGGTCTGGTAAAAGAGAAAGGTGATTATCTGACAGGAAAAGTTTTAAAACGTAAACCAAAGTAAAATGAACAACAACCCACAACATAAATCCTTTCTCTGGCATCTAGACATTGAGCCATTTACCTGGAAGACTTGCTACGGAGAGCAATGCCCATCCTTTGTTACAGAAGAGAACAAAGAGGTATGGCGGCGTTACTTGGTAAAACTCATCAAGAAGCATCTGAAGGCTGAGGTGATGAATACTCCTGAGTTCAGGGAGATTGAGACGATGGTGAGCTATGAGAAGCTGGTGCGCATCAAAAATGATGAGCAGCGCAAGCGGATGATGGAGAGACAGCGGTATTGGGCTCGGATGGAGCGGCCGAGGATCAACTATATTCCCAAAGGGCTGAGTGTGGATTATGAGGAGGAATACTCCAAATATCTCCTGCAGGAAGTGAGCTTTGAGCCGAGGGACAATGATGACTTCATGGCTTTGCTACGGCTTCTGGAGCGTTGGCACAAGAAGTCCATTCCTCAGATATTGGCCAAGAACAGGCCTGATGCTGCTTATGGTATCGCTATGGCGCTATGCAAGCATATACCATTGCTTATCAACCGAGACGACATACAGGATTTGATTGGTGAGTACAAAAGGCGTATCGGTAAGCTGTTATTTGACAGTTATCAGGCTTTGGTGGTTGCTGTCAAGGCTTGGAACCATGAGGAGAAGAGGCAGGAGGTATGTCGTTTCATTGCAGAGACGGCTGTTCAATACCCAAATCATCGGGGCATGAAGAAGAAACTGATGGATTTGATGCCGGTAGAGCCTTTTCATGGGGAGCCTTTGGCTATCGTTCGTGAGCCGAATGAATTGGAGAGCTCTCTGATGTAGATATTTTTTTCTGATTATTTTTGACTTTACATACTGACATTTATATAGGACATGATGAGAAATGCACCTGTAATTTTACCTGTGTTTACAACGAGTGTGCCTTTGGATTTTCCGTCTGAAGGCTCGTTTGCGTTCAATAAAAAGACCAGCAAGCAGTTGGAAGTGACGGTGAGGATCAACGAGCACCAGTACTTCAACATGAACTTCCTGAACCATGACGGTTATATTATGGCATGCTGCAGATGGGCGCATGTACTTGATTTTGCAGAGAATGGTTATGACCGTTACGAACAGATCATCAAAAAACATTTCCGGAAGAAATATCCTGTCATCAGCAGTTTGTATGGACAGCATACTGATACGGCTGAGGACATTCACATATCTACTATCGGCTTTGAGGGGAATCCCAAGGAATGGTACATCTCCATGCGCATCTATGGTGAGAAGTTCGAAGACTTGCTGCATGGTAATTTCATGATGAACGTGGCCTTTGCCTCTGCTGTGGGTAATCTGTGCATGGCAAGTGTGGATGTGTTCCGGGAGATTATGAAGAGCGATGCCAAGCAGCCGAAGATATTGCTGAAGGAGTTGACGGGTATGGACTCAATTGACAAGGGGTTTGACTTTGGCAATTATCTCGATGCCCGAAATCCTGAGACTGGCGAGATCATATCGACTGCGAGAGAAGACGGTAAGGCTTCGGGAGTGGAGTTGCCGAAGGAAATGGAGATGCCTCAGAGTATGGAGGTTTATCCTGTCATCTGCTATCTTCCTATCTTCATGAAGTCGCTGAAAGACATGGATTTTGTCACATTTTGCAATGCCTTGTATTTTGAAATTCATGGCATGATGAGCAAGTTGGAGCAATTTGGGTTCTTTTCTTCCGATGAGTTGGGGGAATTGGAGAAGAATATTGCTTGCTTGGGTGACAAGGTAATTGCTGGAGAAGATGCTGCTGCTGAGCGGGAGTTGATTTCTTCAACAGTTTATCAGTTGTTATCGAAGATGCGCGACTTATTATTGGATGAGAAATTTCAGGTAAAGGAAACTTTGGAAGGTAAGTTGGCCTTGGAACTGGATGGTTATATCAGAAAGCTCATCTGGAGGAAATGGGACACTACCTATCTGGAAGAGCGAATCAAGCAGGAGAATGAGATTGCTGCGAAGGTGGAGGCAGATCAGGTTCTTGTCAAGAAAAAGAGTGCAGAATTGAAAGCCGTCATGGAGGGCATGTCATTCAATGCCTTTTTGGTGTTCCACAGCAAGATAAACGAATTGATGAAGGGTAGGAAGGCTACTTTGATAAAGTATGTTTTTCTTACTTCAGAGATTCTGAATGATCATCAGCGTAATTGGGCGGGTGCCTACTACTGGCACAACAAGGAGTATGATGAAAGGCAATATAGGAGATTCAGGTGTCAGGCTGAAAGCCTTGTCATCCTATTTTATGAAAGTATCCTGAGTGGTACGCTCTATGACAATCATTCTAGAACAAAATATGCCTTGAAGATTCATAGCATCATCGAGGATTTGATGAATAAAGACTGGAGTAAAGTCAATGAGACCCTTAAATAATGAAGGAAATAAAGTTATTTGATTATCAAGAGGATATGAAGGAACGGATTGAGAAGGCGTTGCGCCTTCATCGGTCCGTGATGGCACAAATGCCAACGGGAACAGGTAAGACATACCTGTTAACAGCAGTCATAGACTCTTTTGTGAATGGCAATCCAATGGAGAAAGTATGGATTGTAGCCCATAGAAGAGAGCTGGTGTCACAGATAGACGAAACCGTAAGAAAGTTCCATTCTTATTTCGCATCAAACACCTCTTCCCTATTGTCATCCGTCAAGGCGATGTCCATTCAGTGGCTGATGAGACACTACGACGAGATAGAGGAAGAACCGGGAATGATAGTGATTGACGAGGCGCACCATGCCCTTGCCAAGACCTATAAGGAGATGTGGGAGAGATTCCCGAAAGCTAAGTTTCTGGGACTGACGGCTACACCTTGCCGATTGAATGGTAAGGGTTTTACTGATCTGTTTGACGTATTGGTGCAGTCGTGGAGTGTTCCTGAGTTTATCAGCAAGGGAAGATTGGCAACATACGATTTTGTGAGCATCAAATCGGATGGTGTGACGCAACGGCTCATCGACTCCTTGCAGAAGCGAGGGGCTGACGGTGACTACCAGAACAAGGAAATGGATATGTTGCTGAATAAGAAACCGAGTATCGAAAGGCTCTATCAGAGTTTGGAAGAATTTGGTAAAGACAGAAAGGGCATCGTGTATGCTATCAATATTTCTCATGCTCAGAAAATCACAAAACTGTATCAGGAACATGGCGTGAAAGCCATAGCCATAGACTCGAAGACACCTGCCACCGAAAGACAGCAAGACATTGAAGCCTTCAAGAAAGGTGACATCCAAGTGCTGGTGAATGTGGACATATTCTCGGAGGGATTTGACTGTCCGGATGTGGAGTTTGTACAGTTGGCACGACCTACATTGTCACTTGCCAAGTATCTGCAGATGGTGGGACGTGGATTGCGAGTAGCCAAGGGAAAGAAGAACTGCGTAATTATAGATAATGTGGGACTATATCGGGTGTTCGGGTTGCCTTCGCAAGTATGGAACTGGAATGCTATGTTCGAGGGAAAGCTGAAAGTTGGCAAGAGAAAGGAGACTCCGAAGGATAGAGAGTTTTTCCTGATGAACGAGAAGCAAGACGATATTCAGATTCATCCAGACTCAGAAATGATGATGGTGATGAGCCATGAAGAATTGCTCCAAACGATACAGTATCGTGAGTTTGTAGATAGCAAAGGGGAGTTTGCCATCATCAAGCTGCCTGATGGAAAGATGACGGTAGTGAACCGGCAAGGCGAACAGGTGATAGAACCAGGCAACTATTATGACATGAAGTTCTTGCAAGGTAATATCTTATCCTACCGGCCTCGCAGAAAGACTGTATGTTACTACGACCTCTTGGCGAGAGTTCTCATAGACGAGGACATTCATGCGAAAGATGCTCCCGAGGTAATCACCATCAATAAATGGGAGTTCGTCGAATATAATGGTCTCTTCAGATCTCGTACCTACGAGTACTTTGCTTTACCTTTTCGCCCTTCCCAATATGACCTATGGAATTATGGATATTATTTAATCTACAACTTTAAACGCTCTACAGCCAGTGGTTGTCAGGAATGGATATATAAAGAGGAGGATGGCGGCTCTATGCGAATGCATAAAGAAAACAGTGAAAAGGTTTGTTTTTTACGTGGCGACCATACTCATGTATATTGGCTGTGCGCCGACCTATACGACAGTGGCATAGTGGTCATGGACAGCCATGAGGATTATTACTTCGTTGACTCCAGCTTGAAAAAGACCTATATAGGTTGCAATCAACCCAAAACAGAAAGCGAGAATTTGATGGTTGCGATGCCTCGGCTTGGCAAACTGGTCTATGAGCGAGAAATGCAGCGCAGGAAAAAGCAAGAGGAACAGGAGTTATTGCTGATGCAAGAGAAGTCGGAGGCAGGGCATGTAGAATTATATCAAGCTGGAAAGAAATGGGGTGTGAAGGTAGATGGTAAAGTTATCGTGCCACCTCTCTACCATAGTATAGCGCAACCAGTCGGTGCTTATTGCGCCTTTGAACAGATTCCCAGACATTGGGGTGTTATGACAGTAAAAGGCAAGGTGATTGTTGATGCCAAATATGAGAAGGTGGAGATTCGTGATGGGGGGATCGCTGTGGTAACTGATATTACGGGGAAAACACAGACCATCCATCTGAAATGATCTACTATATGAGAAAGGAATGCTATTAAGGAGGAAATCAAGTTCATTGCCTTCCTGGTCTTCTAGTTGTCCTCTGCATAACAATCAAGCAAGCTTGTTGTTCTAAGTGTTTACGTATCGTTTGCGTTAAAATAATGCAAGAAGTTTGGCGATGTGAGGGGGATCATGTATCTTTGTATATTCAAAAAGACGTTTTAAACGTTTAAAAGGGGAAGATTATGGAACAAATATTCGTAACTAATAGGTTAGAAGGCTCTTAGTAAGAATCTTCTTGCCAAAAGGTAACTATTCCAAAATAATAATATAATGGACTTAAAGAAAAGCTTTGCAGAAAGATTGCATAACGCTCGATTAATGCGAGGATTGTCTATGCAGCAGCTATGTGATATGATGGGCAACATTATCACCAAGCAAACTCTATTCAAGTATGAAAAAGGAGTGATGCTGCCTAAAAGTGGCATAGTGATAGCCCTGTGCGATGCCCTGGAGATAAACCCGGATTATCTTTTCAGCTACAAAAGCTCTTCTCCTAAAAACATACGCTATGGTAAGCTGCAGGGATTTAGCAAGAGGGAAGAAATGACTATCATCAGTATCATTGAAAATACAATAGAACGAACTTGTGAGATAGAAAATATCTGTGGAAGAGAACATTCGTTCAATTCTATTCCTGCAGAACAGCCGGTAAAGACACTTCCTGATATCTACCAGGCTGCATCCATACTTCGTGAGGCATGGAAAATTGGTAGTGCAGCTATCACCAATGTGATAAATCTCTTGGAATCAAATGGCGTAATCACAGCAGAGATTGATGCTCCTGATCCATTCATAAGCCAACATGCTATTCTGGATGACACCATTCCGGTGATTGCCATCAACAGCAACATGGATACAGAAAACTTTCGTTTTGCTGCCCTTAAGGAATTGGCGCATGCCATTCTTTACTTTGATGAGAGTATCGATAACAAAAAGAAAGAGCGTTTTTGCAGCGTCTTCGCCAACGAAATGCTTCTTCCACATGATGTTTTCCTCTCTGTAATAGGTGAAAAACGTCATGAGATAGCCTTGATGGAGCTGAAATATCTACAGAGTGAGTATGGCATTTCAGTGGATGCTCTGATGTCTAAGGCAAGATATCTCGGTGTTGTTTCTTCAAATCACTATTCCGATTATTGCAAGAACCTTGGCAGTGCTGATTCCACGAAGAAATCAGAACCAGGCTCCATTACCAAGGAGAAGGTCACAAAGTTAGAGAGTAGGGTTTACAGAGCATTGGCATGCGGTATCATCACTCAATCCAAGGCTGCTGCCCTGCTAAATACCACCACGGTAGATGTTGTACGCAATTTTGTGACTGTTTGATATCAATAGAATGAATAACTAACACATCTTAAATATGAAGAAGATAATTTTGTTTCTTCTTGCAATCCTATATGTAGGAATATGCAAGGCGCAGCTCTCGGCAGCAGACTGCAAGTATGTATTGGAAATATTCTGCAGGAACTACTATGGTTCCTGCTTCGAAGGTAAGACGTATGTGCCCAACACCATCATCATTACAAGTGTGGGCATTGACCAGAATAGCGGTGGAACCTTTGTTTCCGGGCTTCATTCCTACCAGGGACAGTATATTCCGTTCCGGGGAAGGAAGACCCATACCAATGTACAGTTCAACGCTGTGATCGTCCGTCAGCCAAAGCGTGACTATGTGGTTTTCAACAAATGGTATGAACCGGACATGCTCAACCGTAAAGGTGGATGGGAGACCGGGCAGAGACTCATTACCTACAAATAGAATCAGTTTGTTCTATATTGGTATCAAGTAATCTCTTTTTTATAATAGGGGGCACGTAAAAGTGTAAAAGAGCGCTATGATCACAAAGGTATTGCAAAATAGTGAATTGTATTTCACTTACTCTAATTTTGTATTTTGTGGGTGTAAGTGATTTAAAAAGGTTCCATTAGAAATGTGGATGTCTAGTGGAACCTGATGAGAGGATTTCATACCATACTCAATGTCTCTGCGATCTTCATTGCAGGTATGGGAGAATCTCCAGTGGAGAACTAATTGCTTGGTCGTATGCGGTGCCAAGCAGCATACTTCTTTCCTTAGTTCCCCAAAGGCATGCAATGGCTTTTATGCCTGCTTTTTTAGCTGCAATCATGTCTATTGCCCTATCTCCAAAGCTCAGGACATCTTCCGCATTCTCATTCATCAGCTCCAATGCCTTTAGCATAGGGGCTGGATGAGGTTTGATGGGATGGGCGTCATGGTAGCCAACGATGAATCTTGCTGGAATCTGGTAATGGCTAACGATTCTTTCCACATAGGGACGTGGTGAGCTGCTGACTATTGCCATCTTGATTCCTTGTGCTTTTATCTTGTCTAGGACTTCTTGGATTCCTGCATACATGGAGGTATATGGGATTAGCCCATATGCCTCGTGCCAGTTTCTCATCTTTCTGGCATTTTCCAGTATTGTGGTATCTACAAGGGTCAAGTCCAGATCAAAAATCACTCCTTTTATCATATGCTAGAATAATGAATCCTTGATTTTGGGTTTGTTGATCTTCTCTATTGATTCTCTGATGACGGCAAGGGCATCTTCGAATGAACCTGATGTCAGGGCGTGTGCTTTTCCATCTTCCAGGAACTTCTTGTTGCCTTCTGCTTTTCCGCCTACCTGTCCATCCATGTTCTTGTATTTGATCATGAAGAGGGGCTTTCGGGCTTTAAGAGTGGCATTTACGGCATGCATGGTTCCTCCTCTAAGACCTGTCTGGATGACGATGGTAGCGTATGAGAGTCCTGCCTGCAGTCTGTCACGTTCCACCAGGGTATAGCGGTTGCCTCTTTGTCCTACCGGGTACTCGGAAAGCAGCAGCCCTCCACTTTCCACGATGTTCTTGGCCAGTTCCAGGTTCTCTTTAGGGTAGATGGATTCCCAATCCAAGCCGTTGGCTAGGAATGCCGTGGTGATTCCCTTCACGTTCAATGCTCCCTGGTGACCGGTGGTGTCGCATCCTAGGGCAAGACCTGATACGATGTTGAAACCCTGTTCTGCGAACTTTTCTGCGAAGTAGATTCCTGCTTGGGTTCCTGCTTCTGTCGGTTCTCTTGTACCGATGATGGCGATGCCCGGCATTTGGAGAACTTTGATGTTGCCTCTGTAGAACAGAATCAATGGAGCGTCAGCATTACCATCTTCATTGATGGTCTCACGCAGGATTTGAGGGAAGGCTTCTTCGTAATAGGAGATGATGCCTACACCTTCTCTCTCTGCATCGTTGATGCTGGTCAGTGCCTTTCTGTTGGCTTCCTGGAGATCAGTGGCAGAGTACTTTTCGAACTTCTTGCCCTTAAGTGTTGGCCAGAAGTGGCATAGGTCCTCGATGGTTTGCACTTGGGATGGAGCAAACTCGGCTATGGAGAGAACGGTTTTGTTTCCACACCCTTTGAGGTTTTTCAATGTCAAAATGAGTTCTGTATTGAGTGCCATATTTCTTTATGTTCTATTTCTTTTTTATTATTTCTGTTATGCAGCTGCACGTTCTGTTTGTACTAGTCGATGTTCCAGTAGGCATCAGGATCGCCGTCGAAAACGTCGTCTATGTCCTGGTCGCTCCAGCCTTCTACGTCTTGGGCGTATGAACCGTTGTAGTTGTCGTATGTCTTTTCCTCCTCGTAGTAGTCTGATGGATCGTAGTAGTCTTCCGAATCGTAATCGTCCGTCGGATCATAGTAAGGATGGTAATCTGGGTTGAAGGTCTTTGCCAGGAACAATCCTGTTACGCTTGCTGCCCCCATGGTTTCCAGCTTTTCTGCAACCATTTGGAAGGTTCTTCCTCTTGTGATGATGTCGTCAATGACGATGATTTTCTTTCCTGTGATGTCACTGGCGTTGAAGCCGAAGCCTTCGATTGGGTTGCCGGTTTTTCCTGTGAGGTGACCAGCTTCATGGTCGTGCTCATTGTAGATGGCATTGATTGCTACCTCGTAGCCGGCTGCCTGGATTGCTTCTGCAAGCTTTTTGTAGCGGGTTTGTGTCTTGCTCTTGGTGGATGCAGGGATGAAGCAGATGGCCCAACCTGTCTTCTCTCCATTTGTTATTTCCTGGATCTTGTTCAGGAATCCACTCTTAACTTCGTCGTTGAGGTAGCCGTCTTTGAAGTTATAGCAAGTCTGACGGTCTGCCAACTGCTGGGCATTTGCCTGGTATCTCACTGGGAGATATTCTTTAAGGTATTGATAATTATTCATTATTCTTGTATTTTTGATTTAATTTTTTGTTACTTTGTAATGATGGTCTTTGCCAAGAACAGGCCGATGACTGATTTTGCGCCTAGTTCTGTAAGCTTTAGACTTGTCTTGGTGAAGTTTGTTCCCGTGGTGATGATGTCACCTATCAGGATGATGTCTTTTCCCTCGATTTGCTCCTTGTTGATGAGGAAGTCCTCTGCTGGATCTGTTTTTCCGGTTGCCATGAGTTCTGTTGCTCGTTTTGGCAGGATGGTGTGGTAGTCACTTGGTATGCCTGTTTCTGTCTCGATGGCAGTTGCCAGTTGTGAGTAGCGGAGGGCTGTCTTGTCTGCAGTGATGGCCGGCATGAAACAGACTCTCAGCTTCACGTCCTTGCGTTCTTCCTTGAGCTGCTTGATTGCATCGGTGAACTTCTTCTTCAGTTCCGGTGAGCATCTTCCCCTCTTGAAGTTGCTTACAATCCTGCGATTTTTTTCTTCCTCTAGTGTTGGAGGGTATCTCAAAGGGGGATATTCCATGAGGTTTACGTACTCCAGGTTATTGGTAGCCTGTACTGTTGATGCAGCATCCTCTGTCATTGGGATGGCGTTCATTTTGAGTTCTTTTGTCATGATCTTTATATGTTACGTTTATTCTCTTGTTCTCTCTGAAGGGCTATGCTGAATGTCTTACCCAGTCAGGATTGATTGTTTTGGCGAGGAAGAGTCCCTTTACCATGTTGGCACCATTGTTGATGAGTTTGTTGGTTGTGTGCACGTATGTCATGCCTCTTGTGATGACGTCATCTATGAGGATGATGTTCTTGCCGGCAACGTCGCTTGTCTTGATGTTGAAGTTCTCTGCCGGGTTTGTCTTCTTGCCTGTGATGTGGCCTGATTCCTGGTCCTGGATGGGCAGGATGGTATGGTAGTCGCAGGCAATTCCTGTTTCCTTCTCGATGAAGGTTGCGAGCTTTTGGTAGCGGCTAGCTGTCTTGTGGTGTGTGGATGCTGGTATGAAGCATACTCTCCAATTGTTGCCACCTGTTTCGTTTTTTATTTCCTTGATGCATTCTACGATGGTGTTCATCAAGCTAAGGCTGCAGTAGCCGTTTTTGAAGTCGTAGATGGCTTCTCTGTCATTCTCTTGTTTCATTGTAGCGGAGTATCTCTTTGGGAGGTATTCCATGAGGTAGCGATATTCGTAATTCATATTCTTTAATTTTAATGGGTTTAACTTCTTGTTCCTGTTTTCGTTTGCAAAAGTACTGTGGGAGTTTGAAATGGTATTTCACTCACTCAATTTTCCCTTTTTTTGCTACTTTCTTTTGTTTTATGCCATTTTTATGAATGGATACAACTGTGTCGCTAACAACTTAACCATAGCGGCTTTGGTTTTTCTGGGTGCAAAGGTAGGGGAACATCGTGAAATGATATTTCACTGGCTCATTTTTCCTGTTTTTTGTTGTTTAGGGTGCATATAATACCTTATTATATATGTGAGGAATAGTTTTTTGTAGTTTGATTTGTTGGTTTATGATATTGTGATGGTGTAGTTTACTTTTATGCTGAAGAGTGCTTTTGGGGTTAACTTTTTGATTTGTTGTTAACAAGACTAAATTGTGAGGTCTAAAAGGCCTAAATATTTAAGAATAATTGGCTTGCATATCTCAGAAAAAAGTCGTAACTTTGCACCCGCTAAGGAATAGTTAATTTTCGGTTAAGAAAAGTCAATATTTGTTTAGCAAAGTTCTTTAACTTACTGATAATCAGTATAGTCTTATAAGGTCGAGTACGAGACCATTGTCCACTACAATAAGGATTAAGACCTCCTGGAATATTTGAATGTTTGTTGTTAATCTAATTTCCGCAACACTATAATTTAATATTTTTTATAAGCACCTGAGCAACAAAA
>ERZ779869.1339-NODE-1339-length-23141-cov-4.773672_pt1 | contig 23141 bp, 15 predicted proteins | sample MGYA00511557_ERZ779869 | MGnify/ENA primary metagenome ERZ779869 (study PRJEB29588, sample SAMEA2154620) | human gut metagenome | biome: human gut; feature: human-associated habitat; material: faeces | place: Denmark | collected 2008/2010 ... | reverse complement strand
CCAGAAGAAGTAGCCGAAGAAGTCGAAGCCGAAGAAGTAGCTGAAGAAGAACCAGAAGAGCAAGAAGAAAGTACTGAAGAAGCGGAAGAAGAAACTACTGCTGAAGAAGTGGAAGAATACACTGAACCAGAAGAAGTAGCCGAAGAAGTCGAAGCCGAAGAAGTAGCTGAAGAAGAACCAGAAGAGCAAGAAGAAAGTACTGAAGAAGTGGAAGAAGAAACTACTGCTGAAGAAGTGGAAGAATACACTGAGCCAGAAGAAGTAGCCGAAGAAGCGGAAGCCGAAGAAGTTGCTGAAGAGGAACAGCAGGAAGAGTTAGAGCAAGTAACCGATACAACTACACAGCCACAATCTGAGCCAACTGAAGAACAAGCAACTGAAGCTAGTGCTGAAGAAGAATCTGCCCCAAGTGAAACTGTTGAAGTTAACAAACCAGAAGACTTAGAAGCAGAAGAAGATACTGAAGAGGAAACCGATGAAGAATATTCTGAGTCGGAAGACAGTGCCGTTGTTTCTATGGTAGATGACATAGAAGATGATGAGCCAGTTGAAATAATAAATGATATTGATGAAGACTACGGCGAAGAAGATAGCGAACCAGAAGAAGTTGCCGATGACACAACAGTAGTTACCGAGCAAGTAGTACCAACATCAGTAGAAACAACGCAAGTTTCAAGTATTGTAAGTGAACAGGTTGCAACATCTGAACAAAAAGAGCCAGAAGCGTCATCAGTAACCAAACCAGTAGTTCAATCACAACCAGCTGTAACTGAACCAGTAGCGCAACCACAACAAACCGTTGTTGAAAAAGCTGTTGCCGTTTCTGCTGAAAAACAAACTGCAACACAACCACAAAATGTTGTAATTCAAGAACCATCTAATAATGAAGATATAGAAAAGAAACTAGAAGAAAGATTAACGGCCTTTGAAGAAAAATTACTTGCAAAATTGATGGCGCAAATTGGTGCGGTGAACGCAGTAAATCAGCAAGTAGTAGCACCAGAACCAACTACTACAGAAGTAACAGAAAAGCCACAAGAAGATGTTTTTGACATTAATGATTATAAAGGCAAAGTAATTGTATTTGAACCATTAGACAAGGTTAAGCAAGCAACCTGGGAAGATGTTGTAAGACGAAAGGGTCACTACACCTACCATGTTACTGCTGCTGCCAATGGTGGTTGGTTTATTAAAAGAGCAAAATCGGCAAATCCATATGTTTATGCTGAAAATAAAGAAGAAGCAATGCAAATAGCAATTTTATATGCAAAACGAGAAAAAGCCGAACTTAAAATACATGATAAAAAGGGTGTAATTGAAAAATCTATGAGTTTTGGCAGAGAAAAGAAAATTAATTAATAAAATGAATAAAACAAAGGTAAAATAAGTTGCCTTTGTTTTGTTTTCTATATTATAATAAACGAACAAGGTGGGAACAAAAATGAATCAATTTGTATTAAGTAAAGCAGGTAACTGGTTGGCCGGATTGTCTGCACTTGCACTTATAATACTAATAATTTCAGTAATAATAGGTGCAATATTTATTGTTGCAGATATATATACATGGCTAATTGTTGCAAAATATCGCAAACTTAACCGAAAACAGTCTTCGATTGGTTTAACAGCCGAAGAAGTAGCTAAAAAGATGCTAGAACAAGAAGGTTTACCTGATATTCATGTTAAAAAGTGCGGGTTTTTTAGAGCATTGTTATATGGAAACAGTTATAGTTACCGAAAGAAAACCATATTTTTAAGGGGTAACATTTATGGTAAAAATTCTCTAACAGGAGTTGCAACTGCTTCACGACTTGTTGGCCTTGCTGTACAAGATAGAGATAAAGAACCTAAATTCTTGTTTGTAGCAAGAGCTTTGCCATTTGTTCAGTTCGCACCATTTATGGTTCTGCCTTTAGTTTTGTTGGGCATGTTGCTAGACTTTGTTGTCTTTTCCACATCGGTACCATTTTTAATAACTTTAATTTTGCTTGGAGCATCGCTTGTTTATCTGTTAGTAGCTTTTGTATTTACCTTGCAAAATATAAGAGTTCAAAAAACTGCAATTATTGTTGCCAAAGATATCCTTAAAAATGGTGGAGAATATGTTACCCAAGATGAATATGACAGTGTATGTAAATTATATAATTATTATCTAACCAAGTATGTGTTAGATTTTATTACAAATACCTTAGAACTAATTAAATTAATTTTTCAAATAATATATACCGCATTAAAGGCAGTAGGAAAAATAAAAAAATAATAGGAGATATTATGACTAATCAAGAAATTTCAAAATTACCAACAGCCGAAATTATCAAATGTTACAAAAATGGCAAAATTTCTAAAGAGCAAGAAAACTTTGTTAAAAGGCTTTTAATAACAAGAGAATATGGCACTTGTGATGTCGTTTCGGTAGGAAAAGCACAGCCCAATAAATCGGTAAGGGGTAATGGAGTTAAGCCATATGTAGATGTTTGTTGTGGCGGAGCTTTAGACCCAGAAGAAAGGTAGGCTAACAAAACACTTTATTTAAAGACCAAACTTTAGTAAATAAATTGCTAGGGTTTGGTCTTTGTTGTTAAAAAAATAAAAAAAGGTAATAATAAGTACTATGGAAGAAAGAATAGAGCATAAAAAGTTTGAACTGGTGTCTAAATATAAACCAACTGGAGACCAGCCACAGGCAATAGAAAAGTTAGTTCAAGGCATAGAAGATGGCTTAAAAACACAGGTTCTTTTGGGCGTAACAGGAAGCGGAAAAACTTTTACAATGGCAAATGTAATAAACCAAGTACAGCGACCTACCCTTGTTATTGCACATAACAAAACCTTAGCAGCACAACTTTGTAATGAATTTAGGGAATTATTTCCAAATAATAGTATTAATTATTTTGTAAGTTACTATGATTATTATCAGCCAGAAGCTTACATAGTCAGTTCCGATACTTATATTGAAAAAGAACTTAGCATTAATGATGAAATAGATAAATTAAGACATAGTGCCACTTGTTCACTTTTTGAAAGAGATGATGTAATAATTGTTGCATCTGTTTCTTGCATATATGGTTTAGGGGAACCAAAGGAATATGCAAGTCAGGCAATTTCTTTGCGCAAGGGCAACAAGATGGATAGAGAAGAACTAATTAGAAGGCTAATTGATATTCAGTATAAAAGAAATGAAATAGATTTTGCACGTGGCTGTTTTAGATCTCGAGGTGATGTAGTTGAAATTTTTCCTGCCAACAGCAGTGAAAGCACTATAAGAGTAGAATTTTTTGGAGATGAGATAGAAAACATCTTTGAAGTTGAATATATTACTGGCAAAAAATTATGTTCACTTGAACATTCTGCAATTTTTCCGGCAACGCATTATGCTGTAAATAATGAAAGTAAAGAAAAGAATCTTGCCCAAATACAAAAGGATATGGAAGAGCAAGTAAAGTTCTTTGAATCTAAGGGTAAACTTATTGAAGCCCAAAGAATTAAAGAAAGAGTTAGTTACGATATTGAAATGATACGAGAAATGGGTTATACTAATGGCATAGAAAACTATTCTCGCTATTTTGATGGCAGAAAGGCTGGTGACCCACCATATACCTTGTTTGATTATTTGCCAGATAATTACCTTTTGTTAATTGATGAAAGTCATATTACAATACCACAAATAAGAGCAATGTATAATGGTGATCGTGCACGCAAAGATGCGCTTGTTAATTATGGGTTTAGGCTTCCATCTGCGTATGATAACCGACCACTTAAATTTGAAGAGTTTGAAAATCGAATTTCCCAATTAATCTGTGTTTCGGCAACGCCTGGTCCATATGAAATGCACGAGCAGAGTCAAGTAGTTGAACAAATTATAAGGCCAACTGGCCTGCTTGACCCAATTGTAGAAGTCAGACCAACAAAAAATCAGATAGAAGACTTAACAGCTGAACTAAGTAAGGTTATTGGTGGCGGTGGCAGAGTGCTTATTACCACTTTAACAAAAAGAATGGCAGAAAAGTTTTCGGCTTACCTAGAAGAAAGGGGTTTTAAGGTAACTTATTTACACAGTGAAATTACTACGCTTGAAAGAATGGATATAATAAACAACTTACGAGCAGGCAAAACCGATATTATTGTTGGAATAAACTTGCTTAGAGAAGGTTTAGACTTGCCAGAAGTTAAGCTGGTTGTAATTATGGACGCAGATAAAGAAGGGTTTTTAAGGAGTGAAGGTTCATTAATTCAAACTATTGGCAGAACGGCACGAAATGCCGAAGGCAGAGTAATAATGTATGCTGATGTTATGACCGATAGTATGAAAAAGGCTATTGATGAAACAAACCGAAGAAGACTTATTCAACAGGAGTATAACAAAGAGCATAATATAGTACCTAAAACAATAATTAAAGATATTAAAGACACGGTGCTAATTTCTAAAAAAGTTTCAAGCAAAACGGTAGACCGAAAGTCCATTCCTGCGATTATTAAAAAACTTAGTGTTGAATTAAATAAGGCAGTTAAGGTGCTAGATTTTGAAAAGGCAATTGAATTAAGAGATAGAATTAAAGAATTAGAAAAAATAATGGAGTAAAAATGAACGAAGGCTATATTAAAATCAGAGGTGCTAGAGAAAACAATCTTAAAAATATAGATGTAGACATTCCACGCAATAAATTGGTAGTTTTAACAGGGCTATCTGGGTCGGGCAAATCTTCACTTGCCTTTGATACTATCTTTGCAGAAGGGCAAAGAAGATATATGGAAAGTCTGTCTAGTTATGCTAGACAGTTTTTGGGGCAAATGAAAAAGCCCGATGTAGACCTTATTGAAGGATTAAGTCCAGCAATTGCAATAGACCAAAAAACGACAAACAAAAATCCGCGCTCTACCGTTGGCACGGTAACTGAAATTTATGATTATTTTAGGTTGTTATTTGCAAATATTGGTGTGCCATACTGCATAAATTGTGGAACCAGAATAGTAAGTTTAACACCAGAACAAATTGTAGATAAAATTATGCAATTGCCACCAGACAGCAAGGCGATGATAGTGTCTCCTACCATAAGGGGCAGAAAGGGAGAGTATGTAAAACTTATTGAAAGTTACAAAAAAGCAGGGTTTGTAAGAGTAATTGTAGATGGCATTGTATATGAATTAGATGAAGAAATTCCATTAGACAAAAACAAAAAGCACTCCATAAGTGTGGTTGTAGACCGAGTCATTTTGCGTGAAGGCATTAAAAGCCGTTTAACAGAAAGTGTAGAAACTGCACTAAATTTATCTAAGGGCTTAGTTTCTGTTATTATTGATGGTAATGAAATTTTGTATTCATCTAGACACTCTTGTCCTAATTGCGACTTCGGTTTTGGAGAGATTGTGCCAAGACTATTTAGTTTTAACAATCCATTTGGTGCTTGTCCTAATTGCACAGGCATAGGTGTAACCCAAGAGATTGATGAAAAATTGCTAATATCTAACCCAACTTTAAGTTTAAATGAAGGTGCCATAAGTGCCTCTGGTTGGGGAGAAATGGGTATGGCACAAATGTATTACAGGGGGTTAGCCCAAAAATATGGATTTAGCCTAGATACTCCGGTGTGCGACCTTCCACGAGAAATTGTGGATAAGATTTTATATGGAACCGATGATAAATTGGAACTTTCTTATAGTACGGCAAATTTCCAAGGGAATTATAAGGGTAAATATGAAGGCATTATTCCAAACCTGTTTAGAAGATATAGGGAAACATCTAGCGACTTTGTTAAGGCTGAAATAGAAAAGTTGATGACAACTAAAGAATGTGAAGTTTGTAAAGGTAAACGGCTTAACCCACAGGCATTGTCGGTTAAAATAAATGACAAAAACATATATGAAGTTACTCAAATGAATATTGTAAGTATATTAAATTGGATAAGTAACTTAAAACTTACAAACAAAGAAGCAAAAATAAGCGAACAAATAATTAAAGAAATAAAAGCAAGATTACAATTTTTAATAGATGTAGGATTAGATTATCTATCGCTAGACCGAAATGCTGGAACTCTTAGCGGTGGCGAAGCGCAAAGGATTAGGCTTGCCACACAAATAGGTAGTGGGCTTGTTGGTGTTTGCTACATCTTAGATGAGCCAAGTATTGGTTTGCACCCAAGAGATACCGAAAAACTTATAAAAAGTCTTGAACACTTGCGTGACCTTGGCAACTCTGTTTTAGTAGTAGAACACGATGAAGAAATGATGCGCCGAGCTGATTATATTATAGACATAGGCCCCAAGGCTGGTGTTCACGGCGGAAAAGTTGTTGCGGTCGGAACTCCGCAAGAGATAGCAAACAACACGCAAAGTTTAACTGGCGATTATCTGTCGGGAAGAAGAGAAATAAGTATACCTAAATCACGCAGAACACCAGTAGGCGAACTTGTGGTTTTGGGCTGTAAACAAAACAATCTTAAAAATATAGATATAAGAGTTCCATTAAAATGTATAACTGCTGTTACTGGAGTAAGCGGAAGTGGCAAAAGTAGTTTTGTTAATGAAATTTTGTATCCTGCACTGTCTAATAGATTAAATGGAACAAGACTTAAAGAAGGACAATACGAAGACATATTGGGTGCTGATAAACTGGATAAAGTAATTGTAATAGACCAAAGTCCAATTGGGAGAACGCCAAGAAGCAATCCGGCTACCTACACAGGGGTATTTACTGCAATTAGGGAACTTTTTGCTTCTACCCCAGATGCCAAGGCAAAGGGATACACAGCAGGCAGGTTTAGCTTTAATGTTAAAGGTGGCAGATGTGAATCGTGTGGCGGAGATGGCGTGTTAAAAATTGAAATGCACTTTCTGCCAGATGTATATGTAACCTGCGAAGAGTGTGCTGGCAAAAGATATAACAGCGAAACTCTTTCGGTTATGTATAAAGGTAAAAACATTAATGATGTTTTAGAAATGACAGTAGAAAAGGCGTTAACATTTTTTGAAAATATTCCGCAAATTAGAAACAAGATTCAGGCGCTTTACGATGTAGGCCTTGGATATATTAAACTTGGTCAGCCAGCAACGACATTAAGTGGTGGTGAAGCACAAAGGGTTAAACTTGCAACTGAACTATCTAAAAGGCCAACCGGAAAAACAATGTATATTTTAGATGAGCCTACAACGGGTCTGCATACTTATGATGTGGATAAATTATCAAAAATTTTAAATAGACTTGCATCTAGTGGCAATAGTGTTGTTGTAATTGAACATAACCTAGAAATTATTAAACAGGCAGACTATATAATAGACCTTGGTCCAGAAGGCGGAAATAAGGGTGGTACAATAGTAGCAGAAGGCACGCCAGAAGAAATAATTTGTAATACAAAAAGTTACACAGGTATTGCACTAAAAAAAATTATAAAATAAAAAAATGATACTCTCGAAGTGGAGTATCATTTTTTTTACTTGGAAGATTTTTGTTGTTTCTGTTTTTTAACTACTTTTTTATCGTAATCTTTTATGGCTTTTTGTTGAGCTTTTTTTTGTTGTTTTTGTTTCTTTATTTTTGCATAATACTCAGGATCATCTTTATGCAATTTATAAATTTTAAGGAAAATGCAAAGTCCCAGAATGGCTACAAATACAACCACACAAATTATAACAACTTCATAAGATTTATCATAAATAACTGCAATAGTTAAGCCAGGGCCAATAACTGTGTCAAGTACAATGTAGTTATTTTCTATGCTAAACCCGCGCTCATCAATTGCTCTAAAAGCGGTTGTTGATGCACACGACACCAAATAAAAATTCTTATTTTTAATACTTGATGGAATATAAATTTTAACTTTAACTGCTATGTTGCTGGTTATTGGTTCAAGAACTTCTTCGCCATCTTGGTTAGTTATGGAATACATATTAATTTTAATCAGTTTTCCAATTGTTGTTTTACTGGTATATTTGTTTTTAAACGCTTTTTGATAGCCAACAAACTCACTGCTGTCATTGCCAAGCGATTGGTAGGTAATGTTAATTCCATCTTCAATGTCTTCGGCAAACTCCAAAACAAGGTCATCACTGCGTTCTTGATAAGAAAATGTGAAATTTTTTTCTGCCAATATCGTGTTTAAGCCACAATTGACTGTGGAATTATTTGCATAAACTTTTTGACCGTTATTGCATACTTCGCTATTCAAAAATATGCCACACGCCAATAAAAAACACCCCATAAAAGCGCAAACGTAATTAAATCTCTTTCGCATAAAATCTCCTTAAACCTAGAATATGCTTTTTGTATAGTAGCAAAGTTAATTTTGTTTGTCAAACAAATTTAGTTGTGAAGAATATTCTTGCAAAATTGCTTTATACTACTAGTATGAAAAACTTTAATGAAAAAAATAACGTAAATAAGTTTTTGGGTGCGGTTAAAATTCTTACAATACAATTAGCATTGATATTATTATCATTAATTGCAATAGCACCAAATGGTGGAGCGCTTGTTTTTTGTGCAGAAAAAGAGAATCCGTTATTAGAAGAAACAAAACTGACAAATGCAAGTAAATATAAAATGGCAATAGTCATAGATGATTTTGGGTGTGACCGACACGGGGTGCAAGAAATGTTAGACCTTAATTGTAGGCTAACTTGCGCAATTATGCCTTGCCTAGAGTTTAGCGAAGAAGATGCAAAAAATGCACATGCAAAAGGTCATGAGGTTATTTTACATATGCCGATGGAGTCATATGGCAGACTTCCTGAGCATTGGTACGGACCGCTTTACATAAAGAATACTGATAGTCCTGAAATTGCAAAGCAGAAACTAGAACAGGGTTTAAACTCGGTGCCATATGCCGACGCTGTAAATATTCATATGGGCACAGCGGTGTGTCAAAACAAAAATCTTATGCAAGGCATTTTAGAATATACAAAAGGCAAAAATTTGGTATTTTTAGATAGTAGAACCATTGAGGGCAGTGTTTGCAAAAGTGTTGGAGATCAAGTAGGAGCAAATGTGCTGGAAAGAGATTTGTTTTTAGAAGTTGGTGGGCCAAGTTATAGGCAGGCAACTGAAAGCTTAACAAAGGCAGTTAATATTTGCAAGGAAAAGGGTAGTGCAATTGTTATTGGACATGTTGGTCCGGTTGGAACAAACCAAACAGCTCGAGCAATAAAAGATTTTTTGCCAATTTTAAGCCAAGAAGGCATTGAAGTAGTTCCGCTATCAAAGCTTTCAGCTTTGGCTGTCTAAAAATAATTATATTTTAATAACAAAATCGAAAAATAATACACAACTTTAGTCATTTAGTACAAATAGTTGTGTATTTTTTTATATTTTTTGGGTTGAAATACATAAAACGACATAAAAAGACAGAAAATATTAATAAGCAAAAAAACCTGTAAAAAACTTGCAAAAACCGCCTAAATGATTTTGTTTTATATTTTTTATACTGTATAATTATTATTGTATCCTAACTGCTTAAACAAGTATGCTTCGATACAAAAGATTTTTGCAAGTATGACTGCCAAGGAGAGATATGAGCCTAGAATCTAAGATAGTTGTTTCAATAATGTCAATACTTGGTTGCTTAAGTGTTATGGCAACAGGTGTTTATGCAATATTGTACACAAATAACTATCGTTTGCAAAACAACTCCACTTTGGCAATGACAGATGTTTGCGGAAAACTTTATGGCTATCGTTATGGTGCAGGTTTTTATGACATCACAGATTCTCTGCTTTATGTAGATGGCAAAGTTGCAGATGAGCAAAAATTACAAGACTACATTTCAAACGTTAACTTTGGCACAACAGATCATTGTATGGAATACATTCTTCATTTTGTTGTAGATGAAGGTGCAAGTGCAGGAACATGGATTGAATTAACCAATCACCAATTAACTGAAAACAGCCGACTAACTGATCGTTATCAATTTATTATGCAAGAAACGGAACCAACACTAGAAGAATGGGAGAAGGCACAAGACATAGATGGCACTCTTATGGTAGACCTAAACAATCGCCACATATGGTTAAGAGCTCTTCTTAAAGAAATGAAGAAAAGTGAAGTTGAAAAAATTGCCCAAACTGGCAGAGAACTAGTATCCTACGCACAGTGGACCTTCACATTTTCTTTCACCGGTATTGGTGAAAAATAATAAAAAAGTTAGCGATATCAAAAATTACCAATTTGCATTAGGGGAACGGACAAAACTTTTTAAACAAAAAATGGAGTAGCAAGTTAACTGTTATTTGTTGGGCTACTTTTAATTATCTTAAGGTATCTACAAGGGTGGGGCATTGGGCAAAAAATACTCTACACTTGAAGATATATACAAAAAAATAAAATAAGGAGAAAAACAAATGAAATTAAGATCTAAACTAATTGCAACCGTTGTATCTATGTGTGCAGCCATTGCAGTTATGGGCGTTGGCGTTTGGGCATCTACTTCAGATAACTTTACTGTTACTGTAAAGAACGACGTAGATATTCAGATTATTAAAGTTGACGCCGATGTTTGGGGTGAATATGCTGTTTTCACTAACATGAAAGAATCAGATACTGGCGCAGGTCGTTCTACAACCATGGCAAACAGAACCCTTGGTACTGGTGAATCAGATGTTACTCAAGGTATAACAGATACAAGATATGTATTGTATACTCACTATGCCCAAGGTTACAATGATGGTCTAGATAGACAGTATGCTTCTAGCGACCATGAAGAAACTCAAGTTCATCCAGTTCCATCACCTTCAAACGCAGACAAATCTTGGGATTCTTACACAACCATTGCAAGTAGCGGTTTGGGTAACTATCTAACAGGTGCAAACAACACCTACCTAGATTCAGGTAAAACTGATAACAACATTGAACACCGTGATACTAACGTAGATACATCATCTACCGTTATGCAAGTAGTATTTATGTACACTGTACGTCAATATGAATCTGGTAAACCAGGTAGCGGTGTTGCAGGATTAAACAACATCAAGTTTACACTTACCGACGTTCTTTCTGAAGCATACAACACAAAACTTGGAAAATCTGCTGAAACCGTCTTTAGTGCAAACTATTTTGTTGCTAAATCTACTCCATCTGCTGCTGCTACAAAATGGACAGAAGTAACCCCAGATGACAACGGTACTGCAACATTTACAGTAACATCTTCTGCTGCAGGTGCAACTGCAGGTGATAATGATAACATCATTAACATTATGTGTGTTTACACCCTATTAAGAGGTTCTGCAAACATTGATCTATCAGGTTTGTATGATGCATTTGGTCATACTTTAACTCTAGATTCAGTTGGTACAACTGCAAGCACCGACCTTGGAGAAGCTAATGTTGACCTAACATGGAACGCTGAAACTCCTGCAACTGTATTGTCTAAGCTAACAACACTTAACACTACATTTGCTCGTATTACTGCAGCTCCTAGCGCAACTGCACTTCCATCAATCTTTGGAACTTCAGGAACTGATACTCTAGGTGCTGTTAATCCAGCACTTGGTAATGGTAAAGCTACCGTTGCTCCAATTACTGGCGGTAACATTCCTACCACATACTAAAATAATTTAGTAAATTAAGTAAAAATGTTCAGGGCTAGTTAATTTGTACTAGATTACATTAGTCCTTGCAGATTAACTAAGCCCTGTTCTAAATTATAATTTAGAATAATAATAGATATGATTTTCTAGTAGGTTTGCCACTACTAGAAAGGTCATATTTAAATGTTGTAAATTTAAGTTATGTTTTGTTTTACTTGCAAAACGAACTACTATTCTTCTAGTGGTTTAATGCCCAGCACTTTGGTATAAGTTTTTTTGTTTGGCAAGTAAACCAAAGCATAAATATAAAAAGTCGAAAAGAGGGAGAAATAACAAATATACAATTAGGTCTTAAATCTTAATCATATTCTTCGCATAAGCCGAAATGTGGTAGATTTATAGGTTAAGGAGACTAATGAGCAAAAAGGGGAAGGACAAAAGTGGGTCCGATTACTCTAGCAAATGGCTAGAGATATTGGACTCAGTTACTAACATAATTATTATTCCCATTTTGGTGTTATCTGTAATTTGTTCAATTGTTATGATTAATGCCAAAAGGAATAATTCTGTGCCAAATTTATTTGGCTATTCCCTTGTTACCGTTTTATCAGAATCTATGACCAATTCAGGATTCGAAGTTAACGATACCGTGCTTGTTAAATCTATTAACGCTGATGATATTGAAGTCGGTGACATAATTGCATATTATAGATATATTGAAACCAATAAAGACATAAAAGCTGCTGCCTTGCAAGCGCAAGCAAGCGAAGAGCAACGTAAACAAACCGAGATAACCGAAGCAAGTTATTTAGATGATGGAAGTGATTATCCAACATATAGCAAAGTGTCATCTTGGAAATTATTTTTAAATAAAATTTTCTCTAACTTAACTTATACCGCATCAGAAGCAAGTGAAAGAGCAATTAGAGCGAACTCTACAATAGGCTTTCACCAGGTAGTAGAAAAGTTAGAGTATCAAAACAATACTTGGTTTAAAACATGGGGAACAAGTTCAATAGATGAACTGGGAAACCCTAAGGTAGATAGTTATTGGATTAAATCCGATTATGTTATTGGTGTATACACAAATACGAGCAGTGTAATTAGAGGCTTTTTAGGATTTGCATCCACCAATACTGGTATTATTTGGATGGTAGAAGTACCAAGTGGTGTTCAATTAATTTTATCTACACTTGAACTTATTGAAATTATTGATATGATGAGTCGGTTAAAGCATGACCAAATAAAAACCGGCACTTATATGGATAAAGATGAGTATAAAAAGATTTTACGACAACACCGAAAACTGGTCGCAACTGGCAATGTGGATATAGATGCATATCGACGTTTTGGACCTACTTACGAAAATTATGCTGTAAAATACAGCGATAGAAATAAACTTAAAAATTCTATTTCAATCAATGGACCGCCGGATTCGCTCGACATTTCGGATACTGGAGGAATGTCGTACGGTAACAAAGGAGCCCCATACTCGGGTGAGCCACCTTGGAATAACAAAGATGGGCCACCAAACGGAAAAGATGGACCGCCTTATTCTAATAGAGATGGAACCCAGAGTGGAAGAGATGGGCCACCAAACGAGAAAGATGGACCACCTAATGTCCACGGGTCACCACCAGCAAGAAGTCAAATCGAAAAGCAATTACTGGCGGGAAGACCTAAATGGGTTGTAAACGAAAAAGAGTCTGAAGATGAAATTAGAAACCTTGAAAAACTGAAATCAGCACTTCTGAAAATATCGGCAAAATACTCTAAGCGGTTTGATATTAAACTTGGTATAAATGAGATAATATTAACTGAAAGAGAAGTATCTTCGCTTGAAGATATGTACGCATGGATAGATTTCTGCTTTGTTTCTAAGGCAAGAATTTCTAAAAAAGGATTCATTGTAGAGCCAAGTAGTTATAATGAAATTTTCATTATAGACAACAAGACGAAAAAACAATATGCTACAACAGCACTAGGAACAATTTATAGTGTTCAATGTGGTTTAATTGTTAGTGAAAAAGGTTTATACAAAGTAATATTTAGGCCAGAAGGCGTTATTTATGAAAGGATTGACATTAATCCTGAGTATAAAGTAGTTAGTGCCAAACAGGATATATTCGGCAATATCCGAATTGGTGTAGTTAACGGACCTCAGGAAGAAGAAGTTTCTTATACAAGTGATGGGAAACGAGTTAGTATTAGCGTAAGTAATGCGTTACTTGCCCTTGGCGATGATAAACGCCTGTACTTTGTAACCATGGACAATAGTTTTGACTTGTCTAAAGGAAAGATAACCGACCTAAAGGTAATAAGCAGAGATGGTTCTCTGGTGGCTGTTAAGCCTAAACTTTTCTCTAAGGTAATCTTCTTTGAAGATGGTTATAGTAAATATGGCTATAGTTGGTACAATGGCACCTATCTATGCTTAGACAATGGGTATAAGTACTTTAATATTGCTACTAAAGAAACTTATACCTTGCCAGAAAATATTTGGCAGTTGTCTGACGAAGAACTGGCTGTTAAGTCTAATGATGGCAACCTTTATAAAATTAGAGTGCCAGATTACTTAGATGCAATGGCCCGAGGTTCGACGGTAGATTCAATTCAAAATAAATTATTACTGTTTGAAAATGTGATGAATGTTTCAATTAAAGGTGATAATTTAGAGTTTCCCGCCACAAACAGCGATAAGCGGTTTGTTACTCCACTTAGTGAGAAGTTCCTCGCAAGGGCTAAGATAAGACTTTCAAGTACGTAGGACATTAGGTTTTTGTAACCAATATTTGAAAAAGCCCCAAAATGGTAATTGGCACACATTTATTGCCAATTACCATCAATGGGGTAAGCATAATAGGGTATTGGCTTTGCAACCGAAATGTTAATATAAAGGAACAAAAATACCTAAGCAAACTTTGCTTAGGTATTTTTTATTGGTTTAAAATAATAGTCATTAAATAATTAGGTTAAAGAATTATAAGTTGGTGTTAATTTTGCTTCATTATTAAATTTGCAATCATCATTAACTTGCTTAATGCATATGCCTAAAAGTAAGCAATAAAAAGGTGTTGTGTGTGGCATAATATTGCCAAAAAAAGCATCAATTAAATATATTCCTATTGTTAAAAGCAAAATTAAGCTTAGGTTAGATATTTTTTTATAATTTTTAATTGCTTTAACATAAACAATTATCAGAGCGGAAAGATAAAGTAAAGTTGTTGGAATACCATAGTGCAGTGCAAGTTCTAAATATTCATTATGTGGTTTAACATAAGTTTTGCCATTTCCGACAAGTGGATTTTTAACAATTTCTTTAATTGCATCAACCCAAAGCCCCCAACGATTAGTTCCTGCCGTTGCCGATTCTTGGCTTAATGGTTCATTGGTAATTTTAAATAGATCATAAATCAGTCCTTTTACTTGTTTAAAAAATGGAGTATACAAGCTGTTCATGGTTTTGACAAAAGGTATGCATGCAAATGTTACTGTAATAAAAAATGCTAGCGGAGCAAGGTAAATTAATTTAAATTTTCGTTTAAATAAACTAAAAACAACTGGCAGAATTATAAATCCTAAAAAAATGGACAATTGAGCCCCAAGAGTGTCATTAAACATAGTGGTTATTAGTGCTAAAAGCAATATAACACAACTTGCAACCTTGTATTTTTTATCTTCACACAAACAAAATGTACCGGCGGTAATGCCTGTTATTAGTACCAAAAAATAGCCAAAATGGTTGCTATTTACAAACATACTTGCCCAATAGGTATTCCTGTTTTGATTAATTAGCAAGTTGCAATATGGGTCAATTAAACAAGCACACATCACAAAAATTCCAACACATATAAGAGTATAAATAATATGTTGTCTAACTATTTTATTGTTAATTTTAAAACTAGACCAAAGGCATAACGCAGAAAAAGCCAAAGTCCAAATTCCCGATTGCATTTTAAAAGTGTTTTCATTTACTTTTCTAAATATTCTAAAAGAGTCGGTATGAAAAAAACAACTAATTAATGCCCAAACAAGCATGAATGCTAAACATATTATTTCTGGATAATTTTTAATAAATTCTTTAGTTTTTGCTTTAATATTATTAAAGTCAAATGTTGCTTTAATACAGTTAATATCAGAGAACTTACAAGCCTCGAAACATATTAATATGCAAAAGTAAACAATGCCTGCATAAAGAAATTGAAAGTTAAGCAAGCCGTATGTGGCATTGTATATATCAAAAAAACAAAACAATAAGCAGTTAATGGTATATGCAACAAAAGGTAATAGCGCGGTGTAGTAAGACAATATTCTGGCAAGTCTTTGTGATCGGTCGCATTTTAAATCAGCAAAATAATCTACATATTTTTTGTCTTTTAAAGATTTCATTTGTTTTCCTTTTTTACCAAATTGGGTAAATAAAATAATTTGCAAAATTAATTGCAGATAGGGCAAATAAGTAAATTATAAACCATTTAAAATTATTGCCCTTAACAAATTTAAGCATAACTTTAATGGAAAATAATCCTGCAAAAAAAGAAGCAATTATGCCACACATAATACTAGGAATACTCACACTAAAATCGTTTATCTTAAAAAATTCTAGCACTACTGAACCTAATATTATAGGAATGCTTAGCAAGAAACTAAAGTTTGCACATTTGCTTTTATCGGCACCGAAAATCATACCAAAAGAAATAGTAGTTCCACTTCGGCTAATGGCAGGAAATAGTGCAATACATTGACCAAATCCCATTGTTAAAGCACACAAGGAATTAAGTTCTTTTTTTACTTGTCGCTTTTTATAAATATAATCTGCTAGCAACAAAAGCAGAGCGGTGAACAAAAACCCAAAACACAAATATATATTTTTAAATTTAGTAGAAATAAAATCTTCTAGTAAAAGTCCTGCTATTGCAGAAGGTAGCGTGGCGACAAACAGTAGCCAAATGCCTTTGTGATTTTGTGGTTTTAACAAGCCTACAAGATCTTTAAAGTAATATATCACCACGGCAAGTAGGGTGCCAAGATGCAACATAACAGACAAAAACAAATTGTTTTGTGTTATTCCAAAAATTTCTTGCAGTAGCATAAGATGTCCACTGCTAGATATCGGCAAAAATTCAGTTAAACCCTGAACAATTCCCAAGATAATTGCAAAAATAATCTCTTTCAAAACATTTCCCTCTTGGTAATTGTTATGTGCCGTAAATTTAGTATATTACAATTTGTCTGTCATTGTAAACCAATATTTACAGGTATTTTTATTATTTCTCTTGCTTTATATATTATTTCTATGGTACAATAATAAAAGCCTAAAATGGAGTTTATTACAATGGAAGAAACAATTTTGAATAGTAAGGTAGAAAATAAAGCGCAGACTAACTTTTTTACAAAACTAAATAGTGCAATGAATAAGTTTTTTAATTCAGACTTGTTTATTTTGTTCTATTCTTTGTTGGTGTTAGTTAGTTGGGCGGTTGAATGTGAGTATATTGCTGTAATAGGCTCGGTTATCATTTTAATTTATATGTTTTTAACACAACAAACATTAGACAGAATAGTTGTTGTGGCGTGCATTATTCCTGCTATGGTAGATAACAATATGCGTTATCGTATAAGTTTTTCTCAACTTTATATTTTAGGTGCTCTCTTGCTTTTGGTCATCGCCTCTGCCGTTTGGTTTTTCATTAAAAATAAAAAAGCAGGGATTAAGGGTAGAAGCCTTGCAAAAAGTTCGCTTTTAGTTGGCTATGTAAGCGTTGTGTTGGTCGGTTTGTTTGCTGGATTATTATATTCTAATCAGACTTTAACTAAAGTTTTGATGCAGACCGGTTGCGCTTTGTTGTTACTGGGTCTTTACGTTCTTATTTATAAAACAACTAACGAAGAAACAAAGTATACAATTATAAAGTCTATAATTGCACTTTGTTTTGTAATTGTTGCAGAAATGTTAATTTACTTTATAAGAGTAGATGATTTAAAATCTGCTCTTGTTCAAAAATCAATGAGCCTAGGCTGGGCAATTACAAATTCGGTTGCTTGCGTGCTTGCAATAGGAATTCCAATGTGCTTTTATATGGCATATAAGTCAAAGTTCCAACTTGGGTATTTGTTATCTGCAACATTGTTTTTAGGATTTATATTCTTGACCAATTGCAGAAGTATGCTTGTTATTGGCACTGTGGTTTATATAGTTTGTACTATTATTGCATTATTCAAATTAAATAAATGGCAGGTTGCAGTCAATCTTGCAGTTGCCATTGGGCTTGCACTTATTTTTTACTTTGTAATATTTAATATTGTTTTTAGTCAGTTCCAAAAATACGGTCTAGATGGTAATGGCAGAGAGGAACTTTATAAATATTATTGGCAAAAGTTTAAAGAAGAATGGGTGTTTGGTATGGGATTCTTTACCGATACTTATTGGCAGGCAGACGGCATAGTAAGGGTTCATAACACCGTGCTTCAGATATTGACAAGTGCTGGTATATTTGGTGTAATTTGTTTTATTCCATATTATTATCAAAGATATCGCACTTTGCTAATTAAGCCTAATATGTTTAAGTTGTTTGCCGTTCTTTCTTATTTGGCTTATGCTGGCTATGGAATGGTAGATTGCGCCTTAATTAGTAGTTATAAACTAATAGTTATATATTTATTGCTTTACGCAACGGAACTAGATTCTATTGAGCAGACAAAAAAAGAAGAGCAACTAATAGCTGATGGCAAATTGGATCCAATGACATTGTCGCACCCATACTACCGAAATTTCTTCAAACGCCTTTTTGATATAATCTGCTCGGCATTGGCATTAATAATATTGTCGCCAATAATGCTTGTTACTGCAATATTGGTTCGCATAAAACTTGGTAAGCCAGTTATTTTTAAGCAGTTAAGAGTTGGTAAAAATGGCAAATTATACAATTTTATTAAATTTAGGTCAATGTCGGATAAGCGAGATGAAAACGGAGCACTGCTACCAGACTATATGAGATTGGGCAAATTTGGTAGTTTTTTAAGAAAAACAAGTATTGATGAATTACCACAATTGTGGTTAGTTTTTATAGGTAAAATGAGTTTAATAGGACCAAGACCTCGTGATATAAAAGAATGTGTATTTTTAAATAAAGAGCAAGATCAAAGGCATTTGGTTTTGCCAGGAATTACAGGTTGGGCACAAGTTCATGGTCGAAATAGCATAAATTTTGATAAAGTTTGCGAATATGATAGGTATTATGTAAAGAATTGTTCGCTGTGGCTAGATATAAAAACAATATTTTTAACCATTAAAACTGTTTTCCGTAAGAAAGATATTAATGGAGAAGTAAAAACAGCAAACAATATGAGTGAATATTATGGTGATTATTTATTAAGAATTGGACAAATTTCCAAAGATGAATATGACAAGAAGATAAATACCGCCAATGAAATGATTCAATTGCGTAGCAGTAGGTAGGAGGTTGGAATGGAAGGAAAGAAGCAGGGCGATAATAAATTTTCTGTCCTAATGAGTGTTTATAAAAATGATAAACCAAATCAAGTTGAACAAGCCATTAATAGCATTTATTTTGATCAAACTGTTAAGCCAGAAGAAATTGTGCTTATTGTAGATGGTCCTGTTTCAGAAGATCTTTTAAAATCTATTAGCCAAAAAGAAAAAGAAATTAACGTCTTAAAAGTATTTAAACAAGAAGAAAATTTAGGTCTTGGGAACACATTAAATAATGGGCTTGCAAAATGTCAAAATGAAATTGTTGCCAGAATGGATGCAGATGACATTTCTATGCCAGACAGGTTTGAAAAAGAATTGGCTGAGTTGGTATCCAAAGAGCTAGATATTGTTGGTTCAAACATTGCTGAGTTTTGCGATGATCCAAACGATATTGTTGCTTGTAGAGTGTTGCCAACAGATGATAAAGATATAAAAAAGTTTATGAGACAACGATGTCCTTTTAGCCACCCCTCTGTTATGTTTAAAAAAAGTATTGTTTTAAAGGCGGGTGGATATCAACACTTGCATTACTGCGAAGATTATTACCTTTGGGTAAGAATGGCGCTAGCGGGTGCAAAGATGGGAAACGTTAGCGAAAACTTGGTTAAAATGAGAATGAACGCAGATACCTATATGCGTAGAAGTGGCAAGGAGTATTACAAAAGCCACAAAACACTATTTAAGTTTATGCGTAAAAATAAAATGATTAGTTACTTTTGCTATTTAAAAAACATATGTATAAGATTTATTGCTGAAGTAGTTATTTCAAACAAAATGCGACAAAAACTATATCAAAAATACCTTAGGAAAAAGGAGAAATAAAACAAATGGAGCAGTCAGTTGCAACAACAAAAGAAAATAAATTCGGGAAATTTTTCAAGAATATATGGACTAATTTAGTTAGTGAATTACATACTGGCGATAACGAGTTCTTCACATTGCTAGCAGAATGTGCCATCGTGGCTGGTATATTATTTTTATCATTAATCTGGAAGTACTTTGTATTTCTGGCTGTATTTGTAAGCGCATTATTTATCATTAAATATAGAAGTGCCAAAAGTGTTTATTTTATGGTTTTCTTATTACCATTTTTAAATATAATACGATTGTATTCTGGGCAATTGTATTTCAGTATTTATTTGTGGTGTTTAACACTTCTTATACTTGGAATTAAATTGTTGATAGATTTTATTAAAAAAGAGAAAAAAATAAACTGGTTTTTCACGATAATGTGTGTGGTTTTAGCAGTTTATTTTATATTGCCGTTTGGTCCTATAAACTTCACAAATCATGGAGCGATATATTTATCGTTAGCCATAGTTTTTGTAATGTATTATTACGGGAAGGACTTATCGTTTAAACAAATAGTACTTGTGTTCGCGTTTGGCGCGTTTATAGCTTCATTCTTTGGATTCTTTAGACCTTGCTTTAAGCATGCAAAAGAAATTATACCAGAATTTCCTGATGTACTTCAAAGGTTTACAGGTGTTTCTAACGATCCGAATTACTATTCCGGTGATATGCTATTAATACTTGCCTGCACTCTTGTTCTATATGCGACGAAAAAAATTAACTATTTAGCATATCCGTTAATACTATTAGCGTCTGTATTTTGTTTTAAATCTCTTTCTAAAATGATGATTATCATTTATGCGATATTAATGACGACATTCTGTATTTATTGGCTTATTCGCAATAGAAATAAAAAAGGGTTTTTACAAGTTTGCGGTATAACTACATGCTTCTTGTTATCCGCCTTAATCTGTTTTGCTCAATTTGCAAGTATCTTCAAAAGGCTTAATCGTGATGACGAATTTGTTAAAGACTCGTCACAAGTTGAAAGTGGGCTTATTAACAAGGACGAAAGCTCAGCCGCTGGAGAAACCGAGTATGTGGAGTATAAATTTAGGAACAACCGATTTACTGTATTAACTACCGGTAGAACAAATATTTGGCTTTCTTATTTTGATGCGTCAACAGACAGTGTTGTACATATCTTATTTGGAAATGGTATTGGTGCAGACTATATATATTGTGACAATGGTTATAAAACGGCATACTTTTCAGAGCATAACACCTTTGTTCAGATGTTCTATAGGCTTGGAATAGTGGGTTGTTTGTTGGTTGTTGCAACAATTATTTCGACGTGTAAAAAAGAGTATGTTAAAAAGTTTAAGTTTTACAATTTAATGCCTTTTATAATTTTATTTGGATTGTTTATGGCGCTTTGCAATCTGCTTTCTTACCGAATTAGTATTTATATAACTATAATTGCCCTAAGTTTGGTTCCTGTGGAAGAGGAGAAGGCGTGCGATTTAGAATCAAAAGAAGAGAATTTGGGGGTAAAAACGGTTAATGAATAAAAATCCACTTTTGTCGATAATTATGCCGGTCTTTAACACTAAAGAATTTATTAACAGAATGGTGTGTTCATTGCAAGATAATTTAGGGTCAATCCAATATGAAATTATCATTGTTGATGATGGATCTAGTGATGGCTCGACAGAAATATGTGATACACTAGCAAAAGAAAATGAAAAGATTAAAGTGTTCCACAAAGAGAACGGTGGAGTCTCCAGTGCAAGAAATTTGGGTATTGAAATGGCGTCGGGACAATTTATTATGTTTGTGGACTCAGACGATTATGTAAATGCTAATATAAATAGTGTGATAGAAAAAATTAACGAAAGTGATTTGTTGGTAACAAACGCGATAATTGTTAATAACGGCGTTGAAAAAGAAAAATGTTGGATAAAGAAAGAAAAGTTGTTTAAAAATAACGAATTGCACAAGTTTATAAAGGAAAACTTAGACAATTCGGTATGGAACAAAATATTTAAACACGACATAATAAAATCTAATAATTTGCACTTTGAAAATTACAAGAATGCCGAAGATATGTTATTTGTACTAAACTATATGAAACACGTGAAAGATGTTTATGCAATGCCAATTTCGTATTATTTTTATGATATCCGAAGTGGCTCTGCCATGACAGCAATGAACCCACAAAAAATACTAGATGCTATTGGTGCTTGTAATGATGCATATAAAAGTGCGGAAAAATGTGACAGAAGAATAAAAATAGCATTAGAAAAATTTATATCACGCACAGCGTTTTTTACTTTGAAAATGTATTCGCGCCTAGAACAAAAATGCAAAAAAGATGTTGTGGAAACTTTTAGACAAAACAAAAAAATTTTTAAACGTATTAGTAATTTAAAAACAATGATAGTTAAAGTGTCGTTAATGTTGTTTGGATTTCGTATTACGCTTAATCTGCTAGAAAAGTTTATGAAGGAGTAATATTTGTGGAAAACAAAGGTCTTATATCTGTCATAGTACCGGTTTATAAAGTAGAAGATTACCTAGATAGATGCGTAAAATCAATTGTCAATCAAACATATACAAATTTGGAAATAATATTGGTTGACGATGGTTCGCCAGACAATTGCCCAGCAATTTGTGATGAATGGGCAAAGAAGGATAGCAGAATAAAAGTTATTCATAAACAAAATGGAGGTCAAAGTTCTGCAAGAAATCGCGGTCTAGATTGTTGTAGTGGTGAATACATTTCTTTTATCGATAGTGATGACTATTTGCACGAAGATATATATTCAACTATGATTAAATATGTTAATGATGATATAGATATGGTTTGTTGTGAGTTAACGACATTTACAGATAATCAGGAGCCAAAAACCAATAATACATATTCATCTCGCATAATAAACGCTGAAGAAGCTATGAAATTGTTGTTTTCTGGCAAATATAATGTTTACTTTGTTTCGCCATGTAATAAATTATATAGAAGGCACTTGTTTAACAACTTAAGATATAAAGAAAATATGATTCATGAAGATGAAATGATAATTCATCGTTTAATTGGTGAATGTCGCCAGATTTGTTGCATTGATAAAATTTTATATTATTATTTTATAAGGCAGGGTAGTACAATGCATTCTGGTTTTAGTAAAAAACATTTATCAATTATAGAAGCAATGGAAGATAGACAGCGTTATATACAAACTAGATTTCCAAATTTAGTGCCGCAAATGCAAGACTTAATGCTTAGAACATATTCGACTATGTATTGTAAATTCAAACAACAAAAAGCACCTAAAACAGTATTAAAACTTGT
>ERZ779869.1336-NODE-1336-length-23169-cov-7.476162_pt1 | contig 23169 bp, 20 predicted proteins | sample MGYA00511557_ERZ779869 | MGnify/ENA primary metagenome ERZ779869 (study PRJEB29588, sample SAMEA2154620) | human gut metagenome | biome: human gut; feature: human-associated habitat; material: faeces | place: Denmark | collected 2008/2010 ... | reverse complement strand
CAAGAGCGGTACTGATGGCATGTGTAATCGGTGGTTCCTGCGCATATGCAACACCAATCGGAATGCCTGCGAACACAATGGTAGTCGGAGCCGGTGGATATAAGTTTATGGACTATGTAAAAGCAGGATTCCCATTGATCATCATTGCAACCGTTGTAAGTATGATTATCCTTCCAATCGCATTTCCATTCTTCCCGTAAGAAGACATGTTGTTGGAGTGAGATATAAAAGAAACTATAAAACAATGAACTAACCTAATCATCAAAGTTACTGGAAATTGCAGCAGTAATGAAAGGAGACCTAAAAATGGATAAAAAAGCACAGGTAGAGCAGCTTACTACTTATATGGCGAACTTTGTTTCCTATATTGGTAAAGTACTGCCGGATGACATCAAAGCAAAGATTGACGAGCTTGCAGAAAAAGAAGACAGCCCGCTTTCAAAGGTTATTTATCAGACAATGCAGAAGAACCAGGTTCTTGCAAAAGAGCTGAACAGACCAAGCTGTCAGGACACAGGAGTATTACAGTTCTGGGTAAAATGCGGAACAAACTTCCCACTCATTGGAGAACTGGAAGCACTCTTAAAGGAAGCAGTTGTAAAGGCTACATTTGAAGCACCGCTTCGTCATAACAGTGTTGAGACATTTGATGAGTATAACACAGGAAAGAATGTAGGAAAAGGAACACCGACAGTATTCTGGGATATCGTACCGGACAGTGATCAGTGCGAAATCTATACATACATGGCAGGTGGTGGATGTACACTGCCAGGAAAAGCTATGGTTCTTATGCCGGGCGAAGGATACGAAGGAGTTACAAAATTTGTTCTTGATGTTATGACATCTTACGGATTGAATGCATGTCCTCCGCTGCTTGTTGGTGTCGGTGTTGCTACATCTGTTGAGACAGCAGCATTACTTTCCAAGAAAGCTCTTATGAGACCGCTTGGAAGCCACAATGAAAATGAACGTGCAGCGTCTATGGAGAAACTGCTTGAGGATGGAATTAACGCAATTGGACTTGGACCTCAGGGAATGGGCGGAAAGTATTCTGTTATGGGAGTTCACATTGAGAATACAGCAAGACATCCATCCACAATTGGAGTTGCTGTTAATGTTGGATGCTGGTCACACAGACGTGGACACATTGTATTTGATAAGGACCTTAACTACACAATCACAACACATTCGGGGGTGACATTATAATGCTGGAAATAAAAGATGGAAAAAAGATTTTAACAACACCAGTCTCAGCTGAGGATCTCAAAGATATTCATGCAGGAGATATCATTTATCTGAACGGAAGCATGACAACTTGCCGTGACGTTGCACACAGAAGACTCGTTGAAGAAGGACGTGAGCTTCCGGTTGATGTAAAAGATGCAGCAATCTTCCACGCAGGCCCGATCATCAGACCACTTGAAAATGATAAATTTGAAATGGTTTCTGTAGGACCGACAACAAGTATGCGTATGGAAAAATTTGAGTATGAATTTGTAAAAGAGTCCGGAGTTCGTGTGATCATCGGAAAAGGTGGAATGAAAGAAAACACAGAGCGTGCATGTAAAGAATTCGGAGCAATCCACTGTGTATTCCCAGCAGGAAATGCTGTTGTTGCAGCAACAGAAGTTGAGGAAATCGTTGATGCTCAGTGGAGAGACCTTGGAATGCCTGAGACACTGTGGCACTGCCGCGTAAAAGAGTTCGGACCACTGATCGTATCTATTGATACAGAGGGACGTAACCTGTTTGAAGAGAACAAAGTAGTCTTCAATGAGAGAAAAGAAAAAGCGATCGAAGAAATCTGCAAACATGTAAGCTTTATTAAATAAGTTGTGTCAGGACATTAAAGTTTACTCGAAAAATCTGAGCCACTCATGCCTGAAAAGCGACTCAGATTTATGAAATCAGAAATTAAACCAATTTTACTGCCATGTAAAAATATACCATAAAATATAAGCCAAATGATCTGTTCGGCCAGGGACAGATAAAAAAGATATCGGAGCACACGAAAAATGTAAGTGTGTTTCGATATCTTTTTTGTTTTGCAAAATCTATTTATTTTGTTCCGAAAATGCGATCCCCGGCATCCCCAAGTCCCGGACAGATGTAAGCATCTTTGTTTAGTTCTCTGTCAATATGTCCTACGTACAGCTGAATATCCGGATGTGCTTCCATCAGACGTTCTACGCCCTCCGGAGCAGCAATGATAGCCATGAATTTGATCTTCTTTCCGCCATGCTGTTTGATAAAATCAACAGCAGCAACAGCAGAACCACCTGTAGCAAGCATAGGATCTGTAACAACGATCAGACGTTCAGAGATTGGGCTTGGCAGTTTGCAGTAGTATTCGTGTGGCTCATGTGTCTCCTCATCACGATACAGACCAATATGACCAATCTTTGCAGTCGGGACTAAAGCCTGAAGACCGCTTACCATTCCAAGACCGGCACGTAAGATTGGTACAATAGCAAAGTTCTTGCCTGCAATCTGTGGTGTCATACATTTTTCAATTGGTGTTTCGACTTCCACATCTTCTAATGGAAGGTCTTTTAAAGCCTCATATCCCATTAACATAGCAATTTCTTCTACCAGCGCACGGAATTCAGCAGTTCCTGTATTTTTGTCTCTTAATCGGGAAATCTTATGCTGAATCAGTGGGTGCTTCATCTCAATTACATTATTCATTTTGAATTCCTCCATCCATTTTCTGCCCCCTATTATAACGAGTTTCTTGTTTTGAGACTACCCCTTTTTTTAATAAAAGGGACTTTCGAACAAGATTATTGAAAGTTTGTCGAGTTTTATTTCATGCAATGAATAGGTAGCTTGAGTTTTACAAGATATTAGAGTAAAGTAATATTAAAAGAAGTCAAGAATTTCTACAGGTACTGTTCAAGGTAGTTGTGCCCTCAATGGCATAAGATATGAAGTGGTAGAGAGGTGAAAAAATTATGAAAAATTATTCAGAAGATCCGAGCAGACAATACCATATTCAGGTAGCAAAAGGAGAAGTTGGACGTTATGTGATCATGCCGGGAGATCCAAAACGTTGCGTTAAGATCGCACAGTATTTTGATGATCCGGTTTTGGTAGCAGATAACAGAGAGTATATTACTTATACAGGAACACTGGACGGAGTAAAGGTAAGCGTTACATCTACAGGTATTGGTGGCCCGTCTGCATCAATCGCTATGGAAGAGCTGTATAAATGTGGAGCAGATACTTTCGTAAGAATTGGAACATGCGGAGGAATGCAGACGGAGATTAAGAGTGGTGACGTTGTAATCGCAACAGGTGCGATCCGTATGGAAGGAACATCCAAAGAATACGCACCGATCGAGTATCCTGCAGTAGCAGATCTTGATGTTACAAATGCATTGATTGCAGCAGCAAAAGAGAAAAACTTCACACATTATACAGGTGTTGTTCAGTCTAAAGACGCATTTTACGGACAGCATGAGCCAGAGAAAATGCCGGTAGGATATGAACTTATCAATAAATGGGAAGCATGGAAGATGATGGGATGCCTTGCATCTGAGATGGAATCAGCAGCAATGTTTATCTGTGCATCTAAATTAAGAGCAAGAGCAGGTTCTTGTTTTCTTGTTGTTGCAAATCAGGAAAGAGAGAAACTTGGTCTTGCGAATCCAGTTGTTCATGATACAGATATGGCAATCCAGGTAGCCGTTGAAGCAATTCGCAAATTGATCAAAGCAGACCAGGAAAACAAATAAGAAAACAGGTAGTAGCATATGAAAGAAAAGAGGAGGCTGTGATGGAACAGGTTATGGTTGAGAAATTGATCGATACAGCGATTGAGCAACTTAAGTTTTCCTATACACCTTATTCGAATTTTAAAGTTGGGGCAGCGCTTTTAACAAAGAGTGGAAAGATCTATACAGGATGTAATATAGAAAATGCATCTTATACACCAACAAACTGTGCGGAGAGAACTGCATTTTTTAAGGCGGTAAGCGAAGGTGTTCGTGATTTTCAGGCAATCTGCATTGTCGGTGGCAAAGATGGAAAATTGACGGAATACACTGCGCCATGTGGTGTATGCCGTCAGGTCATGATGGAATTCTGTAATCCGAAGACATTTCAGATCATTCTTGCAGTGGATAAAGAACGATATGAAATTTATACTTTAGAAGAGCTGATGCCTCTTGGGTTTGGACCATTAAATTTGGTATAATATATACGAATTAAAAGCTGACGAAGGAAGGGGGATTTAACAATGACAAGGGAAGACATTATAAAATTGCCAAAGGTGGAATTGCACTGTCATCTGGACGGATCACTGAGTCGGGAATTTGTGGAAAAGAGATTGGGAAGACAGGTGGGAAAAGAAGAACTGAGTGTGTCAAATGACTGTACCAGTCTTGCAGAATACCTGGAAAAGTTTGATCTGCCGGGGCAATGCTTACAAGATGAAGAAGGTCTTGAAGAAGCCGGTTATGATGTGCTTAGAAGTATGAAACAGGAGAATGTGATTTATTCTGAGATCCGTTTCGCCCCTCTTCTTTCAGAGACAGATGATATGAATTGTAACAAAGTGATCGAAGCAGTCCTAAGAGGTCTTGAAAGAGGCAAGAAAGAGTTCGGAATTGACTTCGGCCTGATTGTATGTGCGATGCGGCATCACAGCGAAGAAATGAACTGGCGCATGATACGTACAGCGAGAGAATATCTTGGCTCAGGAGTGTGTGCAGCAGATCTTGCAGGAGCAGAAGCCATCTACCCTATGTCAGAGTTTAAAAATCTGTTCCAGAACACCCACAAGATTGGGATGCCGTTCACAATCCATGCAGGGGAGTGTGGAAGTGCTCAGAACATCATAGATTCCGTGGAAGCTGGGGCAAGAAGAATCGGTCATGGAATTGCAATGAGAGGACATAGTGATCTGATCAAAGAACTTGCCGAAAAAGGAATCGGGATCGAGATGTGCCCAATCAGTAATCTGCAGACAAAAGCAGTAGCAGGACCGGAGGAATACCCGATCAGAGAGTTCTTGAATGGCGGTTTAAAAGTAACGGTCAATACGGACAATCGTACGGTCAGTGATACAACAATGACAAAGGAACTGGAATTTATTCAAAACACATACGGAATCCAAGATGATGAAATCTATCTTTTGATGAAGAATGCAGCAGATGTGGCTTTTGCGGAAGATTATGTAAAAGATAAATTGTATCGGATAATGAGGGAAGTTTATGGCGCATAAGTATTTACACGAAATGTTACCGGTTTTCAAGTTCAGAAAACAAAGAAAAGGAGAGTGAAAATTATGTATAAGAAATTAATTACATGTCTTGAAAGTGTAAGAAAGAAGATCGATTTTAAACCAGAAGTGGCACTGATTCTCGGATCCGGACTTGGAGACTTCGCAGATGGGATCAAGATTGAGCAGACCATCGATTATACAGAGATTGAAGGATTTCCGGTTTCTACAGTAAAGGGACATAAAGGCCGTTTTGTATTTGGTTATGTAGAGGATACACCGGTTGTGATCATGCAGGGACGTGTTCATTATTATGAGGGATATAAGATGTCTGATGTTGTTCTTCCGACACGTCTGATGGGAATGCTTGGGGCGAAGAAGATCCTTCTTACAAATGCGGCAGGTGGATGCAATCCATCTTATAAAGCCGGAGATTTCATGATGATCACAGATCATATTACAACAGGAGTTCCAAGCCCATTGATCGGACCGAATATAGATGAACTTGGAACAAGATTCCCGGATATGAGCGAAGTGTATAGCAAGCGTCTTCAGGATGTGATCCGCAAGTGTGCAGCGGAGTGTGGCGTTGAGATTCAGGAAGGTGTTTACGTTCAGTTTACAGGACCGAACTATGAGACACCGGCAGAGATAAGACTCGCACAGAGCTGGGGCGGAGATGCAGTCGGAATGAGCACAGCATGTGAGGCTATGGCAGCACGTCATATGGGTATGGAAATCTGCGGAATTTCCTGTATCACAAATATGGCTGCAGGAATTTCAAAAGTAGAATTGAACCATAAGGAAGTACAGGAGACAGCAGACCGTGTAGCAAAATCATTTAAGGAGCTTGTTACAAAAGTTGTTGTAAACATGTAATGGGGTGTGACTTTTATGAAAAAATATAATCGAATTTTTACAATTGTAATTGATTCCTTTGGTGCAGGAGCAATGCCGGATGCTGCAGATTATGGAGATGCAGGAACAGATACAATGGGACATATTTCTGAGTCTGTGGATGAATTTCATATTCCGAATCTTCAGAAACTCGGAATCGCCAATTTACATCCACTGAAACAGGTGGCACCGGTAGAAAGACCGATGGGATACTATTCTTTCCTGAAAGAAGCAAGTACCGGAAAGGATACGATGACCGGACATTGGGAGATGATGGGACTTCATATCACGAAGCCATTTAAGACATTTACAGAGACGGGATTTCCGAAGGAATTGATTGACGAACTGGAAAAGAGAACAGGACATAAGGTAATCGGAAACAAGAGTGCCAGTGGCACGGAGATTCTTGATGAACTTGCAGAAGAAGAGATTGCAACAGGTCATATGATCGTCTATACATCTGCAGATTCTGTATTGCAGATCTGTGGAAATGAGGAGACATTCGGACTGGATGAGCTTTACCGCTGCTGTGAGATCGCACGTGATATTACGATGAAAGATGAGTGGAAAGTCGGACGTGTTATTGCAAGACCTTATGTTGGAAAGAAAAAAGGTGAGTTCAAGCGTACAAGTAACAGACATGATTATGCGCTGAAACCATACGGAAGAACAGCACTTAATGCACTCAAAGATGCAGGATATGATGTGATCTCAGTCGGTAAGATTTTTGATATTTTCGATGGAGAAGGTCTGACAGAATCAAATAAGTCCAAAAGTTCCGTTCATGGAATGGAGCAGACGATCGAAATTTCAAAAAGAGATTTCAAAGGTTTGTGCTTTGTAAATCTTGTGGATTTTGATGCATTGTGGGGACACCGCAGAAATGTGAAAGGATACGCAGAGGAACTTGAACGATTTGATGTGAAATTAGGAGAATTTCTTGGTGGATTGAGAGAGGATGATCTTCTGATCATTACTGCAGATCACGGAAATGACCCGACGCACACAGGAACAGACCATACAAGAGAAATGGTTCCGCTTTTTGCATATTCTCCATCTATGGAAGGATACGGAAAACTGCCGGATTCAGATACATTTGCAGTGATCGGTGCAACGATTGTAGATAATTTCGACGTAAAGATGCCGGAGGGAACGATCGGAGCATCTATCTTAGATGAACTGAAATAGAATAGCTGAGAATGAAATAATACAAAAAGCAAATTCTTTGGAGTTTGCTTTTTGCGTTTTACGGAAGTGAAAAAATGTAGTATAGTAAATTTGAATTGAGCGGTACGGCAAAATGCGGAGGTTGATAATTTCCACCTTAAGGTAATGAAGTTTAGAACAAGGAGACAGAGAAAAATGGATGAAAGATTGAAACGACAGCTTGATTTTGCATTGGAAATAGATAAGGAAAAAAATATTCTGAGACAGACACATCTCTCAGAGCATGGCAGACGGGAAAACGATGCAGAACATGCATGGCATATGGCGATCATGGTATATCTTTTCAGAGAGCATTCAAACGAATCGGTGGATATTGCAAAGGTAATGCTGATGTGTCTGATCCATGATATTGTGGAGATCGATGCGGGTGATACGTATGCATATGATACAGAAGGTTTGAAAACTCAGAAAGCAAGAGAAGATGCGGCGAAGGAAAGAATTTTTTCAATCCTTCCGGAAGATCAGAAACAAGAGCTGATTTCTCTTTTTGATGAGTTCGAGGCATTTGAAACAGCAGAATCTAAGTTCGCACATGCAATGGATAATCTACAGCCGCTGATGCTGAATAACAGCAATGGTGGAAATGATTGGAAAGAGCATGGAGTATGTGCAGATCAGGTTTATGGTCGTCAGAGGAAGACGAGACTTGGATCGGAAAAAATATTTGAAGTTGTAGATCAGATTATCCAGGAAAATGTAAAAAAGGGAACAATTAAAGAGTAAAATGTGAATAACTTTCTTATAAAATGAGAGGAATGTGGAAAAGAATAGCAGCTGTCTAACAAGTGTGTTGTGAGAACAGCTGCTATTCTTTTTGAGAGGGCAAAAATCAGGTGAAAAACTATTTATAATCCATTACCAGAAACATTGGCTTGATTGCAACGATTTCATCATACTCTTCTTTTTCAACTGTTACATTAGAATTCAGAGCTTTCAAATCATCTTTTAAAACCGTGAGTGCTTCAGGAATCGTTTGTGCACGGCCATCCTTCATGATATCCTGCATTCTCTTTAATACGAACGGATGTGCGTAATGTGCTGGAACCGGAAAGTCAGGATATTTCTGGATATAGGCTTCCATTTGCTGGATGGATCGTTCCAGCTGATTTTCGATATATTTTTTATTGTTTTTGGAGGTTGGCAATACATTCGCTCCGGCGAACAGAAAAATTGCTGCCAATCCAAATAACAGGAAATACATACCGAATCCGGCATGAGTCAGAAGGGAGTAGATTCCATAAAGGAATGCTCCGATGCCCAATATTACAACAGCAAGAGCGACCCATTTATAAGCGGGATTGCTTCTGTCATAGGTTCTCTTTTTCTTCGCCGACAGGCTCAGATCCATGTAGTAATCGGATTGCTTTTTAAGATAATTTTCTGCGCGTTCAAGCTTGGTAAGCCGCTTTTTGATTTCTTCCGGAAGAATGCGTTCGCGCTGCTTTTCTTCCAGCCATTTTCTTTTTTCTTCCAGTTTTCGCTCGGCTTCTATGCTGTGCAGCGGAATCTGAGGAAATCTTTCTTCAATATAAGCCAAAAGGCGATCTACATCTTCTTCATGTTTGAAGTTACATTGTTTTTCTTTTCCATTTTCATATACAACTACGAGATAGGATAACGTTCCAAATGCTCCTTTTCCTGTAAAACCACCTTTGCTCATAGCAATTCTTTTAAAGATTCTTTCTACGGAAGAAATGGGTATGTAATAACGTCTGTCAAAATAAAAACTGTTTAAATAAATTGCTTTTTCCCCAACACCGCAAGGGCCTATTTTTTTGCAGTTTTTTTTGTCAGTGGTTAATTCAGCATCCGGGATTGTTACAGTTCCAAGTCGTTGTGGTTTAAACATAATATCATCTCATTTCATTTGTATATTGTAAAAGAACTGTGAAAAACATGATATCTGTCTGCTTTTCACAGTTCTATAATCTTAAGCCTGTTTTTTCGCAGGTTTTCTTGTTGCCCAGATAAAGATTCCAAGGAACAATGCTGCCAGGATAATTCCTACAGGATAAGCAACTGCTGTAGAGAATCCCAGACATTCATCTGCACAGAAGAAATAGGTCATGGAAACGGCACTCATAAATGTTGCAGGAACTGCTGTGATCCAGTAATTCTTCTTCTCGCGGAACAGATACATACTTGCTGTCCACAAAACGATCATTGCTAAAGTCTGGTTTGTCCAGCTGAAATATCTCCATACAATGGCATAATCAAGATGTCCTATAAAAGCACCGACTGCCAGAAGCGGTACACAGAGAATCAATCGTTTCTGCAATTTATTCTGATCGATCTTGAACCAGTCTGCAAGTACAAGACGGGCACTTCTGAATGCAGTGTCTCCGGAAGTGATCGGACATACGATAACACCGATCATTGCTAATGCTACACCGATGCCTCCCATTGTTTTAATACAAACATCATAAATAGCGGCTGACTGACCGTTAGCAAGAACTTCGCTTAAACCTGTGTTGAGACCACCTGTTACTTTGTAAAGTGCACATCCTGCGGCTGCCCAGATCAGTGCAATCACACCTTCTGCTACCATTGCGCCGTAGAATACGAAATGTCCCTGTTTCTCAGATTTCATACAACGAGCCATCAGAGGGGACTGTGTAGAATGGAAACCAGAAATAGCTCCACATGCTACAGTGATAAACATGAAGCTCCAGATTGGTTTTCCGTCAGGATGCATATTTGTAAAGTGGCTCCAGATTTCCGGAATTGTATAATTCGGATTTGTGAAGATACCGATGATAACACCAAGAGCCATGATGATCAGACAGATACCAAAAATCGGGTAGATGCGTCCGATAATCTTATCAATAGAAATAAAGGTCGCGATAAAATAATATAACAAAATAATCCAAAGCCAGAATTCAGGATTTGCAAGAAGTCCGGTGATACCTTTGTTTCCAAGCAAAGTGACGATTAAGCCGGCAGGACCTACTGCAAATACAGTACCAACCATGACAAGAAGTACTACACTGAATACACGCATAACATTTTTCATGACATTTCCAAGATAGATTCCACATACCTCAGAAATCGATGCTCCGTCATTTCGTTCAGAAAGCATACCGGAGAAATAATCATGCACACCTCCGGCAAAAATTGTACCGAATGTAATCCAGAGGAATACGACCGGTCCCCATAAAGCACCCTGCATGGCACCAAAAATAGGTCCAAGACCGGCAATGTTAAGTAATTGCACAAGGAATAACTTCCATTGCGGCATAACGACATAATCTACTCCGTCATTGATTCTGACAGCAGGAGTTTCTCTGTCGTCAGGTGCGAATGTGTTCTCAACAACCTTTCCATAAACAAAATATCCGCCAATAAGTAACGCTAAACAAATAATAAAACTAATCATACAAACACCTCCAGAAAACATAAATGTTAGCGTTTTTCAACCCACTTATATTATAGGATTGTTTATAAAAATTTCAAGGTTTTTAGATAAAATTTATATAATTTCTCTAAAAAAATCAAAAAAAGTATCATTTGTAGCTCCATGACTGGCGATTGTCGCATCGGATTGTTATAATAGATGAAATAAGGTCATCATGTTTGGCGTGCTGATAAGAAATATGCAATGAAAAACACAGAGATACATTTTCGTGGAGGGTACGTTATGATAACTTTAAATGATTATCTGTATTCGGGCGATACCATTTTTAAGGTGCTGCAGAATTACATTACAGATCTAAGGGGAGATGCACGAAAGACAAAAAATGAAATTGATTTGATACATTGTAATTTCCTGATTCAGATCAGAGAACTTTTGGAACATAATGAATTCCTTACGACCCAGTCACAGCAGGTTCGGGAATTCTATAAATATATGACAAAAGAATATCCATATCTTGCATTTACAGTAAAGGGAAGAATCAAGTCGTTGATCCGTGCGGAAGAGAAATTTAATGGTTATATTGTCAAGTATATTTCAGATTATTACGAAGAATATGGAAAGTATCCGACAACGGCAGAGTTAAAGCGCAGTCTTAGCTGCTTTCGAGACTTGATCGCATACCGGATCGTAATTTCCATGCCGAAATGCCATTATGAAAATGAAGAAGAACGTCAGATTGCAGAGCTGGAGTGTTTGTATGAAATAGCAAATGTACTACCGGGCTTTCTTGAGGAAAGAGGGTTTACAGCGGAGCCGGAAAATGGTGTGATGGAAAGTCATTCCCCACTCATGGATGACAATGTCAGACCATATTACAGAGACTATATTTCAGACAGCCAGCCGGATGAATACCAGTCACTGCACATTACATTCTATGACAACTGTTCAAGAAGTTATATTGAGGTTCAGATCCGTACAAAGCAAATGGATGATATTGCAGAGATTGGGCCGGCAAACCATCTGGGATATGAGAAAAAACAAGAGAAAGAGCGCGCCAGAAGAAATGCGATTCCAAGAGGTGAGTGCATTTATTTTGATGAGGCTTATGAGCGCGGAATGAAGCTGTTGGGATTGGATCTGGCAAAGCTGGATGTAAATATGTTTGCAGCGATGAATAACAGTTTGATCAATGACGGGTGTGGATTGTTTCGAGGAAGACTGATCTTGCCGTATGAGCATTTGTCGAGATTTCAGAATGATTTGATTGATTAGAAAGAAGGAATTACAAAGGAGAAAGTGTTTGATGGGGGAAAACAAGAAAAAATGGCTATGGATTAGCCTTGGAATAGTTGCAGGAATCTTGGTTTTAGGGTACATAGGAACCGCTTTGTATTTTATGAGTCATTTTCTTCCGAATACAAAGGTTAACGGGAAAGATTTTTCATATGCTAAGGAAGAAGATGTGGCAGATTATCTGAAATCAGAAGTTAAGAAGTATGAATTGAAGATTACAGAACATGCGGGACTTTCTGATATGATTACAGGAAAAGAGATCTCTGTTGAATATAAAGAGAATGGAGTGATAGATAAACTATTAAAGGAGCAGTCCGTTTTTCTGTGGCCGGCAGCATGGTCGGGAGAGGGAAAAAGATTGTCCATCACGGCAAGTGCAGATTATGATGAGAAAGCATTAGATGCGAAGATTGCAAGTCTGACAGCTATGACAACAGAACAGGTACAGCCGATATCTTCTATGCCGGTGTTTAACGGAGAAAAGTTTGTTCCGGGAGACATTACGGAAGGGACGGCAATCGATGCAGATGCATTGAAGAAAGCGGTAGTCCAAGCGATAGAGGGACTGCAAGAGCAGTTGAATCTTGATGAAGCAGGATGTTATGTACAGCCGCTATATACAAAGGAGTCATTGGAAGTTCAGCAGGCGTGCGATGCGATGAATGCATACCTGAATGCGAGTGTAACTTATGAGATGGGACTTGATACACCGGTTGTGGTTGATAAAACAATTATTTCACAGTGGGTGACAGCAGATGAGAATTATGTGGTGACATTTCACCCGGAACTTATACAGGAATGGGTGACGCAGTTTGCACAGCAGTATGATACTGCAGGAAAGACCAGACAATTCACTACACCGGATGGAAGAGCAACCGAAGTTTCCGGTGGAACTTACGGTTGGGAGATTAATGAAAAGGCAGAGTATGAGACACTTCTCGCGAATGTTGAAAGCGGAGAAACAATAAGTCGAGAGCCGGTTTATGTGGAAGGAAAGACTGCGGCATCGCATGGTGCGCAGGATTGGGGCTCCACTTATGCAGAAGTTGATCTGACGAATCAGAAAATGTGGTATGTCAAAGACGGAGAAGTTTTAATGTCAGCAGATGTAGTGACCGGACTTCCGAAAGGCGGAAGAAGTACTCCGGCAGGAGTTTATACGATTTTGGAACGAATGCAGAATAAAGTACTGCGCGGTAATTTAAGACCGGATGGAACAAGAGAGTATGAAACTCCTGTAAAATATTGGATGCGTGTAACGTATTCCGGTGTTGGTTTTCATGATGCAACATGGCAGAGCAGTTTTGGAGGAAATGTATATACCTACAGAGGTTCTCATGGATGTATCAATATGAGCTATTCGGATGCCGGGAAATTGTATGAGTTGATCCAGGTTGGAGATCCGGTAATTATGCACTATTAAGAAAAATAATAAGAAAAATCAAAAAAATCTGCCAATCGGCAGATTTTTTTGTATACTAGAGAGTGGCTAAAAATTGAAAAAGAGGTAAAAAAATTGAAAAAGAGGTATGTAAACAATTTAATACTTCTGATAATCGCGCTTATTTGGGGCGCAGCATTTGTTGCACAAAGTGCTGGGATGGACTACATCGGTCCATTCACATTTAACAGTGCTAGAAGTATACTTGGTGGAATCGTATTGATTCCGGTGATTTATGTATTGGATAAGAAGAGAAAGGAGGAGATATCACAAGGAAAAGAAGTTATACAAAATAAGAAAACACTTATCATCGGTGGTATTTGTTGTGGATTTTTCCTTATGCTGGGAAGTTCCTTGCAACAGATTGGGATACAATATACAACGGCGGGAAAAGCAGGATTCATCACAGCATTATACATTCTGATCGTTCCAATCTTAGGCATGGTTGTTGGAAAAAAAGCAGGGATTAAAGTGTGGATTGGTGTAGTACTTGCTGTGATTGGTATGTATTTCTTATGCATGACGTCAGGATTTTCCATTGCAAAAGGAGATTTTTATATTTTACTGGGTTCTGTTGCTTTTTCATTCCATATTCTTGTGATCGATCATTTTTCACCAAAAGCAGACGGAGTGAAGATGTCCTGTATTCAGTTTTTTGTTTGTGGAATCTTATGTATGATACCGACAATTTTATTTGAGCACCCGGAAATTTATTCTATATTGCAGGCATGGAAGCCAATTGCTTATGCAGGAATCATGTCTTGTGGAGTAGGATATACTTTGCAGATTGTTGCACAAAAAAATACAGACCCGACAGTTGCATCTCTGCTGTTAAGTCTTGAGTCTGTATTTTCAGTACTTGCAGGCTGGGTGATTCTTGGAGAAACCTTGTCTCCAAGGGAACTTTTTGGATGTGCCCTTGTATTTGCGGCTGTGATTCTTGCGCAGCTTCCGGAGAGAAGGCCTAATCTCTCATGTAGAGATTTACAACGTGAAGAATCCCGTCCTCATCATTCGACTTTGTGATAAAGTCAGCAGATTCTTTGACGACCGGCTGGGCATTCTCCATTGCTACACCAAGACCGGCATATTCGATCATGGACAGATCATTGAAGCCGTCGCCGCAGCAGATCATGGAATCGGCAGTGAGACCGATACTGTTCAGAAGCTTCTGCAGAGAGTGTGCTTTATCGATATTCTGAGGCATGATCTCTAAGAAGAATGGCTCAGAACGGTAGATGTTGAGCAGCCCGTGGTATTGTTTCTGCAGCTTCGGCATCAGGTCTTCCAGGATGGAAGGTTCACCTGGGATAAGCATTTTATTGACCGGGAAATCAAGTGCGGCAGGGAAGTCCTCAACCGGACAAATCTCCATGCTGTTGATGGCGGCTTCTTTCTCAGTGTATTCATTACTTTTAATACCGGAGAGGATTACTTTATCCGTATAAGAGATAAGGTCCAATCCAGGATATTCTTTTACCGCCTCGTAAATCGGACGGATGGCTTCCTGTGGGATAACCTTATTATAAATAATTGCATTGTCAGAACAGCGGGTGATTCTCGCACCGTTAAAGGAGAGCATGAATCCGCCGTATTTTTTTAGATATAATTCCTCTGCCAGAGGCGCGACACCGTTGATCGGGCGACCACTGGCGAGGACTACTTTTTTTCCATTCTGTTGAATTTCAATCAGAGCGTCCCTTGTAGGGGGCGTTATTTCTTTTTTTGAATTGGTCAGTGTACCGTCTAGATCAAGTACAATCACTTGGTATTTCATAATAATTAAAACTCCATTTCGTTATATAGTGACAGTAATTAATGATGTGCTTCATTCAGCAGCTTGGTTTTTGTATCGTACAGTTTTTGGGAAAGATCCACATATACCTTATGTGGATTGAAGAGACGTTTTGTCTCATCCCAAAGTGTCTCTTTTTCCTGACGACAGAATTCTGCAATCTCCTTTACAGATGGGGACTCATACTTACATTCTCCATGCTGGAAGATTGGGACAAGCAGTTCACGCATTGTGTAGGTTCCACCCGGAAGAAGTGTTTTCTTCCATGTAGCATTTGGGTCAAAGAGAAGAAGATCTTCCCCTGTATTAAATGTCTCATCAGCAAAGCAGATCAGATCGGCACGCAGCATACCAGTCTCTTTGTCGTAAATGCGATAGATAGTTTTATTTCCTGGATTGGTGATCTTTTCAATGTTTTCAGAAATTTTAATCTTTGGCTGGAATTCGCCTTCTGCGTTTTGAATAGCAGCCAGTTTATATACACCGCCAAAGGATGGGCAGTCCTTAGAGGTGATAAGATTCGTTCCGACACCCCAGGAAGAAATTGCAGCGCCCTGCATCTTGAGATCGTGGATCAGAAATTCATCCAGGTCGTTGGAAGCGGCAATGACAGCATCCTGGAATCCGGCGTCATCCAGCATCTTACGCGCCTTTTTAGAAAGATAAGCGAGATCACCGGAGTCAAGGCGGATACCGTAGCTCTTCGGTTTGATGCCTGCTTCGCGCATCTCGGTAAAAACACGGATCGCATTCGGAACACCGGATTTCAATGTGTCATAAGTATCGACAAGCAGTGTACATGCATCAGGATACAATCTTGCATATTCTTTAAATGCAGTATATTCATCTTTGAAAGTCATGATCCAACTGTGTGCATGCGTTCCCATAATCGGTACATCAAACATTTCGCCGGCGAGTACATTGGAAGTTCCGACGCATCCACCGATCACAGCAGCTCTTGCTCCGTACAGTCCCGCATCCGGTCCCTGGGCGCGTCGAAGTCCGAACTCCATGATACCGTCTCCTTGTGCCGCATAAACAACACGGGAAGCTTTCGTAGCGATCAGACACTGATGATTCAGAATTGTAAGAATTGCTGTCTCAACAAGCTGAGCCTCCATGATCGGAGCTACGACTTTCAGAAGCGGTTCTCTTGGGAAGATGACGCTTCCCTCCGGGATCGCATAAATGTCTCCGCTAAAATGAAATCCGCTCAGATAATGAAGAAAATCCTCACTGAACAATCCGAGTCCTCTTAAATAATCAACATCTTCATAAGAAAAATTCAGATTTTTAATATAGTCAATGACCTGATCCAGTCCTGCCATGACGGAATATCCGCCTTTGTTCGGATTGTCACGGAAGAAAACATCGAATACAACGGTCTGATTTTCCTGTGTTTCAAAATATCCCTGCATCATAGTAAGCTCATACAGGTCTGTCAATAAAGTAAGATTTTGTGCACTCATACTAATATCCTCTCTTAAAAATACTGCCTCAGACAGGCTGTAGGCAGAAAGATTGCTCTCACATTGAAGTAATTATACATAATTCAGAAAGGTAAATCAATTCATAGAAAGAATATGTTAAAAAAATATCAAATAAAGAATCAAAGAAATTGATAAGATTCGATTGACAACAGCATAGAAAATACCTTAAGGTATAGAAAACATATTAAAAAATGGGCCGCGTAAGCCAGCGGCAGAATGGAGAAAAGATGAGATTAGGAGTAAAACAGGTACTTACGGTAGTAAAGCTGGTAGATTTTGGAGTATATCTTGGAAGTGACGAGGAGCGTGTTCTTCTTCCAAAGAAACAGGTTCCGGACGGAATCGAACTGGGAGATCCGATCGAGGTATTCCTCTATAAAGATTCTTCCGATCGTATGATCGCAACAACGAATGAGCCAAAGATCACTCTTGGACAGCTGGCTGTCCTGACAGTAGCAGATGTGGGCAGAATGGGTGCTTTTCTTGACTGGGGACTTGAGAAGGACCTGTTCCTTCCATTTAAGGAACAGACAGAGAAGGTAGAGAAGGGCGACCGCTGTCTGGTAAGTCTTTATGTAGATAAGAGCGAGAGACTTTGTGCGACAATGAAGATCTATCATCTTCTGCAGACAGACTCTCCTTATAAAAAGGATGATATTGTAACCGGAACAGTTTATGAGGTGAATCGTGATCTGGGAGCTTTCGTGGCAGTAGATAATCTGTATTCTGCATTGATTCCGAAGAGAGAGATGTATGGAAGAATGTATCCGGGACAGGAGATTGAAGCACGTGTGGCAGCAGTCAAAGAGGATGGAAAACTGGATCTGAGTGTCCGTGGCAAGATTCCGGAGCAGATGGACAAAGATGCAGAATTGATCCTGGAATGTATTGAGACTTGTGGGGGTAAACTTCCATTCACAGATAAAGCAGATCCGGAGCGCATTAAAGCAGAGATGGGAATGAGTAAAGCTGCGTTCAAACGTGCAGTTGGAAGACTCTTGAAACAGAAGAAAATCGTAATCAAAGAGGACGGTATTTATAGTTTGTAAAAGCAATCTGCAAACGAACCGTTATGTGTTAGAGAAAGTGACTATGACTTGTAGGAAGTGTTGTTTCAAATAGAAAAAAGTGTGAGATTTTATATGCTGAAAATGAGAAAAATAGTGATTCTTCCTACTTGTAATATGCTTTAAATGCGTTATAATAACATTAGGAATGAGAAAATGATAGGTAATATCATTCCCAGATGAATTTAGGAAGTAAAGTTATAATTAAATTGTTAAAAGAAAGGGGTATTTAGAATGAAAGTTCAGAATATTACAGATGTTGAAGGATTTTTTAAGGTAGTAGATTCTTGTAAAGGAAGAGTAGAGTTAGTAACAGGTGAGGGAGACAGACTGAACCTGAAGTCTAAACTTTCCCAGTATGTATCTATGGCTAACATTTTCTCTAACGGAGAGATTCCGGAGCTGGAAGTTATCGCTTACGAGAAAGAAGATACAGATAAGCTGATCCAGTTCATGATAGATGGTGGAAATAAATAAGATTTAACATTTTAAAATTTCCATAAAGAGTGTAAAATGAAGGGAAGGGATTCTGACCTGTGCATCAAGTCAGAGCCTTCCCTTTTCTTAGTTAAAATTTGATCATTGAGGTGAACTATGAGTTTTGCACATTTGCATGTCCATACAGAATTTAGTCTGCTGGATGGATCGAATAAGATAAAAGAATACGTGTCCAGGGTCAAAGAACTTGGGATGAACAGTGCGGCAATTACAGATCACGGTGTTATGTATGGTGTGATCGATTTCTATCGGGAAGCCAAGAAGCAGGGAATCAATCCAATCCTTGGATGTGAAGTGTATGTGGCTCCGAATTCTCGTTTTGATCGCGAGATCACAGGAGGAGATGACAGATATTATCATCTTGTGCTTCTGGCAGAAAATGAGGAAGGATATGCGAATCTGACGAAGATTGTTTCGAAGGGATTTGTGGAAGGTTATTACTATAAACCGCGAGTGGATAAGGAACTTCTGCGCAAGTATCATAAAGGTATCATTGCTTTAAGTGCCTGCCTAGCAGGTGAGGTGGCAAGATTCCTGACGAAGGGATTATATGAAGAGGCGAAGAAGACAGCTTTAGAGTATCAGGAAATTTTCGGCGAAGGGAATTTCTTCCTGGAGTTGCAGGATCATGGAATACCGGAACAGGGACTTGTCAATCAACAGCTATTCAAAATGTCTGAAGAGACAGGAATTGAGCTGGTTGCTACGAATGATATTCATTATACATATGCAGAAGATGCGAAGCCACATGATATTCTACTTTGTATTCAGACCGGAAAGAAGCTTTCAGATGAGAATCGTATGCGGTATGACGGCGGACAGTATTATGTGAAGTCAGAAGAAGAGATGCTACGTCTGTTCCCTTATGCGAAACAGGCGTTGGAGAATACACAGAAGATTGCGGATCGATGTCATGTCGAGATTGAATTTGGTGTAACAAAACTTCCGAAATATGATGTGCCGGATGGTTATACTTCCTGGGAATATCTGCAGAAGCTTTGCTATGAAGGATTGGAAAAGCGTTACGGTGATCCTTCGGAAGAATTGAAAGAGCGTTTGTCTTATGAATTGGAAACGATTCATCAGATGGGGTATGTAGATTATTTCCTGATCGTGTGGGATTTTATTAAATACGCAAAAGATCACGGAATCTCAGTAGGACCGGGACGTGGATCAGCCGCAGGAAGTATCGTGTCCTATTGTCTTGAGATTACTACGATTGACCCGATCCGCTATCAGCTGCTGTTTGAACGTTTCCTGAATCCGGAACGTGTGTCCATGCCCGATATTGATGTGGACTTCTGCTTCGAACGGAGACAGGAAGTCATCGATTATGTCGTCCGTAAATACGGCAAAGACCGGGTCGCACAGATCGTGACCTTTGGTACACTGGCGGCAAGAGGTGTGCTTCGTGATGTGGGGCGTGTGATGGATATGCCCTATGCCTTTGTGGATTCCATTGCGAAGATGGTGCCGCAGGAACTGAATATTACACTGGATAAATCCCTGAAGATGAACCATGAGCTGAAGAAGCTCTATGATGAAGACCCACAGGTAAAAGAGCTGATCGATATGTCAAAGAGACTGGAAGGTCTGCCACGGCATACATCCATGCATGCCGCGGGAGTCGTGATCAGCCAGAAGGATGTGGATGAATATGTTCCGCTGGCACTTGGAGCGGACAACAATGTAGTCACACAGTTTACCATGACCACGCTGGAAGAACTGGGACTTCTGAAAATGGATTTCCTTGGACTTCGTACCCTGACCGTCATCCAGGATGCGATCAGACTGGTTGAAAAAAGTACCGGTGTGAAGCTGGTAACAGAAAAATTAAATTATAATGATAAAGCAGTGCTTGACTATATCGGAACCGGCAAGACGGACGGCATTTTCCAGATAGAAAGTGCAGGGATGAAGAGCTTCATGAAGGAACTTCGTCCACAGAGTCTGGAAGATATTATCGCCGGAATTTCTCTTTACCGGCCAGGTCCGATGGATTTCATTCCACAGTATATCAAAGGAAAGAACCATCCGGAGCTGATTACTTACGAATGCCCGCAGTTAAAGCCGATCCTGGCACCGACCTATGGCTGCATTGTATACCAGGAACAGGTTATGCAGATTGTGCGTGACCTTGCCGGATATTCACTTGGGCGAAGCGACCTTGTACGCCGTGCCATGAGTAAGAAAAAGGGCGACGTGATGCAGAGAGAGCGTCAGAATTTTGTATATGGTAATGAAGAAGAAGGCATTCCGGGTTGTGTCAAAAATGGAATCGATGAAAAGGTTGCGAATAAGATCTATGATGAAATGATCGATTTTGCAAAGTATGCGTTCAACAAATCACATGCGGCAGCGTATGCGGTTGTCTCATACCAGACAGCGTATCTGAAATATTATTATCCGGTAGAATATATGGCAGCGCTTATGACTTCTGTCATCGACAATCCGGGAAAGGTTGCCGAATACATTTACACTTGCCGACAGATGGGAATTTCTATCCTGCCGCCGGATATCAATCGTGGGGTTGGTGATTTTTCTGTAGATAACGGTAATATCCGTTACGGACTTGCGGCGATCAAGGGGGTTGGAAGACCGGTGATCGAGCAGATCATCCGGGACAGAGAAGAGCATGGCACGTTTCGTGATCTGAAGGATTTTCTGGAACGGCTTTCCGGTAAGGAAGTCAATAAACGTGCGGTAGAAAACTTTATCAAATCCGGCGCATTTGACAGTCTGAAAGGGACCAGAAAGCAGTTTATGATCATTTATGTACAGATCATGGATCAGGTAGCACAGAACAAGAAAAATTCGCTTGCCGGACAGATGTCGCTCTTTGATATTGTAGATGACGAACAGAAAAAAGAATTTGAGGTCACGCTTCCGGATGTGGGAGAATACCAGAAGGAAACGATGCTTGCATTTGAAAAAGAAGTACTCGGCGTGTATATCAGCGGACATCCATTGGAAGAATATGAAGAGAAATGGCGCAAGAGTATTTCCGCAACGACATTGGATTTTCAGCTTGATGAAGAGACCGGACGGACAAAAGTACGTGACGGGTCAAGGGAGATCATCGGTGGTATGATCACATCGAAGATGATCAAATATACAAAGAAGAATCAAACGATGGCATTTATTACCGTAGAGGATCTTCTTGGAACGGTAGAGGTTGTCATTTTCCCGCAGAGCTATGAGAAAAGCCAGCAGTATCTGCAGGAGGACAGCAAAGTATTTGTGCGGGGACGTGTATCGGAAGAAGATGATAATGCAAGTAAGCTGATCTGTGAAGAGGTGATTCCGTTTGATATGACGAAAAAAGAACTGTGGATCCAGTATGCCGACAAACAGAGTTACCTTCAAGATGAGCAGAATCTGTTCCGGATGCTCGCGGAAAGTGAGGGTGAGGACCAGGTTGTAATCTTCTGCAAAGCGGAGAGAGCGGTAAAAAGACTGCCTAAAAACGCAAATATCCAGGTAGAACCTGGAATTTTGAGCAGATTGACGAATTATTTTGGAGAAGATTGTGTAAAAGTAATAGAAAAACCCATTGAAATGAAGGGGTGAATATTATACAATAACGTGTGGATTGAGATAAATTAAGCAAAAGGATAGTAAAGTTACAAAGTAGAAGAGACGGAGGAGACATATCATGGCAGAAAAAGTAATCAGAACTATCGGCGTATTGACCAGTGGTGGAGACGCACCGGGAATGAACGCTGCAATCCGTGCAGTTGTAAGAACCGCATTGGGAAAAGGACTGAAGGTAAGAGGAATCAGAAGAGGTTATTCAGGACTTCTTAACGAGGAAATTATTGATTTAAGTGCCAGAGATGTATCAGACACGATCCAGAGAGGTGGAACGATTCTTCTGACAGCCCGTTGCGAGGAAATGCGTACACCAGAAGGACAGCAGAAAGCAGCAGCAATCTGTAAGAAATATGGAATTGACGGTCTGGTAGTTATCGGAGGAGACGGTTCCTTCAAGGGAGCACAGAAATTATCTGATTTTGGAGTAAATACAATCGGACTTCCGGGAACGATCGATCTTGATATTGCTTGTACGGAATATACGATTGGATTCGATACAGCGATCAACACAGCGATGGAGGCAATCGATCGCCTGCGTGACACGTCAGAATCTCATGAGCGTTGCAGTATCGTCGAGGTAATGGGACGTACCGCAGGACACATTGCATTGTGGACCGGTATTGCCAGTGGTGCAGAGTACATTTTGACCACAGAGGAATATCATGGTGATATTCAGCGTATTATTACCAAGATTCAGGATCGCCGTAAGATGGGTAAGAAGAATCATATTATTGTTAATGCAGAAGGTATCGGTAATTCCAATGAGATGGCTAAGGTTATTGAGCTTGCTACCGGAGTAGAGACGAGAGCAACGATCCTAGGTCATATACAGCGTGGTGGCAATCCAACTTGCAAAGATCGTGTATATGCATCTGCAATGGGTGCCAGAGCGGTAGAATTGTTGTGTGAGGGTGCCAGCAACCGTGTTGTAGGATATCACAATGGTGAATTTAAGGATTACGATATTCAGGAAGCATTGGCAATGACGAAGGGATTGGATCCTTATTTGTTCCACATTATGAAGAAGCTGACAACCAGAGGTTAGTACAGCGGATCGTTTGTAACCAGCACATTAATTGCAATATAAGGAAAGAGGTATTGGCATATGAAGAAAATGATGAAATTTTTGGTCGGGGCAGCAGCTATAGGCGCAGCGATTGCAGGAACATTCTATGTGATCGAAAAGTATTTCAACAAAGATGAGAGCGAAGATTTCGATGAGGAAGAGTTTGAAGATGTGTTCGCTGATGAGGTGGATGACAGAGAGTATGTTACCCTTGACATTGAC